>Ga0209061_1000253_pt1 | contig 162553 bp, 154 predicted proteins | sample Coa_R1_10_FD_187157 | JGI IMG/M metagenome (GOLD analysis project Ga0209061, IMG submission 187157) | Surface soil microbial communities from Centralia Pennsylvania, which are recovering from an underground coalmine fire - Coalmine... | ecosystem: Environmental > Terrestrial > Soil >...
CTTGCAGCGCGGGGATCAGCTGCGACGAGTCGCTGATCATGTTATAGGTAATGCCGAGATAGATGGCGATGGCGAGCGTGACGATTGCCAGCGCGCAGACGTACAGACCCCAGGCCCGCACGCGCTCGTGGAAACGCGCTTCGAAGATCAGGTAACAGAGCAGCAGAGCCGTAGTGAAGCTCACGCTGAACTCGTACAGGTTGCTCCACGGCGCGTGCTGCTCCACAATAGTGCGGAAGAGCAGCGATAGGAACAGCATGAAAACGGCCATCCATCCCACGATGGTGCCGATGCGCCCGATGGCAATCAGACCGCGGTTGAGCGCGATGGGCCGCTCGCCGTCCGGCTGCTCATGCAGTACGACATCGCTGCGCACCAGTGTTGTGACGCCCCCGCCGGCCAGCGCCGCTTTACCGGATTTAGCCTTGCTACTGCTCCTGGCCTGGGCGTGTTCGACCGCCAGTTCCCTGGCGAAGCGAGCCGAGCCAAGGGTGTACCACAGATAGGCCAGCGTCATGACGACGAGCATGACAAACGCCGACGTGAATAAATAGTTAGACAGGCTGCCAAGCTCCTGCATTCCAGGCGAGGTGGTTGCGGCTATAAATAAAAGTTGCATGATGAACCTCTATTGTAAGGTAGTAAATGATCATATAACTGGTCAATGATTATCCTCAAATAGATAGTAGCATAGCTGAGGAAGAGCGTCAAACAATGAGATGGCTATCCGCTCGTCCAGGGTAGGGGCGTACCCTGGTGGTCGCCCTCACTCCTCCAAGCGTCAAACAAAAATCAATAGACGCCGGCGAACTCGCTTTGCAGTTCATGGAGCCAGTCCAGGACGGCGCGCGTCTGGTGAATGCGGCTGCGCAGGACAACGTGGTCGAAGAAGGCAGTGTCGCTGGTCCTGGCATCGGGGAGCCGCTGCGCCTCAAGATAATCCAGGAATTTCTGGCAGGCCACGACTTCATCATCGATGAGCCGTGTAATCTGGCCAGGGCGAATACGCTGCGTGAAGTAGAGCTTGATGAGAAAGACGATGCGAATCTCACGCGGGCGCTCAACCGGTTTGCTGAGCCAGTCAAAAAAGGTCGCACGACCCGCCTCTGTCAGGTGGAAGACCTTGCGTGGCGGGCGCGCGCCCTGTGCTTCCAGATCAGCTTCAATATAGTTGAGTTGTTCGAGTTTCTTGAGGAAGGCGTACATCTGGCTCATCTCTAGATGGACGATCTGGCGCAGGGTACCGGTCTGAAATTGTTGAAACATCTCGTAACCATGCATGGGTTGCCCCTCGAGCAGCCCCAGGATGGCATATTCCGCAGGTTCGCTGATTTGCATGCTTTTCTCTCAAACATCATCAGAACATCAGGACAGCGTTATTATAGTGTACTTTGGGATGCGGGGCAAGTGAGTGGCTCTTCTGGTAGCGGGTAAGAACCCCTGTGAAGGGCGACCACAAGGGTCCCATCCCCTCATCCGCTCCGCTCGCGCCCTTATTAGGATGATGCAATCTGGCTCTATTGCACGTTTTCTTGTGACACCGGCAAATCTTACGGCGTACTACCAGGTGAATGGAATAGAGGTGATAAAATAGATACCAGATCAGACGGACAGACAGACAGACAAGCATGCGCACAAAGGGGAATAATGATGTCAATACTTGACAGGCCTCTTACACCCCGGCCCCAGCGTTCAAAACGCCCCTTTATCATCATGGGCATTGTAATTGTAGTGATCCTTATCCTGCTGCTATTTACCAATGTTGGCAATGATGTTACCTTTGTGCAGCACTTTGTGACGGCTCCCAGCCACTTCACCTACAATGGCCACTCCAATTACGTCAGCGCCGTGGGATGGTCGCCGGACGGCAGGCGCATCGCCTCCGCGAGCGGCGACGGCACCGTGCAGGTCTGGGATGCATCCAACGGCGGCCATGTTCTGACCTATCGCGGCCATTCCGGGGATGTACTGACGCTGGCCTGGTCGCCGGATGGACAATACATCGCTTCGGGCGGGCTTGACACGACTGTGCAGGTCTGGAATGCCAGCACCGGGGCGCGCGTTTATACCTATCACGGGCATACCGATGCAGTTTATGATGTTGCGTGGTCGCCGGATGGCACGCGCATCGCCTCCGCCAGCAACGACGGGAGCGTACAAATCTGGGATGCGCTGACGGGAAAAGATGTTGCCAGCTACAGCAATCAATCTAACGGCAGGGGTCAGGCAGCGCCCTTTAACGCCGTGGTATGGTCGCCGGATGGTAAACGCGTTGCGGCGGGAGGAAACGGAGATGTAATACTGCTGGATGCGGCAACGGCAAAGGTTCTGGGCTATCTCGGGCACCAGGGCGGCATTGTGCATGGCCTGGCATGGTCACCCAATGGCAGATACCTGGCTGTCGGCAGTTCCAACACTACCGTCGAACTATGGGACATGACGAACGGAAACAACATTTTCAACTACACCGGTCATACCGCCGATGTGCTTGCCGTCGCCTGGTCGCCAGATGGCAAGCGTATCGCCTCCGCCAGTTCTGATGGCACCGTGCAGGTCTGGGACGCGCTCACAGGCAACCATGCCTACATCTATCGCGGCCACGCAGACTACTACTGGGGCCATTTCACTTCCGCGGCATCCGTCGACACCGTCGCCTGGTCGCCGGACGGCAAACTGATTGCCTCGGGAGGAAGCGATAATACGGTGCAGGTGTGGGCGGCGATGTAATGGATGTGACGAAAGGCAGATACTTCACGAAAATGACTGGCATCGTTTTATCCTATATTCAGGTTGAGCCACTGTTCATGGCGCGAAAAAAAGGGCAGGATGCCGCCGAAATCTCGCCCGATCTAGGGCTTTCGAAGGTGAGGGTGACGCTTATTCCCGACGGCGTAGTGTTTCCCGGCGGCGAACGTGTGAACTGGCAAAATCTGGAGAAGATTCGCAAAGCGGAGGTCAACTGCTTCCTCGTCGAGGGCGATGCGGTGAAGAGCATACAGGTGTTCTCAGAATACACGAACCGCGTGTGCAGCCTGATGCCCACCAGGGGCGCACCCAGCATGTTGATTGCCGGGTTTGTAATGCACCGCATCAAGGATATCGACCCCGTGCAGGATACCTTGAGGAAGATTGCCAGCATTGCGCCCGTCGTGGGGCGCGTGCTGGATACGGCGACAGGGCTGGGCTATACTGCTATCGAGGCCGCTAAAACAGCCGAGCAGGTGGTGACGATAGAGCTTGATCCGGGGGCACAGGAGATAGCTCGTCTCAATCCCTGGTCGCAAGCCCTGTTTGATAACCCTAAGATCGTGCAGATTATGGGCGATGCCTATGAGGTCGTGCAGACATGCGAGGATGAGAGTTTTACGCGCATTATTCACGACCCGCCGACGTTCAGCCTGGCGGGGGATCTCTATTCCGGCGCGTTTTACCGCCAGCTCTACCGCGTTCTCAAACGCGGAGGGCGTTTGTTTCACTATATCGGCGATCCCAACAGCAAGGCCAGCGGGGGCGTGACGAAAGGCGCGCTGCGACGCCTGCAGGAGGCCGGCTTTGCGCGTGTCGTGCGCAGGCCGGAGGCGTTCGGGGTCGTGGCGTATAAATAAGAGTTTCACCAGGGCGCCCTCAAGGGTATGCCCCTACTATGATATCAACCCCCTTGTGGTCGTCCTATTCCTCAGCGGCTCGCGAACTCGCAAATCTCCCGCACGCCGCGCTCGATCTCCTCTTCCGAAGCGGCCATGGAGATACGCACATAGTTTTCCGCCACCGAGCCAAAGTTGCTTCCGGCGGCCACGGCAACATTGCGCACGCGCAAGAGATCAAGCGCAAACTGTCTCCCTGGCTTCTGGCTGCGGTTAGTGATATCGATCAGGGCGTAAAATGCGCCATGAGGCGTGTAGAGGTAGCGATCATGCTCTTTGAGCAGGCGTACTACCAGGTCGCGGCGGCGGCGATAAGCATCTCGCATCTCGGCAACGCATTCCTGCGGCCCGCTTAAGGCGGCGGCTGCCGCTCGCTGCACAATCGTGCTGACATTGGTGTAGCTGCCGTCAAGCACATAGGAGATGGTCTTAATCAGTTCCGAACCGGCGGCGATGTAGCCGATACGCCATCCGGTCATGGAGTAGGATTTGGAAAAGGTGTAGACACAGATAACGCGCCCAGATTCAAACTCGCCGCGTGATATCAATGATGCGGGGCTGGTATGCTGCCCCTCGAAGATAATTTCGTCGTAGCTTTCGTCTGAGAGCAGGTAGAGGCCGTGACGGCGGGCGAAGTCGAGCAGGTCGGCGATGACCTGGCGGGGAAAAACCGCGCCGGTGGGGTTGCCGGGACTGTTGATGATCAGCATGCGCGTGCGGGGCGTGACGAGTTGCTCCAGGCGCGCGATATCCGGCAACCATTCGCTATAAGGGTCGAGCGGGTATGAAACGGCGGTGGCGCCGCAGGTAGCGAGCTGGATGCTGTAGTGCGGCCAGTGCGGGTCTGGAATAAGTACTTCGTCGCCCACGCCGACCGTGGCGAGCAGCGTGGTCATGATCGCGCCTGTGCCGCCCAGCGCGATGGCGACATTTTGCGGGCCAACTTCATAGCCATCGACGCGCTGGATTTTGGCGGCTATCAATTCGCGCAGCCAGGGCCAGCCAATAGGAGGGCCATAGGTAATCGGTTCGTTGTTGATGGATTCGATGGCCGCGCGACGAATATGCTCCGGCGTGCGGAAACTCGGCTCTCCTATCTGCAACCGCACGGCTGGCGGCAATACTTCTCCACGCGCCTCCGCCTCGCGCTGCAACTGCTGAGCGTAGAGGCCGAGCGTGGTGATGTCGTTGACCGGCAGGTCGTGAATGCGCTGCTTACGGTAGTTCACGTCGTTCGTTTTCATGCTCACTATCTTCCAGCAGAGTTGCGAATAGTTGTTGTTCTGCCTCCTCAGCAGTTTGCGCAGTACTGATTTTGACAATCAGGCGCAGCAGAAGCGCCGGATCTTCGATGGTTGCTGCCTGCTTCTTGAACAGGCGAACCAACTCCGGAAAGCGGCCACGGACAATATCTGCCAACGCATCTCGTTGTAGTTGAAGTTCTCGCTGGCGTTCCTCTTCGCGACCTTTCTCAATGCCCTCTTCGCGACCTTTCTCAATGCCCTCTTCGCGACCCTCTTCGCGACCCTCCTTTAAGATTTTTTGATAAAATTTTGTACTGCGCAGTGTGTCGTTCAGCATTGCGAATGTCCTTTCCAGCCATTCCTGCTCGGCTACACTCTTATTTTCAAACGCCAGTGACGCAATTGCTGATGCAATCACGAGCAAATTTGTTTTTCCAGAGGACTGAAGCCCCGCAATCATCTTCTTGACAACACTATGTTCCGTTCCACCCTGTGTGAGCGTCACAAGTGGTGAGAGGCCAATGCCTCCCGATTGCAGAAATTCATCTGCTGATATTTTCGCCAGTTCTATACTCTTAAAGTGGAAGATTACCACCTCTTCGCTGTCCGGTAACTTGCGAATAAAAGGTGAGGTTGGTGGATTGCTCACCTTCCTCAAATAAATTACGCATGACGAGACCGGTAAGTAATCATGCTCCCGCGATGCCAGCGTATTGTATTCCAGAAGTCGCTCCGGCACATGAAGTTTCCTCCTGCCCTTTTCATTCTATCTCAAGTGTAGCATATCGGAAACGGCCTGTCGAGTGGTCAGAACACGATTTTATGCGCCAATTTTCCTTACCAATCCAGCCAGCAATGCGATACGCTTCGGCAAATAATCCAGCTCGATATATTCGCCGGGATTGTGCGCGAGGCCGCCACCGGCGCCTAATCCATCCAGCGTAGGTATGCCCAGCGCGGCGGAAGTGTTGGCATCCGATGCGCCTCCGCTGCCCACGTCCTGTATCTTCAGGCCGAGTTCGCGACCTGCCTCCTTGACCAGTTCGACGAGCCGGGCGTTGGCTGTATTGCGCTCAAACGGGGGAACCAGGGCGCTACCGCTGAGCGTGATGCGCGTGCCTGGCAGCACGTTTTGCTTCGTGACGTTGCGCATGGCTGCTTCCAACGCTTCGAGACCGGCCTGGTCGCTGACGCGCACGTCCATATCAAAATAGGCGTAGTCCGGTACGACGTTGGTGCGCTCGCCGCCGCGAATGATGCCCACACTGAGCGTGACGCCAGGAATAGCGCCGTTGAGCGCCTGCATCTTTTGCACCTGGTAGGAAAGCTCTAGAATGGCATTGCGCCCCTTTTCTGGTTCGACGCCCGCGTGAGCGGATAGACCATGCACCTCAACACGGTACTGGCCGCAGCCTTTGCGCGAAGAAACAACGGTTCCTTCGCTACGACCCGGCTCCAGGACTAAGACGGCATCGGATTGCCGCGCCAGTTCTTGCACGATTGGCCGGCTGCTGGGCGAGCCGATCTCTTCGTCGCTGTTACAGAGGAAGGTCACGCTGGAATAGGTGTCTTCCTGCGCATCTATCAGCAGGTGCAACCCGTACATGCCGATCAATACGCCCGATTTCATGTCGAGTATGCCCGGGCCGGTAGCGATGTGTTTCCCATCGCGCTGCATGATAGTAAAAGGCCGGCGCTCAGCTTCGCCTGCGGAGAAGACGGTATCGATATGCCCGATTAGCAGGATGCGGGCGCCGTTCTGAGCTTTACCGTGATGAGTGGCGATGAGGTGGTTTCCATACTCTTGCTGCTTATCTATGCGCGTGGAGAAGCCGAAGGCCGAGAAACGCTCCTGTAAATACGCGCCAACGCGATCAAGGCCGGCCTTGGTGTAGGTGCCGGAGTCGATGTTGACGATGGTTTTCAGATCATCGAGGTAAGGCTCCAGATTGCCTTCGGCCCGTTCGATGTCGCGGTGTTTGCTCATATCACCCCTGCTGCTCTAAATTGTGCGATCTCTTCATCGCTGTAACCCGCTTCACGCAGCAACTCGTTCGTATGCTCGCCCAGTCCAGGCGGCGGGTAGCGCTGCTCGTCCGCGACGCCCGATATGCGGGGAAACGTTGGCAGCGTGCGGAATGTTTCGCCTGTTTCGGGAAGTTTCGCTCCCATTACACTGGTACCGCGGGCCTGGGCATGCGAGTCGTTGAGCGCCTCGCCGATGCTATAGACGGGACCGACGCAGGCATCCATATCGGCCAGTTCCGCGATCCATTCGTCGCGCGTTCTGGTCTTGAAGATGGCGCGCAGCATATCCATGGCCTGTTCGCGCTCTCCAGGACCGGCTGGCGTGTGAAACGGCAATAGTTCCAGGTGCCCGACGCGCGTGCAGAAGGTGTGCCAGAATTTATATTCAAGCGCGGCCAGCGTGACATGCTTGCCGTCGGACGTTTCGTAGATATTGTAGCAGGGGAGCCCGCCGTCAAGCGCGGATCGCCCTGGATAGGGTACCTCTCCGGTATTTAAATAGGCAGTGGCGAAGAGTGGCAGCAGCGCCATAACTCCCTCGGTCATGGAGACATCGATCATGCGTCCCTCGCCCGTCTGATTGCGGCCCAGCAGCGCGGTCAAAATGCCGATAACGGCCATAAAACTCCCTCCGGCCAGGTCGCCGAATTGCGTGGCCGGCATGGCAGGTTCGCCATCCGGCGCGCGATTGTAGTAGAGCATGCCGGCGTACCCCGCGTAGTTCAAATCGTGCCCGGCGCGCAGGCGATAGGGGCCATCCTGCCCATAGCCACTGATCGCGCAGTAGATCAGACCCGGTTTCACTTCCTGAAGTTGTTCGTAGCCCAGGCCGAGGCGCTCCAGTACGCCGGGACGGAAGCTTTCCAGCAATACATCGGCGTCACGCACCATACGCAGAAATATTTCTCGTCCTCCAGCGGATTTGAGATTGAGAGTGATACTGCGTTTATTGCGATTGGTGGCCAGGAAGTACAGGCTCATGCCGCCCGCGCCATAGGGCGGCATAAAACGCCCATAATCACCGCTGCCCGGCTCCTCGACTTTGATGACGTCGGCGCCAAAATCCGCCAGCATCTGTGATGCGTAGGCGCCAGGGAGCAGGCGGGAGAGGTCGAGAACGCGAATCCCATTGAGAGGCTGGCTCATGCACATCTCCTTCAAGAGGTGTCTGGGCATCCTGCACGGGTGCCGCTAAAAAACCACTGTCTGTAGTATGTAGGGTAACAGGCATGGATAGGAGTTGTCAATGCTGTTTGTGAGCATGGGTCGCCATGCATGCATAATCCGCCTGGAAAATTTCATTGTGCCATAACACGCGGAAATCTCATGTTTTAAAAACAGTGGTCTCTTTCGTTTAACTGTGGGGCGGGAAAAAAAGGTCAAAACCTGGTTTGAAAAGGAGAAGCATAGGGGAAGATGGGCCAATGGTTCCAGAAGTTTATCGCGAGCAGCATCTACGGTGAGGTGAGCGATGCTACGATACAGGGATATTTACGCTCGGCAAGCCAGATCGAGGAGGTCTGGCAACAAATCGACGACGATGTAGATGCACTCATCCTGCAGGGCATGGCCCCATGGGATGCGTATGCCAGAATGGGACACGCGCTGGCTTTCGTGCGCGCCTGCCGCACGAATATCGTATTTGTACAGGAATTGCTGAAAGCCTATACCCCCGCGAAGACCGGTGATGCACATTATCTGCCCAGAGTGACCTACGACCAGGCGTTGGCGCTCTGCGAACATATTGAGCCATACCTTGAGGAGGCCATAAAAGCATCGTCGAACCCGGACTACGTGCCTGCCTCCTATTCCCTGCCGCTTCCGTTTGGCCCGCATATACGCGGCGCGAACCCGCGCTTCCCACTGCCTCACCTGCAAGGGATCATCGGGGCCGCACAGCAAATGCGAGACTGGGCCGCCGGGCTACTGGCGAAATACGAGCTTGCGCTGGATGCGGCCAGATTGCCCGTACCACCCACGGTGTCGGCACATCGTGAGCAGATGAAAGGCGAATTGCGGCTCGGAGATTTTCACCTGCGTACCGGAACCGATATGGTTGGTCAGATTAGCCAGGGGCAGGTTACGGATGAGTTAAGTGATAAGGCCGAGGGATTCCTCTGGGAGGCCATGGAGAGCTTCTTCAAGGTAAGCCAGCTGGTCGCGAATCCGGCATTACATGCGCGACCAGCTTACAAGGTTTCCGACACAGAAAATTACGGGCAACACTATCACGACAAACAAAATTTCCACCAGGAACCAATCAGGAGGACACCCGCACCGCCCGATTCACCCACACCGCAGGTGTCTCCTGCGCCAGCACTTGCACCAACGGAGCCGGATGTAGCTGATCTGTTTAATGCGGTCATCGCCGAGCCAGATGTGACTCAGAGACCAGCTGAGCAGCCGTCGCCCAATGTATCACAAATGCTGAACCAGATGGTAGCCGAGCCTGAGACAAGCAGGAACGCGCCGGCACAACCGGCTCCTGATGTTTCAAATATGTTGAATCAGGTGATTGCCACACCAGGTGCGGTTCAGGAGACACCAGCTCCACCTGTTCCTGACGCTCCCGACCTGCTAAGCCAGGTAATCTCCGGGCCTGATACCATCCAGAATACATCTAACCTGCCGGCACAGAAAAGGTCTCCCTTAGAAGACCACAAAAAGCCTCCGAACGAACCAGCCGCGGAAAGTAGCGTACTAGACCTGCTCTCCGAGGTTTGTGGAGAGCAGCAGGATACCAATAGACAAAACCAGTAAATATTCAGAGAAGAAAGGACAGTTCAAAATGGGTTTGTTTGATCATTTGAAATTTGTAACCGGAATGAAGGCTGAAAATGCTTTGCAAAAGGCCGAAGACCCGGCCGAGGTGTTTAATTACAGCTACACCAAACAGTTGGAGCAGCTTCAGCAGCTGCGCCAGGGCCTTGTAACCATCGTGCAGAACGAGAAGCATATCGAATTGCTCGAGGCGCAGGTCGAGGCGCAGCAGAATCGCCTGCAACAGCAGGCCCAACAGGCTATGCAGCAAGGGCGGGAAGACCTGGCCCGCCTCGCACTTCAACGTAAAGAGGCGCTGGCTGCCCAGGTTGAGGGATATAAGCAGCAACTTGAGCAACTCCAGGCACAACATCAGAAAATTGAGCAACTTGTGCAGCAAGCGGAACAAAGGATCGCGACTTTTGGCTCCCAGAAGGAGATGGTTGAGGCCCAGTACCAGGCTGCGCAGGCATCTGTCCATATCGGTGAGATCGCGACAGGCATCTCCAAAGAATCCTCCGAGATGAATCTCGCTATGCAGCGCGCCCAGGAGCATGTCTTGCAGATGCAGTCACGCGCATCCGCCATCGATGCGCTGCTGGACTCCGGCGCGCTTGGCGATCAAGGACTGCTTGGCGGTGGCAACTCAACCGATCTGGATCGCCAGCTGGCTCAAATCTCCTCGGAGCACAACGTCGAAGCAGAACTGGCTGCGATGCGACAACAGATCGGAGGGCCACCTGCCCAGCAGGGGCTTTTGACAGAATCATCCTCTAAGGGAGAATGATTTTCTGGCTTTGCAGGTGCCTATTCAATAGATGGACGGAGAAACCATGCCTCTGTACATCATGATAGTAGCGCATGGTCTAGAACGAAATAGCATTGAAATGACAAAAGGAGATTTTGCAAATGTATACCACTAGCGGCCCGAATTCGGCTTCAAACGACCAGCCTGCCCCAACCGAACAGGAGAAGGAGCCGATGCTCCTGCTCGACACCACCGGTTCTATGAATTACGGCACTTCGGAGAACGATCCGACGCCGCGCAAAGATACCATCCGCGAGGCGATCAGTATTATCGTGGCTCGCCTGGCCGCTGCCGATAGCCAGGCCGCCAGGGAGGAAGAAGGTGGCGGCCTGCGTACCGTCACCTTCGCCGATGGGCGAGCATTCGATATCGGCGATCTGAATCCCAATAACTTGCAGCAGAAATGGAGCCAGATCCGCTGGGCCGGTGGCACGCGCATCATGCCCGGCTTCAACCAGTTGCTCAAGACGTATACCGACGAGTTCGGGTCAGAGCCCGCGGCGGAACGCCCGCTGCTTTTGGCCCTGGTCATCACCGACGGTGAGGCTGATGATACCGATACATTCCAGAGCACGGTAGCACGAGCGGCAGGGAACATGTATGTGGTGCTGGCAATTATTGGCTATGGACCCGAGCACGACCGGGCGCTACGAGCCTACCAGCAGGTTGAGGCGCAAAATGCCCATGTCAAGGTGATGTCATTTGGCGGCGAGACCGACCCCGAAAAGATTGCTAACGCGCTCTTCCATATGATTGAGTAGCAGCAACCTTCCGTCTCACACACAAGACTGCACGGCCCGGAAACAGCCTGAAATCGGCTTCCGGGCCGTGCGCAATGTTTAAAGCGCTCCAATAACCGGCAAATATGACTTGACAGGTTACAATTAAAATAGTATAATGTAACCATCATACTGAATTTAGATAGTTATGACATTTTTCTTCTCAAGTGAAAAGGGAAGGACGCTCATGGATACATCACTATTGACTGCTCTGATCTTAACGGCCACCACCATGGGCCTCATAATCGCGTTTGTCGCCTATCAAATATATCAAATGCAGTGGTTGAAGCATCATGGAAGACGGATTGTCGCGATGGTTACATCGATACGACATGAAATGGGAAAAACGCCGGCTGGCTTTACACGGGACAATTATTATGTAACAGCCACGTGGACTCATCCCAGAACCGGCCAAACCTATACCTTCTGGACATGGATGATGAACCGGGTTCCAGATTACCAAAAAGGAAGCCTGGTTCCAGTTTTGATTGATCCGAACCATCCAAAGCGGTTTGCTATGGAGCTTTGATTGCTATTAGCTCGACCAGGCGCCGGTTACGCTAACCTTAGCGGTGATATCCGAGAGGCCGATGAGATGAAGGCTTAAAGTTCCTGACTTCCCATCGCTATTAATCGTGATCGTGTTGCTGGCGGTTGGATCAATTACCCAATTCTTCGGCGTGCTGCCGCCCTGCTGATCTAACGTCGTTGCAACCTTGGGGAAGGTATACGTACCGGGGCCATTATAGCCAAGCGCCGCGAATAGAAAGTTGTAGTTTGCATTTCCAATGGAGCCGCTGGCATTGCCTACATAGCCCTGCTGGCCCTGGTAGGTAAGGGGGCCGCAGCCCATGAACGATGAGATCACCATATTTCCGCTCACCGCGCCGGAGAAGGTCAGGTTGGCTGAATGGCTGGCATTTGCTATGCAGGACGAAACGGGTGTGAATTTCGTCGCCGGATTGGACGAAGCGCCCGAAGTATTCGACTGAGACGAGGGTGAGGTAGTATGGTGCAGCAAGGCAAATGCGCCCCCACCAATCGCGATCACAATGATTGCCACGATAGCGACCAGTAACCAGGGAGGAATAGCGCCCCTGGAGGTCTTGCCCCCTTGCTGTGGAAATTGCGGGGGAGGTCCACCAGGTTGAGAAGGCTGCTGGAAGTGCTGAGGCTGCGACGGCTGGAATGGTGGAGGCGTTTCAGGCCGGGAAAATTGCTGGAACTGCTGAGAGGATTGTTGAGGCTGTTGAGGCTGTGGCGATGGGAATTGAGCCGGAAATGCCTGCTGCGGCTGCTGCGGTGAGGGCCTGAACTGCGGGGCCTGTGGTAAAGGGGCCTGGAATTGTGATGGTTGCGAAGACGGTTGGGGCGCCCCCGGTGTTGGAAAAGGTGATGCCGGATTAGCACGCGCCATCTCACTCGACTGCGGCGCTCCTTGCGCTATTGAAATGCCGGGCTGGTTCGCCGGTACTGGCGAGCGCCCGCAATTGCCACAAAAACGCGCATCATCCGCTAATTGCGCTCCACAAAATTGACAGCGTTGCATGTAACTTCCTCCTGCCGGTAAATTTTTCCAGAGAGTACCACAAACCACGAGCGCATACAATAGGGCATTTTGCAAAATTCGTGATACAATTGCTACAAATTACTTGAAAAAAGAGGAGTTGGATGTATGCCAATCGCAATTCTTGTTCATGGCGGCGCTGGTACTGCCACGCCTGAGCGTGTAGAGATTCTTCAGGCCGGATGTAAAGAGGCGGCGCATGTAGGATGGCGTATTTTGCAGTCTGGCGGTCCGGCGTTGGATGCTGTGGAAGCGGCGGTGCGTGCGCTCGAAGATAACCCCCATTTTAACGCGGGCACAGGCGCTTGCTTGAATACTGAGGGAAATATCGAACTCGATGCTGGTATAATGGATGGCCAGGCATTGGCGGTCGGGGCTATTGCCGGTGTTGAACTGATCAAAAATCCTGTTCACCTGGCGCGCAAAGTGCTTGAGAGCCCGCATGTTTTGCTGGTGGGCAAGGGAGCTATAGAATTTGCGCGCGCGCATGGAATATCGCAATGTACATTCGAGGATTTGCTGACAGAACGCCAGTTTGAGATATGGAAATCGCAGCAAGAAGTTCGTGGAGGCCAGGAGCCCCGCTATCACCGGCGCGAGGTGGGGTCGATAACGCACCAGGAAGAGAAACACGGCACGGTTGGAGCAGTAGCGCTTGACATGTCGGGCAGACTAGCGGCAGCAACCTCGACGGGCGGCATTTTTAATAAATATCCTGGCCGTGTGGGCGATTCGCCTCTGGTGGGGTGCGGCTTTTATGCTGACGATCAGGCCGCGATATCCTGCACGGGCGATGGTGAAGATTTTGTGCGCCTGCTGCTTGCCAAACGCGCTGCCGATTTTGTGGCGCGTGGCGCTACCGCGCGCGAAGCGGCAGAGGCAGCTATTGCTGTGCTGGGCGAAAAAGCTACCGGTAGGGGCGGCTTGATCGTCGTGGACCGGCTAGGAAATCTCGGTTTCGCCTGGAACTCGCGCAATATGTCGCATGCCTATATGACCGAGGGTCTGGAAGAGCCTGTCGCGGGTATATGAGGAAAGAGAGGAATGACCGCATGCGCACGCTGGTAGAGGTTCAGCAAGAAGTAGATCACCTTATCAAAGAAGAGTGGCATAGTCATTATTGGCACCCGCTCTCAAGCCTGGCACGGCTCACCGAGGAGGTGGGCGAACTGGCGCGTGAGATCAATCACCGCTACGGTGAGAAACCCAAAAAGGCAGCTGAGGACGAGGGGAATCTGAGCGCTGAGTTGGGGGATATTCTCTATATTGTAGCTTCGCTGGCAAATTCTACCGGTGTGGACCTCGATCGCGCGTTCGGTGAAGTAATGGCGAAGTATCGTCGTCGCGATGCACAACGCTGGGCATCCGAGCAGAATCAATGAAAGAAGAATTGGCCCGCAAAATAACCGACCAGGAAGAACAGGGCAAATGCAACCAGTCCGATGACCAGGATCAAGAGCGCCGGAGAAACACCTTTCTTTTTAACAACAAGTTCCGGGTAAGGCCCCTGGTTCATCGCCTGCGGCTTATGCGAGAAATCGGCGACCGTCTGTGAGGCAGCTAGCGATGGCGGAGCCGGGAGTTTGATACTTTGTTGTTCCGAGCGATAGTTTGCCAGTCCCTGTACCGGTTGTTCGGTATCTCTGGTTGGGAGCCTGGGAGCGATTGCTGGCCCCACGGGCGCGTGATACCCCGCGCTAAGGGGCTCTTCATGGGCAAAGGTGCTATTTATATATACCGGGGTAGGAATCGGCGGCTCAAAGCGGTCCGCGAGTATTTTCAGGTTTTCATAGAGCGCTTCAGGGGTGCTGATGTGCTGTGGGTGCAGGCGTACCACCGCACGTGCCACAGTTTCACATAATTCTGGCGGGTTACCGCGTGCGAAACGCAAACCACCATCCGGCGGCGGCTCGACAGCTGTAGCCCCGGCCGGTCGTGAAGTGAGCAGTTGGTAAAGCAGCAGGCCGACCGCGCGCGTATCATCGTCGCGGCGTCCTTCGGTCAGTTGTCCCCATGGCTGGTCGCGGTCTGAGACAGGTATTCCGCTTCCTCCTACAGGACACCAGCTTTCAAAATAGGTAAGATCGCTCGGCAGCGCAAAGTTGTTCACACGGACAAGGCCGCCGCGCTCACGCACAATTGCACCGGGTGTGAGGTCGCCATGACAGGTGTGGCGCGAAGGGCTGGCAGCATAGATCAGAGCTTTGCAAATTTGACAGCCCAGGTCGGCGACCTCATAAGGCGAAAGCGGTGTTTTCAATAGCGCTGAAAAATCTTCGCCCGCTACATATTCCTGCACGATATACAGCGCCTCAGATTCAGAGACGATATCGTAGATGCCCACGATGTTGGGGTGCGAGAAAGAGGCGGTCATCTTGATGGCGAGTTGGTAGGTAGGGATATAAGGAGCAGGCACAACTTTCACCGCAACGCGGCGCTGCAATACCTGGTCCGTGCCTGAAAACACCGCGCAAATGTGCACCGGCTGAATAGGATGTTCCAGCAAATAACGCTTACTAATAACCCGTCCGGTTTCCACAATGAGCCTCGTACATCTAAATATCCTGTAAAGCTAGCATAACCGCGCCCGTAATGTTCGCATTGGAACCCAATGTACCCTGGATGATACGCACGGGCTGGCTCACGGGCAAACACAAGTCGTCTAATCGCGCCTGCAAGGGGGTGATCAAGAGATCGCCTGCCTGGGCTACCTGGCCGCCCAGAATAATAACGCCTGGATTTATTAAATGAACGATATTTGCCAGCGCAATTGCCAGAGACTCATGTACATCATGAACGATACGCTGCGCAACTTTGTCACCCTCGCCTGCCAGGAGAAATACCTGCTCGGCGGTAATACGTTCAGCCCTGGAGCCGGTAACACGCCGGATGGCGGCCTCGGTTTCTGGATACTCAACGGAAAGTCCGATCATGGTGCGGGCGATTGCCTGCGCCGAGGCGATAGCTTCCAGGTGGCCGTAGCCCCCGCACGAACACTTCGGCCCATTCTCTTTGACGATCATATGCCCGATTTCCCCGGCCGTACAGGTGGCGCCATGATAAATATTACTGTTGATGACTAACCCACCGCCGATACCACGCCCCAATCCAACATAAAGTACTATGCGTTCGGTCTTACGAGAGGTTTCCCCCTCTTCGCACAGCGCACCGGCGCGTGTCTCCGCCAGCGCGGCCGCGTTAGCATTGTTATCGATGATGCAAGGGATATCAAGCTTTTGTTCCAGGTAATCCTGTAAAGGGAAATCGTTCCAGGAATGGGCGTGATGCAGCATGCGAACAACCCCGCGCGAGGCATCCACCAGGCCGCCGACAGCTACACCTACGCGCAGTATACGCCCATCTTGCAGCTTGTCAGGCGTCGTTACCTCGTTGTACATGCTATCGATCAGGCCCAGCACTGTCTGCGTATCCGGCACATAGTCCAGTGGGCGGCGCACTTTATGCAGTATCTGGCCTTGAAGGTTGGCCAGCGCTACCGATTGATGCGAGCCACTGCCGCTGATCTCTATTCCGACCACGTATCCTTGTGTTGCCAGCAACTTTCCCGTAATCCTGCTAGCAGGCGATGATAGCGGGCCAGAATTTCCGGCAACTGTTCCATATGCATGGGGGAGCATCCCTTGCTGTGTAGTCAAAAAGCTAACCTCCATCTTTACCATACCTGAGGATGGGAATCAAGAGCGTGCCTGGCGTATGTAGCCTTTTACTCCTGGCCTGGCATTTCCTACTAGCACTATACCGACTGCCTCCAAGGTGGATAACGTCCTATCGGGACAATGGCAACAGTATATCATATTGCGGTCGCTTACGAATAGTCCTGTATAGTGCGCAAGTGGAAAGGCGACCACAAAGGTATGCCTCTACAATCTTCACTCAGGGGTGTACTCTTGTGGTCGCCTCTCGGCCCTCTGTATGTCTTTCCCCATCCAACTATTGCATTGCAAACGCCCCCTTGATACAATAAAGGGGATAATCAAAGATACAGCAGATCGAGCAGGTAGTATGGCATCACAGGCTGCAACAGAAGGGCAGGGCCAGGTCTTCATCGGGCCGGGTCTGAGCCCGCTCAAACGAAATATCACCATCATTGCCGTCGCAGGCATCATCATCGTCGTGCTGGCAATCGCTATTCACCAGGGAACCGGGGCTATAGGCAGTACCATTGTTGCATTGCTACTCATCACCGGTTTCATTCTCTTCCTGCGTATGATCGCCCCTGTTCCATTCACTATTGCGTTGGAACCGGAGGCGCTTGTGAAGCGCAGTGAAAATGGTGAGGTAATCGAGGTGCGCTGGGAGGATTTAACGCGCATCAAAGAGGAATTTTTCCCTAACGGCAAGCGTATCAGCGTAATTGTGTATCGCAAGCCCGCGACTCCCGAGCAGAAAACGAAGGCCTGGGCGGTCTATCGCGATGATGTGACTGATTTAGACAGTCTTGCCGAGGCGCTCAAAAAGGCCATTCCTGAAACGTGTGAGTGGAAGAGCGAGACCGTTCACGATTAGCTTGACCAGGATGAATTGGCTTGTCGAGGGCGACCACAAGGGTGCGCCCTCTCGTCGTACAGAGATCTAAACCATCATCTGGTCAACGTAGCACCAGCGCCAGTCTTCGCCCGGCTGGAATGATTGGATAATGGGATGGTGAGTAGCGTGGAAATGTTTGGTGGCGTGCTTGTTTTTGGAGGAATCGCAGCAGCCGACATGCCCGCACTCCAGGCACAGGCGCAGGTGTACCCAGGTATCACCTGTTTTCAAACACTCCTCACAACCATTAGCGCTCGGCGTAACATCGCGTATCTCGTTAAGGTGTGTACATTGCTTTGCCATAGAAATCTCCTTTATGATATTGACCGTGTCTTCGTGTGGTTGTCTCTGGGCTTTCCTTCGATCAGCAATAACGCGCTGAGGGCGCTTGCCAGGGCCAGGCCGGAGGCAATGAACATAGCCACGCGAAAACTTGTTACGAACGATTCATTGATAGCCTGCTGTAAGACTGCATGTGATTGGCTGCTGACGCCGGATGGTATTTGTATGCCAACCAGCAAGGTTCGTTGGACCTCAACCAGCTGCAGCACAGGCTGCGGGATGGAACCGCTGAGTGTTGCCAGGTGGCTGTCGAGACTATTGCTGAAGACGGCCAGGACCACAAGCCCCAGTACGGCGATGGCAATCAGTCCGGCTGTACGCGATACAGCATTGTTGATGCCAGAGGCTACGCCGGCACGCTGCGGCCCCACCGATCCCATCACCGCCGTCGTCAGCGGGGCAACGGCAATAGCCATGCCCAGACCCAGCACGACCGCTGCCGGAAAGAATGTTGTCCAGTAACTACCCCCTATACCGGGACGCGCGAAAAGCGCAAAGCCTGCCGCCGCGATTACCGGGCCGACGACCAGCGGAATCTTTGCGCCGTAGCGACTCACCAGCCCGCCCGACCAGCGCGATAGCAGGAACATGATGATAATCATGGGCAAGGTAGCAGCCCCCGCTTGCGTAGGAGTGTAGCCCTGCACACGGATCAGGTTGAATGGTACAAAGAACAATGTCCCACCCAATCCTGCATACAGCAGCAGCGTCAGCAGGTTGGCTCCGCTGAACGTTGGCGCGCGGAACAGGTTCAACGGTACCATAGGAGCGCGGCTGCGCGCCTCCACAAAGAGGAATGCAACCAGCCCAATTACGCCGATTGCCAGGGCAACCAGTACTCCTGGATCGCCGAGGCCGGAGCTACCAGCCCGGATCAGTCCGAAGACAATCCCTCCCAGACCGAGGGTTGCCAGCAGCGCGCCGGGATAGTCTAGCCGGCGGCTGCTTTCCTCGCCATAACTTTCAGGCACGCGCCAGAATAAAATAACCAGTACAATCACGGCTACCGGCACATTGATAAAGAACACCCAGCGCCACGAAGCGTTCTGCACCAGCCAGCCTCCCACTACCGGACCCAGCACTGTAGTGATCGATGTGAAGCCCGACCAGGTGCCTATCGCCTGCCCGCGCCACTTGCTATCAAACGTCGCGCTGATGATTGCCAGGCTACCAGGCACCAGCAACGCCCCGCCAATACCCTGAATGGCTCGCGCGATGATCAGGAAGGTGATCGTTGGAGCCAGGCCACAAACTACCGAGGCCAGGGTGAAGAGCGCAATGCCGGTGGCGAAGATACGCTTGCGCCCATAAAGGTCGCCCAGCGACCCTCCTACCAGGATCAAAGCGGAAAGGAAGAGCGAATATGCCTCCACAACCCACTGCACATCTGCGACCGTTGCTCTCAAGTCCGTTTGCAGCACCGGCAGCGCCACATTAACCACCGTGCCATCTATGAAGGCCATACTCGATCCCAGGATTGTGGCTACGAGAACCCAGGGACCGATATTGCCGGTTCGCTCGAGTGCGGACGCGCCTGCGCCCGTTAGTTGACCGGACACTGCCTTCGATTCGGGCGCAGATTGAATAACTCCGTCATCACATGGCGGCTTCAGGATGTGAGACATGTTTTGATCCTTATTGTGCTGTATGGTCACGCAACTCCCGCGAATTTCAATAAACCGACTAAAGGGTGATCAAGCCGCGCCGCACACCGCGGCTGACGGCATCCGTCCGGCTTGCCGCACCAAGTTTGGTATAGATGGATGAAACGTGAAATTTCACCGTGTGTTCGCTGATCGAAAGCCTGCGGGCGATCATCTTATTTGATAACCCCCGGCTCAACATCTCCAATACTTCTCGTTCGCGCGAGGTGAGCGGCTCATCTGATGAGCCGCTCTGCATCGCCTCAACGGGTATGTGCTGCCTTACCTGCCGCAGTACACGTTCCGCGACAGGCACGGGCAGTGTAACAAATCCCTGCCCGGCTGCCACAATCGCCGCTCGCAGTTGCGCGCTAGAGACATCCAGCGGTACGATGCTCCAGCCACCCAGCAACAGGGAACGCAGTATCGCGGCGGCATACTCATCGCTGTTGGACAGCGCTACGATAGCTATTGTATCCCCGCTCCGGCTTGAACGTATGGCACGTGCTACATCTTCCAGCGCCTTTTCTTCCGCTACGACAAGCACATCGATATCAGGCAGAGCGGCGAGGAAGCCGGCAGCTTCAGCAGCTTCGCCCACAAGCTGTATTTCCGCTGTTGTGAGCATGGCTTGCAAGCCTGCCCGCATCATAGGCGACGGCGCGAGAATGAAGACGCGCATCATACCTGGATGCGCTCCAAAGACTTTAGCGGTACTTCAATCACGGTAATGTTGCCTCCACGCATGATCTGGAATTCCACCTTCGCTTCAGGATTGAAGTGGGCCAGACCTTCTACCAGGGAGGTTACATCATCAAGGGGCGAAATGTCCACTTTGCCATCCAGCACCCCAAGCAGCACATCTCCAATGAATAGATTGGCATGTTCCGATGTCCCGTTGAAGCTGGTGCCGACCACCAGCAGGCCCGCTTCACGGCTGGCGGCGATCCCCTTACGCAGATGGGCCGGAATTTCGACAGGCATCACCTCGAAATTCAGTTCGACCCGGCGCCGTTGAACACCGATCCAGGCGCTGACCACATCGCTGGGGATGGAGACCGCCAGGTCGCCACCGAAGATCATAGCGTTGATGCCGACGACACGGCCCGAAGCATCGAGCAATGGACCGCCCGAATAGCCCGGCGCGATACGTACATCCGATTTGATATGCTGTGGAGTTTTGGCGTCTCCGGTCGCCTGGAGCGTGCCAACGCCGCTCACGATGCCAGCAGTAGCTACCCAGCGCTGCCCCCATGGATGACCAATCGCGAAGACCAGTTCGCCCACGCGCAGCAGCGAGGAAAGGCCCGCTGGCAAGGCGGTCAGGTTATCCGCCGTGACCTTGAGCGCCGCCAGGTCTAACTTCGGATTGCGGTCGATCACCTTCGCCTCAAGCACGCGGTCATCCGCCAGATGCACCTGGATGGTAGCCTCATCATTGGGCACGACATGATGATTGGTGATAATCGTGCCGTCTGAGCGCCAGATAATGCCAGTGCCCACGCCACGCCACTCGTTACGCACCTGCACGATGCCCGGTTTCACGCGCTCAATGAGCCACATGAGTTCGGCGGAAAACACATCGGGCAGTGGCAAGCCGGATGCGTCAAGGGTTGATTTATCGCGCTCGTCGCCGAAAGTTGTTCGTGTCATGTTCTTAATCCTTATGAGCGTTGTCCGACCGTGACCTGCAATGTTTGAAGCTGACCGCCGCGAATGACCTCTACGGGTATCGTCTTTCCGACACGATTGCTTGACAGGAGCAGGCGCAGTTCCTCGGCATCATCTACTGCCTGCCCATCCAGGGCTACCAGGATATCGCCGAGCAGCAGGCCACCTTTTTGCGCCGGGCTATCATCATCGACTTTTACAATCAATAATCCCTGTTCCTGCGCGCGCCCTGCTCGCTGTGATGGCGGAAGCTGTACCTGCTGGCTGCTGATCCCCAGGTAACCGCGTTTGATGTAGCCCTGGTGCGCCAGGATTACGGCAATGCTCGTGGCGATGGAGGCAGGAATGGCAAGCGCGACACCGTTTACCAGCCCGGTTGTCGTGACTCCCAGCACGTCTCCCTGTGAGTCGATCAAAGGGCCTCCTGAGAAGCCGGGATAGGGCGTGGCATCGGTACGAATAAAGCGTTCGAGCGTGGCTCCGCGCCCCGTGCGCAGCGGACCACCTACCGCGCTGACGATGCCCACACTTGCCATCGTTCCCTCGCTCATAGACCGTCCAACGGTCATCACAAGCTGGCCGACGCGCGCCGCCTCCGCCGCGAATGAGGCCTTCGCAATTCCGAGGTCGACCACACGCAGCACCGCCAGGTCGGTCGCAAGGTCGCGGCCCACAAATTGCGCCGCTAGCGTGCGTTTATCATGCGTCTGAATGGTCAGGTCTTCCTCGCGCTCAAGCACATGATCGGCGGTCAGCACCAGGTCAGGCGCGTAGACAATGCCGCTGGCGGACTGGCGCGGGCGCCCGTTAACCACTACCAGGGCCGGCTCAACGCGGGCCACGGCACCGGCCATCTGCTCGGAAAGCATTTTTAATAGGCTCGTTTCACTTGCTGCTGTGGTTGATGAATCCATTTTCTCTTCTCTTTCGTAAGACTGAATGGTGTATACATATGTCTGATGGAGCGGAACAACCGCACCGGCGACGAAGCCAGCGAGTCCTCCCCTGTCCCGACCGGATTTCCCCACCCGGGTGAGAAAAATTCATCAGGGGCAGGCAAGATAATGCCGTCCCTGGCAGGGGCGACTACCAGAGCCCCCATCGGCTTCCGCTCCACTTCCGCCTCTACTATATCCCGGGCTGGAGGGGCCTGCATCACCCATTCGGCTAGTAATATCCTGGATAAATGAGCAGCTTCGTATGTTGAAAAGGATTATGCATCATTGCTTACTTTTTTATAGTAGCATTCCTTGCGTTAGGGAAGCAGATATGGTATAGTTAAGATGACTTAACTAAGCTGAGAAGATCAACTTTTGATCAGAAAGAGCAGACAAGGAGCCATGGCGACGAAGCCAACAGAGACAACTACATCACCGCAACATCAAATGTGCCCGCGCTACGAACACGCTATTCAGCTGCTAGGGAAGCGCTGGACGGGACTGCTGCTGGATGCTCTCATGAGCGGCCCAAAGCGGTTTTGCGAGCTTACCTCCGCGGTAGAAGGTCTTTCAGACCGCGTGCTGAGTGACCGCCTGCGCGAATTGGAGGAAGAGGGCATCGTTGAACGAGCAGTCTATCCTCATATTCCCGTGCGTGTCGAGTACCGCCTGACTGAGAAAGGGCAAGACCTCAAACCGGTTGTGGATGCTATCCACAACTGGGCGGAATCCTGGATTCCACTGCCAGATGATCCTGCCGGAGTCTGATCAACACCCCGCTCGCTCTAGATTGTGCTATACTAGCACTATGGAAACTTTATGGGCACCGTGGCGCATGCAATATATCGCGCCCAAAACACCACAATCAAGCGAGAAAGAACGCGAATGCATTTTTTGCGCACAACCTGCCGCTCACCGCGATGCCGAATACCATATCCTGCATCGTGGTGAGCGCTGCTATATGATGCTGAATCTCTACCCCTACAACAATGGCCACCTGATGATCGCGCCCTACCATCACGTAGGCAGTATCGAGGGGCTGGATAGCACGGCGCTCACCGAGCTAATGGAGCAGGCGCAGCTAGCTTTGAAGGCGCTGCGTTATGCCATGAAGCCCGATGGGTTCAATATGGGCATCAACGAGGGCAAAATCGCGGGGGCCGGATATGCCGAACATATGCACTTGCACGTTGTACCGCGCTGGAACGGCGATACCAACTTCATGCCAGTGCTGGCGGATGTCAAGGTGATGCCGGAACATTTGGACGCGGTGTACGAGCAGTTGAAGGAGGCGCTGGAGAGGGTGAAAGAATCATAGTTTTTGTTGTCGTACCCCCTCAAACAAAATAATCCCCGCCGCCATCGCAGCATTCAGCGACTCCACCCCATTCGCTAGCGGAATGGAAATTGTGCGCGTAGCCAGCCTGCGCGCTGCTTGTGAGGAACCGTGCGCCTCGCTGCCAATAATTAGCGCGAGCGGCTGCGTTAAATCTTGCTCATAGTAGAGATGGGGGCTTCCGGCTTCGGCCAGCAATACCTGGCCCTGCTCCCCACAATGGCGTGAGACTCGCTCTGCGATAATTTCCCATGGAAGATCGACCCACACAGGCAGAGCTACATGCGCTCCCGCTGCGGCACGTACCACCTTGGGGCTGAGATAATCCACGCAGTTGGGACTGAGCAGCACCTCGTCTACGTTGGCCGCTAATGCCGTGCGCAGGATGGTGCCCAGGTTACCTGGATCGGCCAGGCCATCGAGGATGAGCAAAATGGGTCGTTGCGCGGGGCCGCGCCTGGATCGCAAAAGCTCGGGGTCGAGCGCGTTTAAGGGCAGCACGCTGATTACCCCCTGAGATGTCTGCGCCTCGCCCAGCGATTCAATTACGCGCTCGCTGACTTCTACAAGCTGGTCTTCATACGCTGCGGGCGCGTGCAGGAGGCGGGCGAGTAGCGACCTGCCCTGGGCGGTGCGTGAGAGCAGCTCAGGTGAGTAATAGACCTCGCGAGGCATGACATTCGCGTCGAGCAGCGCCACGAGCAGGTGCGGCCCCTCCATGAAGAAGAGGCCGCTTTTTTTGCGGCCTCTCGTTGTGTCCAGATCGCGCAGCTTGCGAATACGCGGATTGTTAGGGCTGGTAATCCGTGTCATGAAAAATGCGTTTCCAGGCTGCTATACGATGGTTGCTAGCGCCTTTTCTACCAGCGCCGTGAAAGCGGCTTCATCACGCACAGCCATCTCAGCGAGAATCTTACGATCCACCTCGATATTGGCAGTGTGGATGGCATGCATCAGCTTGCTGTAGCTGACACCATGCATGCGAGCTGCGGCATTGATGCGCGTGATCCAGAGACGGCGCATGTCGCGTTTGCGGTTGCGGCGGTCGCGATACATGTAGGCCATCGAGCGCATGACCGATTCATGGGCGGGCCGGAAGAGTCGCTTGCGCGCACCACGATGGCCCTCGGCCATATTGAGAATTTTTTTATGCTTCTTGTGCGCTGGAACGCCACGTTTTACCCTTGGCATAGTCTTTCACTTTCCTCCGTTCGAATCAATTCAATCGACAATGACATGTTCACATTAAAAAGAGTAGGGGAGCAGGCGCTTCAGGCGGCGCGTATCGGCGGTCGCCAGTGGAAACTTCTTGTCCATCGAACGGATGGCCTCGGGTGACTTGTTGCGTCGCAGGTGGTTTAGCGCGACCTTACGGCGCATGAATTTGCCGGAGCCGGTCACTTTGACCCGCTTGGCCATAGCTTTGTGTGTTTTCAGTTTCTGCTTCATGTTCTTCTTTCTCTTTCGATTACTGGCGGGGCAAAGCACAGATTTCTATCAATCAACAAGTTTTCTGCAAATCCATTTGATCGGGCGCGGCATAGGCGTCCAGAGGAGAGGCAGTACAGGTGGTGAGGAATTGGAGGCATGACCTCAACCCAATTTCGAGCCACCACTTTTGTTCCGTCAAAGGCGCAGAGAAGCCTTTTTCAGGAATGAACCCCGCGTGCGCACCTAGTATAGCACACCCCACTGTATTGCGCAATAGTTAAACTCTGGTGCTCTGGTGCTCTGGTGACGCCCGGGAAGGACTGATTGCTTACCCCCGTCCCGGCCACGACGGGCGTGACCATGACGGGCGTGAGAAGCTGAAGCCCCTCGGTGGCCTGGCTGGCGGCTCTTCACCTTCGGGATGCGCTATGTGCCAGGATGAGGTAATGAAGAGCGTCCATCCCCAGGCCAGGAGGGGCAATCCTAGCGTGACCAGCGCCAGGGCCGGCCAGGGCTGAGGCCAGAGCAAGAAATAGTACTCTAGAGTTGCTCCCATCGCCAGCAGTATCGCCAGCAAGATAGTTGGGCGATTCGCGCCGGCAACTGCCAGCGCCAGCGGCAAAATGATATACTCGGGCGAGTTTAGGGGCGCGAGCAGCAACAGGATCAGCAATATCCAGCTATCGAAGAACAGGGCCAGTTCCAGCGTATCGGTCAGCCAGAGCCCGAACAGCAGCATGACCCCGCCTATAGCCAGCGTCAGAATCATCCAGTGGTGTGGAGAGCTAATCCAGGTCAGGGCGGCTGAAGAGGCCACCGGAAGGTGCAGCAGCACAGCATCCAGGGAATTGGCGGCGTGATCGGGCCAGAAGTTGCTACCTATGTTTGCCAGCATGCCACTTATGCTCCAGCCCTGCCGGTAGGGGAAGTATGCCAGCACGACAATGATCGCCGAAAGGCAGAGCGCGGCCAGCCACCATAGGAAGCGCAGTCCGCGTCCCATTGCCTGCGATTCCTTCCACAGCAGGCGCAGGGCAAGTGGGAGCAGGAGCAGGCACAGGGGATTGATCAGCGCGGCCAGCAAGAGGAATACCCAGCTCAGCATGTTGGATGCGTGCTGAAAGAGGTAAACCGAGAGCAGGATAAACAGCGCGACCACAATCGTATTATGCATCTCACTGATGCCCAGTAGAAGCACAAGCGGATTCCACGCATACAGGAGCGTGCCTGAGATGCGCGTCTGGGGCTTGAGCCGCGCGAGGATCGACCAGAGCAGCAGTGTATTGGCCAGGTGTGCGAGCAGCGCCATCAGGCGAAATGCGACCAGACTGATAGCGGCGTTACCATGAGATAGCAGGGCAGCAGGCAGCGTCAAATCAACCCACAGCGGACCATAGGGCGCGTTCCCGCCAACTGTTCTGGCGATAGTCCCCTGGAGTACATACGGATTCAGGCGCTCCAGCGCCACTATGCGACCGTATGAGCTATACAAAAATACGTCTTGCGATTGCACGGCCGGAGCCACGAGAAAAATAATGCTGAAGAGGACAGTGAAGGCGAAGAGGAGGCAGAAAATGAGCTGTGCGTCCTGGCGCGAAAGTTTCTCCTTTACCGCTCTAGCGCCGGTACGCAGGCAGAACAGCAGTATGATGAAAGCCAATGCCAGCACCGCGAGGAGCAGGTTGGCAGAGCTGCCAGGGCTATTGCCGGTCAAATTGAATGGAGGAAGCCTGCTCAGGCCCTGCGCGAGAATGGGGGCCACGTTTGTCCAGTAAAGATGCGGCAGCCAGGGAAAGATGGCATATAACGCCTGTTTCGCCGTTGTGCGACCCAGGATGGCTCCGGCCAGCAGCGGATAAAGGGCGAAATAGAGTATGGCCAGCAGCGCCCCCAGGCCGGCCAGTTTCCAGGCAGCGCGCCGGGCCGGGTTGGGGCGTTTTTTGACAGGTGGCTGTGGCACTGCGCGGTTTTGTTGTCCTGGTACAACCCGCGGAGCTGTTGGTAATGTGTTTACCGGAAGCGAAGGCTGCGTCCTTCGCGCCCGTGTCGAGCGTGTTGTATGATTGCCCGGCCGCCGTTGCATGTTTTCCTCGCTCACAGTAAACTGCTGATTTTTTCATTCACAAGTATGAGCCATTGTATTGATAGTTGTCAATGCAGAAGTATGCTGACTCACCCTCGATCTCACCAATCCACTGCATTTCCGCATTTGAGATGTATAGAAAGAATGAGCAAGTGAATATCCAACCAGAGATAGCCGGCTCTATTGTCATAGGTAAACAATAATGCTATAATAGCGGGGTGTTTCCACCCCAGAAAGGTGGCCGCAATGCAATAAACGTAAAAGCCGCGGCATGTTGCGGCAGAAATCAGTTCCGGCATCATATCAAACAAACATGCAATAATGCCGGCACTCCACCTGCTCCGGCCGTCGCAATGCCGAGCAGCCCAACCGGGCTCGCTGTAGCAGACGTGACCGGATGCGTACCCAAAGGAAGGAGGTGGCTTCGTGAGGCGTGATTATGAACTGGGTTTCATTCTCAACCCCGAAGTCAGCGAAGAGCAGACACGCGCTATTCTAGAGCGTATCGAACAAATTATTCACAGCCATGATGGTCAGGTAGTGAAGATTAATCAGTGGGGGCGTCGCCGCCTGGCATACCCCATCCAACACCATCGCGATGGTCATTACGTGTTCATCGATATGATCCTGACCCCCGAGACCGTGCTTGAACTGGATCGCAATCTCAGGGTTTCTGAGGAGGTCCTCCGGCACCTAATTACGAGGCGTGATCCCAAGGCCGTACAGAAGGAACGCGCGGAGCGCGCGGAGCGTGAGGCTCGAGAAGCTGCCGCCGCCGCTGCCGCCCAGGCGAAAGCCGCCGCTCGCGCAACTGCGGGCGCGGAAAGCGAAGCGGAAGCCGCAACGCCCGCCCCGGTTGACGCGGAGGATGAAATGGTAGTATACTCGCCCGACGAAGAGGCGCCCGCGCTTACTGAGGAGGATCTGACATACGTGCCCCCCGCTTTGGAAGAAGACGAAGAGAGCAGCGAAGCGTAGTTAATAGTGGGAAACGTCCGGGTAGAGCGGAGAAGAATAGTTCAAGCGATCTCAGTGGAGGAGTTGTCTCAGCGTTTACAACGTTGAAAGGAATAAACTGATCATGTTAAACAAAATCATGCTTATCGGGAACCTGGGAAAAGACCCAGAATTGAATGTCACCCAGGAAGGCACTCCTGTCACTAAGTTCTCGCTCGCTGTTAACCGGTATACGAAAACGAGTACAGGTGAGCGTAAGGAAGAGACCGAGTGGTTCAATATCGTTGCCTGGAACAGGCTTGCCGAAACATGTGAGCGATACCTGCACAAAGGCTCTAAAGTGTATATCGAAGGTCGCCTGCAGACACGCAAGTACACTGACAGAAACGGTGTGGAGCGTACCGCAATCGATGTAATCGCCAACGATATGAAGATGCTTGACTCGAAGTCCGCAGCCGGTAATGCGGAGACCTATTCGGCAGGGAGCGCGGACGACCGCGATCCCTTTCTTCCCGACTACCCGGACGACCTTCCCTAGAGACCCCGAAGAGATTCCTTTTTAGGGGATGCATAGAGGAGATTTGTTCGTGCAAAGACGATCTGAAGCAGCACCGCGCCGCGAGCGACCGGCCGGGCGAGGCGAGCGCACTTCTCGCCGTAAAGTATGCCAGTTTTGTCACGATCATGTGCGCGAGATCGATTACAAGGATGCCAGCCGTTTCATGAAACGCTACATCTCTGATCGTGGCAAAATCGAACCCCGCCGCAAGACGGGAACCTGCGCGAAACATCAACGCCGCCTTAGCGTGGCGCTGAAGCAAGCGCGGCATATGGCACTGTTGCCTTATACTGCCGAACATATGCGTGGTATGTAGAGTAAAAGCTGTTCGACATGACGTACTATACAGTAAAGATAAGGCCATATTCTTTCTGGATGCTGGATGAAACAATCCGGCCAGGAGCGGCATTATCTTTACTGTATTCATACGTTTTGGTGCATTTTTCCAATCGAATAGGGAGATCTCTATCTGGTTGGCAAGATTCGCCAGGTGAATACCAGTCATCGCCTTGAGTAAAAGGGGAGTACCATCTATGAAGAGTTCGACAGAGCGTGCGCCTCAGCGACCGGAAAGCCAGCGATCGCCGCGCTCAGCGAAAACCAAAACCAAATCGAAAAAATACCGCAAGCAAACAGCCCATATCAGTACAAGGCGTGATGGCAAGCCACTTATTTTTGGATGGGGCAAGCACCTGTCCCATACCGAAAAAGTCAAATTTCAAACCCGCGCTACCTGGGCTATCACCGGCCTCATCGCATTAATCCTGATAGGCACCGTCGCGGGCTTCTGGATTGACAACAATATTGCTATTCCAGGCCTGACCATCACTAGCGTCAACGGGCATTCGATTCCACAATCTGAATATCGTCTGATGCTGGCGCTACAAACGCAGCTTGAAGTCAATAAGCTCTATGGGCCACATGGACTGACCGTGCAGAGCCAGCACCTGGAAAGCCTGGACGCCGATCAGCTTGGGGTTATTAGCAAGGAAACGACTCAGATTGCCAACCTGAATAAGCAGATAAAGGCACTCCCTCCCGGCCCCAGCGCGCAGCGCACTATTCTCAACAATGAGCTGAAGGCGGATCAGACGACGCTGAAAAATGCTCAGGCGGCCCATCAGAGCCTGAACTCGCAGTTCACGAATATCCAGCAGAACGAAATTCCCATCGAGCAACAGGGTTTCACACAGTCATCGCTCGGCACCGAAAGCGTTAACCTGCTGCAAGACGATGAACTCATTCGTGAATGGCTCGTGACGCAGAGCCCTACCATCCAGAATAAGATCAATCCCACGGCCACCGCTGTCAATAAAGCGCTGAACAATCTAAAAGCCAACGAACCGGCGTCCGGCAACTACAGCGGCTTTCTCAAGCAGATGGGCATCAGCGACGATAATTTGCGGGCGATGCTCACCATTCAACTGCGTCACGATAACATGCAGAACTACCTTGCATCGCAAATCGTCTCGCCCACCTACCAGGTGCTGGCGCGCACGATGACGCTGCAGACCCCCGCCATCGCCAACCAGGTGCTGGCGGATTTGAAAAAAGGCCAGAGCTTTGCGGCGCTCGCCAAAAAGTATTCGCAGGATACTAACACCAATACCAAGGGTGGCGACCTTGGCTGGCTGGTCCGCGGCCAATTCGCCAACCAGGACGATAATGGCATTATTGACAACTGGCTGTTTGATCCCAGGCGCACAATTAACGAGATCAGTCCCATTTTGAACGAGAACGGTTCCCCTCACATCTTGCAAATTCTGGGCATCGATCCCTCTCGCCCCGTCGATTCGTCAACTTTGCAAACCTTGAAAACTAACGCCTTGCAGGATTGGCTGCTCGAGCAGCAGGCACTCCCCACGACGAAGATCACACCCATCGATCAGAATATGCTGACCGATGCGTCAAATCTGCCGCCTGCCTCGATATTGCCGGCAGCGGCGCCTGCGAGTAGTGTTCCTGGAGCACCCGCTCCCGGCAGTGGCGGAGGCTCCGGGCCGTAATCGGACAATGTACGTAGTAAGGGCACCTCGGATACCCGCGCGAGAGGTGCCCTTTACTCGTTTTTATAATAGGAAAAATACATAACTCAAAAGGCCATCCATGACTACCGCGACATCATCCATTTATAAGATTGATACGATACCTGTTCAGCAGCTTTTAGAGACCGTTTCTCTGTACCTGCATATTCCTTTCTGCCATACGCGCTGCTATTATTGCGATTTCAACACCTATGCCGGTATTCTGCCCCTGCGCGAGCCATATGTACGCGCCCTGCTGACCGAGATACGGCTGGCAGGGAACATGGCCCGGCATCAAGATGGGACGCCTCGTCGCTCGCGCACCATCTTTTTTGGCGGGGGCACCCCTAGCCTCCTGACAGTAGAACAGGTTAAGCGACTGCTCGCCGCCTGTCGCCAGTCTTTCGCTGTTGACGAGGATGCCGAGATTACGCTCGAGGCCAATCCTGGCACGCTTCACCACGAGCAACTGCTAGAACTGCGTGCCGCCGGAGTTAATCGTCTCAGTATGGGCGCCCAGAGCTTCGATGCAGGGCTGCTCAAAATGCTGGGGCGCATCCATTCACCCGTAGAAATCGTAGAGGCGCTGCAACATGCGCGCGAGGCCGGATTCACTTCGGTCAACCTCGATTTCATGTTTGGCTTGCCGGGACAGACGATGCGTCACTGGCGCGAAACGCTTGACCAGGCGCTTGCGCTGCATCCCGAACATCTTTCGCTCTACTCCTTGATTATCGAAGAGGGAACGCCGTTCTACACCTGGACGCATGAAGGACGCATTATTCCTGGCGACGAAGACCTGTGCGCGGATATGTACGAGTATGCCGATGCACGCCTGCAGGCCGAAGGATACGAGAATTACGAGATCTCTAACTGGGCGCTGCCCGGCCACCAGAGCCAGCATAATCTGACCTACTGGCGCAATCTCCCCTATCTTGGCATGGGTGCGGGCGCGCATTCTTTTTTCGCCGGCAGGCGCTTCTCCAATGTCCTGAACCCTCAAGAATACATCCGCCTGCTCAAGCAGCAGCGCCGGCCCGAGGCTGAAGGCGAAAGAATTGACCGCGTTCAGGAGATGTCGGAAACGGCTTTTCTTGGCCTGCGTACCGCGTCGGGCCTGCATCTTCCAACATTCGAGCAGCGTTTCGGGGTGCCGTTTAGCCATTTCGCGGGCGAGCGGTTGCGTCCGGTACAAGAAGCCGGACTCCTGGAACAAATGGGGGACTGGCTGCGTCTCAGTAAGCGTGGGCGCCTGCTCGGTAACGAGGTCTTCCTGCGCTTGCTTCCCGGTGAATAAATTTGAAAAAGGATAGGCATGTGGAAAGAGCACCTTCTGCAACATTGCCCTGGGGCATACATGATCTTTTGACGAAAGAGCAAGTGCAGGAATACCAGCAAGCGGGCATCGAGTACTTGCACGCTCAATTACTCTATAATCGAGGTATCAAGTCGCCCGCCACCATGCGTGCCTTTCTGAATGCGCGCTACGATCAGATTCCAGACCCGCTCGCATTAATCGATATGGATAAGGCGCTGCAACGCCTTAAACGCGCGCTTGCCACCAGGGAACATATAACGGTCTTCGGAGATTTCGATGCCGACGGCGTTACGTCTGCCGCACTGCTGACGCGCGCGCTGCGCGCCCTCAAGCATCCCGCTGCGCCGCTCGATTACTTCATACCAAGCCGCCTGCGCGATATTCGCGGATTGAGTCAGGAGGGGATCGACAGGATTCGCGGGCGCGGCACCACTCTGATCATCACTACCGATTGTGGCAGTTCGGATGTCTCCGCGGTGGAATATGCGCGAGGCCTTGGCATCGATATCATCATTACTGACCATCATCATCCTCCAGAACCGCTTCCACAGGCCTGTGCCATGATCAATCCCTGGCGGCCCGATTGTGCCTATCCTGAACACTACCTGTGCGGGGTCGGCATAGCCTTCAAACTGGCGCAGGCGCTCTTTCGCGCCTATGACCGCGAGTCAGAAGTGCGCGAATTGCTTGACCTGGTGGCAATCGGCACTGTTGGCGATGTTGGGCAGTTGCTGGGCGAAAACCATACGCTGGTGCGCCTGGGATTGCAACAACTCAATGCCACGAAAAATCCTGGCCTGCAAGCGCTCATTAGTATTACGCGCCTCCAGCCTGGCAAACTGCGCGAGCGCGATATTTCATATGTCCTGGGGCCGCGTATCAATGCCGCCGGTCGCATGAAGGATGCCTCGATTGCTTTTGAACTGCTGACCACGGACGATCCCAAGGTGGCACAGGAGCGCGCGCAAGAATTGGAAGAGTTGAATCTGCTGCGGCAGCAGCAGACTGAGGAACTGATGAAGCTGGTGCGCGAGCAGGCGCAGAATCAGACCGGCAAGCAGGTCGTACTTGTCTATGGCGATAAGGATACATGGCCGGAGGGTATTATCGGTCTGGTGGCAGGGCGTTTATCTGAAGAGATACAGCGCCCCGTCTTCGTTCTCAGCCATGATAATGACAGCGGATTAAGCCGGGGGTCCGCGCGCAGCAGCGACGGCTTCAACATTATTCTGGCCTTGCGCGAACGCGCCGATCTTTTCGAGCGTTTTGGTGGTCACGCGCAGGCGGCAGGTTTCACCATCGCCAATGCCAATATTGAGAAACTGCGCGCCCATCTACTTGCCTGGTACGAGGAAAACAGCGTAGGGGCCGATTTATCGCGCCCGGCGCCGGTTGATCAGCCCGCTTCAGAATCTCAGGAAGTCCAGCTTATCGCTCCCGGTATTGAAATAGTCGCCGTGGAGACATCTGGCTCAACCGGAGGTGTCCAATTTGCCCAGTTGATTGAGCCTGGTACAGCAATCGAGCAGGAACTGGCGCCAGCCACCACACGTAAGATTGACCTGGTGATTACGAGGCCGGAACATCTCAATTACGAGGCTTACAACAAGGTGAGCAGGCTTGCCCCGTTTGGCGCGGGCAATCCAGAACCGGTTTTTAAGATGGAGCGCCTGCGCCTGTATCGCCGCTGGCAGAGCGGTATGGATGGTCGTCACCTGCGCGTGCGGCTCAGAACCACTACAAGTAGCAATACCGTCCAGTTCAATGGTACCTATATCCGTGGAGGGTCACAGATTGAGTCCCTGCCGGAAGGCGCGCTGGTAGATGTGATTTTTAGCCTGGAGCAGGCCTGGAATACGCAGGACAGCGATAATCGGCAGGATATCTGGCTGAAGATATTGCATATAGAGGTGGTGGAAAACCACGCGAATTAACAAAACCCCCGTCCCGAGGAGGGGGTTAATTCGCCTGATCATCAGGTTAGGATGCCGTCGTAGGTGTGCCGCTGGAGCTCTCTTTCAGAATTTCTACATATCGTATCAGGATGCGATGGCGCAAGTCTGGAGCAAAGATGATAGATCGATGGATGATAACGCCAGGTGACCGCTCAGTTAGAGGCGGCTTTGATTGGATGGATGAAAAATGAGTAGAGCACACGATATTCAACCTCACCAACCCCTCTGGTGGCAATCGGGAGTCATTTATCAAATCTACCCGCGCAGCTTCAAGGATAGCAATGGTGATGGCGTTGGCGATCTCGCGGGGATTATCGAGAAGCTGGACTATCTAAGCTGGCTGGGAGTCGAGGCTCTCTGGCTTTCTCCCATTTATCCCTCGCCGATGGTCGATTTCGGCTACGATATTAGCAATTTCACGGGCATTGACCCGCTCTTCGGCGAACTGGCAACATTCGACAAACTGGTAGCGCAAGCCCATCAACGAAATTTGAAGATCATTATGGATTATGTGCCGAATCATTCGTCTGACCGGCATCCCTGGTTTATCGCATCGCGTTCTGCGCGCGACAATCCCAAACGGGACTGGTATGTGTGGGCCGATCCCAAATCTGATGGCTCGCCGCCCAACAACTGGCTGGCAAACTGGGGTGGCTCGGCCTGGGAATGGGATGCTGCGACGGGTCAGTATTATCTTCATTCGTATCACAAGGCCATGCCCGATCTCAACTGGCGCAATCCTGCCGTCAAAGCAGCCATGTTCGATGTAGCGCGCTTCTGGCTTGACCGCGGCGTCGACGGCCTGCGTGTCGATTCGGCACACTACATCATGAAAGACCCGCTGATGCGCGATAACCCATCCAATCCACATCCAGGCGGTTATAAGCCCATTACTGATTATGATGCTCAATTACACATCAATGATAAGGCCCATCCTGATGCCCACCAGGTTTATCGCGAACTGCGTCAACTGCTCGATTCATATAGTGAAAAGTCGCCACGCATGGCGGTGGGCGAGATGCATATTTTCGATTGGCCGGTCTGGGCCAGCTATTATGGCCTGCAACTGGATGAAATGCACATGCCGCTCAACTTCGGGCTGTTAACGATTCCCTGGCAGGCCGCTGCCGTGCGAAATCTTGTGCATGCTGTCGAAGCGGCTCTGCCTCCGGGCGCCTGGCCAAACTACGTGCTGAGCAATCATGACGAACCGCGCATCGCCACTCGTGTAGGCGCTGAGCAGGCGCGTGTCGCCATGGTGTTGCTGCTCACACTGCGCGGCACACCCACCCTGTACTATGGTGAAGAAATCGGCATGCGCGACGGCGAGATACCGCCTGAGTACGTCCAGGACCCCTGGGAAATCGGCCAGCCGGGTAAAGGCGTGGGCCGCGACCCTGAACGCACGCCTATGCAGTGGGACGCTTCTCCCAACGCCGGCTTCTGCCCGCCCGCCGTCAAACCCTGGCTGCCTATTTCCTCCGGCTATAAACAATTGAACATTGCCGTCGAGCGTGAAGATAGCCATTCGATGCTGACGCTTACACGCATGCTGCTCCAACTACGCCGGGCCACTCCTGCTCTCACCGCGGGAAGCTACGCTTCCATCGAAAACGCTCCTGATGACTGTTTCATCTACATGCGGCAGTCCGAACACCAGCGTTTTCTTATTGCGCTGAACTTTTCGGATAATGAGCAGCGAATACGGCTGGCCGGCCTCGACAACGGTCGTATCCTGCTTTCAACTCACCTTGACCGTGAAGAGCCGGTTGAACTGACTTCTTTGGATTTGAGAGGTAACGAGGGATGTGTTATTGAGGTGGAAAGGTCGAGCGCAGCGAAAAATCCCAACCGGGGATAGAGAGATTCTTCGCTGCGCCCGGCATGACATGGCTGGCACATGCCATTGCCGGTGTTGGTTGTTGAAACTCACTCATGATCGGCTTCGTATCAATTACCAAAGTATGCCGTTTGAGCTCGTAACCCTGCCCCTACATCCCATCCTGGTACATCATCAGGCACGAAATAGCCGGCACGATTACTTCCCGGGAAGCCTGTCCCAGGTAGCTGTCGCTTACGCGGTCCTGCGTGGCTACAATGATCCAGTCGCCGGGAGGCAGCGCGCATACTATACCGGCCCTGTTGGGATTGTAGATGACAAGGATGTTTTTCCAATCATCGCCGTTAGCATGCCCGGAGATTTCAAACATCAGCGTGTTCTCGGGACTGTTGTGAAAGGTGAGGTGATCGCGAATAGCGCTTGCCGAGGTCATGCGGAAGGCGGGGTGCATGCGGCGCAGGTGAATCAGGCAGGTATAGTACCTGAACACCCGCCAGTACTGCTCTTTACGCGACCAGTCGAACTGGTTGACGGCATCGCCCGCGTTGTAACTGTTGGAATTGCCGCCCTTAGTGCGCAATAGCTCCTCGCCACCGTGCAGGAAAGCGATGCCCTGGGAGGTCATAATCACTGCCTGGGCGAGTTCGTCCATCTTTATGCGCTCTTCTTGAGTGGCATCCGGCGTGCTGAGCGTGATTTTATCCCACAGCGCGTAGTTATCGTGGCTAGTTACATAGTTGACGCTTTCCCCTGGCGATGCGGCGAAATCATCGATGCTGCCCGCCACCGCGCTCGCGATTGTGCCGGCAAGTCCCGGCGCGCCTGTCGCGAAGCCTTTTCCTGCGCCATCAAAGACACTGCCGCAGAGCGCATCACGGATAGTATCGTTGAAAACGGCAATGCCAGGTCCTCGCTGTCGCCCTTTCGTGAGTAATTCGCTACCGGGCAAACCTGAAGTGCCACCTGCCCACGGTTCCCCATATAGCAGCACATGAGGATTGATGGTCTGCAGCGTTTCCGAAACCTTTTGCATGGTATCGATGCCGAGCAGGGCCATCAGGTCAAAGCGGAAGCCATCGATATGATATTCCTTCACCCAATAAATAAGGGAATCGAGAATGAACTTCTGCACCATTGGCCGCTCAGCGGCAATTTCGTTGCCGGTGCCGGAGCCGTTGGTATAGTTCCCTGCGTAATCGGTGCGATAGTAGTATTGGGGGATGATCTTATCGAAGTCGGAATCGCGAATGGCATAGGTATGGTTATAGACGACATCCAGAATGACGCCGATGCCCTCGCTGTGCAGGCTCTGGATCATCTGCTTGCACTCCCTGATACGTGCGGTCCCTTGCGGCGTCGTGGCGTAGACGCCTTCGGGCACATTGTAGTTGCCGGGGTCATAGCCCCAGTTGTATTGATCGGGTTCGTTCTCATCGACGCTCGCGAACTCCTGTATTGGCTGCAACTGCACGTGCGTGATGCCCAGTTCTTTCAGATGATCCACGCCTGTCGCCACATCGCCAGGCCCTTTTGTGCCTCGCTCCGTAAAGGCCAGGTATTTTCCTCGCCGTGTCATCCCTGAATTCGGGTTGATGGAGAAATCGCGTACATGCACCTCGTAGATAATGGCGTCCTCCGGCTGGGCGAGGGTCACGTAGTTATCCTGCTCCCATCCCGGCGGATTGGTTTCCTGCAGAGCGATAACCATGCCCCGCATCGCATTGACGGCTATCGCTCTGGCATAAGGATCCACGGCTTCCCGCGTCGTGCCATGCACGGTCACGGCATAAAGATAGTACCAGTTCCGCAAGTCACCGGAAACCTCGCTCTGCCACGTGCCATTAGTTCCCGGCTGCATCTCAACCTGCAGCCGCAAAGAACCTGTTTCGCTATCGAACAATAAGAGCTGTACATCCGATGCTGTGGGAGCCCAGAGGCGGAACGAGGTGGCCTGTGGCGTATAGGTAGCGCCCAGGTCGTTTCCACGGTAGATATATCGCTCGCCACTTAAGACATTGCGCGGCGTAACAGGGCATTGTGTGTATCCCTTGAACGCGATGTACAGGTTGTGAGTTACATCAGGAGGCCGGGCCAACGTTACGGTAACGAGGTCGGTCTGGATGGGGGCAGGCCGATCAATCGGCGGTGGGCGCGATGCATCGACCCCTACGGCTGCGTGCTGCTCTACCATTTGTGATGCTGGTAGCCAGCCTATACCGGTAACAGGGATAGTATGACCCGTTGTCGCGTCAACCAGTGTTACATCTTCCACGGCAAAAGGCAGCGCGAGAGGTTCGCTGAGCTTGACAATGGTAGTTGTATCAGCATCCAGGTATGCGTTTATGACGACAGGGAGTTTTGACATGGGAACTTCAACGCGTCCATACTCCCTGCGGGTCATGCTCTCGGATTACTCGCAGCTCGTGCTCGGTTGGTGGCACAGTTTCTTTACAATCGGGAGCCAATCGCAATTCCCAACCTGTTTGTTCCTGCACCTGCTCTATCGTGGTGCCGGGGTGATAGGATTGGAGCATAGCCTCACCGTTTGTGGGATCGAATGTGAAAACGGCCAGGGTGGTAATGAGGGCGCTGGGACCGCCTCGCGGTAGACCAACGCGCCTGCGCCATGATGTGCCAGCAGGGCCATGTTCGTCAGGGTAGCCGTAGCCGGGACTGGTCACGAAGTCTACTTTCTCGCGCAGGCGGCGGTGATCGTGCTGCATAATGATGGCGAGGCGCTGCGAAAACGAAGCGATATCAGCTCCCCCGCCGCTACCAGGCAGGCGCACGCTCGGATGCTGCCAGTCACCGATCAGCGAGGTGTTGAGGTTGCCATAGCGATCAACCTCAGCGCCGCCGATGAAGCCAAGGTGTACATCGCCTGTTGCCATGGGCGCCATGACGTTGAGCGTGCCCGTGGTCCATAAAGCGCCCGCGATATTGGGCGCATCGCCCATTGTGTAGAGCAATTCCGCCGATGGCTCATCACGAATAGTGCCCGTCTCGAAGAGTCCAATGCAATTGGGCGCGTGCGTGCGTTTGGCAAGCGCGAATGCTATCAGGGGCAGGCGCATGCCGACAAAGACATTCTCGCCGTCGTGTATCTGCCTGGCGGCGCAGACAACCATCAGTTCTCGTGGTGTGTATTCCATAGATGATCCTCTATATCCCTAATCTAGGGGCGCGAGAGATTCTTCGCTGCGCCCAGAATCTCTGACCAGCTCTAGTATCCATAATCCACCGGCGCGGCGTAGCGATGCTCTTTGACACCCAGGCTGCGTACGCGCTCTTCGCCCAACCTGGCAAGGTAGGCGGCGCGATTGGGCGTGTTGAGCACCCAGTCTTCGAGCCATGCCGCGTAGCCTTCGACCGTGCGCGTGCGCGTGTGATATTCATGGTAAAAGGCGTGGTCGCGGTTGTAATAACCCTGGACGGCGGAAGGATGGGCTCCCCACGGCTCATGCACGACCGCCCGCACTTTGAAAGATGGCCCTAGCACGCGATTGGGGTCGCTTACGATGACTTCACGCGGCACAATCTCCTCCGCGACGAGGATTACGTCGCGTGCCGCGAGCATGGCCTGTTCGGTGATGCCCAGATTGCCCCACATATAAGCGTTGCCGTCCTCGTCACTGCGCTGCACATGAATAATTGTGACATCGGGCCGGATGGCCGGTACGAGCAGCAGCGGGCTACCATCCTCGGGTGAAGAGATGGCGCGCAAGGTGGTATTCTTACGTGGAATATCGCTGCCCAGCAGCGTGCGGGTGGGGATATAGGGCGAGCCGAGCCCGGCTGCCAGCAGCGCCAGCCCGATGGTGAAGTTGCTGTAATCCTCGGTAATGATGGAACGCGGTATGGACTGTTCGCTGGCGCGGCGGTAGCAATGGGCCAGGCCCTCGCTCACGTTGCCCACCCAGGCGGCGGCGACTTTCTCGACACAGCCTGCGCCGATCAGTTGATCGAAGAGGATATCAGAAATAGGCCCGATCAGTGTCAGGTTGCGCCTCTGCTGGCGAATGATCTCGTGCGCCGCGGCGAACGGTATCAGCGGCTCGAGCGCGAGCCCTATGGCGACCGACGATCCATCTGGCACGAATTGCGCGATGGCGCTGGCCATAGAAGTACGTTTATTCATACAGGTTTGAACTCCACAATTTTATCGGCGTAATCATCTGATACAAATATATCATCGTTTTTGTCAATGACCAACCCTTGTGGCTCGATGAAGCCCTTGCTGGCCAGAATCTCACGTTTGCCTGTCGAGCGGCGAACGCGAATGAGCGCGTGAATAGAAGGAGCCAGGTCGATGACCAGGATATTGCTATGGGAGTCAATTGCAACATCGTCGAGCTTGCCAAAACCGCCCATACGTGTTGTTTTGCCGTTTGGCGCGATAATCCAGAGCGAACCACCACATTCGTCAGCAATATAGACGGTGCCATGCTGATCGACCGCCGCTCCAACCGGACGCGGAATGCCAGAGGCCAGCAGCGTGAGTTTCTGCCCATCCAGGCTCATGCGGTAGACATTGCCTGTAGGGCTGTCCGGTATAATCAGCGTCTGAGTAGTAGGGTCATAAGCGATGCCATCCACGCCATCTTTGCAAGGCGGGACGCCAGGAGTGCCTGGAAGCGTGCGCAATACGGTGAGCGATGTGGCGCCAGGAACAAGGCTGAGGATACGATTCGTCTGCTGTTCCGCGATAATCATGGTGCCGTCGGGCAGGAAGGCGAGGCCTTCTGGACCAGCGATGCCACTGACAAGCACAGTGATCGAGCCATTGGCATTGACGCGACTGACCGTTCCATTATAAAAATCGCTGAAGACCAGGCGCCCCTGCGGGTCAAAGGCCAGGTCATCGGGCCGCCTCCCGCCAGACACAATTACCCGCGAGGTATAGTGGGTGGGGGTCGTGTCAGGAGTGCCGTTTATGGTGACGGTGGAGGTTATGGCCGGCATAGTCGGAGAGGCGGTTGCGGTTTCAGTAGGAGAGGCAGCAGGAGTAGATGTGTGCTCGCAGGAAGTAAATAGGATAAGACAGGTAAGTCCAATAGTATATGTGAAAATGATGCGTTTTTTTAACAACATGTATTTCCTTCAGAGGAGGCTCTGTGGAGCGTCTTTGACCAACGAATCTTGTAAAGCGCATTTTAACACCCAGGAAATCTGGCTGCTTTTATGTATTATCCTTCTTTCTGAGCAGATTTTCAAGCCGCCAGGATCGGGTAATTACCCAGAAGTGGGCCAGTTGACTGGAATCGCGATGACTGGACAACTTCGGGGAGCGCACCAGCTCAGAATATCTACTCAGGGCCTTCCCCGATGTTCATGCTCATTCAGTGTGGAATCAATGGCTCTCCGCGGCTACCAGGTCATCCAGAAAGTGATGCAGGCTCTTCAGAGGCACACCGGTGCCGTGCTTGCGCAGCATGAGCATTTCGGCGGCGATGCTGAGGGCGATTTCTTCCGGCGTCTCTGCTCCCAGGTCAAGGCCAATCGGTGAGTGTACCTGCTCAAGGCGCTCGCGCGGCATCCCTTCTCGCAACAGATCGCGGAAAATGTTCTTGATCTTGCCGGGACTGCCGATCATGCCGACGTAACGAGCAGAGGTTTCCAGGGCGGCGCGCAGAGCATCTTTGTCAAGATGATGGCCACGCGTAACGATGACGATCCAGCTGGCCTCGTCGGGTTCCAGTTCGCGGATGGTCTGAGGAATATCGCCGAAGGTGAGCTGTATCTTATCACCGAACATGTGCGGGTCAGCCAGGTCACGGCGATCATCGACGACGACAATACGGTAATCCAGCTGGCTTGCTAAGCGGGCCAGGGCCTGCGCGACGTTCCCTGCCCCGGCGATGATAAGACGAGGTTCGGGGTACAAGACTTCAATGAATAATTCGAGCGTGGCGCCGCAACTGCCCACGGCCTGATCAGGGTCCAGGTGAACGTGCGTAATGCTCGATTTGCCCTCCTGTAAGGCTTGCAAGGCGCTCTTGGCGACCTGCGTATCGATTTTGGAACCCGCGAAGCTGCCGCTGGTAGCGCCGTCGGCGCGCACCAGCATCTTGGTGCCCACACCGCAGGGAGCCGCGCCGATAGTTTTGACGACGGTAGCGACTGCCACCCGCTCGCCCCGCTTCAAAGCCGTCTGAATTTCGCTGTAGATGGATGTCGCATTCATGGTGTTATCCTGTGTTTCTTGCCTGTACTCAGCCGTTGAATACTGCGTACTTTATACTATATCACATGAAGGGTATAACCAGAGGTTAAGGGGCCGTCCACACCTGCACTGTCTGATCATCGCCTGCCGAGGTAAGATACTTGCCATCAGGCGACCACGCCACCGCTTTTACGCTGGTTGTATGGCCGCGATAGACGAAAATGCAGCGCCCACTGGCAGCATCCCATATGTGGACGGTGGCATCTTTACTGGCCGAGGCGATACGCCCGCCATCGGGCGACCAGGCAATGCTGTAAACGTACGAGGTATGACCATAATAGGTCACGCTATGGTTCTGGGGTAACATCTGTTGCGGTTCTTGTTGGAGGAGCTCCACTTGCCAGACTTTCACCTTGCTATCCCAGGCTCCCGAGGCAATAGCTGTGCCACCGGGCGACCAGGCCACACTGTCCACCCAATCGCTATGACCACGATAGGTGGTGATGCATGCTCCCGTCGCCATGTCCCATACCTGCACGATGCCGTCTTTGCCGCCAGAAGCGAGGCGCGTGCCGTCAGGCGACCAGCTGATCGCTCTTACGTTTGAGGATTGTCCTTGCAGGATACTACCTGCTGGAGCGATCTCCGGCGCGTTTGGCAGTTGCCAGACTTGCACGCTCGTCTCATGCGACACGGAAGCGATAAATGGACCGCGGGGCGACCATGCCACAGCAATTACAGGTGAGGAATGGCGGCGATAGGTGTAGATTTTCCGCTGGCTCCCCCTATCCCAAATCTGTACCGTCGCGTCTCCACTACCATAGGCAATCAGATCGCTCTGCTGCGACCAGCTAATGGCTTTGACGCTGGAGGATTCGCCAACCGTCGTCATGTGAGAGGCGGTCAACGCATCCCACACCTGCAAGGTCTTGTCATCGCTGCCCGAGGCGATGCTTCTACTATCCGGCGACCATGCCAGCGCGTTCACCCTGTCGCTATGGCCGCGATAGATACAGAGAACCATGCTCGTAGCATCCCCGCGCGCGAGGGGTTGTGTTGCCGGAATCGCGGGGTCGGTTACTGCCGCTCCCAGTGAAGGAGGAACAGTCGATGGCGACATGACGACGACGGGGCGTTCCGGCGCAGCGGCTTGTAGCAACGCATTGGCGAAAGCCTTGACGCTGCTGAAGCGAGCTTTGGGGTCTTTGGCGAGCGCGGTCATCACCACGCGCTCAACGTCTGGTAAGATCGCGCGGTTCTTATCGCGTAAAGGCTTCGGAGGAACCGAGAGATGCTGGGCGATAATTTCTGTCAGCGACCCATGGAAAGGGCGATCTCCACTGAGCCACTCGTACACGACGATGCCCAGGGAATACTGGTCGCTGGCAAGCCCCGGCGTGCCCTCAATCTGTTCGGGAGCCATATAGGCCATTGTCCCGGCCATATCCTGTAAACCCTGGTAGCGTGAGCTTTGAGCGACAAGGGCGATGCCGAAATCGCCGAGGAGTATTTCGTTACGCCGTCCAACGAACATATTCTCCGGCTTGATATCGCGGTGAATCAGCCTGTCGTCATGGGCATATTGCAGTGCTTCAGCAACCTGCGCGACATAAGGAAGTATCGTCTCAATAGCGAGTGGCATCCCTTTAGGGCAGCGCTCGCGCAGCGTACCGTGGGGAGCGTATTCCATTACCAGGAAAGGGGTCATGTCCTGTATCCCAAAGTCCAGCACGCGCACAATATTGGGATGTACCAGGCGGGCAATGATACGTGCCTGCGCCCGGAACTTCTCTACCTCATCCGTCGATAAGCGGGTGTGCAGCACCTTGATAGCAGCATAAGTAGACAGGTGGATATGCTCTCCGAGATAGACTTCTGCAAACCCACCAGTTCCCAGTAGAGAAACCAGTTGGTAGTTACCGAGTCTCTGCCCTATTTTCCCTGCGTGCTGTCCTGTACTTTCCGCCATACTCCCCCCTTTTTGAGAATGGCCTGCCCGGTTCGATTGTTAATGCATCAAATCAATTGTAGAGTAAGCGGAGAAGCTTGTCAATAAGGGGAGGGCCGGTGATAACAGGACGCACAGACCCGCGGGTCTGTGCGTCCTGTTATCACCGGCCCTCCCCTTATTTATTCAATGGTAATCGTCGAGATTACATCTCCCTGTTGAATATTGCGCACGACGTCCATACCCGAGGTAACATCGCCAAAGATGGTATAGTTGGGCGGCAGGCTGGGCTGGTCTTCCAGGCAGATGAAGAACTGGCTGCCATTGGTATTGGGACCCGCATTTGCCATCGCCACCGTCCCCGCCCTGTAGCGGCGTTTAACCGGCTCATCCTTGAACTGGTAGCCCGGGCCACCCCTACCGGTTCCGGTGGGGTCACCACCCTGGATTACGAAGCCAGGTACAACGCGATGGAATGTCACGTTATCGTAAAAGCTATCGCGTGCCAGGGTTACGAAATTATTCACCGTCATTGGGGCCTCAGCCGGATTCAATTGCAGGTGAATATCACCTTTATTGGTTTTAATGGTCGCGGAATAGGTCCTGTTCGTCTCGATCTGCATCTCTGGTGGCGCATTGTAGCGCTTCGCTGGCATAGCTATTTCCTTTCTGTTCCGTCCTGTAGGGACAGCGCCTCGTGCCTGTCCGCCGCAACTCGATCAATCTGGCCCCTACGGAGCCTGAACAACGATCACGTGCTCCAGGACATCCGGTTTGATATTTTTGGTAGACGGGTCATCACCCGGACCCTGAATCTTCTGGGCGATATTCAAACCCTGTACGACCCGCCCAAAAAGATTATACGACTTTGCCAGCAACTTCGAGTCATCTCCCGTGCAGATGAAGAACTGGCTGCCATTGGTATTGGGGCCCTTATTTGCCATCGCCACGCAGCCTGCCGTATACGATCCTAGAACCGGCTCATCCTTGAACTGGTAGCCCGGGCCGCCTGATCCCGTTCCGGTTGGGTCGCCTGTCTGAATGATATGAATACCGCTGCCTGTCTGGATGACGCGATGGAAGACCATTCCATCATAATAATGATGCTCGGCCAGGAAAACAAAGTTGTTCACCGTCACCGGCGCATACTGCGGATCGAGCTCCAGCACAATCAGGCCACGGTTGGTATTGAGTCCTACACAGTAAAATTTATTGACATTAATGGTCATGGCCGGGGCCTTCGAATAGGTGTGCTGCGTGTTCTTGAATGCTGTCGCGCTGGGCGCGGGCGCGGTATCCGTTATTTGTTTGATGATAGCCGAACTGACGCAGGGAGATGGATTAGGCAGCTTCAGGTTGGGCTTGACCACAGCATGGGACTTGGAAGCAGGCAGGGCAAACGGCCCAACATGATAGAAGTAGATTGTCCAGATGCCTAAGCCAATGATCAAGACCGTCAGGATGGTGGCCCCCCAGGGATAGCGGGCTATGCCGCGCGCAGGTGGTTTATAGCCGGGCGCGCGCTTTGGCGCCTCTTTCACCTGTAATTTTGGCAGTTCCGTAGCGTGAGCTTTTGCGATTCTAGCCGCCTTTCTGGTGGCGGCGCGTTTGGTAGTTTTTGGCATGGGGTCGGCATGACTCCTTCGTAATGTGAATAGCTATGACAAGACAGTGGCCCCCAGCCAATAATTCCAGAACGATCAATACGTATCTCTTAATATCTATACGGCGGGTGCCCAACAGCTAAATTTCTCCGTGCTATAATAACTCTCTTGCGCTGTTGGGTCAAGCCCTGCTTGATTTTTATCTTTCCGAGTAGAAGAACTCTTTCAAATCGTTGAGCGGGTTTTTCGGCACCTTCCACCAGAGCAGGTGCAGAAAGTCCCAAAGACGACAAAAGTAAGGGCGTACCCCTGTGACCACCCGGCGCGAAAAGGACTAAATGAAGGCCCCCAAAAAAGGAATTTTCGACTTTTCCATGTGGATAAGCTTGTGGATAACTCTGGGGATAAGTGAGGATAACTCAACTTTTTTGTGGATAAGTGGCGGATAAATGAGAGTTATGTCATGCTACCAGGAGGAGCTATGCACAAACGGTAGAGAAACATATCCACATATCCACAAGGAACATACGCTGCTTGCTCATTGATTTCAGCGCAAATATTCGCTACACTGAAGAGGCACACACAATTTGCAAGCCCGAAACCCCACGGGGGTCATAAGGGAGAGAGAAATTTTGCCCCCAAAAATGGGGAGCGAGCACAGTTAATCGAACCTTTGTGCTATAATCGGCTTGAGAGAGCATCTCGATTTGGAGGATGTAGGGGTCAGATTTATCGCGACCCGGGCGGAGGTCATTCCCTATACCTATTTTTCAGTGGAGTCGCCATTTGGAGAAGCTATTACCGCAAAACATAGAGGCCGAAGCCGGTGTACTCGGTAGCATTATCATAGACCCGGAGGCTATCGTGCAGGTATCAGATTTCCTACGGCCCGAGGATTTCTACCGTGACGCTCACCGTACCATCTATGAGGTTATTCTCCGATTATATGAGGAGCACTCGCCCGCAGATTTCATCACCATCTGTGACGAGCTGGAGCGCCTCAATAAGCTTGAGGAGGTGGGAGGAGCCAGCTATATCACATCGCTGGTCAACCAGGTACCGACGAGCGGCAACATCGAATTTTATGGACGTATCGTAGAGCGCACCTCTATCCTGCGCCGCCTGATCCATGCGGCCGGTCAGATTGCCGCCATCGCTTATGAGGAGGGCGATGCCGATGTCGCCCTGGACAAAGCCGAGCAGCTGATTTTCGAAATCAGCCAGGGCCACGCGCGCACGGACTTCTCGCACGTGCGCGACATACTTGCCGACTACATGAATAAGCTGGAGCAGTTGCATGAACGGCGCGGAACTATTGTGGGCGTTCCCACCGGCTTCACCGACCTGGACCGTTTAACCGGAGGATTGCAGAAGTCTGATCTGATTGTGCTGGCTGCAAGGCCTGGAGTCGGTAAATCTAGCCTGGCCTTGAGTCTTGCACACAATGCCGCCATCAAGCATCAAATTTCCATTGCCATCTTTAGTCTTGAGATGAGTAAGGAGCAACTGGCGCAGCGTCTACTCTCGATGGATGCCTCAATAGACCAGCAACGCCTGCGCACCGGTTGGATCGAGGAAGACGAGTGGGAACGCATCGTCTACGCTATGGATACGCTTTCGGAGGCCAATATCTGGATTGATGACACGGCCGGTATCTCCACAATGGAGATGCGCAGCAAGGCACGGCGTTTACAGGCCGAGCATGGCGTCGACCTGATTATCGTCGATTACTTGCAGTTGATGCAGGCGACAATTGGCGGCAAGCGCAACGAGAACCGCGTGCAGGAAATCTCAGAGATCAGCCGCAGCCTGAAAGGTCTGGCGCGCGAACTGAATGTGCCGATTCTGGCGCTGGCGCAATTGTCGCGTGCCGTGGAGAGCAGGCAATCAAAGGTGCCGCAGTTGTCGGATCTGAGAGAATCGGGATCAATCGAGCAAGACTCAGATATCGTTATGTTTATTTATCGAGACGACGTCTATAACCCTGAGTCTGAACGCAAAAATATTGCCGATATCATTATCGCAAAACATCGCAATGGACCGGTTGGGGAGATCAGTCTGTTCTTTCAAGCGAGCCAGACGCGCTTTCGCGACCTGGAACTCAATTCACCAGCGGAATAATTGGACGTATTATCATGACACAATTTGCCGGATTCCCTTCGGGGAAAAATCCATATGTGCCGGTGCCGGAGGTCTTCTTTACCGTCCTGGCGCCGGAGATCGAGGATACAGCCGAACTGAAGGTGACGCTGCACCTCTTCTGGCTGCTGGCGCAAAAACAGGGCAACCCGCGCTGCGTCAGCGACCGCGAATTGATGGCCGACAAAATATTGCTGCACAGCCTCAAACGCAAGGGAGACCCGCGCCCGGCGGAGGAACGCCTGCACCAGGGATTGGAAGCGGCAGTTGCGCGCGGCACGGTTTTGCGGATACACTTAAAGCTATTGAGCGAGAGTACCGACCAGGAAGAGATCATTGGCTGGTATTTCTTCAACACGGCCCGCAGCCGCAAAGTGGTAGCGGAACTGCAAGGAGGTGAGATCGTCCCCGCCAGCCTGCTGGATATTGAAAGGGAGCCCCAGGTCGAGCAGGAAACGGCGCTAGTTCAAGTAGGCAAATCGACACCACCAAGAAATTATGGCGCAAAGCAGCATATACAGGTACAAATTGAGCGACCAAATATATTTGTATTATATGAGCAGAATATCGGTCTACTCTCTCCTTTGATCGCGGATGAACTGCAGGACGCTGCCGATCATTATCCGGCAGATTGGATCGAGGCAGCATTTCGCGAGGCTGTACAACATAATAAGCGTAAATGGAGTTATATTCGCGCCATTCTGAGGCGCTGGGAAACGGAGGGCAGGCAAGCATGGAACGCCTGAACGAAATCTTAACAAGAACAACACATCCACGCACAGAGAGCGGGGAACAATCATCGACCCTCCCCACACCTTCACACGGCTCGCGCCCCACAGCCCCCCCGCGCCGCCCCATACGCGAGCAGACTGCCCACCTGGGGCCGCTTTCACGCCCGCCCCACCTACGCGAACTGTACCAGGAATCCGCTACTTCGAGGAACCAGCTTGAGAAAGAAGCAGGCCGTCCCTGGCCGCCCCAGCAGGAGCAGCCGCGAGCAGCATATGCTCCCTATTCGCGACAGCACACATCGATGAGCGAAGTGGATGCAATACCTCCATCTCAGCAGCAGGCGCCTCACCCTGCATACGATATGCAGCGCTCATCATTCAGAACGGATGGAGCAAGATCGCTCCAGGATGACCAATTCGTTCCAGGCAGGAATCAGGGCTACTCGTATAGAATCCAGGCGGATGTACAAGATGAGTGGGAAGACGATACGGCGGATATGCGTTATGGCGATTGGGAAAACGATGCCGATGACGAAGCATCGCCGCCGCTGCCACGCGATGCCAGCGGAAGCGCGAAGATCGTTCCTGCTACAAATAGAGCAGCGGCCAGGATAATGCAAACCCTGCCAGAGGGCGCCCGTCAACTCATAACGCGAGAGTTGCGTTCGCTGCCTGATGCGGAGCCACCTTTGCCGGTCCAACGCTCGCAATACACCACGCGCGACCTGCGCGAGATTCAAATGCCGGCGGAGGGTGTTCCGGCATCGCCATCCTTTGCAGAGGAACCACGGCGCTCGCACCGTTTTACGCAGCCGCTCAACCAACAGCGCCTGGCACGTTTGAGCCAGCATATCTCGCCGGATGCTCCCCACGCGTCCCAACCGGCACGCCGGGATGCTTTACCAGGACAGGCAACGCCTCTTATTCCCGCGCCCTATATGCCGAAAGGGGGAGTGTGCCCGATCTGCAAGGGCGCGGGATATTTGCGGGCCGATGTTCCCTATGGACACCCCAATTTCGGCAAACCTCTTGCCTGCGAATGTAAGGAGATCGAACGCAAAGAGAAGCGGCGGCGCCAGTTGCAAGATATATCCAATCTTGGCGACCTGCGCGATAAGACTTTCCAGAACTTCCGGCCCAATGTTTCGCGCCCGGTGCAGATGGCCTATCAAATCGCGCTGCAATATGCGCGCAATCCTGAGGGCTGGCTCGTGCTGATCGGCAAGGTAGGCTGTGGCAAGACACATCTGGCGGCCGCTATCGCCAATCAGAGTCTCGAGGATGGAGCAGTTGTTCTCTTCAAGACGGTCAGCGACCTGCTCGATCACCTGCGCACGACCTACATGCCGAATTCAACGGAGGTCTATGACCAACTCTTTTCCAAAATGCGCGAAGCCGAGTTGCTCGTCCTTGATGATCTGGGGGCGCAGCAAAGCTCGCCCTGGGCCAACGAGAAGCTCTTCCAGTTGTTCAACTACCGCTACAACTCGCGCTTTCCGACCGTCATCACGACCAACAACGCCGGACTGCAAGGCATCGATGAGCGCATCCGCTCACGCATGATGGATACGAGCCTGGTAACAACCGTTACTTTCGATGGGGCATACGATTACCGCCTGCGTAACCCCAGGAGAGAGTAGGAGTTTAGCAGACTTTCCTTGCGAGTGCCAAAATTACAGGTATATTTCTTGCGTTTGCTCGTTGTAGGTGCTATCATAACGGTACACGGCCCTACAATGTAGAGGTCCTCTGCACATGAGAAACTGTTTTTACCTGAAGTAAGCTGTAAGTAACATATCTCAATCAGGGCAGCAAGGAAGGACTGTTGTCCAATACCTGTAGAGATAAAAAGGAGCTAAAATGGGTGCTGTTTTCAACCCAAAAGATCCCAAATGGGTCAAAGAAACTCGTGAAATTTTGGAGCCACGAGGGATTGTTATCCCGAACGTCATCGAATCCACGCCTCGTGGCGAGCGCGGTATGGACATCTATTCGCGCCTGCTGAAGGAACGCATCATCTTCATCGGTACGCCTATTGATGATAACGTGGCCAACTTAACCGTCGCGCAATTGTTGTTCTTGCAGAGTGAGGACGCTACCAAGGATATCAACCTGTACATCAACTCACCCGGTGGCGTAATCTACGCCGGCCTTGCCATTTATGACACGATGCAGTGGTTAAAGCCGGATGTCTCCACGGTATGTGTCGGTATGGCGATGAGTATGGGCGCCGTTCTGCTGGCCGCCGGTGCCGCGGGTAAGCGTTTCTGCCTGCCCAATTCTACCGTGCTGATCCACCAGCCGCTTGGTGGCGCGGAAGGTCAGGCCGCCGATATCGAGATCACCGCTCGCGAAATCTTGCGCCTGCGCCGCAGCATCTACGACATCCTGGCCCGTCATACTGGTCAGACGATGGAGCGCATCCAGCAGGATGCTGACCGTAACTACTTCCTCACCGCTCAGCAGGCGGTAGAGTACGGACTCGTAGACGAGGTGCTTTCTCAGGAAGAGGCCAGTTCGCGCTAATCCTTAGAGACATACGTGAGGTAGTATGGAACCTGGAATCGGAGCCGGCATATCGACCCCGACTCCAGGTTCCATACCTCGTGTTGAGCGTGAAATGCAGACCATGAAGAGGAGAGGGCATTTGCCTGAAAGACCTGCTCAAGCTCTTGCCGGACGCATCATTCGCTGTATTTTATTCGATTTTGGAGATACACTCTGGTTTCGTGGAGACGCACGCACCTGGGAACGGCTGGAAATGAGCGCCAATCAGCGTGCCGCTGCTATACTGCGTGAGCAAGTCGCGCCGGCATTCCTGCCGGGGCTTGATAACCTGATCCTGGGGCAGCGGCTGCGCGAGGCATTCAATGAACAGGTACGTGCCGTCATTCAAAGCAGCCCGGGGCTTGAGGCCCATGGCCCGCAAGTCGTTCTCCAGACGCTCCGTGCCTGGGGTATTCATGTCCCCAATGAGGCAGTTGGCGAGGCTATTTTTGAAGCCCTCCGTGTCCGCATTCCCGAATCGCGCCCGCTCTTTCAGGACACACATGCGACCCTCGAAACCCTACAGCAACGTGGTTTTGCGCTTGGTGTTGCCAGCAACCGGCTGTGGGGGGGACGGCCATTTCACGAAGACGTGCAATCGCTAGGCCTCTTTAAGTATTTCGATCCACGAGCTGTGGCAATTTCTGCCGACCTGGGTGTTCGCAAACCCAATCCCGCCATCTTCTTACACGCCTTAAACGCCCTCCGTATTCCGCCACACGAGGCTGTGATGGTAGGAGATTCCTTACGCGCCGATATTGCCGGCGCATTGAGCCTGGGAATGGTCGCCGTCTGGAAACCCAAACGGATACTGTATAGCCGGGTCAAAGCACACATACAAGCTCTTTCATACACATCTACCGCTGCTCAGGCCCTCGATTCGGCTCCGCCAGAGCCGGGAACGCAAATGGGGGGAGCCGTCGTAGGTATAGTGAATGGAGCGCCACCAGGGATGCACATCACCGATGATGACTATATGCTGGCGCAGTTAAAAAGCCGCGACTCCCTCGACCAATTCTTCAGCGGCGAGATCAAACCTGACCTGGTTATCGAGCATTTGAGCGAACTGCTGGATGTGTTCCAGGAGGTGGGAAAGCAATGACCCCCCGCCTGCGCAAACTGCTCTTCGAGACACTGTACAAAAACAAATACCTGTATCGTTTCGCCAGCACCGTCCCATTTGCCGGTCAATGGCGTATCTGGCAGCGCCTGGTACTGCCGCGCATACATGGTCACGATGTGCTGGAACTGGGCTGTGGTCTCGGCGACCTGCTCGCGGATATGACCCTGGCTGGCTATCATTGCCAGGCCGTCGAACAATCGCTGCCCATGGTGGAGGCGGCGCGCCAGACCATGCAGCGGCGAGCGCCCGGACAAAAGGCCTGGGTCATTCATGGCTCGGCCCAGCACCTTCCTTTCTCCGATGAATCGTTCGATACCGTCGCCAGCACTTTCCCATCAGAATATATCTATGATCCCGATACGATTGCCGAAGTGGAGCGCGTGCTGCGTCCCGGCGGGCGCCTGATCGTGGTAGAGGGCGCCAATCTCCTGCCGGTGGGCTTTTTTCAACCATTGCTCGTCCTGCTACAGGCGCTTGTCTATGGCCCGGCGGCGGTCTTTGGCCCGCGCAACCACCGCAATCTGGACGAAGAAGTGCAGCGCAGTTCCTACACCAGCAATTCCGAAGATGACGTCGCGTCTACTAACCGCGATATGCGAACGGGCTACACCATCGATGTGCTTGAGGACGCCTGGTTCGGCAAGCATATCCCGTTGGAGCAGAACGGGCTGCGCCGCCGTTCCGAACGGGTGCGCAGCCGTCGCTGGGAAGTATATATCACGATTGGCGAGAAGGTTTGATGAACTTTCTCCCCACATCCACTATAGCCCCCGCCCCTACTGAAAACGCTCCATTTCTCAAAAATCTTAAGTGGATGCTAATGCTGTCTGCCCTTCCATCTCTTGAAAAAACAGGTACGCCTCTTCCAGCGTAGGATTTGTTGGCATGGCCTGTGGATGTGGCCTGGTGGGCGCCACCACGCGCATCTCGATACTGCCGTTGCGCGGAATCGCGCTGCTTACACGATATTGAGCGCGCAAGGTGTTGAATTCGGCCTGAGGAACGGTTAAAGCCCAGGTGGCTCCGGCTGCATCGGCGAGTAACGCTTCAGGCGCCCCCGTCCAGATCAGGCGCCCGCGACTGAGCAGGGCCAGGTGAGCCGCGGTGGCCTCGATGTCGCTTATGATATGAGTCGAGAAGATGACTGTGCGTTCGCCTTGCAATGAGGCGAGCGTTTCGCGAAAACTGACGCGCTCGGCTGGATCAAGCCCGGAAGTTGGCTCATCGAGGATGAGCAGGCGAGGTTCGTTGAGCAGCGCCTGGGCAATGCCGATGCGGCGTACCATGCCACCGGAGAATGCCTTTAGCCGCCGGTCCGCGTCTGTTTCTAGATGCACTGTCGCCAGGACTGCCTCAACACGCCGTTCCAGGTGCGAACCGCGCAGACCTTTTAGCTCACCAATATAACGCAGGAACATGCGGGCGCTCAGTTGAGGATATACTCCAAAATCCTGGGGCACGTAGCCCAGAACGCTGCGCAGTTGCTCAGGATGGCGCACAATATCCTGGCCATCCCAGGTAATATAGCCCTCAGTAGGCAACAGCAGGGTGGCGAGTATTTTGAGCAGCGTTGTTTTGCCCGCGCCATTTGGCCCAACCAGGCCCAGAACCCCAGACTCCATACGCAGGGAGACATCGCGCAAGGCCCAGCGTTTGCGTTCGTAGCATTTGCTAACTGCGTCGATAAAAAGATGCGACATAATGTGTATTTCCTCCTTTTCGTTATGCATTCCTGCGCGCGCGTTGGACACTTAAGATAGTGACGTAGAGCAGGACAGCCGCCAGTCCGAGGAAGAACAGGCGATTCCAGAGCAGGTTATTCAGCAAGGGCGCCGGGGGCACTCCGGCACGCGCCAGGGGCATGATCTTCTGGATAAACTGAGACAGCGGAATTGGATGAGGACTTACTCCTGGAGAATACTGGAACCAGAAATCTATGGCCGGACTTGAACCGGGTATAAAGCTTGTGGCAGTGATATCGAAGAACGCCGCGGTGTTAAGAGAGGCCGTGAAAATAGGGATGAGCCAGATCAGGAGTGTGGCGATATACGCAACTACGCGGTTGCCGCGAGTCAGCGTGATGCATGCGAAAATGAACGCTGCCCCGAAGATCACCGGAACCAGCATGACCCAGACCCAGCCAAGCAGGTACACCTGGAGTCCAAGTGATGGGTACATGACCGGAGAAAGAAAGAGTACCTGCTGTGGTACGCTATAAAACTGGTCAGTGAGGATGGCGGCCAGCAGGCTGAGGCCGGTGAGTGCGAGTAGCGAGAGCAGCGCCGCGCTGTATTTGGCCAGGACGTAGACCGTGGTCATAACCGGCGTGCTGAATACCACGCCGTCCAGCCGTCGCTCGCGGTCGCGGTTGATCTGATTGCCGGTGCTGAAGGTCAGGATGAGCGCGAGAAACATCCCAACAGTAACGATCTGTCCCCAGATTCCCCAGGGCTCGTTCCGGTTATTGTCGGCGGCCAGCATGCCGATGAGAATCATCGCCAGGGCAATCAACCAGGTCGCCCAGCTGCGCCAGATGAGAAAGAGTTCGAGTTTCATAACAGTCCAGAAATTGTACATAGACGATCCTTTCATGGTTCCTACCAGGTGCAGAAGCGCTGCCATCTCGGTGCGAAGGCGGTGAGCGCGGCCAGCAGCAGAAGACTGAGCGCAATCGCAGCCAGGTGAGAGGCGAACGAAAGCGTGTCCTGCGGCAGAGAGAAGAATAGCTCCGCTACGCCCGGTCTATGTTGTTCAGCCAGGGCGAGCAAGCCCAGGAGCAGCCAGGGCAAGCCTCCGATCAGTGCAGCCAGGCGCACATTGCGCAGGAGCGCGATGGGCAGCGAGATGGCAGTGAGCAGCAGCAGTGGGGCTAGCCAGGCAAGCAAGAGATTCCAGAAAGGTGCCCAGTTCGCCAAAGTGAAGCCAAGCGTCGCAATCAGACCAAGCAGACTATCGAAAGCCAGAAGAGCCAGACCCAGACCTATGCTTGTTTGCACGAAATTGACCGGACAACTTGCCTCAACAGCACGTAATCCAGCCGATGGTGTGCGCAGCGCATGCGCCAGGCCGAGTACGGTGGTCAGAGGAAGCAGGAGAATCAAGAGTATAATGAGATCAGAGACTGTGAGAGAGCGGGCCAACAATATGCCAGCCAGGAGAAGCAGGACGCTGGCAATCCAGAACCAGGATCCCATTAGATACATGCGCCAGCGCGCCATAGCCAGCGTTTGCCAGAGACGCGCTGGCTGTCCCTGCTGGTTCGCATAGGTTGTCTCGGTGAGCAAACGCTGCATCAGGCGCCTGCTTGCGCTGGATGATGGGTGTGGAACTGGCTGATGAACGTAGGCGCTGGCGATAGCTTGCAGGTCTGGGGGCAAATGCTCTTGCTGCCAGGATGGGTCTGGCGAGGGATCGAAGGATAGTTTATCCATGTTATCTTCCTCCTTGCCTGTTCGCGCTCTGCTTTGCCTGCTCCTCAAGATATGCACGCAGCAGGCGCAGGGCGGTGAAGGTGCGGCTTTTCACGGTACCGGGTGGAATAGAGAGAATGATGGCCGTTTCCTGAATGCTCAACTCCTGACCAAACCGCAAACTCAGTACCTCGCGCTGCTCCTGGCTCAAATGCGCCAGAGCCTGCTTCAGATCGTCGTGCCTCTCCCAATGCTCGAACCATTCTGCCGGCTCGGGTTCCTGGGCAACTGCCTCAGGCAGTTCGGCGCGCAATTCAACACGACGCGCATAGGCGCTGGCGTAATGATTGCTGACCAGGTGATGGGCGATAGCATAAAACCAGGGACGAAACGGGCGGGGATATTGATAACTCCGCACGTCGCGCACCAGGCGCAGGAATGTTTCCTGTGCCAGGTCTTCGGCCAGGTGCGTATCCCCCAACATACGGTAGAAGTGAGCCACCAGAGGCGCATGGTAACGTTTGACAAGCGTTTCCAGCGCCTCTACATCCCCGCGCTGCCACGCGCGAACAAGGTCTTCATCGGTCAGCATAACCTCTCCAAAATCCGCATAGATGAGAAAAGAAATGCATTCTTGTTCTCTCTAAAGGATACAAGATAACAGAGGAAAAAGTTCAGCAGCAACCATGAGGGTCGGATGAGTCATCTCAAAAGTGCTACAATACACCATAATCCTAGGGGAAGACTTTTTTAAGCGAAGGAGAAAAACTAAGGTGTCTATACTGAACCTTTCACCGGACGAGCTGCTATCTACAACGCGCTCGGTACGCAAGCGCCTGGATTTCTCGCGGCCAGTAGAACCGGAACTGATAAGGGAATGCCTGGAACTGGCAACCCAGGCCCCCACCGGCAGCAATAGCCAGGGCTGGCATTTCGTGGTTGTGACCGATGCCCAACAACGCGAGGCGCTTGGAGCCGTGTACCGCAAAGGTTGGGCAACCTATACCCAGCTCACGGCATCCGGCAATCCAATGCGCCAGAATCAGAAGCTGACGCGCGAACAGGCGAGAACACTCATGCGCGTTCGCGACTCGGCGCAGTACCTGGCCGATCACATGCATGAAGCGCCTGTGCTGGTCGTGCCGTGTATCTGGGGCCGTACCGATCGCATGGATGTGGTCGCACAGGCCGGCGCTTGGGGATCAATCCTTCCGGCGGTATGGAGTTTTATGCTAGCCGCTCGCGCTCGCGGACTGGGGACATGCTGGACTACCGTCCACCTGTTTTACGAACAGGAAGCAGCGCAGGTGCTGGGCATTCCCTATGAGCGTGTCATGCAGGCCGCGCTTATCCCGGTCGCCCATACTATGGGAACCGATTTCAAGCCCGCTCCCCGCGTGCCGCTGGAGTCGATTGTGCATTGGAAAGGTGGTGACAGCGCATGAGGAAGTGGCCGTATACGAAAGGCTTGCACGATCTCGGCGACTCTGTTTACGCCTACCTGCAGCCCGATGGCACCTGGGGATGGAGTAACGCCGGCATTCTCGTCGATGGCGAAACATCCCTGTTGATAGACACGCTCTTTGATCTGAAATTGACACAGCAGATGCTGGATACCATGCGCAGATCGATTCCCGCGGCGTCTCACATCGACATGGTTGTGAATACGCACGCTAATGGCGATCACTGTTATGGCAACCAGCTGGTGGCCGATGCTCAGATCATCGCTTCGGCGCGTACTGCCGAGGAGATGATAGAGGGCGTCAAACCCCAATTGCTTGCTATGGTCGTTAAGCAGGGGACGCTGCTTGGGCCGACCGGCGAGTATATGAGCCGCATCTTCGGTCCTTTCGAGTTCGACAATATTGTTGTTACACCGCCAAAGACCACATTCGAGGGCGAATACAGCCTGACAGTTGGAGACAAAGCTGTGCAGCTCATGGAGGTAGGCCCTGCGCATACACGCGGCGATACCATGGTCTACATTCCCGGCGACCGCGTCGTGTTTACCGGCGATATCCTGTTTATCGGTGGCCATCCTATTATCTGGGCCGGGCCAACCGCCAACTGGCTGCGGGCTTGTAACCGCATCCTTGAGATGGATGTGGAGACGATTGTTCCCGGCCATGGCCCGATCACGGATAAAAAAGGAGTGCAAGAGCTTAAGAGCTATTTCGAATACATCTACGCGGAGGCGCGCAAACGCTACGAGAACGGGATGCCCGTCCTGGAGGCCGCCAGGGATATACCGCTGGACCGCTATGCCACATGGACTGATGGAGAGCGTATCGCCGTGAATGTGGCTTCCATCTATCGAGAATTGGGTGATACATCTGCGCCAAACGACTCCATGAGCCTATTCGGACTGATGGCCGAGCTTGCGCTGCAAACCAAATAAACGCCGCCTCCTTGTTGACAAAACATGCGCTTTCATTAACATGAACAATAAAGGGTTACGTGGGAAGGGAAGGAGCATATGTCGGGAACGCAACAGGGCAGGCAAAAAGTGGCGCAGCAACCGGTACTGGTTGGCCGCTACCTGCAAAATGGCTTATACGCTGTTGAGAAGGTACTGGGGCATGGCGGCATGGGCAAAGTATTGCTTGCGGCCCATGCGGAGCTTGATGTGCCCGTAGCCTTGAAGCAGGCCCGCGCGGATTCGCCACTTCCGGAAAGCGTCATCGAGGAATTAGAGCGTCTCCTTCACACTGAAGGCGCGCCGTCCCAGGATTTCTATCAAAGCGCCTTCAATGATTTTCCGCTGAGTGGAGGCACTCAAACTGATAGATTCTTGCGTGAGGCATTATTGCTGGCCCGCCTGCATCACCCGGCCATCCCTAAGCTCTACGACTACTTTTTTGAAGATGGTTACTGGTACCTGGTAATGGAGTATGTGCCAGGACCAACGCTCGCCGCCTATATGCGGCAGCACGCGCCGCTTTCCCCCCTCGAAGCGATCAACTATGCCATGCAGCTCTGCGACGTGCTGGATTACCTGCACGGGCAGGCGCCGCCGGTGATCTTTCGCGATCTCAAACCTTCGAACATCATCATCACACCGGAGGGGCGGCTGGTGCTGGTGGACTTTGGCATCGCGCGCTATTTCAAAGAAGGCCAGGTGAACGACACGACGGATTTTGGATCACCCGGCTATGCCTCGCCTGAACAATTTGAAGGCAGCGGGCAGACCGATGCGCGCTCCGACCTGTTCAGCCTGGGAATTATCCTCTATGAGATGCTGTGCGGACATCGACCGGTCAAAAAGGGAGCAAATAGAGATATTTTTGAGCCTCTTCAGCACCTTAACCCTGCTCTATCGACCGCGTTGTGTGGGCTTGTCACCGTCGCTATTCGTCCAGAGCCGGCCTATCGCTTCCAGACGGCGCATGCCTTTTATATAGCGTTGAAGCGGTCGCGCACGCTTGAAGAGCTACGTCTATATTCACAACCGGCGCAGCAACGAGAACTGCCTGCCTCGACCAGGCATGCAGGTGAAGAGGCATTACGAAGCGTTCAGGGTGGAGATATACAGGCAGAATCTCCAACTGGGGAACCTCTTGTTCCTCAAGGTGGCAAAGCGCAGCACACGCGCAGGCGTAAAGCCCTTGATAAGGGAGGCCGTGAGAAGTTGGAGCAAGAAGCCCTCAGTCTCCAGCTTGTTTCTATCGATGCGGCTTTGCAGGAACGAGTAACCGCATCGATGAGAAAACTGGTCAGTAATAAACCGCTACATCCGGTACAGGTGGAGGACGAGCATGATGCGCCGACAGAGGTTCAGCAGGCGAATATCTCCACCGGTCAGGCCTCTACCGGACAATACACTTCCAGGAAGCCTGGAATTCACCGCATTGTGCGCGTGTGTTTTCTATTCGCTTTGCTCCTTGCTCTCCTGATGACATCGCTGTTTGCCTATAATCGTTTCTCTCCACGCCGTTCTGGTAGCCTGAACAGCGCTACTGCTCCTACACAAATCCAGCAATTGCCTCAACCAGGCGAGGAGAGTACGTGGCAGATATTGCCATCTTTACCCTCACCAGAAGCTGATAACACCGCTACTTATGTGCAGGTAGGGGGACACGCATACATCTACGTGAGTGGTGGCTACCGGGGGTTTGAGCTAAAACCAGCTTATAGCCGGGAACTTTTTCGTTACGATATCACCGCCGCACACTGGGAAACCGTGGGAAGTAAAGGTTTCCCCGGCATGGGCAACAATGCCGCCGCCCTGGACGAACACAACGATCTCTTTTTTACGGCCGGCTACTCGCCAGATACCTATCGAGTTACCTCACTGCTCTACAGGTATCGCCCTGAAGATGGGACGCTGCGCAAAATCGTACCGCCTGCCGCTATCGCGTTTGGCTTCGGCGCAACGATGCTGGCCGATCAGCAGGGGCACCTGTACATTTCACAGGGCTTTATGATACCTGGCAATCCTCACACTGTGGCAGGTCGCGGCTGGTATCGCTATGATATCGCCAGCGGGCAATGGCACACGCTGGCGCCTTTACCGCTGGGGTTGGGCTACGTCGTGCTGGCTCCTGATGGTCGGGGTGGTATCCTGATGCTGGGAGGATCAAGGGATGCGGGCCAGCACCTGCCGACACAGCAGGTATATCGCTACGACACTCAACAAAATACCTGGACACTTGAGCAGGCTACCGCGCCAATGCCTCTCAGCGGGGTCGCCAGTTGCCTGGATGGGCAGGGGCATCTCGTTATTATTGGCGGCTATGATTATATGCACAATACATCCCTGGACAGCGCCTGGCGATTCGATTTGCACACGCTACAATGGCAAGCATTACCTCCCTTACCATCCGGCGGTTCCCTGCTGGGCGCAGCCGCCTGTGATGGCATGGGGCACATCTACCTTGAGCGTGGCGCCAATACTACCACTCGACCGACGGCGGATTTTTTGGAACTGACGATTCAGAAGTAGTGTTGCGAAATATTGGTCGATTTTTGTAGACAGCAAAAATACTTATTTAGCTCAGCGAAATGCCTCAAAGAGGCTCGACAGGGCACTTCAGTTATGTTACACTTTTCTTAAAATACATATATTTGAGGGTTGTAACGTGGCTAAGCTATGGGACGGTCTGATGAAAATGCTGGTGGGAGCTCATCCTCAGCATTTCGTATCGTTATTGCTTCCGGGCGCGCACTTTGAAAAAGATTTGGTTACGGAGATGAAGAATCGGACCATTGAAGCCGATCTGCTCTATGTTGTAACCTGGAATAATCAGAAAACGGTGTTGCATGTTGAATTCCAGCGTCGCTCCGACCCGGATATGGGCAGGCGTATGTGGGAGTATAACTTCCTGGCAACCTATATTTCAGGATTTCCGACCTGTTCGTTTGTCATCTATATCAAAAAAGGAGGTAGCATCGTAAAGTCTCCGTTTGAGCTGAAGCTTCCCAACGGAGATCCCGCGCATGTTTTCTTCTTTAGAGACATCAAATTGTGGGAGATGCCCTCGGAATGGCTAGAGCAACCTGGAGTTGAAGGCCTGCTACCTCTGCTACCATTAACCAAAAAGGGCAGCCACCGTGAAATAGTTGATGAGATGATTGCGCGCCTCAATGCAGCAGGAAAGCAAGACCTGCTGCCACTCGGTTACGCATTTGCGGCATTGGTTTTCAATAAACCAGGCGATTACGAATGGCTAAGGAGTAAATTTGTCATGGACATTCTCGAAGAATCATGGGCATATCGGGAAATGGTACAAAAAGGCTTGCAGCAAGGGCTGGAAAGGGGTCGGCAAGAAGGTGAACTCCGGGCACAGCGCGAAACGCTTCTCGACATCGTCCAGGCAAGATTTCCAGAGCTTACACCATTGGCGAAGAGACAGGCGAGCCATATGAAAGACCCGCAGGCGTTGCGCCAGGTGACTGTGAAGGTCAGCATTGCGCCAACGGCTCAAGAGATCGAGCAATTGCTTCTGGCGCTAACCAGAGACGAGAAATAGCAGTTGCATGAGGAGAGGAGCCCGTATGCGAGTTAACTGGAACGGGCTTCCCTTTTCTCCTTATGGCCGTATCATCTCATAAACCAGCGGCCCAACAGTAACCGGCGCATCGCTCCACGTATAGCAACTCAGCAGCATATCGCGAATAGCGTCCGCTTCGGACTCAGTACGTGCGTGAATTTCCACCAGTGGATCGCCCGTATGACGGTAATCTCCCATTTTTGCTTGCAAGACGAGGCCTGTTCGATGATCGATCTGCTCGCCTTTCTTAAAGCGTCCTGCTCCCAGCCGCATACTGGCCAGGCCCACGCGCTCGGCCTCGATGCCGGCGATATAACCACTACGCGGCGACATGAGCATGGAGCATACAGGGGCTGTTGGGAGTAGTTCAGGATGTTCGATCTGGCGCGCATCGCCGTCCTGAGCCGCGATCACTTCCGCCAGCTTTGCCACTGCCGCGCCTGAGTGAATCGCCTCTTGAATGCGCTTTTCCGCCTCGGCCATACTTTTCGCCGCACCCGTCATTACTAACAGTTCTGCCGCTTCGTGATAACAGAGCGCTGAAACATCCTGTGGTCCATTGCCATGCAGAATAGCGATGGCTTCAGCCATTTCCAGCGCGTTGCCGATGGCGCGACCAAGAGGCTGCTCCATCGAGGTAATGGCGGCAACAGTGTGCAGACCCGCTAAACGCCCTATAGCGACCATGGTCTGCGCCAGGTCGCGCGCCTGCTCAACATTCTTCATAAATGCGCCAGAGCCGACTTTCACATCCAGCAGCAGGTGTGAAGCGCCAATCGCCAGTTTCTTGCTCATGATGCTGGCGGCTATCAGGGGAATGCTTTCTATCGTACCCGTTACATCGCGCAGCGCGTACATCTTACCATCGGCCGGGGCCAGGTCGTTTGACTGCCCGGCCAGTACGATATGGTGCTGCGTCAGGATACGCATAAATTCTGCCCGCGATAGGGCCACACGGAAGCCGCTGACCGATTCCAACTTATCGACTGTGCCACCGGTGTGACCAAGGCCACGCCCGGTCATTTTGCCGACGGCGACACCGCACGCCGTTACCAGTGGCGCGACGGCCAGCGTCACTTTATCTCCGACGCCGCCTGTGCTGTGTTTATCTACTACCGGTGAAATGGTGTCGCGTATGTGCAGCTCTTCACCCGAATGCGCCATTGCCAGCGTGAGATCGCTGGTTTCGCGAGCGTTCATGCCACGCCAGTAGATGGCCATCAGGCAGGCCGACATCTGATAATCGGGGATCTGATCCCGGGTGTACTGCTCAACCAGCCACGAGATCTCTGCTGTGCTGAGCTCGTGTCCATCGCGCTTTTTGCGAATAAGCTCTACTGCCTGCATGGAGTATCCTGACTACTCGTTCAACACGATACGCACGGAGTCGCTTTCATAGCCATTGCCGGTCTCGATCAGGTAGCGATTTGTGATCATACTACCCAGGCGCACATTGCGGTCGAAAGTCAGCTGACCCTGCGTAAACGAATAGGTAGTGGTATCCTGTCCTGTCACTCCCTGTATAATGATGCTATCGAAATTCTCTTCCTGCTGCTCCTTGAGGGCTTTGAACAGTGTAGCCGTTTGTTGCCAGGGAACAGCTTTCGCGTAGGTGATGCGCACAATTTTCTTCCTTCCATTACCAACCGCGCTATCCACTACGTTATAGGGAAGCGCGCCCGGCTCAAGCGCTTTCAGCTCGGCTAGAGTGCGCGGGGGAAATGGAGCGGGGGGCTCTGGCGCAAGAGGTGGGGGTGGCGCCTGCGGCACAGCCGGCGCAGGTTGCCTTGCGACCGTTGAGGGCGCGGTGGAAGGACGGCGTCCAGGAGGCGCCGGGACCTGGCGCGGTTGCTGATAGGGTGGCTGCGGTGCAGCAGCAGGACGTGCCTGTGGTTGCGGGGCCTGGCGCGATTGCGGGCGCGCGGCAGGTTGATCATATGGCTGGGCTGGCAAATCGCGACCACAGTATGCACAGAATGGCGCTTGATCTTTATTGAAGCCTCCACAATATGGGCAGCGCATAGCTTGCTCTCCCGTCGCATCTATTTTTTCAGAAATGACTATATTATGCTCTAGTATATCATATACGCATCCTTGCTCATTCTGTCCAAAGCACTATATTCCATGACTTTCGTCATAGCGCTGAACTATGCCTTTTCGTACTCCCCCCTTGGTGTGGAACACGCGTATACTATGCTCAGTGAACATATAGAACACACTATTGATCGGTGAGCCAGGCTGGATGAATAAGCAGGGCCACCTCAATATCAATGCTTTATTGATTACCACTCTTATTATCGTCATTAAAGTTACTCAGGAGTTTTATCATGGAAGAAACAACATCTTTCACGACTACGACCGGACCGATCCACCGGCCAAAGGACGGACGCCCGGTCGATGTAGAGGCGCTCAACCTGGTTAAGACATTCGGCAAGATCGAAGCCGTGAGGGGCGTTTCGTTCACCATTGGCAGGGGTGAAATCTTTGGCCTGCTTGGGCCTAATGGCGCGGGCAAAAGCACCACCATCAATATGATGTGCGGCTACCTCGAACCCACGTCCGGCGATACCATTATCAACGGGCTTTCGATCACGAAGGAACCGATGAAGGTAAAGCGCATTATCGGCGTAGTGCCACAGGAGATCGCTCTCTACAAAGACCTGACCTCGATGGAGAACCTGGAGTTCTTTGGCGAGATTTATGGCCTTTCGCGCAAAGAGCGGCGCGAACGCGCCGAGGATGTGCTGCATTTTGTCGGCCTCTACGAGCGCCGCAACGAGCCGGTGAAGAACTTCTCCGGCGGCATGCAGCGGCGCATCAATATGGCGATTGCCATGCTGCACCGGCCCAATCTATTGCTGATGGATGAGCCAACGGTTGGTGTAGACCCGCAATCACGCGAAAACATCTTTGACACCATCGAAAAGCTGCGCGACCAGGGCACGACCATCCTTTACACAACGCACTATATGGAAGAGGCCGAGCGACTCTGCAATCACATTGCCATCATGGACGAGGGACGCATCATCGCCATGGGCACGCTCGAGGAATTGCTGGCATTGCGCGACCATACACGTGAAGTGCAGCGACCGCACGGATTACAAGAACTTTTCATCCAATTAACGGGCAAGACGCTACGCGACTAAGTTTCAATCGCAAACGGGTTCGGACAAGAGTTCGGCTCCCAGCGCCTCCTCATGAGGGAAAGTATACCATTAAATCCGAGCAGGTCAGGTGGAAATGCACGTAGAATGACGTGGTGCTGGAGGCTTCCTGATGTTGATTGCTAAAGTTCATGATCGGCCTGATTAGATAATTAGAGGAGAGAACAACAATGAAGACCGCCTGGTATATCGCAAAAAAAGACCTCCTGGAGACTCTCAAAGATAGAAATTCGTTTATTCTGCTGCTTGCTGTGCCGCTGGTGCTGATCGCAGTCATAGGCCTGGCTTTCGGCAACATTTTCGGCAGCGGCTCTAGCCAGATCAGTATCACCGTCGCTGTGAGCAACCAGGACAACGGCTACGTTGGCACATCGATCATCAATGCGCTGAAAATCAACACCAATCAGTTGCAGATTACCGTCAATCAGTATAACAGTCCTGGACAGGTCACGGACCAGGTGGCCAACAACAGCAATGTCAATGCCGGGGTGGTCATTCCGGCAGGCACAACCGATAAGGTCAACGCGGCATCTCAGAATGGAACACCGCCTAAAAATCTCATCCAGTTCTATTCCTTGCCGAGCAATAATGATCCACGCGCCACGATTGTGCAGAACATTCTTACCAATGTATTGACCTCGGAACTGGCGGGCAGTTCGGCAGTGGGGCAGGTCTACAGCGTGTGCAACCAGCCGGGGAATCACTGCGCGCCGGCTACCATCAATCCGCAGGCGATAGCAAGCAATGTAGGTCAGGTCAGTGTAAGCGGCGGGCAGGCGGCAGTGCAGGCGCTGACGGCGGGCAAGGCGGTGAAGATCAATAGCTTCGATCAGCTTGTGCCAGGCTATGCAGTCTTCTTCGCGCTCTTTGGTATCAATGCAGCCGCCGCGACCATCCTGCAAGAGAAGGAAGATGGCACATTCCGCCGCCTGCTGATCGCGCCCATACAGAAGTACGCGCTGCTGGGGGGCAAGCTGCTGGCGCAGTTCCTGCTCACGCTGGCGCAGCTGGTGGTCCTCTTTGCCGTCGGCTACTTCGCGTTTCACATGGATGTCGGCTCGTGGCCGGCGGCCATCCTGCTGCTGATCTGCACCAGCTTCGCCACCACCGGCCTGGGTATCTTGCTGGTCTCGGTGGTCAAGACGCGCCGGCAGCTTAATCCGATTGTCACGCTGGTAGTGTTGATTACCTCAGCTATCGGCGGGGCCTGGTGGCCGCTCTTCCTGGAGCCATCGTGGATGCAGCAGTTCGCCAAACTGGGTGTCACGGCCTGGGCCATGGAGGGTCTGAACGGCGTTATGATCCTGGGCAAAGACTTCGCGCAGGTGGCGCCTGATATGCTCGGCCTGCTGGCCTACGGCATCATCTGCTTCCTGATCGCTATGCGCTTCTTTCGCTTCCAGGAGAAGGCGGCATAGGAGTATAGCAGCGCAGGGAGGGGTAAACCGGGAGGGGCAGGTTATGACGGCCTCTTCTTGTTTACCCCTGCGCTACTACCGCCTCGACCAGCTTTGCATTCGAACTCGTCTTCTCAAATAGCCGGATGACCTGCTCGGTCATCTCGCGACGAGGTAAATCGGCCATCCTACGGCGCAGGATGGCCGAGACGCGCAGCTCTGATGGAGAAAGCAGGCGCTCCTCCTGGCGTGTACTGGAGGCGGCGATATCGATAGCGGGGAAAATACGCCTGTCCGCCAGCTCGCGCGAGAGGCGTATCTCCAGGTTGCCGGTGCCTTTGAATTCTTCGTAAACCACTTCATCGAGGCGACTGCCGGTTTCGACGAGGCAGCTGGCGACGATGGTCAGACTCCCACCCTCCTCAAGCGTGCGAGCCGCTCCGAAGACGCGCCTGCCGACTTCGAGAGCGCGTGCATCGATGCCGCCGGAGAGCGTGCGACTACCGTAGCCGCCGCGCCCGGAACGCGGCCCGTCCCACATCTCGCTGCTCAAATTGTGGGCGCGCGCCAATCGCGTCAACGAGTCGAGCAGGATTACAACATCCTTACCCTCTTCAACCAGCCGTTTGGCATCGTTCAAGGCCTTTTCAACGATCCGCCCATGCAACGCCAGTCGTTGATCGAAGCTGGACGCATAGAGTTTGACATTCGGCCCCTGCACTTCCATACGCCATTCGGTGACCTCCTCCGGGCGTTCATCCACCAGGCAGAGGAACAGGCTGGCTTCGGGGTAGTTGATGAGAATGGACGTTGCGAGCTCACGCAAAATGGTAGTTTTACCCGCCTTGGGAGGAGCGACGACGAGTGCGCGCTGCCCGAAGCCGAGTGGCACCAGCAGGTCTATGAGCCGCGGCGCGATGGGCGTTTTGCCGGCCTCCAACGTGATGCGCCGGTTGGGATGAATGGGCGTCAGTTTGTCAAATGGAGTGCGTGCTGCTGTCAATTTTGGACTTCCTTAGTATTGCTATAAGGGTGGTACGCGGGATGTGTTATTTGTAGTGTATCACATCTTCGTCGTTTCGTTCGTCAAAGTTCAGTAGGGACAGGGTGCGTTCGCTCACCTTGCAAATCGCCCTACACCATCCCGTGCAGCGGTAGTAAAACAACGGGCAATATGGTACAATTAGTGAAGTATTAAGCCCATGTTAACTAACAGTTGCTAGTGGAGACTCCTGCCGTGAGCAATCAATATATTCCCGATCCCGATTCCAGGCCATCGGGGAACGGAAATTCATACAACAGTCGCCGCGAAATGCGGGTGAGCAATTCTACCGGGTCGTTACCGGTTGTCAGCGCCGGGCGCAGCTATACCGGTTCGTTCGACTTCGAGGGCCTCATTGCTTCATTGCGCGAGTTGTTCGCAAGGGACCGTCAGGTTGCGAGCCAGCAGGACAGTACCCGCTGCGGCATCTGCTACCTGCACTACGCATTGAGCGAACTGCGCTATCGCGAAGAAGAGGGGTTCTATGTTTGCCCCAACTGTGAAAAGGTGCTGGGTAAGCAATCCCTGCCGATGATCAGGCGGCAACAGAAACTCTAACGAGTACGACGAAGGCCGATCCTGGCGCGGGCAGGACCGGCCTTCGTCGTTTCTACTCTACAATGGCCTCAACTTCGGCCTCTTCCCATTCTTCCTCGCGAACTTCGCGCAGGTCTTCGGGCCGGTCGAGGCGGTCCAGGAAGAGGATACCATCGAGGTGATCGATTTCGTGTTGTAAGATACGGGCAAACCATCCCTCAGCATGCACCTTCATCGGCTTGCCACGGGCATCCTGGCCGCGCACAACCACCTTTGCCGCGCGGCGGATATTGTCGCCGGCATAGCCTGGAATGCTCAGGCAGGCCTCGGTGCCGATCTCCTCGCCCTCGGCCTTGATGATCTCTGGATTGACCATCGCCACCTTTTTATCTTCGTACTCGGCTACGAAGATGCGCAGCGAGAGAGCTATTTGAGGGGCCGCCAGGCCCGCGCCATGGGCCGCATGCATGGTCTCAAACATATCATCGATCAACTTCTGAATCGAAGCGTCGAAACGATGAATCTTTTTGCCTTTCTGCCGTAAGATAGGATTTTCCGCAGTGATTATTTTGTGAATCGCCATACTATTGCTATTCCCTATGAGCGTCAAAAACGTCACACCTCTACAAAGTGCCGGTTCCGTGCCAGTAAAGCCGGCCCCGGTAGTGTATAATTGCCTATATCGTATCATATCATACAGGAATTATCCATACGCGGCGGCGAGTTCGCAAATGCAATGTATCAAAATGAACACACTGGATATGCCAGAGCGCGTCACAGCCTTTATTGAGAAACACCAGCTTTTTCCCGCTAGCGGCGAAATCATTGTCGCCGTTTCAGGTGGGGCGGATTCCCTGTGTCTTCTGCATCTCTTGCATCGCCTGTGTGGGCCGGGGAAGCGCTATCCCCACCTGCGATTGCATGCCGCTCACCTCAATCACTTGCTGCGCGGCGAGGCCAGCACACAGGACGCCACAGCCGTGGCGAACATAGCAGCGGCCTGGGGAATACCTTGCACGGTGGGTACTGCTGATGTTCCAGCAGTGGCTCGCGAGGAACATCGCTCGCTGGAGGATGCGGCGCGCGTGGCCCGCTATCGTTTCCTGCGCCAGGTTGCGCGGGGACAACCAATCGCGGTGGCCCATCACGCAGGTGACCAGGTTGAAACGCTGCTTCTGCACTGGATACGCGGTAGTGGCCTGGCAGCTATGGTAGGCATGCTGCCGAAACAGCAGGATATCATCCGCCCGCTTCTGGAAGAAAGCCACGCGGAGACGGTCGCTTATTGCCAGCGGCACGCAATTGTCTCGCTGGAAGACTTGAGCAACACCGACCCGCGCTTCCTGCGCAATCGCATTCGTCATGAGCTCTTGCCTCTGCTCGAATCGTTGAATCCAGGCATACGAGAGACGCTATTGCGCAATGCTGATAATGCGCGTATCGACGTGGAATGGCTCGTAGCGCAGGTCGACGCATGCTGGCCAGCGGTGGTTCTCGCGGAGCAGGATCAGGCTATCAAATTAGATACGCATGCTCTTCTGGCGCTGCCCTTGAGTTTGCGGCGGCACCTGCTGCGCCGCGTTACCGCTCATCTCTATGAAGGTCAATCGCCGCTCGAAGCGCGCCATTACGCGCTGCTGGAGCAACTCCTCGGTCATCAAGATGATCGTCAGGAGCGCCGGCTAAATTTACCGCGCGGCCTGCGAGTGATCTACGATTTCAATAGCGTGGTGTTCGAGCGTCTGGATATACATACAGCTACTCATCCAATGAAAGCCACAAGCGAGATGCAGGAGGCGGTAGTGCTTCCAGTACCGGGCCAGGTCGAGGTGGCCGGAACATCATGGCAGATTACCGCGCAGATTGTGCCAGAAGACGTGATGCAACAAGTAAGGCAGGCTTTGCGGCGGGAGGAGTGGGCGCAGGTGTGGCGTTTGCTTCCATCCACTCGTCATACTGTGTACGCGGATGCGGATATAGTGGGGCCTTATGTGTGGGTGCGCACCCGGCTTCCAGGTGATCGTATGCGGCCATTGGGCGTGATTCATGAAAAAAAGGTGCAGGACATTCTGGTAGATAAGCATATCGCCCGTGGTGACCGTCAATTCATCCCGTTTATCTTTTCGCCGTCCCACTGTATCTGGCTGGCGGGCGTATGCCTGGATGATCGCGTGAAGATCAGCAGAGAGACGCAGCGTATCGTACGTTTATTGATGAAACAGGTGTAAACAAGAGGTGGCCATGAACATGCATGATGATATTGCCGAGGTATTGTTGACCGGCGAGCAAATTCAGGCGAAGGTTATTGAATTAGGGAAGCGCATTACCGCGGACTACAAAGGCAAAAATCTGCTGCTGTTGGGAACGTTGAAAGGCGCGGTGCCGTTCATCGCCGATTTATCGCGAGCCATCGATTTGCCTCTGGAGATCGATTACATGGCTATCTCTAGCTATGGCAATAGTACCGAATCGAGCGGTGTGGTGCGTATTCTTAAGGACCTGGAAGGCCCGATCTCTCAAAAGCATGTGCTGATTGTCGAAGATATTGTGGATAGCGGCCTCACGCTCCATTATCAAACCGAGATCCTGCGCCAGAGAAAGCCGCTGAGCCTGCGCATCTGTACGTTGCTGGACAAGGGGCGCGAACGCGTGAAGGCTGTGGAACTGGACTACACCGGTTTTCAGATTCCGGACCGCTTTGTCGTAGGCTATGGACTTGACTATGCGCAGCGTTATCGCAACCTGCCCTACATCGGCATTTTGAAGCCGTCCGTTTACCAGGAGGAAGTGGAAGAGCCGCAGAGGCAGCACCAGAGTCCGGCCGAAAAATAGCTATTCCAGGATAGGATTTCTCAAGACCTCTCATTGGAAAAATCAAAACGAGTCCAGGCGTAGCCATTCGAGGTTTGGGCCAATGAGCAATTCTGTCATCTTTGCATGGTGAGTGTTTTTCATGGCAACAACCTGGGTATCGAAGCCGAATCTGCGCGCGAGTTGTTTCACGTCCTCGACATTATCATAAGTCATCAGGAAATCGCCACGAATTTTACTTGCGATTTCAAAGAGCCTCTCATGGTCTAATTTCGCATGCTTATAAAGGCGTTCTCCTGCCTTTTTGCCTGCGACAGTATAGGGAGGATCAATGAAGAAAACAGTATCGGCATGATTGGCCTGTTCACTCAGAATAGCCATCCCATCTCCATAGATAAAAGTGATGCGATCGCGCATACGGACAATGTCTTGTATGCGCTTTTTCAGGGTCATTGGATACCATCTAGATGTGATACCCTTTCCATTCTCACCCTCTTTTACTATACCTGCTCCAGGTGCCAGGATGCCGCCTCGATTAACGCGATTTCTTAGAATGGTTCTAAATGCCTCTTCTTTGAGTTCGATATCCGTTTTTGCGAGCAAAGACAAAACATTTTCATGTGTCAAATTGAAGGTAGCAATTTCATTGATGAGCTAGCTCCAATCTTCTCCCTGGAGAATTGTTTGCCATACAGCTGCCACATCTTTATCTAATTCAACCATGACAACGTGGTCGACAAGATTTTCAGCAACCGCTGTTAAGCTGATAATTCCACCACCGGCAAAAGGTTCAATAAGTCTGTTTGGATGAACAGGCAAAACGCCCGCATGCTCTCTTACATCAGGGGAGAGCCATCTGCGCAAATGTGGTACCAACCAGGTCTTTCCCCCTGGATAGCGAAAAGGGCTACGTTGTGGTATCGAAGCTACATTGACTTCATTAGGAAGTGGTAAATATCCGAACAAACCAATCTGTTGCATTTGATCCCTCTATTTGAAATAATTTCAGGCATCTATGGTAATCTTTACATATTTTCTTCCTCGATGTCTACTACATCTAACAATGTTGGAGCATCGGGTGCTGTGCTAACCTCAAGTTTTTCATCTAGCTTCTCCTGCAATTGATCCATAAAGTTCTGCACATCACCGGGTTCTGCCGTTGTAATTTTATCCAATGCCGCATTAAAGTCCGTGTAAACCGTTCTGGAGCGAACAAGACGGTAGCGATTTTGTAGGGAATCAAGTTGTAGATCATAAATGAGCCATGCCATCTCAGCTTCTGTCTGATCTACCTCGTCCATTAGGGGGAGGGTATTAAAAAAATTGCTATCTACTGCTACAGCTTGTTTTTTGCCCCAGGCATGTAGAATTCCGCCTTTATAGATAAGTTGAGGTGCTAATCGCTTACGTGAAGAGGAAGATAATCAGGACGAGGGTAGTTGCGTTTCCCCAACCAATTCATTTCGGCATGTTCTTCAGGATTTTCCATGTAATACTCAAAAGCTTTTCGAATGTTGCCAGAAATATAAACAGCCTGCACCTCGAGTGAACCAAAATCAAGGATTCTTCCAGCATCGTTATATCCAACGAGTACTACATCAATGTTACCGGCCGATCTGCCATACTTATCGTTGATACGAATTTCTGTGAGAGAGGTCCAGGATTGTCCTGGTGGAAAGAAAAATGCTGCCGCATCTTCAGCTATAAGCCAATCCTGACGGAAACGTACAGGACAGGTAATGACAGTTCTATTTGCTTCGTATACACTGCAAACGCCAAGAGGATTTTCAGCCTTATCCTTGGTACAGGATGGAACCTTATTATTGAATGGGCAAAGCCTGTTCTTTCGATATCGCTCTGCATCCGGTGAGAAATTGTTAGTAGGGAAACCAAAAACTTCCGCGAGTGGATGATCTGGCATCTAACCCGGCCTCCTGCTAGAAATACTCAGCTATGAGTGAGTCCTTATTATTGTCTTCTATGTGTCAAGTCTCCCAACTGCCTCTCTCCTGTGTTACAATTACAGCAGCAACGAGGTAAGAGAGGACATCATGGTATCAGCAGGGATCATCGGCAGCGGCGCATGGGGCACAACCCTGGCCCTTTTATTAACCGGTAAAGGCACTACCACCACGTTGTGGGAACACAATCCTGAACGCGCTGCCGAAATGCAAGCACTGCGTGAAAATACGCTCTTCCTGCCAGGGTTTCGCTTCCCGGACAGCTTACGAGTCACGCCTGACATAAGAGAGGCCGTCCAGGGAAAAGATATGCTCGTGCTCGTCACGCCTTCGCAGAGCATGCGCGAGAATGTGCGCCTGCTAGCTTCTTATGTTGAGAAAGAAGCTATCCTGGTGAGCGCCAGCAAGGGGATAGAGATCGGCACCCTCAAACGCATGACCGAGATCATCGCCGAAGAGCTTCCGGATGCCGCGAATCGTGTCGCCGCACTCAGTGGTCCCAACATTTCGCGTGAGGTAGCGGAGGGGAAGCCGACTGCTGCCGTCGTAGCGGCATACGAGCAGGATATCGCCGTGCGCACTCAATCGCTATTGAGCACCCTGCGGTTTCGTCTCTATACAGCGAATGATGTTGTGGGCGTCGAACTGGGGGGCGCGCTCAAAAATATCATCGCCATCGGCGCGGGCATTAATGATGGCATGGGCTATGGCGATAGCTCGAAAGCAGCGTTCATAACACGCGGGCTGGCGGAAATCTCGCGCCTGGGTATCGCTGCCGGGGCGCATCCCCTGACGTTCGCAGGGCTGGCCGGCATCGGCGATCTGGTCGCAACCTGTGCCAGCCCGCTGAGCCGCAACCATCGCCTGGGCCAGCGCCTGGCGGCAGGCGAAAAGCTTCCGGATATCCTGGCCTCAACTCGTACAGTAGCCGAGGGCGTATCTACTACTCGCGCGGCCCTGCAACTGGCGGCACGCTTCGATGTTGAAATGCCTATTACCAGCCAGCTCAGCCTGGTTCTCTTCGAAGGACTAGACCCTAAAAAAGCCGTGCCAGAATTAATGATGCGCGACTTGAAGGATGAGTTGGAAGGTTTTTTCAATCCCCAACGCGTCGAGCCATCCTGAGCATTTGCCCCGCTTAAAACTCCCCTACCAGAACGTTTATTAAGCGAGTATAATACTATGAAATATAATGAAAAGCACAAGAGTGTTAAGAGGTAAGCAAGACAGTATGCCACGAAAAAATAACCGGCCTGTCCGTCAAAACCATACCCCTGACCCATTTGACGGGCAGCCATCAACCGACGAATTTTATATCAATACCGGTGAAACCGGGCCGAGCATTGATGGCGCTGATAATCGAGAGGGCCTTGAAGAGAGGCGCCGGGTTACAGATGTCTACTTTGAGCAAGGGGAAGGACGCCACGAGGCAGGCAAGCGGGATGTCGACCTGTATATCCGCATGTACAACACGCTGCTGCGCAGTTCCGGTGAAGTCAGTCTGAAAGCCCTGGTGCAGGCCCATTATAATATCGATTCCAGCCTGCACCCGGATGCGCGTTCGCCCTACCCGGATATGTCCGCTTTCATTTACAGCGTTTTGCGCTTGCCAACTTCGATCCTTCACTGCAACCTGGTGCTGTTGGGCCAGTCGGAGCAGGTTTTTTTGCGCCAGGGATTCCACGTCGATGGCTGGGAGGCTGTTACGGCTTCGGCGCGACGCCGCAAATGGTTCTATGACGGGAAAGAGACGCTGGCAGTCTATGTTGCCAGTGTCAGCGATACCGATGATATCGTTCCCATCCTGGTCGCGTTCCAGATCGAGTGGAACAAGATGTATTACCTGCTGAATGCCGACCCCACGACGATGCAGTTGCTCGAAACACGCATGGACCGCACTTCGCCGGTGTTCGTTGAAATTAGCAAGGTGCTGCGGCAACGTTTGCACATCTCTGTTGATGATTGGCGGCGCCTGGAACTCATCTGGGGCGATCACCTGTGGGAAAATCTGCTCGTCATCGGCAGGCAGCGCAAGAGTTTCTCGCTGCGTATGCTGGGCGGCTCGCATGTCGGCTATGTACGCGCCACACATGAATGGTGGACCCCGGTCGAAAAACTGCTTGACACGCTTGGCCTGCAGGAGCGGCCCGTGTACTTCGTCTCCAGCAATACGCATAGCCTGGTCAATCTGATGTCGGGCAGCTTGCTGAGCCGTGAAGAGGAGTTGACGAAATTTGCCTTGAGCGGCGAAGACCTCTACCTGGCCGAGGAATGTCGTAAGCTGCAAGAGGGTATAGTGCCCGGCAACTGGCAAAACTTCCTGTACTTTACTGCTCGCGAATGGCTGCGAACGCCGGCGGGCAAGGAATTTGCGCGCAATCGCCAGCGCGAAGAGCAGGAGCGCGGCATCTGGTACATTGGAGCGCGACATGGCCTGGAGATCGACGCCCAGGTGTTCGAGCTGGCACGGCTGCGCCCGGTAGAGATTGACCCGCGTTGCCGCATGTCCGGCATGGACGCGCTGGCGAAGAGCCAGGCGATTATCCTCAATATCGACTATCCCCTGGGGATGGCCGCCTATCGCATGCTGCGCGAAATTATGGAAAATCTCCCGCAGATACGCGGCATCTATATTCTAGGCAAAGCGGCCACGCTCAACGGCAGCATCGGCGATGTGATGATCTCGAACGTGGTGCTGGATGAACATAGCCAGAACACCTACTGGCTGGATAACTGCTTCATCGCGCAGGACGTGCAGCCCTACCTGATCTACGGCTCCGTGCTGGATAATCAGAAGGCCGTCTCAGGCAAGGGAACTTACCTGCAAAATCGCCAGTACTTTGATTTCTACTATCGCGCCAATTATACGGTGGTCGAAATGGAGAGCGGCCCCTACCTCAATGCGGTCTACGAAGATCAATACCTGACGCGCTATCCTGTGGGCGAGAACATCAACTTCGCGCGTCTGCCCTACGAACTGGGCATTCTCCACTACGCCTCGGATACGCCATATACCCGCGGTAAGAATCTTGGCGCGGGCAGCCTGTCGTACTTTGGTATGGATTCGACCTATGCCTGCTCGGTAGCTATCCTGCGTCACATCTTCGAAAACGAGATCCGCCTCATCCAGAGCCAGGAAACAAGGCCGCTGGTAGCAGTTGAGGAAGGAGAAAAGGCTGAGTCCAGGGTTCCATACATAAGCTGAACACGAACAAAGAGAAGACCAGCAAGGCTGCTGGCCTTCTCTTTGTTCGTCTGGTTGCTGCTCAGGTGCGGAATGCAGCACGAACGTTGCGATCCGCGAACAGGTAGATCAGGATGATCAACGCAAGCACCACATTGACGATGCCCGAGAAGAAGCCGCTTTGCCCCAAAGCGAAGATACCGTCAAGCAGCGCGATTACTTCGAGGATCACAGTAGCCCAGAAAGCCCAGGTTTGTAATGTCCATAGTCCCCAGGCCAGGATCAGATAGAGCACTCCTAGCACCAGGGTGATTATACCAGCAGCGAACAGGCCTCCGCTAGCTGACCCTATCAAGAGAGTGATGCCGGCGATAATGCCGAGAATACCCTGTATTCCCATGATAATAGCGATGATGGTGATGCCCAATGGACGTATGGTGGTCCCCAATGTCAAGACAGTTTTGGACCTAAAATAAGAACCAGGCATCGCCTCATTAGAGCTTCAACTTAACCAGCTGATGTATGAATGTTTCGCTTTGGATGATCAGGATATTCAGCATATCCATGAAACTGTTCAGTATACTATTGAATTCTTTCACAGGTCTACGAACTCTTTAGCTCTGAGACAACCTGGTTTGGAAATGAGAAAGTCTTATGCGACATCTTATATCCAAGCAATTAACTTCTTTTTAGAACCGGTAGGTAAAAAGTTAATTGGTGAGGTCATTTCTGTTGATGGGCCTGAGCACCTGCTGGCTATCAAATTCTCCCAAAGAATGCTCGAAGAAAAAGTACCAGATGTACAGTTAGTTTCTGCTGACAGGGATAAAGGAAGAGCTTTGTCAGGTCTTCATCAACTAAGTACAGAGGCTATATCCCATGCAATGTATTATCGACGTACCTTTAAAATTTATGATGAAAATGGAACAAGTTTCTTTATTATAAAGCCGTCTGAACGACTCTACTGGACCAGAGGTGCCGCCTTAAGTGATGCAGAAGAAACTCTTGCTGAATTGATTCAATAATGAGGATAGTGAATGTTGAATTCAGAATCAGAACAACAACTTCTTACATTTAAAAGTTCCTTACGAGAAGGATTCACGGATAGAGTCCTGGAGCTTGTTGTTAAAGGATATATAGCAATGTGTAAGGAGGGATATTTCGATAGAACCTGGGATGAAGAGAAGTTTAGTGCAGTTTTAGTTGGCTGTATAGAGAATTTTTGCCCAAAGTTTGCAAAACTGACGTATCAGGTATGGCATGTTCAGCGTGAGCATTACAAGGATAATGCTCAGATCCGCAAGGGAGAGGGTAATCCAAGAGCGGTCCCTCGTATTGATATAGTGATTTTTAACTGGACCAGAATAGGTGCCAGGGTAAGAAAGTTTCCTTTCGCTATCACAGCGTCACCCGATTTCCACCCGCCGGCATCGTAAACCGCAAAAAACCACCCTGCGCCAGGCGCGTACAGACCACCGTCAGCGTGAAGAACGACAGCAGCAGGGCCGCGCTTTTCAACTCATAGAGGCCCAAATCGGCGAGGCTCAGGTGATTCGCGCCACTCTGGAAGAAGCGCCAGAGGGCCGGGCCACGCTGGATTTCAGTAAAGGCGTTGAGGGCCATACCCATTGCCAGCGTGATGAACAGGTCGATGGCGAAGCAGATGGCAGCCATGCGCGGGCCGAGCAGCCAGAATCGCTTGCTGAGGCGCTCGCGTTTGACAGATTGGATGCGGCGCGTGGCCCAAAGAGGCGCGAGAAGATATTGGAATAACAGGAAGAGCAGGGGCATTATAATAAATAGCCAGCCGGGGAAGAATGCCGGCGTAATCAAAGCGCCGAGGCGGCCCAGCGTGTAGAGAATGATACCCTCTATCACGCCGCGCCGGTAGGTCGTTTTATTGAACATATTAACTCAGCCTGCTAGTTGCAGCCGCAGCTGCCGTTGCCACAGGCACAACTTCCACCCATGGAGTCTGATAGATCGTCATAGGCCCCGTCCTCGCCGTTGCCGGTAAAGGCGAAGACCGAGAGCAGGCGGCGCACCTTTTCGCTGTGACACTTTGTGCATACAACATCATCGGCATGCTGGTGACTGACCAGCAATTCAAATTTAGATTTGCAGTCCGAGCAACGATACTCGTACAATGGCATAGAAAGTTACCTCCGGTTCATAGGAAACGCTGTATAATCAAACATATTGTATGGCTTCGCTCAGATAACGTCAAGTGGGGTTGAGGATGTGAGGATGTGGCGCAGGGCGAGTGGATGAGGGCGGGAGGGCGACCACAAGGGTGCGCCTTTACTATGATACGCCCCGTTCCCAATGGAAAGCCTCTCGTGGCCATTGTAAGGGCGTACCCTTGTGGTCGCCTCCAGTCCCTATCGCCTTTCGCTCTGTCCACAGCCCTCTGACTCTATAGAGAGGATAATTATATGGCTCTAACAATAGGAATAATTGGTTTACCACAGAGCGGTAAAACGACGCTCTTCAACGCTTTAACGAAAGCGGGCGCGCCCATCAGCGGCTACGCAACCAGTACCGTGCAGGCGAACCACGCGGTCGTGCAGGTGCCCGATGCGCGTTTGCAGCCGCTGGCAGAGATTTTTCATCCCAAAAAGGTCACCTATGCCACGGTTGATTTTGTGGATGTGGCCGGTATAGGACAGGCAAAACACGATAGCGGCGAGAAAAGACAGGGACTGAGCGCGGAATTTCTGGGGCATATTCGCAATGCCGATGCGCTGGCGATTGTGCTGCGCACCTTTGAGAATAGCAATGTCCCGCATCCCTATAACGATATCGATCCCAATCGCGACCTGGACAGCTTGAACGCCGAACTGGCTCTGACCGATCTTGCTACTGTCGAGAAGCGCATCGAACGCACGACTAAAGCCGCCAAATCCGGCGAAAAAAAGTACCAGCAGGAACTGGCGATCCTGCGCCTGCTGCAAGAGGCGCTCGAAGATCTACGACCGGTAAGCCAGGTCGAATTGCTGCCGCAGGATCGCGCCGTGCTGGACGAACTCTTCCTGCTCACGCTCAAGCCGCGCATGTACGTCTTGAATGTGAGCGAAGATGTGCTGGGAGCGGCCAACGATTTGCTGGAACGTATCGCTGCCGGTGAAGAGGTGGACGAGACCGCCCTTGAGGGCGAGCTGAAAGGTATCGCGAAGATTGCGAAACGCGCCAGGGACGAGGGTTCCGAGATCGTCGCGGTCTCGGCGCGCCTGGAAGCGGAACTGGCCGAGCTGCCGGAAGAGGATGCCGCTGAGTACCTGGAAGCGCTGGGTCTACCCAGGCTGGGGGCAGACCGGGTTATCCAGGTTGGCTATCGCCTGCTCAACCTGATCACCTTTCTTACTGCCGGCGAAGATGAGGTGCGCGCCTGGACAGTCACGAAGGGCGCAAAGGCGCCGGAAGCGGCAGGTAAAATTCACTCCGATATCGAACGCGGCTTCATTCGCGCCGAGGTGACGCGCTTTGAAGACTTTATGGCTTGCGGCTCGTTCGCCGCCGCTGCCAAAAGGGGGTTACAGCGCCTTGAGGGGAAAGATTACGTGATCCAGGACGGCGATATCGCTCACTTCCGCTTTAACGTGGGGAAATGATGCAATTCAACAAAATGCTGGGGAATCTCCTGGAGGGACAGCGGCTGGTCCCTATCTCTCCTGATGCGGCGAGGGATAAAAGGACAGGCACTGCCCTACAGGGATTCGTCGATCTCCACCAATTACGATTAATGCTGCCGTACCAGGGAGAGCAGGCATACGCCGGTCAAAATTGCCAGCATAGCCACAAACCCCACGGGCGTGAGCTTTTCTCCGGCGAAGAGCGCTCCCAGGCCGACTGCTACAGCCGGATTGACATAGGCATAGCTGGTCGCCAGGACAGGCCGTACATGGGTCAGCAGGTATCCGTAGGCGCTATAGGCGACCAGGGAACCACCGAAGATCAGGAAGAGCATCGCCCAGATTGGCCCGGCTGCCGGAACCCTTGTAACCCGCTCTCCCAATGACAGGCCCAGGATAACCAGTACCAGACCACCAGCTAGCATCTGAGCAGCGCTGGCCATCAAGCCCTTAGGAAGCGGCAGGCGCGAACTCCAGATAGAACCGAAAGCCCAGCTCATGGGAGCTATCAGAAGCGCTATAGCGCCCAAAGGATTGGCTGAAAAGCCATTTTCCAGGTTCAACAGCATCACGCCGATGAAGCCTATGCCCAGGCCCAACCACTCTTTGCGATTGGGCCAGCGCCCGAACAACCCGGAGAAGAGCGCTGCCCACAGCGGAACTGCCGCGATACCCAACGATGCTAAACCAGACGCTACCCATTGCTCGGCAAAAACCACGCCGCCATTGCCGCCTGCCAGCAGGAGAATGCCGACCAGGGCGGCCCCTATCCATTGCTTGCGCGTGGGTGATTCCCCTCCGCGGGCGCGCAGGAAGACGTACAGGATCGAGCCGGCGATCAGGAAACGAATTCCGGACAGAAGAAATGGGGGAAAGCTCTGCAGCGCGATACGCATCGCCAGGTACGTGCCACCCCAGAGGACATACAGCGCGAACAGAGCAAACAAGATTCCAAATTTCAATCGCCGCCGGGAAGTCAGGAAAAGGTCCAGTTCCCGCCGCTTCTCTGTAGGGACACTATAGCGGCCAAACCCGATCATGCCAAGAGCAAATTGCACTAAGCGACTGCCAGGAGAAGTTTTAGGGATAGCTTTCTCGCTCTTCTCATCTACACATACTGCTTCATCCTCTACTGCTTTCGTGGAATAGCTATCGTTCATTTACATTCCTGTCTAGCGCGGAGGCCAGGGATTCTTCGCAGCGCTCAGAATCCCTGGCCTGAATTGCTTATTTTTGTAGTGTTTTCAATTGCATGCATTAATGAAATCCATGCCAGAGCTGCCTGCGCAACCATTCAGGGCTATTGAGGCCATCGGTGCTGTCAAAGCCCCACCGCAGAGCTACTACATCGAATACAATCACGAGAACAAGCAAAATGAGCATTTCCATGATGCCCTCCCTGCTTATGCGGCTGCTGGTGGGAGTAGTCGCAGGATTGAATGAATAGACAATGATATCACTTCACTTTGAATAGTAGCAGAGTAGTGATGTAAACACTACATCCAATCAGGCAATAAAAAGGGGAACTTGGCCTATATAAGGCTGGGGACGCCTCGTCCGGAGGCCGATTTATCGGCCTCCTCTGGCCTCCCTTTCTAGCAATTGCTGCTTGCGCTCTACCCCATAGCGATAGCCGCCGGAACTGCCATCCTCGCGCACGACGCGGTGGCAGGGGATCACCAGTGGGACAGGGTTGGTAGCGCAGGCGCGGGCCACGGCCCGCGCCGCTTTGGGTTCGCCAATCGTGCGTGCCACTTCGCTGTAAGAGCGTGTATCGCCATAGGGAATGGCCTGTAATGCCTGCCAGACGCGCCATTGAAAAGCCGTAGCCTGAATATCCAGGGGCAGATCAAGGTGCGGCTGCGAGCCATTCAGGTGGCTCAAAAGAGCGGTAACCCATTCGAGCAGGCGAACATCATCACGCGCAATCTCTGCCACCGGATATTCCTGGAACAACGTGGCTTCGAGCGCCGCATCGGAGTCGCCCATGCTGATATGGCAAATGCCTTTTTCTGTCGCGGCCACCAGCAGGCGCCCCAGCGGGCTTTCCACGAGAGTATAGGAAATGCGCATGCCGAGGCCACCGCGCCGGTAAGCGCCTGGCGTCATGCCCAGTTGTGATGGTGTGCGCTCGTAAAGACGGCTGCTGGAACCATATCCTACGTCATACAGTGCGTTTGTCACCGATCCTCCCTCCTTCAGTTGTACCTTGAGCTGTCCCAGGCGATACGCTTCCGCGTACTGGCGCGGTGAAATGCCCATGATGCGCTTGAAGACGCGCTGCAAGTGAAACGGGCTTAAATGTACATGCTCACTCAATTCGCTCAGGTTGGGCGGATTTTCAAGATGTCGCTCGATATAGCGGCAGGCCTCTCGCACCAGCTCGATCTGGGGATCACCTGCCCTCAACTCTTGCGGATGACAGCGCCGGCATGGCCGGAAGCCGGCCTGTTCTGCCACCTCGGGCAGTGGAAAGAAGACCACCTGCTCGCGTTTGGGCCGCCGGGATGGGCATGATGGGTTGCAGTAAATGCCTGTAGAGCGCACGCCATAGACAAATATGCCGTTTGAGCTGCTGTCTCGCGTCATTACCGCCTGCCAGTAAGTTTCTTCGTGCATGCCAGCATTCTCCCTCTTCTCCATACATGTTATCCAGCACCAGACAATTCTGGCACCTGTATAATAAGCTATGGTCGTCGGGGAAGCTATCCGATTCTTGCGGTTAAATTGTATCTCACAAACACGAACAGAACGTTGTGACAACTGACTGGTATCATCCAGTTCGCGACTTTATGATTTTGTTCCCCAGATGGTCAGTAGTCTCCATGTTGTAACGAAATCTGGCTGTTGCATCTCGTCGAGCAACTTCTGATAGATCGTCTCATAGTCGTCAGGTACACGCGCCCATTTGCGCAGGAAAGGCACAAACGTGCGGTAGGCGTGCCGGATATCCTCATAAAACAGGTGTCCTTCTGGTGTGCCTGCGCGATACACGAGATCATGTTCCTTCGTTTGCACATCTCGCAATCCATACTGCTTTAAGAGACGAGGCAGTTCATTTATCACTCCACGGCGATCCAGGGTAAAGAAGTGCCCTGCTTGATAAAGTGCTTGAAGCAGCAACTCATTGAGAGAGTTGAAAGTGGGGCTGTTGCTCTCGTTGATTTCACATTCGGTCACACGGATTATCCCGCCGATTCGCGTGATGCGCTGATATTCCTGGAGCAATTTGGGCCAGTCCCAGGTGCGCAGGTAGCTCCAGCCAAAGCGTTGATTGACCAGGTCAAAATATCCGGCGGGAAATTCGAGCATGCGCAGCGCGTCCATTGCGGCAAACTGCACGCGATCATCGACGTGCTGGGCCGTAGCCTGTGCGCGTGCATAGTCAAGCATCTTGCTACTCACATCCACGCCTACCAGCAGCGTCATAGAGGGGTAGGTTTTCGCCGCCTCAATGAGCCAGCCCCCCGTGCCACAGCCGACATCGAGCACACGCTTAAAGATAGTGGGGTCCGGTTGCTCCGGCAGCACCCCACCCATGCCCGCAGTTACTAGTTGATCCTGAAGTTGTAGACGAGTCATTTCTTCTTCATTGGAGCGATCCTGCACCCAATAGGTGCTTGGATGCTCTCGACGAGGCTCTCTGGTAGACATATAGGTTTCGCTCCTTGCTTTTTCTGCTTGACTGGCTGGCAGTTGATCCACGATGATTTACGCGACTTACATGCGCTATTATACTCCTCCTGAGGGATTTTTGTCGAGGTTTCAGGGGAATTTTTTTGTGGCTGCAACACTTTACTGGCCTCCTGGTGAAAGCCATAAAACAAGGCAGGAAGCCTGTTCATAAAACTGCTTCCTGCCTTCACCATAGTCGGGGCGAGAGGATTTGAACCTCCGACCACCTCAACCCCATTGAGGTGCGCTACCGGGCTGCGCTACGCCCCGTTTTTGAGAACATAGCCAGTATAGCAGAAATTGGCCCTGTTCGTCAAGGATTTTTTTCCTGGCCTGGCATTTGTTTGTTTTGCGGGATGTTGACACAACCTTACGTGAAACCATACAATCAAGGCAGGAAAAAGTTCGTGTGTTTCAATTCCAGACGGGAAGTCGGAAAAAGGTTCAGTTCCTGCCGCTTCTCGGTGGGGAGAGTATAGCGAGCGGCCACACCCGCACATGTCAAGTGCATTTGCGCTAAACAACAAAGGATAACCTCTTATTATGCAGCAACCTTCTCCGGCGCAGCATCGACGAGCCGACCAGCCGTTGCCCGAAACTCTCGAAGTGGCGCCTGGCATCTGGAAAATCACTGTCCCCATCCCCTTCCCGCTGCGCACCGTCAATATGCATGCGATTGTGGGCAAGGATGGATGGGCCTTAATTGATACCGGCATGGGCATTCCGGACGCGCGCATGGCATTTTCAGCAGGGCTGGAGCGCGCCGGACTGACAATCGATACCTTGCGGGCCATCGTCCTGACTCACCATCATCCCGATCACGTCGGGCTTTCGGGCGAGTTGTACAAACAGAGCGGCGCGGCAGTCTATATGCATCCAATCGATGAAGCAGGCGTCCAGATTCTGTGGAAAGGTACGATGCCTCAACGCTTCGGCAGCGTCTCGCAATTTTTCTCGCAGCATGGCATGCCGCCTACAACGCTCTGGTTCTCGCAGGTTGACCCCGAGCTTATGCGCTCCATCATCAGTGTTCCGCCGCACGAGGCTTTCACGCTGGTTGAGGACGACCAACACATCGACCTGGTGGGCGAAGATTATCGCGTGATCTGGGTGCCCGGACATTCTGATGGACAGATCTGCCTGTTGCGCGAACGCGATGGCGTCTTCTTCGCCGCCGATCACGTTTTGCCGCGCATCACCCCTAATGTGGGACTCTATTCGCCACATGACCGGCAGAATCCCCTGAGAGACTACCTCAACTCGCTGGCAAAGGTGATGGAGCTGCCAGCAAGCATCGTGCTTCCCGGACACGGCGAGCCATTCAGCGATCTGGCTGGGCGTGCCAGGGAGATTGTCGCCCATCACGAAGAGCGCGAAAAAGAGATTTTGGGATTGCTTGATGGCAGACCACAACATGCATATGAGCTTGCCATGCAGCTCTTCGGCAATCGTCTCAATAATAATGAGGCGCAACGCATGGGCGTAGCCGAGGTATTATCGCATCTTGAATATCTCCGTTATAACGGGCAGGTCGAGCAGCAAAAGACTGGTGATGGGTTAATTTTATATACTGCTGCCTGACAATAGCTGTGCTAGCAATAGAAGCTCATAATGAGGATGAACCCGCTTGAGGAGCAATTTTGCGCCCATGTTACATGCATGAACCGGCTCCTCAAGCGGGTTCATCACGCGAAACAAGCTCTGAAGCTGTTTCATACCCTTGTATTTCTCAAAATCGCATGCTATACTCCTAATCGGCAGCGAATAGTAAAACCGCTCTACAGGCCCAACAATACTGTATTGGGATGAAAAGCGATGTGTGTTGATCGTTGTAAGGAGGATTTCGAGACATGGCTACAGAAAAATCTAATGGTGGCTCGACAATTGTTGGTCGCCAGGAGCTAACCAGGCGTATTGCCTCAGAGGCGAAACTGACCCAGAAGCAGGCTTCCCAGGTGCTGGAAACGACCCTGGATACCATTCGAGAGGCACTCCAGAATGGCAATGAGGTTCGTTTAGTAGGTTTTGGCTCTTTCAAGGTCCGAACGAGTGCCGCCCGCAAGGGTGTCAATCCTCGTGATCGCCAGCCTATCGAGGTGCCAGCTAAGGAGCGTGTGCGTTTCTTCCCAGGTAAAGAACTCTCGGAAGCTGTCGTCAAGAAGTAGGGGCGACCCTTGTGGTCGCCCTATGGGTATCTCTCATAGTCGCCCTATGGGTACCTTTAATGGTCGCCCACGTGGGTATCCCTGGTTGTTGCCCATGCGAGCAGCATTTACCGGTACTCGCGTGGGTATCTCTTGTGATTGCTCACAGGGCACCATCTGCGGATACCCAATACATGCACGGGTGCGGACTGGAATAGCGGCCTTTGTAGTCGCCCATATGTAGATTGGAATTTGGGGGAATTTCCTATTTCTTGCCCGCGCTTATGCAGATCTTGTTGTATCTCGCTGCCACATACAACGACTTCTTGATACAGGAGTGAGGATGAGTGCCGGGCCAGCTGCTAATGGCCCGGGTGCTGTCCTCATTGTCTTTTTTGGTTACGAATTCACGCTCCTTGACGACAACCTTCTTGTCTGTTATCATTTCAATATCTACTGAAATATTGAAGACAGAAGCACGATGCGGAATATCCTACCTCAGAAGAATGGTTCATGAAAGGATGAGAATAATGGGCGATCAGGATACGTATGGAGAGAGTTCGGAAGTCAACTGGCCGCTGGATTCGACCACTGTTTATGGCACACTCGTCAGGCCCACCGGCCCGGGACCATTTCCTGCCGTGGTGATGGTGGCGGGCAGCGGCCCCACCGACCGCGATTGGAATTCACCACTCCTGCCGGGTTCCAATGGCAGCGCGCGCCTGCTTGCGGAGGCATTAGGGCAGGCGGGATTTGCCTCATTGCGCTACGACAAGCGTGTTTCCGGCCCCCATGCTCGCGAGAACGTGCCGCTGCTGATCGGCAAGTTGAGCATGCAAAGTCATGTCGATGAGCTGGCCGGGGCCGTGCGTACCGTGGCAGAGCAGCCGTATGTGCGTTCAGACCGCATCTTCGCGCTCGCTAACAGCGAGGGAACCCTGCACGCCCTGAACTACCAGCTGCACAACCCTGCGATTCCGCTGGCCGGACTCATACTCATCGGCCCTCCTGGACGAGCCGTTGGCACAGTGGCGCGGTCGCAATTGGCGGCGCAGGCGGCCAGCATTCCAAATGGAGAGGCATTGCTGGCGCTCTATGATGCTGCCATCAACCGCTTCCTGGCAGGCGAACCCACCAATCCTGATCCGGCTCTGCCTGAGGGGGTACAGATGCTGCTGAAGGGCCTGGAAACCCCGGCTAACCTGCCTTTTGCTCGTGAACTCTGGATGGCTGATGCTGCTCCCCTGCTCAGGCAGGTCAACGTTCCCGTGCTGGTCGTCATTGGGAAAAAGGACATCCAGGTAGACTGGCAGGCCGATGGCGAGCCGCTTCAACGGGCCGCTGAGGGACATAAAGAGATAACCTTCCTCTTCCCTGAGAACGCGAATCACGTCCTCAAGCAGGAACTGCGTCCCCGGTCGGAGCTGATAGCACCCAGTATAACAGAGAGCTACAATGGCCCCAACACGCGCCTGGACCCGGAGGCGCTGTCAAGTATTCTAGAATGGCTGGGAACGCACGTTTGACCGGATTTAGTGCAGAGGCTTCTACCCCGCCACTACATTCAACTCCCAACCGGTCTCATCCCTGAAGCGTTGCCGCACATACGCGATCAAATCCGCGCTCATCGCCCCGGCGCAATCCACGCTCAACGTCGTATTATGCTGGAAAAGTTGAGGCTCGCCGTTGATGCTCACACCTTCGGGCAGCAGGCGGCGAACTGCCTCGATGAGAGCGAGGCGATGCACGATGGGATAAATGTAGACCTTCCAACCTATCTGAGAGGACAGGCTTGCGAGTTGCTCCGCATAGCGCTGCTTCGCCAGCTCAGGGAAGTGGAAGTGCGCCCATAAGATACCCTTAGAGGTATCGGCTCCAACACGATAGAAGGTAGGTTCGCTGCTGAACGCCTCCCGAACCAGCGCCAACGCCTGTCCCTGGGACATTCGTTCTGGCACAGTGTTGCCAGCTTTCCCCGCTTTTTGACCTTTCTGTCCAGGAGCAATCAATCGCAGTTGCCAGCCCGTCTCCTGCAAAAATTGCTGTTGCGCCTCTTCCATGGCTTCGGGGCTGGTGCTGCCAGTATAATGCACACCGACTGCGTGTTGATCAAGGTAGAGCGAGGGTGTGCCGGAGCATTGCAGTTCTGGAGGCAGCACGCGGCGTGCCATCTCGACCAGCGCCTCCTGATTTGTCGTGGGATGCAGCCGCACCTGCCAGCCGGTCTGGGCCTCAAGTTGCTCGAAAACCCCTGCGTAACGGGTCGCGGCGACATCCGGGAACTGGAAACGCGGCACTAGCGTTATCGAGGCAACATCCAGGCCAACTTTCGTGAAACCAGGTAATCCACCCAACAACCGTTGAGCCACCTGGTGTGCCGTATGCTGATCCACCGGAGCGCTGGCACGCGCCGGCAACATGGCCGTGCCGAATGTCATTGTAAGGGCGGGGGTGGACGCGGATGCGCGGTGGAGACCCTGCTGGTCGCCTTCTCTCAATCCATCGCTGCTGTGGTCAGAATGCTCGAGACTTCCACCCAATCGACTACTGCTGAGACCCGAATCCTTGTAGCCGTCCTCACCAGGAAGAACAATATCTCCATTTATCTCCAATTCAAGTTGCCAGCCCGTTTCCTCGCGAAAGCCGGCGCGGGCCTGTTCAATCTCTTCCGCTCTTGCCTGGCCTCCGCAATGCAGCAAGACCGCCCAGCGATCAAAGTAGAGTGAGGGTGTCGATTCTACGGTCAAACTGGCCGGGAGATGGCGATAAGCGGCCTTGACCAGCTCTCCCTGGTGCGCGTGCGGAGCGAGTGTGATAGGGACACCAGCTTCCTCCGCCGCGGCAGCCAGGGCATCAGCATACTTTTCGTAGGCCACCGCAGGAAAGTGGAAAGCCAGTGTGACCGCGCCTGTATCAGGGTCTACACTGCGCCGGTAGAGATCGGGCGGCGAGTCGATATATTGCTCAATGACACTCAAAATCCAGTTCTGGTCAGGGCGTTCGTAGACTTCAGGTTCTTCCAGCGTCTCGCGCCATTCGGGAGCCAGGCTGTAGAGGGTCAATCCTTCGCCCTCGAAGACTGTGCGGCTCTGAGTAAAGAGCAGTGGATACTTATGCAGAATCTTTGCCACCGAAAGCCGATCTTCGAGAGATTGCGACGAAAGGCCCGCCATTTCGCATAGCTCGCCCAGCGTGTACATTGTATCCTCTTCGCACTGGCGAGCCAGTTCGTGAGCAGACAGGTGGCGGCGAATACGCCGGCTCACCTTCACCAGGTCATTCAGGTAGGCTCCGGCTTTAGCAGTCGACTCCTGTGCCTCCTGCGGCGCTGGTCCAAGCACTTCGAGGATGGATGAGAAAGGAAAACGCGCGCGCTCCTGTGAGATACCCCTGGGCAGGTAGACACGCACGGCAGCCCCCGGCTCGATGGCGCGGCAGATGGCAGGTTTGGCGCTTTCGGGACTCACCAGCAGCAAAAGCACACTACCAACGAGGTCGCTCAGGAAATCTTCCGGCGTCTCCTGGAACTGCCCACGCACGCGATACGCCTCTTCGAGAGCGTGTTGCCGCACAAAGTAACGCTGCTCGTAATCTTCCATAAAGGTATCAAGGATGCTCTCAGTTGCTTCGTCTGTTGCCTCACCATACCAGGTCAGGGCCAGTTCGCGCGCGGTGACGATGCGCAGAGTGGGAACTTCTGCAACGGCCCGCCAGAGTTCCTCGATATGCGTATAGTCAAAATGTCTCCCCTTGCCAATACCCGTTGGCAGTATAGGGAGAGGCGGCGATTCGGCCTGAGCCGCACGATTTTTTGCGCGTCCGAGCTTTGTTTCCAGCACCATGCCATTAGTTGGCAGCAGTACTTCGGTTTCGGTGAGCAGGGTGCGCAGGGCGGCGCGGGCCTCGTCGTCGCCATGTACAAGCGCAACTCTGCGTGGCCTGAGGGCCGTGGCATAGGCTGCCAGTTCTCCGCCGTCGGCATGCGCGCTCAGGCTATACTTCGCGAAGTGGCACCATACCTGCACCTGCTGCCCGTTCACTTCAAGGTATGACGATTTTGGATCGTGATCCGCCAGGTCGAGCAGGCGCTTGCCGGGGGATTCTTCGTCCTGGTAGCCGGTAATCAGAATCGAGGCATTGGGATTGGAGACCAGTCGCGCGGCGTACCAGGCACTGGGACCGCCCGTGAGCATGCCGCTGCTGGAAAGGATACATGCCGGAGGCCCGGCAAGGATGCGTTCGCGGTCGCGTTCGTCGCGCACGAAGGAGACATTCGGCCCGGTGAAAGGCAGGTAGCCCTTACGAATCTGCCGCTGCAGGCGCGGCGTCAGAGCCTCGGGCAGTAGCAAGTAGGTGGAGCAAACACGGCGCACCAGGCCATCCACATAGATAGGGAAGGATGGTATCTGGCCCTTTTCTTGTGCCTCCTGCAAGATCAGCAAAATTTCCTGGCCCCTGCCGAGTCCGAAGCAGGGGATAAGCGTGTGACCGCCATTGGCCAGACCACCGGCAACTGCCTGCGCCAGGCGCTGCTCCTCGGCCTGGCGGTTTGGGTGCAGGCGCGAACCATAGGTTGATTCCAGCACCAGCAGGTCGGGACGCTCAACAGGTGGAGGCGCAGCGCCCAGCACTGTGCGCTGCGGAGTGCTGCTGATATCGCCCGAGACGACAATCGAGCCACCGGAGGCCGTAAAGCCCAGGCTCACAGCACCGGCGATATGCCCGGCGCGGCTGGCCGAGATGGTGATACTGGGAAGTATTGGCAAAGTGAAAGGCTCGCCAACCGGCAGAGGGCGCACCTGCGCCAGCATGCTGGAAACGAGCGTCTCCGGGTAGAGTGGCAATTCCATTTCTTCTACAGCACGGCGCGTCATTACCTTCAGCGCATCGGCAAGCATGACTTCCATCAGTAAAGCGGTTGCGCGCGAGGCAAAGATGGGAACGGTGGGGAAAGCCTGGTGCAGCAGTGGCAGCGCGCCAATGTGGTCCGCGTGAGCGTGCGTGACGAAAATGGCCCGTACATCCTTACCCTCTAACAGGGCGAGGTCGGGCAAGGGGTCTGCCTTCTTATCTACGCGCACACCCGCGTCAACTACAATCCATTGATCCGCTATCTCTATAGCAAGGCAGCTCGCGCCTACACCGCTGGCGCCGCCCGCGAAAATCACCTGCATCTAACTGGTCCTTGGCTAATAATCCAGAGCGACCGCAAGGGCTGACAGGGGTAGGTTTTTGCAGCGCCCCAGGAGCGTGTCATTCTTCGCTGCACCCAGAATGACACGCCCGGCAGAGGACGCCCTGTTCCCTCGCTTACCCATATTCTAATAAAAAAACTTTTCGACCGCGTTCATCACATCTTCTACCACAAACGGCTTGAAGAGGATTGCGTCTACATGAAGCGATTGGGCTTCGTCCAACCTGTCCATTGCCGTCATCATCACAATGACGTGGCGATTGCGCACCTGGGGTTCCGCATCAAGGATTGCGCAAACCTCTTTGCCGCTTAATCCCGGCATCATCAGGTCGAGGAAGACGAGGAAATGCCTTTCGCCGCGCAGGATATTCAGTGCCTCAATGCCGTTGCGTGCGGCCTGGATGGGATAGCCCTCGAAATCAAGCATATCTACCATCATATCACGAATCACGGGATCGTCATCCACCACTAAGACCTCAGTTGGTTTCGCCTGCTGGCTCATCTGCTTCATCCTTCTCAGTCGCATCGATGGGCGCATCGATACGCGGGAGATAGAAACTAAAGACTGATCCGCGCTGTGGGATGCTTTGCTCAAGCCATAATTTGCCGCCCATGGCCTCGATATAGTGGCGACAGATATAGAGCCCCAGGCCTGAGCCGCGTACTGGCGTCGTCAGCGAACGAGTGGCGCGCACGAATTTCTCAAAAATGCGCTGCTGATCCTCAAGGGGTATGCCCTCTCCCTCGTCGATCACGCGTACCTGGACCACCGGGGGGTCTTCTCCATCTGCCAGTTTCGTATAATCGACCTGGTCTTCGGGGAGTTGCAACTCTGCCAGTGTGGCAGCGCGGGCCGCGATGATGATGCGGCCGCTGGGCGGAGAATACTTGGCCGCGTTATCTAGCAGGTTCGTGATCACCTGGCGCAAGAGCAATGCATCACAGTTTACCCACAGGTCGTGTGCTATCTGTACGATGATCTGCTGCTCGATATTGATACTGAGCATGGTAGTCGCCACTTCGGCCGCCGCCAGCACCTGGACAGGGCTGAGCTGCAAATCGTGCTTTTTTTCCAGCGCACCCATCTTCGCGGCCTCGGTCATATTGGCAACCAGGTCGATTAATTGTTGCGTCGAGCCGGCGATTTTCGAGGCGTAACGCTGTACCTGCTGCGGACTGATGCGCCCACTCTGGCGCTTCAATAACGAGGCATAGCCGCTGATGGCGCTCAGAGGCGTGCGCAATTCATGTGAGGCCGTGACGATGAATTCGTCCTTGAGCCTGTCCATGCGCTGCAATTCGGCATAGGCTAGCTGAATCTTCTCGAAAAGCTGCGCGTTGCGTATAGCGCTGGCCGCCTGGGCCGAGATAGCCAGCAGCACGCCCACCTCCTCCGGGCGGAATACGCGTTTGAGACCCGGCGTATGCACTGCCAGGATGCCGACTATTTCCGTCTGGTAGCGCACAGGCAGCATCAACATCTTTTCGATCTTCGTTTCATGCAGGAAAATCGCACCGCCCTCGCCACTGATCTGAGCAATTTCCTCGACTTTGTCCGCATCGAGATAGAAAAATGATTCGGCCTCAACCTGTCGCTCAAGTATCGAACCCTTGAACGGCAGGCGAATCATCTCTATCAGATCATCTTGTTTTTCCTTGCCCGGTGCCCAGGAAGGATCGCCGCGCCGCGTCGCTTTGTTCCACTCGCCTGTCGCATCGTAGATGGCCTGCGCAATGAGTTCGCCCTGGTCATCGGACAACTGGAAGAAGGTGCACATCTCGGCCTGCACCAGCGTCGCTACCGTTTCAACAAACTTATGCAGCAGTTCGGTCAGATTTAGAACGGTACTGATTGCCAGCAGCGCGCTGTTCATGGCGGCCAGCGACTCCTCGCGCTGCTTCGCTTTACGCAGCGACTGGCGCGATTTCTCGTAGAGCCTGGCGTTCTCGATGCTGACTGTAGCAATTTGCAACATGGTTTCAAGCACCAGGACTTCCTCGGGACCATAGCCGCGGGGGCGGTCGCTGGTAATACACAAGGAACCGACCACACGCGTGAACATTTTCATCGGCAAGAGCAGAAAGCTCTCCGCTTTCGTCTGGTCTCCCCACGCGCCCTTCAGCAGTTCTTCGTATTCACCGTAACTGCTATGCTCGGTCTCGCCCAACGCCATCTGCAAGTTTTTTTTCTCCACCTGTGTGACGCGCCACCACACGGGACGATCCTCGGCATGGGCCACCTGGGGATTATCCAGGATGCCGGCAATGCGTTTCCCCTTGTCCACGGCCAATATGTCGTAAATTCCGCGCGTATCGCGGTCATAGAGCGTGAGCAACATCGAGGAGACATCGACTACGCCGGTGACGAAGCGGTACACCTCCTCGACCAGATCGGTGAGATTGACCCCGGTGGGGAAAGCCATGCTGACATGCTGCAGTTTTTGCATATAGTCTTTACTGCGCTTGCATACGCGCAGCAAGGTATTGTTTTGAATATACAGCGCTATACGCTCCGCGAATTGTAGTGATTCCTGACGGTGCCTTTGCTGGAATCCCAGGCCAGGCGAGAATGTATAAAGAACGATCACTCCCAGCATGTCCGGTCCATTCTTCTTATCGCGTGTGCCATCGCTGGTGAGCAGTGTGAGCGCAGGTTCCTGAACAGGCACGCTGAGATAATAGCCAGGCATGATATCCGACTGAAATTGCGCCTTAGGTTCAGCGTAAAGGGAGGCCACGTAGTCTTGATGACGCACAATGATAGACTCATTTCTACGCCACGTATAGCCGATCAAATCCATTCCATAAGGATAGGCTGCACCGGGAGGAAAGAGGTCCTTCGCCTGTGCCGCTGATACCATTTCTACGTCTCCCAATGGCGCGCCGCCATGTTCCAGCGGCTGCGAACTGTGCCGGAGCCGCTGGATCGCTGATGCGGATGGATCTCCGAGTTCGCCGGTAGTGTGGGCGAGGGGACCGGTCGAAGCAACGCCCTCTACACGCGAGTTACTGCGCACAAAAGGTTGCCTGGAATGGTTTGTATTGAGGCGCATGTGCAGGCGTACGACCATCTGACCGATAAATTCATCATAGAGCGCGATCACGGCTCCATTGGCTCCAAACTGCCGCATCATCTGGTGTAAGAGCGTCTTGAGCAGCGACAATGGGTATTGTTCTTCAGCTTGTGGTTCAGGCTCACCCCATATAGCTGTTGACATAATTTTCTCTCATCTCTCCCGGCGCTCATTCATCTTGCCCATTGTCCATTACCCAGGATCGCAATCAGCGCTTCAAGTTCGCAAGATGAAAAAAGGGTAGCACCTATCTCTCTTGCCGGGGCCGCCAGATCGCGGCCAGCGCTGCGCATTCAGGCAAGATGATAGGAGTGACAGGCTCTTGCACACGTTGGCGCGAAACGATATAGGTTGCACCAAAAACGTTTCGACGTCCTCTAGCATATCATAGGCATGGGCATGATTCAACCTTTGGGATACCTCTATCAGGGCGATGGAAAAGTTTACACGTGCCGGTTTTCTCTGGCAGCGACCCTGGAGCCTGCCCTGCTGAGCGCCGCGAAGTATCCATGTGCCAGCAGAGATTGCCGCCGGAGGCACATGTGATATCATGAAGCGCAAAAGGCCGAAGGGGTAGGATCAGTGGTATCATAAGGAGAAAAAAGACGCATGTCCGCGATTATATTCGATAGCAAACCACTTGTTAAGCGCATGACAGAGGAATTACAGGGCGAGGCCGCCGGGTTTCGTAAGCGGCGGGGGCGCGCGGCGCAATTGAAACAAATTATTGTGGGGCACGATGGAGCAGCGGAAGTCTATAGCCGCCAGCTGGCGCGGGCCTGCCGCAGAATAGGCCTTGATTGCGAGATGCTGGCATTCCCTTTCGAGATGGAGGAACAAGACCTGCGCTCCCAGGTTGCGGCGCTCAATAATGATCTGAATGCAGATGGGGTTGTGCTGCTACTTCCGCTGCCGTCGCATATACGCCAGCGTGTAGTCACCGATGTTCTCAGTCCCGAAAAGGATGTTGATGGATTGGGGTCGCGCAATGCCGGCAACCTGCTGCTCGGCTTCCCCAGCTTCATCCCGTCGACGGCTGATGTGATTCTCACTGTACTGAAGCACGAGGGCATTCCCACGGCAGGCCGTAATGCAGTGATTGTCGGGCGCAGCAATATCGGTGGCAAGCCGGCCGCGCTTGTGCTGATGCGCAACGATGCCACGGTCACCATCTGCCATTCGCATACGCGGAACCTCGCCGATATTACGCGCAGCGCCGATATCCTGGTCGTCAGTACCGGGCGACCGGCCAGCATCACCGCCGATATGGTGAAGCCGGGTGCGGTCGTACTCGACGCGGGCATCAATCCGGTTGAAGGCGGCGTGGTCGGGGACATTGACTTCGGCCAGGTCAAAGAAGTGGCCTCGTTTCTGACGCCTGTGCCTGGCGGTCTCGGCCCCCTGACCCATTTGATGCTGATCCGGCACACCCTGCTTGGGCCTGTGTAGCGCCAATTGCAGAACAGTTCGCCCTGCGCCAGGGTGACCGTAAAAGCACAGCCGCCCTGGCCAGCGTTTAATCCCCCGCGATGGCGTACCTTTGCGATTGTACCGGTTGCTTTGCTGCGCTGGCATTGCTACATGCCTGGATAAAGGCTTCGAAGAGATGAGCGCAGGCTTCCACTTCCGCATAAATCTCTTCAGGGTGGCATTGCAAGGCCATCATGAAACGATAGCCAGGCATTTCGAGTGATTCGGCAACGCCATCCTCGGCATATCCACTGATGCGCACATTTTTACCGGGAACCTTGACGGCCTGGTGATGCAGGCTATTGGCCCAGAATTCACGCGCGCCGAGGACGCTTTCCATGAGGCTATTTCGCTCGATGAAAACACGATGAGTAAGATGATTACGTGGCAGGTCGCGATTACAATGAGTAATAGTGCTGGGATACTGCTCGGACAGGTCCTGGTAAAGGCTGCCACCGGCGGCGACGTTCAAAAGTTGCATGCCCCGGCAGATGCCGAGAGTGGGAATATCTTCCTGCAGCGCCCAGGAAGCCAGGGTCAATTCGATTTCATCGAGTTTTGGATCCAACATCTCAAGTTTTGTACGAGGCTCCTCACCATAATGGTAGGGTTCTACATCCCCACCTCCTGAAAGCAGCAAGCCGTCCAGGCGTGGGAGAAGCGAATCCAGCGCCTGGGGGTCATCGAGCAGGGGAATGAGTACGGGAACTGCACCGGCATGCTCCAATGCATGGGCATAAGCCCGGTTATTGCAATAGATAGGTCTTCTACTTCCCGCACGATAATCTGAGTGGCAAGGTATGCCGATAAGCGGACGCATTCCGAGAACTCCTCATAAAAATTTTTACTATAAAATCCGTGTGTTGCCCGCAAAAAATAAGAAAAGCGGAACGCCAATTCGATGCGCTCCGCTGAAAGTAATGACAAATTTAGGAGACGAAACGCATTCCCGCGCACTCAAATATAATGCGCTCCAGATGAGGCTGGAGTCGAATGGTTATAAATATGAGACGTAGGGAAAAATGCTTTCGTTTCACCATGTTCCTCTAATTGACAACATCACGCGGTTTTATATTTTTATCATACGCCTGGGTGTCAAGCGTCCGCTGGCCAGTTGATCCCCCTGGTCATTCCACGCCAGTCAATTATCGATAAAAAGATTTTCCTAGATTGTTGGAATGTTTTGGTACAGATCGGCTTTGATTCCCCGGTCGCCTGCTTTTGTACCGGGCAAGGGGACTTCGTGGATTGCCGTGAGTTTCCCTCTGTTTCTCTCATCTGAGCCAGAATCCGTCGCCGTCAGTTGTTTCATTATAACCATCTAGTCAGGACCCCTATGCCATGATACAATACTCCCAACTACCAGACTACGGAAACGGACTCATACTGCTTACACATGCTAGATATCATCATCACGCTGGCGGAAGCATTTGACGCGCAGCATAAACAACTCTATATGGTGGGTGGAACAGTGCGCGACGTGCTGCTGCATCGCGGGCAATCGAACGACGCGGACCTGGCAACCGACGCGCATCCCAAAGAGATTCAGCGCATCGTGGCGCCGACAAAGCCCAACGCGGTTGTCCTGGTGGGTGAGCGCTTCGGAACCGTCCGCCTGCACTATGGCAGTGATATCATCGAGATTACCACGTTCCGCAGTGAGCGCTACAATCCCGAATCGCGCAAGCCGGAAGTCTGCTTTGGCACCAGCCTCGAAGATGACCTGCGGCGACGCGATTTCACTATCAACGCCATGGCGCGCCATCCCCTGACCGGGCAAATCTTTGATCCATTCGGCGGGCGGCAAGACCTGGATGCGCACATCCTGCGCGCCGTTGGCGGCGAGCCGGACAAACGCTTCGACGAGGACCCTTTGCGTTTATTACGTGCCGTGCGTTTCGCCGCGCAGCTCGACTTCACGATTGAACCGGAGACGAAACGCTCCATTGTGCGACAGGCTCCGAAGCTGCAAAAGATATCGCGCGAGCGTATTCGCGACGAGATGAACAAGCTGCTGCTATCCGATCATCCGGCCAAAGGCCTGGATCTGCTCGTAGAACTGGACTTGATGGAGTGGATTATACCCGAAGTGCTGGAACTGCGCGGGGTTAGCCAGCAACCAACGCCGCTCTCACGTACAGCCATACATACAAAGGATGTATACGCGCATGTCCTGCGTGTGGTCGAACGCTCATCGCCGCGCCTGGTCACGCGCTGGAGCGCGCTGCTGCATGATATTGCCAAACCGCGCACGCGAACGGTTGAAGAGGGCAAGATACACTTCTTCGGGCACGAGGACAGCGGCGCGCACATGGCGCGTGACATCCTGAAACGCCTGCACTTTGATCGTGATTTTATCGAAAGTGTCTCGCGCATCGTGCGCCTGCATATGCGCGCGAACGCCTATACGCCTGAATGGACGGATGGAGCCGTTCGTCGCCTGATGCTGGACGCCGGTGATGACCTGCCCGACCTGCTCGATCTCTCACGCGCGGATATTACCAGTTATCGCCGCGAGAAGGTCTTGCTCGCCGATGCGCGCGTCACCGAGCTTGCCGAACGCTGCCAGCGCCTGAAGGAAGAGGCCGAACTGGTGCCGCTGAAAAGCCCATTGGATGGCAACGAATTAATGCAGCTCTTTAGTCGCGGACCCGGCCCCTGGCTGCGGCCAATCAAAGAACATTTGTTGGGCCTCGTCATAGATGGCGCGCTGGCGCCGGACGACAAAGAGACGGCGGCAAAGATCGCGCAATCGCTTTTAGAGCAGGAAGAGGGCCGCGATGCATAGTTTCAATCCCAAACGAGTTCGGGTCCTGCTGCCCCGCGGCGAGAAAAGTATAGCACGAAACCCGAACAGGCCAGGTGGGGATGCAATAGGACCATCTATCAAGGGAGCCAGATATCAACGAATAAAGAGGAAAAGAGCATGCCCAAAGTGAATAGACCCGGATCGCAGAAGTCGGGAACCAATAGTAATATGCCACAAGAGACTGATACAAACAAAAAACCAGCAAGCCAGCAATCCCAGGCGCAGTCTCCCGCGCCCATCAACCCTGCAGCCCAATCATCCAGCTCTAAGGCCGCCACGAATAAATCCCGGTCGGGTGGGAAGAATCGCAAGCCGGCGATTGGGGGCACGGCGGTAGCCGGCGCGAAATCGACGCTGCCCAAAGAAATCAAAGCCGGAACACCTGCCGAACAACAGGCGGAAAGCTATAACCGCGAGATGCGCCGCCGTATGCAACACATGGGCACAGGGCCCTATAGTCAGGGTCCCGCAGAGACCCTGCGTGAGAGAAGAAAGAAGCGCCAGGAAGAAAAGAAGAAACGCCAGGAACAGGTGAAAAAAGAAGTCGTGACGCGCGGACCCAGTACGAATGTGCGGCTTGGCAACAGAAATACATACTTCTTGATCGGCACCGTGGCTGTCATAGTGCTGATCATTATTATCGCGATTATTGTTAACCATCCGTTTTAGGATGAAGAGCCTGGCACCCGCATGGCTTGACGGGAAGACCTGTAGTGCCACCCCTGGCAGGTGGCACTACAGGTCTTCCCATTACATCCGCCTTGAGTGAGGAGTAGGATGCGTTTGTTGCCCACACCCATCTCCTGCCTGAGGACTCAAGGCTATGACGTTACCGTTTGCCTGTTGCGCAGATACAGGACTGGCAAGCAAAGTATAACCCTGGTCTCGCATATTGACGATATCGAGTCCATAGGGCCATAACCTTTCGCGCATACGATTGATGCGCTTCGACTTCCGTACGTAGCTCACAAAAGCCATGGAGCGTATGCCTCTACAAATTACGGCTACTGGGATCATTCATCAGGTGCGCAACATACGAGAACGTACTACGGGACATGACACAAAAAATCTCGCTACATAACTCAACCTTTATTAGTGTATCATATGATTTTCGATTTGTACATGATGTTTGCCCCTTTTTATGTCAAATACCAACTTGATGGACAGTAGATGCATAATCGCTCATTTCCGATGTACCGGGAACTTCTTTCCCCAAAATCGGAAACTTTCTTCCGAAAAACGGGAAACAAGATCCCAATAAAATGGAAACATTTCATCCCTTCTTTCCCTATTGAGCCGGTATACTTGAGATCAAGAGCTTCAACCGGCCAGCTATGCCGCTTGTATCTCTTCCTCAGCCTGCATTATACCTTGGAGATGAGTTCGAGGCGGGTATTTTGCGTGGCCTGCAGGCCAATTGAGAGACTGTAGCAGCAAAGGAGTGTGACCTATGTCCCCTGATCATCTTTGGCTATACCAACCCCTTGCAGAATACCTACTATGACAGCACGCACCAGGTCGGCAGTCCTCCACAGCAATTTGCTAACCAGACCTGGTGGCAATATCTCAACTTCTATCGCGACGTCAACACCGGCGTTGGCGGCCAGATTACCTACGCGACTGCCTACAACAACGCCCATGGCACGCCCAATGGTGTCGACCAGCACGGCAATCCTGATGATCGCTACGATCCGCTCTACTGCACCACCCATAGCGATTGTACCGGCAATTATGCCCACCCGGACGATAACGCCTGGGCCGAGCAGGTCGTGACACAGATCACCGCCTGGAGCCAGGATAGCAGCAGTTCCTCATTGCAGCGAGCCACGACTAGCTACGCCTATCGCCTGGCCAAGACGGGGACCTGGGATGGCAAAACGACCTGGTGCTATCCTGCCGGTTCTGATCAAGACTGTGTGGGTGACAACTGGCTGCCTCTGGGGGATTCAGACTGGGCCGACTACTCCCATGACGAATACCAGGGCTTTAACCAGGTCTACATCACCAGCCCGGCCAACGACCTGACCGTGGACTCCTACTACAGCACCGAGGGCTGGAACACACCTGGCTCCGACTACCAGAACTTTGAGGGAGCCACCCTCTATGAGCAGGACGTGTACAGCGGTAATAGTCCGACGACCACTGCCCTGCTCAGTACCACCACCTCTACCTATGCCAACAACTCCAATGCCTGCCGCAGCACGAGCCAGACCTATCCAGCCTGCGAGTGGCACGATCCTTTCGCAGGCGGTCAGCTACGATGCTGCCAGCAACGTGATCAGCCTTTCAACGACGCAGGCCATTGTTCCTGGATATAGTAATTCCGGGGGAAGTGAGACGGAAAACTTTTGTTACGACGAACAGAATCGACTGGTGTGGGCCGGCAATAGCGGCACGCAGCCATCGGCGGGCAACGGCACATGCGGCAGCGGCACGCTCAGCAATAGCCTGAATGGGGCCAGTTACAGCAGCAGCTATGTCTACACGCACCTGGGCCAGTTGTGGCAGGGTCCGCTCAGTGGCAGTAGCACGCAATACCAGTATCTCTATTGCGACAGCAGTCATCCCCACCAGTTGACCGGTCTCTACAGCCTGGGCGCCACCTGCTCCAACAAGGGTACCGCTTCGTACAGCAGTAGTTACGATGCCTGGGGCAACGTCACCGGTCGCTATTTTAGTGGCACGACAGGCACACTCTCCTATGATAATCTCAATCACTTTGTCGAGTGGAACGTCAATAGCACCAACCAGGAATGGTACATCTACGATGCGGCAGGCAACCGGGTCTTGCGCCGTTCCACCAACGGCAGCAGTACTTCGCTGATCGTCTACGCCTTTGGCCTGGAGGATGACCGTTGTTGAAAGTGACCCGGGCGGCTAAAGCGATTTCTGAAATCAGAACAGGAGAAGATTATTATTGAGGAATGACCAGCAGCAGAAGTGGTATACTTTCAGCAATCCCAATTACTACAGTCTGTTTCAAATTCTAGTTAAGAAGAACACGAAAGGAGAGCCAGAGGTCGAAATTGAGGTGTATTTGTGGCCATAATATTGTTGATCAAATATGAAGGATAGACAGTATTAAAAAGCTAAAAGGAATATCAACCTATGCTTATAAAAGGGAAAGTGCTTTATGCTCACCGTAGCCATTCTGGAATAGTATATTGCGCTGTATGGTCTCCAGATGGCAAGTATATCGCTTCCGGGGGAGGCTGTACAGAAGTACAGATATGGAAAGCATTCAACGACCAACATATTAGGACATACGATGCTCGTGTTGGTCATACAATTGCTGTAGCCTGGTCGCCAGACAGCAGTCGGATCGTTTCGGGCTATCATGATGGCACAGTGGCAGTATGGGAGGTGACCACAGGCAACACCTTGTTCACTTACCAAAACAAGGCAGGCGAAGCATCCCATATAGCTTGGTCACCCGATGGACAGTATATTGCTTCGAGCGGATACGAATATGATTGTGTGCTTCTACAGATTTGGAATGTCGCCAATGCCGAAAACAGCGTGACTTACCGCTTACAAGAAGGTATCTACTCCCTGGCCTGGTCACCTAATGGAACCTGGCTTGCCGCAGGTGGCGATGATGGAGCAGTAAGACTGTGGAATCCACATACTGGAGAGCTGGTACATACCTATCGAGGGAGTACCTCACAAGGTCGGGCCTACGTCAATGCTCTCGCCTGGTCATCAGATAGCCACTACCTGGCATGTGCAAATACCCACGTGAACTTTTATGCACAAAACAGTACGGACGTAGAAGTATGGGATATTCAAACGAGCTATTGGAACAGTTTCCTCAAGATTGTGAGAGACGGCTCCTCATTGAAATCGAGCGTAACCAGGGTCCTACTGCCTATGACAACGCGGAAAGACAGGTCTATCTCGATAATTATGCGCGCGATATCAGCTCTTATGAGATACGGAAGCATGAGCAAGGAAGTGATGCGGGTGACTAACCGGATGCCAGAGTCAGCTAAAGTGACTGTCTTCCGGCTCGTACCCACGCTTCAAAATAAAAGTCAGGTTTTCAAACTTTTCAACAGCGTGCCAGGGGATGGTTTTAGGAGCGAAACCCTGGCCGAATTTCCTGGCAAAAGGCGCGAGTACGTGCCAGCGATAGAGCCAGCCATGCGCCCCATAGACCAGTGCTTTTGCATGTGGTTCCTTGCCGCGCGTAAGCTGGATATCGACCACATGCCCGATATGCCTGCCATCAGCGGTAAGAATTTTGCTGCCTAACAAATCTGCTATGAAAATCGTGTGTGTCTTCGTCATGACCGTGAATATCCGCTTCCTGGAATCCAGCGCAGGATATGATCCGCGATCCACTTTTCGGATTGTCCTACGGGATACTCCGCCGCCTTGCCGCGAAGACGCAGCGTTGGCCCATACTGTTCAACTTCCTTAAGAGCAATACGCTGCTCGAAGCGGTCGCGCAGGAAGAAGCGGAAGATCGGTCGCAGGTGCGAGGAAACCCGCCCCGCCAGCGCCTGTGGGCCTGTGATCAGATTGGTCAGCACGAGTTGACCATCCTCGCGCCATTCCGCCTCGATGTCGGCCACGCGGCCAATTTCGATCTCGTCGGATGTTTCTAGCTGGCCGTCTAGAATATCCGCGATAGAAAAAGTATGGTCTTCGCGGACGTTTGACATGTCCATTTTTTCTACCCTCCACCGGTAAAAATCTCGAGTGGTAGCGATACAAGCGCGACAATGAATGCTATGACCAAAATGCAGATGACGGCGATATTTGTGAAACGCCCATTGGTCTTGTCGCCCAGGTACTGTGGATCGTTCATAAGAATAAGGAAAGGCGAAAGCGAGATCGGCAGGAACAGAGCGATAATCGTGGAGGCGAACAGCGCCAGTTGCAACGGGTCGATACCTAGCAGCCCGATAATAATCGCTACAATCACAAAGATCGTTAGCACGAGATTGAAGCGGGCAGCCTCGACGGGCTTTTTTCCCTCACTCCATTCCCATCCGAAGCCCTGTGAGATATTGTACGAGACGCCGAGAACCACTTCGAGCGCGGCCCCCAGGCAGGTTGTGAACAACACTGCCGCGAACAGTAATGACCCAACTATACCAAGTGGCTTCGCCATGGCAAGTCCCAGCTCACCAAGGGTGTTCGAGGTCATGTTAAGCGGCTGCAATACCATCGCCGCCAGAAAAACCAGGGCCATGGAACCGACGCTGCCGAAGCTCATGCCAACAATGGCCGTCACGCGGTTGAGCAGCAATGAGCCGGCAGACCAGTTTTCCTCCAATGCTCCCGACGAATAGAAATACAAAAGATAAGGACTGATGGTAGCGCCAAGGATTGCCGCCACCAGGTAGAGATAATCCGCCAGGTTCCCACTTTGAATCTGCGGATGCCATAACGTCGTGAGAAGCTGGGGCGATGGCCCGCCAAGTACAGCGATCCCGGCGATAAACGAAAGGGTCAGCAGCCCAAGGATAGCAGGGCCATTCTCAATCAGATCAAAAGGCGCGCGCCAGGCCATCAGCCAGACAATAAAAGCGGCTACCGGGAAAAGATAGTGCCACGAGATGCCGGTGAACAGCGAAAGGGCGATGGCAATGCCACCGATTTCAGCCGTGAGCATGAGGCTTTCAGCAATCAATTCGCTGCTCAGCGGCAGCAGATAAAACTTGAAGCCGAAATTTTCCCGAATGGCATCCGCGTATGTTTTCTGTGAGACGGCGGTAAAACGTCCGACCATTTCCACCATCAGAATAACGGCGATGGTAGCAACCACAACGGCCCAGATCAGCCCCAGGCCGAACTTTGCTCCCGCCTCGCCCGAAGTGGCGATAGTACCTGCGTCGAGAAAGCCTCCCGTCGCGGTCACAACGCCGAGTGCAAGTGATAACCATTGCTTCTTCATGAACCACCCGCCTGCAAAAAGGCCTCGCTTGCTTTATTCAAAGCCGCAACCTGCCCACGCCAATCGCACGATGTGCTCAGGCACGGGGAGTCAACCGCCTGTATCGCCGGCTTATACAGATCAATCAGGTGTTGTACTGCGCGCATATCCGGCGCTCCTTGCTGGGAAAGCAACTGCTGCCGGTCAAGACCATCCAGCTCGCTGCGAAAATTCACAAAGCTGGATACTGCATATTGATACGTGATTTTCCCCTGGTGCATATAGCTCAGCGTGGTGGAAGCCGCCGCGAAGCCTGCTCCCGTGTTCGATGCCGTGCGTGCGAAAGCCGATTGCGTGAATTGACAGGATGTGAGTAGCAGCAGCAAAACGAGAAGTAATAGAGCCGAGCCGTAGTTCCAGAATCTCGCCAGGTTATGCTTCCTCATGTCTCTCCTTGATGGCAAGCTTGTTTGCCTTTTTTCTTTATATTATCATTCCCCATAAATGGAGAAGATGAGGGTTGCGAAGCGAGAGCGCGGCGAAGAATCTCTCGTCCTATAATGGGAAATCACCAGCAAAACCGGGCAAGCATTTGCCGGCTAAGATGTCGTATCTAAAGGCGTCGTATCAAAGAAAGGCTTCTGCGCGGACCTGTTTACATTGGAACCAAATTCGTCCTGCGAACTACCACGGCTTGTGGCATCATATGCCCCATATTTCTTCAGAATCGTGATAGCATGCTCGATAGAACTTTCAGGCAATCCGCCGGCCCTCACAGTGACAAGCGTGCGGCCCGCATCATATTCATGGGCATAGAACTGGGCATCACCTACTGGCACTCCCACATTCTCGAATTGTTTGAGAAGGCCCTTACCGCCATCGCCCGGCTCGGCGAAACCGAGGTAATCCTTCCCAAACCCGATCCTGTCCAGTTCGTTATAAGCCTCTTCTGCCCGCTTACGATCTTGAAAAACGCCCACAATGATTGGAGTTTCGTTCTTTGCCATACTTTTCCCCTCTATGCACCTAGCGGTGACCTTACTTTTAACAGCGCTTTCGAAATTACACGCGCGTGATTTATGAAAAGTTGCAGGGGAAGATATTAACGAAGCTCGAAGCGCGCCTCGATGCGGCCAAAACTGATGATATCGCCATCTTTCAAAGGACGCGCTTCATATGGCGGTAAGATCTCACCATTTAGGCGCGTCTTGTTCCGTGAGTTGCGGTCTTCGATCATCCAGGCACCCTGACGGCTGATCAGGCGCGCGTGCTGCCGTCCCACCGTCATCGTCTGATCCTCGACCTGAATATCCGGATGAATCTCGCGCTTGGGGTCCTCTCGGCCAACTAACATCTCCGCTCCGTTCAACAATACCGTCCTGTTGTTTGCTATAAATACCAGGCGCGGCTGTGGAAGCGGAGCGGTGGTGCCCTGCTGGATGCGCTGGAGCGCCGCAATAAATTCGCGCGGCGCCTGGAAACGCTGGTTGGGGTCTTTCGCCATCGCTTTTTGGAAAAAGGCATCTAGCAGGGGTTTATCGGCATAAAAACGCTGGAGCGATGGCACCTCTTCTTGCTGATGCTTGATAATCACTTCTACCGCCGTCCTGCCATCAAATGGAGGACGCCCGGTTAGCAACTCGAATAGCACGACTGCCAGCGAGTAGAGATCGGAGCGAATATCCGCGGTATGGCTGCTCACAATTTGCTCCGGCGCACAGTAGTAGACCGTCCCCATAAACTTATCGGAATGGGTGATTGTTGGCATATCGCGCCCGCGTGATAATCCGAAATCGACAAGCTTCACCACGCCCTTATTATTCACCAGGATATTCTGCGGCTTAAGGTCACGATGAATCACCCCATGCTTGTGCGCTGTATCCAGCCCCTCAGCTGCCTGCTGCACATAATTCAAAGCACGCTGTAGTTCCATTGGCCCCTGGTTAACCATATAGTACTTGAGATTTTGCCCATCAACATGGTTCATAATAATGAAATAGATCTCTCTATCGTTGCCATAATCAACGATGCGCACGATATGCGGGTCATTCAATCGTTCCAAAATATAGGCCTCGCGCTTGAAACGCTCCAGCAGCTCACTATCTTCCGCAAAGCTGGTATGCAAGGTCTTTGCCGCGTACAGGTAGTTGGTTTGCAGGTCACGCACAATATAAACCGAACCGAAGCTGCCACTCCCCCGTTCATCAAGGAATTTGTAACGGTTATTGATGATGCGCCCAATCATTGGATCGTTCATGTTCTACACTCCTACTCCTCGTACAAAGCTTCCGGCCAAGCGAAGCAATGGCCCTTACTATGAACGCGCTGGCAGCGGGTTTTGCGTATGCCAATCCGTCAATTGCTGGTAGGCATGAGCGATGCGTAAGATCATCAATTCTTCAAACGGCTTGCCTACAAGCTGCAAGCCAACGGGCATACCAGCCGGTGAGAAACCACAGGGCAGCGAGATCGCAGGCAAGCCCGCAAGATTAAAAGGCATCGTTAGCCTCAAGAGCGCCGCAGCCGCATTTTCAGTCATCCCATCGATGCAAATATCCTGGTCAATTTGCGCAGCCGCTATGGCCGGCATTGGGATGGTAGGAAGTATCAATGCATCAACCGCATGCATTGCCGCTCTCAAGCTACTGGAAAAAGCTCGCCGCGCTTGCTGCGCTTGCAGGTAATCGACCGCGGTAACTTTCTGCCCCGCCAGCAAGTGCGAGCGTGTTACCTCGCCATAATCCTGGATACGTTCCGCCAGCCAGCCTTTCTGCATATGGGCCAGCGACGCCTCCGGCATCTGAATGGTGCGATACGCTTTCAGCGTTGGATGCTGCATATCGACATTCACTACCTCAGCGCCCTCTTCTTTCAACACCAGCAATGCCCCCTGCCACGCAGCCCGCACTGCTGCATCGAGCGGGGCGACAAACGCATCGGGTGGCACGCCTAGCCGTAATCCCTGCAATGCAAGCGCTCCTCGTCCCTCGGGCCCCGTAATCAAACTGGCGCCGGCCCTGACCGGCGGACCCGAAACACTATTGGGGTCGCGCGGATCATACCCGGCAATGGCATCAAACAGGAGCGCGCAATCCTCCGCGCTCCGGCCCATCGGCCCGACATGATCCAGTGACCAGCTTAAAGGAATCACTCCATAGCAACTCACGCGCCCATAAGTCGGTTTCAGCCCTGTCACACCGCAACAGGCCGCCGGTATGCGAATCGATCCGCCCGTATCGCTCCCCAGCGCACCCAGGCACATATTCGCCGCTAACGCTGCAGCCGAGCCTCCACTCGAACCACCGGGAATGCGCGACAAATCCCAGGGATTGCGCGTTGGCGGTGTATACGTCCCATACGCAAACTCATGCGTATTCGTTTTCCCAATTATAATAGCGCCGGCCTTGCGCAGCAACTCGACCACTGTGGCATCCCCACGCGCAATATTGTTCGCCAGCACCTTCGACCCGGCCGTCAGGCGCACATCCTTCACTGCGATCAGGTCCTTTACCGCGATAGGTATGCCATGCAGCGGGCCACGATATAGGCCGGTGCGCAATTCGCGTTCCGCTCGCTCAGCATCAGCCAGCGCCTGCTCGCGCATCACGGTAACGTAGGCATGTATCTCTTTGTCGAGCGCATCAATGCGTTCAAGCGTTTCAAGCGCCAGTTCAGCAGGAGTGATGATACCTGAATGTATCTCTTCAGCGGCTTCGCGTATGGAAGTGTAAGACATGTGTATACTTTTCCCTCGTTCGGTTGTAAACAATTGGGGCCGTATCACCAGAAACAACAAAATATTTCATCTTTCGACATCATTTTATCAGATTCACGATGTTTGTGGAAAAGTCGGCTATTCCTGCCCAGAGTATGCCTTTGATTTAAAATCACGCCACTCTTCATCTGTCAGGCCTAACGCCTTTTTCAGCCACGCCAGTCCTTTGTCGGTCAGTTCCTCTTCTGCCTGGTAGCAGTGCTGCCCAATTTCCTGTACTTTCAGGATGTACTGGACGAGCGTGGGCTCATCTTTTCCCACCAGTTGTTTGAGCGCGTCCAGATCGCTAGTCAGAATGGCTTTCCATTCACTAAGCATTCCAACCCTCTTCCTGCTGCTTCTCCAGCACAAACACTATATTCGGGATCAGGTCTATCATCCTCCATACTAGGTAAACGAAAACAGGCAACAAAGGAAAACATTGTTAACAACTTGAATAGAGCATTTGCAGCATGGTATAATTCATTTAGTTAGATCATCTAAATACTTGTTGATCAAAGGAGCTGTTTTTATGGCTACTGAGCGATTAGTGGAAGATCTTTTGACGCTCTGGCATCACCTGCGCAACCTCTCCAATCCGGTCAGGCGGGCCGAGATGACGCCGGAACAGTACTGGCTGTTGCGTTTGCTTAACCGTCGCGGGCCGCTGAACATCAGCGAGCTTGCCAATGAACTGGGCATCGCCATCAGTTCGGCGACCGTGTCGTGTAAGCGGCTGGAGAGGGCAGGATTGCTGACACGCGAACGGCAGTCTGATGATGAACGCGTCGTGCGCGTGGCCTTGACCGAACAGGGGCTTGCCCAGATCGATGCGTGGAGACAGCGCAAGCGCGAGGCGCTCACGTACTGGTTAAGTGTGCTTAATGAGCAAGAACAAAAGACGCTACAGAGTTTAATTGAGCGCGTGCTGGAAGCTGCCGGTTCGCGCTCGTTTGAGGAAATTCAAGAGAATGACAGCAATCATTGAAGTACGCAATCTCGTACGGCGCTTTGGTGAATATACGGCCGTTAACAACGCCAGCTTCGATGTTGAAAAAGGCGAGGTCTTTGGCCTGCTGGGGCCAAACGGGGCCGGGAAAAGCACGACCATCAAGATGCTGACAACGCTGTTGCCTCCGACATCAGGCAACGCGTCTGTGGCTGGTTTTGATATCATTCACCAGAAAGCGGATGTGCGTCGCAGTATCGGCTATGTGCCGCAGGCGCTCTCGGCGGATGGCAATCTGACGGGCTACGAAAACTTGCTGCTCTTCGCGGGACTCTACGATATCCCGCGCGGCATGCAGAAAGCGCGGGTGCGCGATGCGCTGGCCTTTGTCGGCCTTTCGGATGCCGCCGACAAACTGGTGCAGCACTATTCCGGCGGCATGATCCGGCGGCTGGAAGTTGCGCAATCCTTATTGCACCAGCCGCGCGTGCTGTTCCTCGATGAGCCGACGGTTGGATTGGACCCCGTAGCTCGCCAGGCCATCTGGGATCATCTCACGCGCCTGCGCGACGAGACCGATATGACCATTTTCTTAACTACTCACTCGATGGAGGAGGCCGACAGCCTTTGCACTCGTGTTGGCATCATGCATCGTGGCAGTATCGTCGCGCTGGACACACCCGATCATCTCAAAGCCGCGGTAGGCGGCGAGCATACCACACTGAGCGACGTGTTTGTCCATTACGCAGGCGATGCCCTGGAATCTGGAGGAAATTTCCGTGAAACTGCAAGAGCCCGCCGCACAGCCCGGCGACTTGGATAATAGCATAGCAATAGCGCAGCCGCGCCAGATTTCTCCCGCCTGGGAGATTCTCAACTTCTTCAGGAAGACGATGATAATCGCATCGTGGGAAGTCCGCAAACTGCGACACGACCCGACCGACATATTCACACGCTCGGTGCAGCCCGTGCTGTGGTTGTTGATCTTCGGAGAAGTCTTCGCGCGCATCCGCGCCATTCCGACTGGGCAGACGAGCTATCTCGACTTCCTGGCGCCGGGCATCCTCTCGCAGAGCGTGCTGTTCATCGCCATCTTTTACGGCATTACTATCATCTGGGAGCGCGATCTGGGTGTCATCAACAAGTTTCTGGTCAGTCCGACGCCCCGCCTGGCCCTGGTACTGGGAAAGGCGCTCTCGGCAGGCGCGCGTGCCCTGCCACAGGCCATTGTGATCTACATCCTGGCGGCCATCCTGCGCGTCAATTTAAACTGGAATCCGCTCGATTTGCTGGGCGTGCTGCTCATCATCGTCCTGGGCGCGGCCTGTTTCTCCACCTTCTCGATGATTATCGCCTGCCTGCTAAAGACACGCGACCGCGTCATGGGCATCGGCCAGGTCATGACCATGCCGCTATTCTTCGCCAGCAACGCGATCTATCCGGTTGCAATCATGCCCGGCTGGCTGCAAGTCATCGCCCGTATTAACCCCCTGACCTACGTGGTCGATGGTGTCCGCGCTATGATGCTGGCAGGCGGCACCAGCGAGTCGGGGATAGGGACCGATATTATGGTTCTGCTGATCATTACGGCTGTGCTGGCCCTCATCTGCGGGCGGCTGTATCCGCGCATTGTGCAGTGAGCAGAGCCTATCAATCACTCTTTGCAGTAATTTTTTTCATGAAGTTCATCGACACTTTCTTCGAAGAAAGTGTCGATGAACTTCATGAAAAATACTATTATAAGGGTATCATGATAGCCAACTTTTGAATTATATCCCATGTATGGTTGGAATTATATGAAGAGCTATACGTAATAACAGTCTATAATCCGCTGATATCCATGCTTCTATGGTATCGCTTTTAGAACTTCATGGGCAATGTGAAACCGATCTAAATTGTTGTCATCTCGTCCTAGCGTTATTTCTAGTTCATCAGGAGGTATATCAGATACGGCCTCTCTTGCGTCTCCCATCCATTTGTGATAAGCTCTTGTATGGAATATGGGACTTTACCTGACACAATCGGGAAGTATCCATTACCCATGTCATTCTGAGCTCAGCGAAGAATCTCTGCCTCCCTTCGTTCAGTCGAACCGTTGCATCTGATCTGGCAGAGTTATGGGTAATCACCAGGTACCTTCGTCTTGTTTTTTCTAGCTCACTATAGAGATAATTGCCTATGCACTACAACATGGGGGAATATTACGAGCGCGCCAGCGACTATGACCTGGAATATTCGAGCCAATCGGAGCAGGATGTTCCTTTCTGGTGCGAACTCGTCATGCGCTACACCCCCCGGCGCGTCCTTGAACTGGCCTGCGGCAGCGGGCGCATCGGTCTCGAATTGCTGCACAGTCCCGGCGACTTCCTGCTCGAAGGCCTCGACATCTCACCCGAAATGCTCAATGCCTATCGCCGCAAGCTGGCACGCGAACCAGAATCCATCCAGCAGCGCGTCACACTGCACGAAGCCGATATGGCCGAGTATGAACTCGAACACAAAGGCGATTTTGACCTGATCTTTTTGCCGTTTAATTCTGTTACGCATCTCTATGAAATCGAACAGCAGCTTGACACCTTCAAAAACACGTATGACCATCTCTTGCCTGGAGGCCGCTTCGTCGTCGATACATTCCTGCCCGACATCGACTACCTCAGTGACGCGCTGAACCGCCCCTCGCATGTCTACCTGGAAGACGAGATTGAATCTGGCGATAACGAATTTACTATGCTGCTCTATACCAGTCGCAAATATGACCCGTTTGAACAATTGCAGCACATCCTCTGGACACACGAAAAATTCTTTGCAACGGGAGAAAACGAACGCTACCTGACCAGACTCGACATGCACGTCTTCTTCCCGCGCGAACTGCAACTGCTCTTTCTTGCCACCGGCTTCAGCATCGAGGCCATCTACGGCGGCTATGATTGGAAGCCCTTTGGCAAGGGGGCGAGGCAGATTGTAGTGGGAAAGAAAGATTTTACACCGTAAGCGGCACCGCGACCATCACCAATGGCAGTGTTACCAACAATCGGGCCTCCGCTCCGGGTGGCTATAGCGATGGTGGCGGTTTCTACAACGATGGCACAGTGAGCTTCAGCGCCAGCAACATTGCCAAAAACTCGGCCCCTGGTAATGGCGGCGGCCTCTTCAATGCCGACTCCGGTGGCTCCGGGACGGTGAGCATCAGCAACAGCACCATTGTTTGCAACTCGGCTAGCGACAAGGGTGGCGGCGGCCTCTTCAACATTGACGATCACGGCAAGACGGTAATGAACATCAGCAACAGCACGATTGCCAGCAACTCGGGCGGAGGCGGCGGGGGCCTCTACAATGAGTACGATCAAAAAGTAAGCATCGGGGGGACTATCGTAGCCAACAGATTGCGGCAATTACGATGGCCCTATCACCGGCCAGGGCGGCAGCCAGGTGAGCAAAACCGTCACCATCAAGGTCTTCTAACAGCCTGAAACAGAAGCCGGCTGGTCTCTGTCCCGGCTTCTAATTCATCTATACGATGATCTACTTGATCGATACGGCGGTCGATCTTCTCGCCTAAGCGTGTTTCGCTGGCATAAACGGTTGCGCTAACCTCTTCTCGCAGTAGCACACGTAGAGCCGCAAGCCCCCGTTTGTCATGTTTTACTCCTCAATGAGTGATGAGCGGAGTATACCATAGATATGAGCGATTTTCAATGCTATAAACTCCTGTATTTTTCCTGGTTGACGCCCACTCGCCAAAGGTGCTAAAATATATCCTAGTGAACAGGTCGGATTAATTTGGCGCTGCTTAGTCATAGATAGCTGCCGGTTATTCGAGGCGGCAATCCAGGCACGACGAGAAGGGAGAAGAGCATGTGGTTACAAGTTTCTACAAAAGGCGAATATGGTGTGCGTATCATGGCTCATCTCGCTCGTCATTACGGCGGGCGCCCGCGCTCGCTTACCGATATTGCGCAGGCCGAGATGCTGCCCCTGGCCTATCTTGAGCAACTGGTCAAGCTGCTGCGTGAGGCCAACCCGCCGCTGGTTACGAGTACACGCGGCGCGCATGGCGGCTATCGCTTGAGCCGCAACCCGGCAGATATTACGATGGGAGAAATCCTGCGCATCCTGGAGGGGCCGATTGCCCCCATGATCTGCGCGACCGAAGGCGAAATGACCGAGATTTGCGGCTTCCTTGACTCGTGCCGCATCAAATATTTGTGGGCCAAAGTGCGCGACGCTGTCGCTCACACCATCGATACCATGACACTGGCCGAATTGGTAGGCTCATCCGATCAAGAGCAAGAGAAAGTGAATCCAGTTCCCACAACGTCCCAATTCATCGCTATCTCTGATATTCGTGTGGCTCATCCGTCCACAAACTAATACAAGGAGGAACTCTTTCCTAAATGGCTTCAGAACTTATTATTAAAAACCTTCATGCTAATATCGAAGGCAAACCGATCTTACGTGGTGTTGACCTGACCGTCAGGCAGGGAGAAGTCCACGCCTTAATGGGGCCCAATGGTTCCGGCAAAAGCACACTCGCCAACGTCATCATGGGCAACCCGAAATATGAAGTGACCGAGGGTGAAATCTGGTTCAAAGGCGAAAATATTCTTGAGTATTCACCAGACCGCCGCGCTCGTATGCGCCTCTTCCTGGCGTTCCAGTATCCCATGTCCATTCCGGGTGTCAGCGTGGCCAATTTCCTGCGCCGCTCGCTTGAGGCTGTGCGCGAAGGCAACAAACCACTGGAAGAAGGCGAAAATCCCAGTGGCAAAGCTACCAAACGCAAGAGCATTCCGCCCGGCGAGTTCCGCAAATTGCTGCAAGAAAAGATGCGCCTGTTGCGTGTAGACAACAGCTTCATCAACCGTTCCATCAACGACGGCTTCTCCGGTGGCGAAAAGAAACGCGCCGAGATTCTCCAGATGGCGCTGCTCGAGCCGGAAATCGCGCTGATGGACGAGACGGACTCCGGCCTGGATATCGATGCCCTCAAGATCGTCTCCGAAAGTGTCAATGCCCTGCGCGGCCCCAACCTGGGCATCCTGCTCATCACGCACTACCAGCGCATACTGGACTATATCGTCCCAGATTTTGTACACGTCATGTACGATGGGCGCATCGTTCTCTCCGGCGGGAAGGAACTGGCCACCGAACTCGAAAAGAAGGGGTACGAATGGCTGCGGCCCATGGACGAAGAGAATGGGGTGACGGTCAATGGCTAATGCTCTATCCAATGGGCTCTCGCGCGGCGCGGTGGAGGAACTTTCGCGCCAGAAGGCGGAGCCAGAATGGATGCTACAGAAACGCCTGCAGGCCTGGGACCTCTACGAAAGTATGGAAACGCCGCTTGGCAGGCGCGGTGACCTGGGTACGCTGCGCACGCTCGCGAATTTCAAGCTCCAGGCGCTCAATCCTTATGTTCCGTCCGATAGCAACGGCCAGTTGCCCGCGCCGATTGAGCAGTCTTTGCAAGAGGCGCTGGTCGATCAACGCTCCGGCCTGATCGTGCAGCGCAACTCTTCCGTTGTGCGCGCCGAGCTTGACGAAGAACTCAAGAGTCGTGGCGTCATCCTGACCGACCTGGATACCGCCGTGCGCGAGTATCCCGAACTGGTACAACAATACTTTATGACCGATTGCGTGCCAGTAAGCAGCAACAAATATACCGCTTTGCACGCGGCATTCTGGAGCGGCGGCATCTTCCTCTACCTGCCAAAGGGGGTCGAGGTCGAAGACCCCATCCTGGCGCAAATCTGGATCGATGCGCCCGCCTCGGCCATCTTCGCGCATACTCTCATCATCGCCGATGAGATGAGTAGTGTGCGCTACGTCGAGGAGCAGAGTTCCGCTTTTGATGGCGATCAGCCGTCCTTGCTCAATGGCGTTGCCGAGGTGTATGTCAAGAACGCGGCGCATGTCGAGTTCAGCAACCTGCAGGACTTCGGCCAGAACGTCTGGACCGTCACGAATAAGAATGCGATGCATGAAAAAGATGGCAGCACTACCTGGGTGATAGCCGACCTTGGCAGCAAGGTCATGCTTTCCAACGTCGGCATAGGCATGCTGGGAAGCGGCAGCGCGGGCGAGCTGGTGGGCGTCTTCTTCACCGACCACGACCAGCGCTATTCGATCAACACGCTCTCCGATCATGCCTCGACTGCCACCAATGCGGAGACACTGGTTAAGGGCGTGCTTACCGACGAGTCGCGTGTGGAATTCATCGGTATGATCCGCGTACAGCCAAAGGCGCAGCAGACCGCCTCATTCCTCTCGGATCACACGCTGCTGCTGAGCGACAAGTGCCGGGCGGAATCGATACCGAGCCTGGAAATTGGAGCCAACGAGGTCAGCGCCAGCCACGGCGCTACTACTGGCAAGATTGACGAAGAGCAGCTCTTCTACCTGATGGTGCGCGGCATTCCACGCGAAGAGGCCGAACGCATCATCGTGCAGGGCTTCTTCGAGCCCGTATTGCAGCGTATCCCGCTGGAAAACCTGCGCACGCGCCTGCGCCGCAGCATCGTGCGCCGTATGCAAGGCGCCTATGAAACCGAGGCCGACACCTGGGTCGACGCGCAGGAACGCTGGGAGATCGAAGGCGTTGACCAATACGCCGTCTCCCTTGATGGCAAGCCCCAGGAGGAAGAAATCCAGCTGGCCGAGTATTAGTGAATAGGCCGTTACATATAAACCGTGGCGAGGAGGCGTGAGAGCCTACTGGGTACGACCACAGGGGTCTCCGCCTCTCGTCCGTTCCACCGCGCCCTTACTATGATAACGAGCCGCCCAGGAGGAGTACGTAGTCATAGTAAGGGCGGGGGCGGGGGTAGCGGTGTGGTGGGGACCCTTGTGGTCGCCCGCTTAGAGACTAGCACTCTGGACCCTGGCTTAATATTTTGTGGGGACGATAAATCTAACCTCTACCTACTATGATGAAATATAATAGCAAGGACGCCTGATAGACGCCCTGGGAGAACGAAAATGGTAAGTTCCGACAACACGCTGGCGACGACTATACAAGAGACAACAGGCCAGTATCCCACTGCCCGTTCAGCAGCGGATATTCGCAAAGATTTTCCGATACTTTCACGCCAGGTACACGGCAAGCCGCTGGTCTATCTCGATAGTACGGCAAGCTCGCAGAAACCCTATAGCGTCATCGAGGCCATGAGCGCCTACTACGAAACCATCAACGCCAACGTGCATCGCGGCGTCTATGAGATTAGCGAGGAAGCCACGGCAAAGATGGAGAAGGCGCGCGTCAAGGTTGCCCGCTTCATCAATGCGCGCCAGAGCAAGCAGATTATCTTCACGCGCAACACGACCGAAAGTATCAACCTGGTCGCCTATAGCTGGGGCAATAGCAATATTTCCGCCGGCGATGTGATCGTCCTGACCGAAATGGAGCATCATAGCAACCTCGTCCCCTGGCAACTGCTCGCCCAGCGCACAGGCGCGCGCCTGGAATTCATACCCATCACCGATGAGGGATTGCTGCGCTTAGATATCTATGAACAACTCTTGCGGCAGCAGCCGAAACTCGTCGCATTCACCCATATGTCCAACGTTCTGGGGACCATTAATCCGGTGCAACAGATGGTTGCTCAGGCTCATGCCGCAGGCGCGACCGTGCTGGTTGACGCGGCGCAAAGCGTTCCTCATATGCCCGTCGATGTACAGGCGCTGGATGTGGATTTCCTGTGCTTCAGTTCTCACAAGATGCTCGGTCCAACCGGCATCGGCGTACTGTATGGCAAGCGCGAGCTACTCGAAGCCATGCCACCTTTTATGGGCGGCGGCGACATGATTCGCACAGTTGGGCTGCGGCAGTCTACCTGGAATGACCTGCCCTGGAAATTCGAGGCCGGCACACCCTCTATCGCGGAAGCTGTCGGCCTGGGAGCGGCCATCGATTATCTCAATGAGCTGGGTATGGCGAATGTGCGGCAGCACGAGCAGGAGATTACAGCCTATGCTATGGAACAATTGCAGGCTGTCGCAGAACTGACCATCTATGGGCCGCATGCCTCGCAGCGCGGCGGCGTCGTATCCTTTACGCTGGGAGATATTCACCCGCACGACCTGGCATCCATCCTGGACCAAGAAGTGGGGGTCGCCATTCGCGCAGGCCATCATTGCGCGCAACCGCTTATGGAACGCTTCGGCCTGGCCGCAACTGCGCGCGCCAGTTTTTACGTGTATACAATACCAGAAGATATCGATGTACTGGTACAGGGGCTGCACAAAGCGTTACAAATATTCAATCTTTAAAAAGATGTAGACCGCGGCACAAAAAGGAATACAGCTATGTCAATGGATTATCGCGAATATATCCTGGATCACTACAGGCACCCGCGTAATTACGGGAAGTTAGAGCATCCAGACGCGCACGCCGAAGACTCCAACCCGCTCTGCGGCGACCAGCTCGCCATGGACCTCCAGGTTGAGGGAGACCGCGTCACCGCGGTGCGTTTCCAGGGGCGCGGCTGCGCGATCAGCCAGGCTACGGCATCCATGCTTTCAGAGATGATCGAAGGCAGGACGGTGGAGGAAGTTGTCCGGCTCGGCAAAGATGATGTGCTGGACGCCCTCGGCATCCCCATCAGCCCGGCTCGCATGAAATGCGCGTTCCTCTCCCTGCGTGTGCTGCACCGCAGCCTGGCACTGGCGGGCCTGGAAAAACCACCCGCCGATGACGACGACGACGATGAATAGGAATATGTTTCTCATATGTCAGACTTTGTAAAAGTAGCGGAAGTTGACGATCTTGAAGACGGCGAACTGATGGCCGTCGAGGTAGACGGCGAGCCAATCTGCCTGGCAAAAGTAGATGGTAACATCTATGCCTTTACCGATAATTGCACCCACATCAGTGGCCCCCTCAACGAAGGCGAACTCGAGGGCGAAGTACTCACCTGTCCCTGGCACGGTGCCCAGTTCAACGTCCGTACCGGAAAAGTATTGCGCGGCCCCGCGCGCCAGGATATTTTCACCTACCCCGTGCGCATCGACGGCCGTTGCATTCTTATCAGCCTGCCAGAAGAGTAAAGCACATCTTCAAAGGAGTTCTATACATCATGGAGGGTAGATCGCACTTGCTGGTCGGCCTCACGGCAGGAGTGGTACTCGATAGCATCTTCCACCTGACGGGCAGCCCGCTCACCATGGCAGCCAGTGTTCCGTTAGCACTCATCGTCAAAAAAGGCGTCTTTTATTTCATGATCGGGATCGGCTCGCTGCTCCCTGATATAGACAATGCTCACAGCACGCTTGGTCACAAACTCGGCTGGGTCAGCAAGGGCATCCAGCGGGTGGCCGGTCATCGTACCCTCTTTCATAGTCTGCTGGGCCTTGTACTCGGCTCCTTGTTGGCACTGGGGCTCAATTCGGTGGTAAGTTATTTGTTGGAACAGCGTGGATTTATCATCCCGGCGCAATTTATCAATGGCTCGCACCTGGTGTTTATCGCCGTGCTTTTTGGGTGTATTATGCATATAGCCGCCGATGCACTGACCGAAGGTGGCGTACCATTACTCTGGCCCGACCATAAACGGTTCGGGTTCCCGCCAGACCCGCGCTACCGCTTCCGTACTGGAACGTGGCCGGAGTTCGTTATCGTCTGGACATTTATGATCCTGGTTGGGATCGGTATATGGCAATCAATCATCACAATCTAATGAAATACATCAAAGCGCTTACCATGAGACTGGCGCAGGTATGTAATCAACGGCGCATCGCCTGGGGATTGCTCATTATGTTCATGCTCATCTACGCGGTTGATATGAGCCGCCAGGCCGTGCTGCGCTATGAGACGTTCCAGGCGACCGCTTTTGACCTCGGCAACATGGACCAGGTACTATGGAACACGATTCATGGTCGCCTCTTCCAATTTACTAACCAGGCCATCGATTATTACGGGCCGCCCACACGCCTGGCTATCCACTTCGAGCCAATTATTCTACCGCTTTCCTTACTCTATCTCTTTCACGCGGACCCGCGTATCTTGCTGGTTTTTCAGACGCTTGTGCTGGTCATAGGTGCCATACCGGTTTTCCTGCTCACCCGCAAGTACCTGCCTGGTTGGCCCCTGCTGGCGGCGATTATGGCCGGCGCTTACCTGATAACCCCCGGACTGCTCGGGCTCAATATTTTCGATTTTCACCCGGTCGCCCTGGCTACCCCCTTGCTGCTCTACGCCGTACTCGCGCTCGAATATAAACGCTACACCTGGTTTATCATTTGCTGCATCCTGGCGGCTGCGTGCAAAGAAGATGTGCCATTGGCCGTCGCTGGATTGGGCATCCTGGTTGTCTGGAAATACAAACTCCCACGCCTGGGCGCTGTACTGATCATTGGAGGCATTCTCTGGAGCTTCATCGCCTTCAAAGTGATCATTCCACACTTCTACCCTGGCAACCAGGCCAACAACTTCTGGTATCGTTATGAAGAACTGGGGAGTTCTCCAGGGGCCGCCATTGAAAATATCTTGCTGCATCCCTGGATTCTCTTCACTACCTTTATCTCGTTGGATCGCATTTACTACATGTTCGGGCTTGTACGCAGCACCGGCTTCCTGGCATTGCTCGCGCCCGAATGGTTAATACCTGCCCTGCCCAGCCTTGCCGTCAATCTGCTCAGTACCGACCCGCTACTCTATAGTGGGGTTTATCACTATAATGCGGTCATCATCCCGTTCGTTATGATTGCCTCGCTCCACGGTATACAGCGCTTCATTGCTATCTGGCAAGGATGGCGCGCAAGAGAACAGGCCAGTTCGTTAGAACCGGCAGGAGAGAGTAACGCCCCTCAGAACGGTCGCGGTAAAGTGCGGATTGATCGAGCACGCCGTCACCTCTATCCCCTACGAAATAGAACAGGAGAATCCTATAGGATAGGGACGACTACGAGCGCGATGAATCGGCTTTCTACTGGAGTTGCCCTGGGACGCGCCATTCCCATATACGCTTCTGCCAGAACTTATATCCCTGCTCTTTCTCAGCGCATTGCATCAACATTGCAGGCTCGCCTCATACAACTCACGCTGCCCCGGTGGCGTCAGACGCAGTGGCAGCGTTTCAGCACGCAGATGCAACCTATCGCAACAGCCATTTCCATTGCCCGCCTGCAGTGGGTCCTGGTAACATGGATCATTCTGATGGCGATGCTGAACTACCTCATCATCATGCCCACGCTCAATTCCTTCTGGCCGGATCACACACCTGGGAACCGCGAGCAACAGATACAACAGCTCCTCGATATGATTCCGCCCGATGCTTCCGTCTCCGCATCAGATGACCTCAATCCTCATTTGAGCGAGCGCCAGTTGCTTGCAGTTTTTCCCTCAGTCTGCCTTGACTCAACCTGTACTCATACAGTAGAATATGTCATCGTTGACCTCAACAGCCTTACCATCGAGAATCGGGCAGCAGCAACCAGCGAACTCAACGCACTTTCTCGACAATTCCGTCTTGTTGCTCGCAAAGCCGGTGTTGAATTATTCGTTCGCCGTAGCGATTAGCGCCTAAATCATGTTATAATCGTAACAAGCATACAAAGATGTGCCTGGAACGCGAATTATTCCACCTGGCGGCTGTGGGGGAGATGTAGGGGCCAGATTTATCGCGCCCGGGGTGGGGTGAATGCCTGATCAATTATGAGTACGATATGGAGGATTGCCTGAATGTCTAACAATCCATTTCCAAATGAGCCGGCCGGCTCACAACCTACGGATGTTTTTCCACCCATGGAAGAACTCCAGCCCAGACAATCCCAACAACCTCCTGCTCAAACGCCTGCGCCAGCCGAAGATGCTGTACATCCGGTAATTCCAGAGGAGGTCGAAGAGGTCGAGGCGCGCCAGGAAGAAGCGCTCACCATTAAATATGCCATCGGCAAACTCAATGACTACCTCGGCTGGTTCCTCATCGTTTTAGAGACCACACTGGTCATTCGTTTCATCCTCAAACTGATAGGGGCGGTTCCTTACAACCTGTTCGCCGGCTTTCTCTACGCGCTGACCGATATCCTGCTCTTCCCTTTCATGAATATTGTAGGTTCACCGCAGTTTAGCCAGTATCAGTCTTTTGAGTTTCCAACTCTCATTGCTATTGGCATCTACTATCTGGTTTTCTGGGCGCTCAGGCGGTTTCTCCGCATCCTGATCTCAAGCCCCGAAGGATCAACCGAGTAAGGCAACCCTTGTGGTCGGCCGCCAATTAAAATGGGGGGTACAGCATTAAAACGCGCGTCGCATCCTACAGTTCATGCATAGCGGAACTAGCTATGCATGAACCTTTACACGGCATCGTTCACAGTGTCTTCAATGCTGCTGCTAATATTGCCTTTCCCTATCCCGATGCCACCACAAGGGCCTCTACCCCACCGCTGCTCGACTCTCACCCCTACAATGATAGCGGAGCTTCTTACGCCCTGATCCTTTCACTCAACGCTGTTTCGACGCCGCGCATGCCAAATGGCATCCAGCTTTCATCACCCGCGGGCAGTTTTCCCTTTTCCGCCTTACGTCCCGGCATGCCCGTCATCTTCGGCGCCTATCGCCTGCATATCGAAGCTATCGACTGCTCCCTCGACCTCTCCCAATCCCCTCATTGGAATCCTCATATTCAAAGACCTGCGCAGCTGGATATGGTAGTGATGCAAAGGAATTATTACCGGTTACAAGCTCTCCTGGGCGAATGGGAGCATGGGCATAGAGACAATAAGGTGAGTGTAGGTCAGGCGCCAGATATTCTTACCCTGGCACGTGAAATTTGTGGCCGCGGCCCCGGCCTTACCCCTGGCGGTGATGATATCCTCGCCGGTTGGATGGCTGCCGGGTGGTTGCTCTATGGGCCAGAACCAGGTTTCGTCGAAACCTGCCAGCGCATCGTTGCGATCTCCAGGCGTCAGACTCACCTGCTCAGTCAATGCTGGCTCTCCTACGCCGCCGGAGGAAATGTTGCCGAACCAATTGCTGCGCTGCTCGATGCCATGACCCGCAGCGGTGATGCCCAACTGGAGCGCGCTCTCATAACTGTGCTTGCTATGGGAGCCACTTCGGGATATGATGTATGTCAGGGGGTTCTTCTCACTTCCTCTATCCGGATAGAATAGGGGATATGTGTTTGTGGTGTGGGACGTTTACCCGGCAATTCGTTCAAGTCCATGATCGCACTGACTTGGGGACCGGCAAAAGGGTGAGGCCTGACTTCACCATAGCGTAAGGATGTGTTAACATTTATGAAAACTGTGACTCAACCAGCAAGTCGCCAGATCGCCTTCTTGCTCATCGCGCTGAGTAGAACCATCATCACTATCGCCTTCTGGATTGCCACCAGGATATCCTTTCGCATCCAGGTTCGCGGCCAGCAGCACGATAAGCGTCTCCCCAGCACATACTTTGGCATGGCTCATAGGCGCGACCTGGATCCCATTATCCTCATTCCCAGTATAACCTTCCTTCGTGGCTGGTCTGCATTGAGCGACAACCTGCATTTCGCCTTGCGCGGTGACGCCTTCTCGCCTGGTTTCCTCGCCAGGATCGTCATGGAACCGCGTCTCATCGCGCGTTTTTTGCGCCCAATCAATGCTGGCACGGTTCTACCCTGGCTCGGCGCGCAACCTCTGGACAGCCTCTTTCGTCCAACCGAAGAATGGATTCGCGAATTGCTCCATGTAAGCGGCGATGCCCTCGCGGGCGAACTCCTTGCCCCTATGATTATCTATGAACTGGCCCACGCCACCGGAGAATCCTACCAGCAGATTGCCGGTACTCGCCTTTCGCATCTTTTAGCCTGGCGTTATCAGGCCCCGTTGCAGCACTTCTACAGCTCCGAAATCATCCTTGGGCCGGCACGCCGGAAAATAGATCAGCGCCTGATTACGCGCATGAAACAACAAATAATTGACCTGGGAGCCTGGCTACAGTCAGGCGGGACCATACTCGGTTCACCCGAAGGACAGCTTTCACCAGACGGCAAACTGTGGCCTATCAATTCCGCTTTGCATCGTATCTTGCGTTACGCGCCTGCCGGCACGACGATTCTTCCCTGGTACCCAACCTATGACTACATGACCACCCGGCGCCGCATCTCCGTCTTTATCGAAATAGGCGCGGCTATCGAAAATGCCCCCACATTATCAAAAGAGAACCTCGAACAGCAACTACACCGTTCCTGGATACAGGCGGCGCGTTTCACCTGTAGCCTGCTCGCTTCCGGCTTTGTGATGGAGGCATCGCAGACCGGGCGCTCGTTTACACTCGATGAATTTACCCTGGCTATACACCGCCAGGCTCTCTCGCTCGCTGAAACAGGCCGCCACGTTGACCAGCATTTGCTGCACCCAGGCCAGGCTCGCAAACTGGCTGCCGGCTTCCTCGCCTATGCCCGCCGTCATCACCTCGTTTGCCGTACCGGCCCAAATACGTGGACACCCTCTCCCACGCATCACAATATCAAGGTACGCCCTATGGAGGTCATCTACGACATCGCCCCCTTGCTCTACTGCTGGAACGAGCTACAAGCATTGCTCGGCGAGCAGGGCAGCAGCTAAGCTCTTATGCCAGTAACTCCGCGCTATCGCGCTTCGGGTCGTTCACCAGGCGCGATACAGGCCGCACCGTCATTTGATCCGCCGGATAAGGGGCCAGCAGCTTTGTCAATTCATGCTCATCACGCAAATCTGGATTGAGCCACAGGTCGCGCGTACCGGGCTGGAGAATCGCCGGCATGCGATTATGAATGGGAGCCACGATATCATTAGGCGGCGTCGTAATAATGGTGCAACTCAGGATCTGCTGCCCATCGGGAGCTTTCCAATGATCCCATAGACCCGCGAAGGCGAATGGTTCCCTGTCCTTGAGCGTAATATACCAGGGACTCTTGCCTCCATGCTCCTGTTTCCATTCATAGAAGCCGTCCGCAATCACCAGGCAACGTTTGGAGCGCAACAGCCCTCGGAAACTCGGTTTCTCAGCCAGCGTTTCCGCCCTGGCATTGATCATCTTCGAACCAACCGATTCATCCTTCGCCCACGATGGAATCAGGCCCCAGCGTAACCATGCCAGGTGCGCCGACCCGTTGCGCATGATGGAAACAACATCCTGGGTTGGCGCCACATTGTAGCGCGGAGCCGTATCGAGCGCCGGCGGAACACCGAACGCCTCTGCCACCGTTTTGATGTTCACGGTAAGTGTATAACGACCACACATGTGCCTATCTCCTCTCCTCCATAAGGGAAAAATCATCATCCATCTCTTACTTACTTACTATTGTATTCTTTTTTAGCGTAACGTATCCGGTTTACGCTGCGAAAGAATGAAACAGGAGGATACATACACATGTATAAGGACATATTAGCAAAATAGTCCTCCGATGTTTACCTGCCACAATGAGCATCGATATTATCGATAGTACAGTCATTATCTGTACCTGGGGGAAGCGTGTTTCTGATTGAAGAACGGCCAAGCACGTTTCCACATTGAAACAAATGAATATGTAGAAAGAAGGCACGTGTGATGTTCTATCCCGGTACTCAAGACATGCCTCAAACAACGCGTGGAGAATGGCCCTTTCAGCAGGCAGCCCAGCTACCGCGCGAAATCATCCTGCAAACAATCGGATTGACGAAAGCTTATGGCAAACGATTGGCAGTCAACAATCTCAATCTTGAGGTAGCACGTGGAGAGGTTTTTGGTTTTCTTGGCCCTAACGGAGCGGGTAAAACGACGACCATCCGCATGCTCCTACATCTGATCCGGCCCACCGCCGGCGAAGTACTGCTCTTCGGTGAGCCGCTGCAACAAAATGCCCACGGCCTCTTGCCAAGGGTAGGGGCGCTGATCGAACAGCCCGCCTTTCAGTCCTATTTGAGCGGGCGTGATAATTTGATCGCCGTGGGAGGCTATACCGGCGGCGTTTCACAGGAGCGGGTGGATGAGGTCCTCAGCATCGTGGGTCTGGGCGAGCGAGGCCGCGACCGCTACTCCACCTATTCGCTTGGCATGCGCCAGCGCCTCGGTGTGGGAGCCGCGCTGCTGACCGATCCCGAACTGCTGATCCTCGATGAACCCGGCAACGGCCTCGATCCCGCCGGTATCGTCGAGATGCGCGAATTGATCCGCAAACTTGCGCGATCAGGTAAAACCATCTTCGTCTCAAGTCATATTCTCGCCGAAGTGCGCCAGGTTTGTACGCGCATCGGCATCATTCGTGGGGGCCAGCTCATCGCTGTAGGTGGGGTAGAAGATCTCTTGCGCTCCACAAGCCGCTGGGAAATCGAAGTCCCCAACCCCGAAAGGGCCAGTCAATTGCTGGCAAAAGTACCTATCCTGCGTTCGGTCAGCATCGAAAATGGCCTCGTCGTACTCAATGCCCCAAGCGTTCGCGGGCGCGACCTCATCTACTACCTGACGCAGAACAGTATCTGGCCGGAGAGCGTGAAACGCAGTGAGGAAGACCTTGAACACATCTTCTTGCGGCTCACAGAAAAGGAGGCAGGACTATGAGCCAGGCGACCTGGCCGGCGGCACCGGCCCCTTTCCAATCAACGACCGAAGCTCGTACCGCTACTCTCTGGGAATTGACGCGCAACGAACTGTTCAAGCTCTGGCATCGCCGGCTGGTCTGGGGCATGCTGATCCTTGATCTCGTCTTCGTCTTTGCGGCGTGGTGCGTCCTCGTTTACTACGCGACAAAAACCTCAGATGGGTTTACCCCTGGACATTTATTGGGCGGAGCAAACGGGCTCAGCGATGCTATCGGGCAGCCTATGACGTTGGGAAGGCGCGCAGGCGAATTCATCGCCGCCGCCCTCGGAGCGCTCACCTTCGGAGGCGAATTCAGTAGCGGCTCTATACGCCTGGTACTTAGTCGCGGCGTCAATCGGGCCTCTTACCTTGCCGCCAAGTACATCGCGCTCGCTATAGCCTGCGTGGCCCTGGTCATTGCCAGCCTGCTGATGAGCATGCTGCTCAGTAATTTTCTGCTCATTGTCCACCGGCCCGCTCCTACCCTGCTCAACCTTAATGGACCGACTCTGCTGGCGATACTGGGTATCTGCGGCGGTACGCTTGAGAATTTCCTGTTCTGCCTGCTGTTCGGCGCAACCCTTAGCATACTCGCGCGTTCCGCGGCCTTCGGCATCGCTGCCTCATTTGGCTACCTCATCGGTGAGGATATCGCGGCGGCAGTACTGTCCGTCATAGGAAAATCCTTGCATACATCACTCGGCAACCAGCTCGCCAATCTCCTCTTCACAACCAATCTGGACGCTTTTTACGCTAATTCGCTCCCTACATTCCTGGCAAAAGGACTCGACCAGCTTGATGGCGTCATTGCCTGCAACCTGACAGCGAAGGCTTGCGTTCCCGTCAACATCGGACAGTCATTTGCCGTAGCCTTGATATGGGCCCTGGTGCTGGGGGTTATTTCAACGTATCTCTTCATTAAGCGCGATGTGTTGCAGTGAAGAACTGCATCTACTGTATGATTCCTCACTCACAGGTCGCTCATTAGAAGACCCGACCCCTGGCATATCAGCATGCTGAGGATAGGAGCCGTAGCGCTGAGTGTAGCAAAAGGCTACGGCTCCTATCCTCAGCATGCCCGGGTGATGACAGCCATACATACTGCCAGTGAATTTAAAAAGTATTATCGATAGCTATAGAACACTACCAAAAAAGATACACAGTAAATCATTCCTCTTGAATTTCATCGAATTCTTGGGTAAAATTATCAGGGTCAGGTAACTTCCACTGTCGAAAATACCTGCGTAGCATGGATGTTACATAAAGTCTTGGAACCAGGTAGGACTGTGTAGTACTAGAAAAGCCCTGCATTGCCCGCTACAGCACTTTTCTGCCACACATGAACCAGGGGGGCTTCCATCAAAGAACGGAGTTTCATATGACGGCATGCATCCTTGTAGTTAATGACCAGCCCGCCATTTCGGACCTCTATTATGACCTGTTGAACAGCGACGAGTATGAACTTGAACTGTCCGATTATACCTTTGAAAACCTGGAGACCATCGAGCGCCTCCATCCGACCCTCATCATCCTGGATTTTCCGGTATTGAACCGCTCCAGGTCCTGGCTATTGCTGGACCAATTGAAGATGCACCCGGCCACGACTTCTATTCCGCTTATTCTCTGTTCTGCCGCCAGGAGAGATATCCGAGAACAGGAGGATTATCTGCAGCAGCAAGGCATAGTTATATACTACAAACCTTTCCATCCTGAGGCTTTTGTCCAGATGGTGCAACAAATGGTACGCACTCCTATACGCAAGGTATGCTAATGGCCACGCTTCCGGCGCATGGGATGTTTCTTATTTCCACGCGGGACAGCTTTCTGCCCGCGCTTGCCTTTTTTCGCGCGAATTTTATGCCCGGCTTTCGATGAATGGGACCCACGAAGATGTCCCGGAGACTTCGCCGGGCCGGAGCGCACGGCCACAGTCACCCCCGCTGGCAACGGTGGAGTATATCCTGGTCTGTTTCCCGACACCACCCGTGGTAAGGCAACGTGCGCATCAATTGTTGTACCTGTCTGTCGTGTCACATCGCCATCACCGGCCTGCGCAGGCTTTCCCTGGCTCATGGCAGCAGGTGCCATCGCATTGCCAGATACGGCGTCACTATCTAGTACAGGCGAGCTGCTATGCGTAAAATCTTTCCCCAGCAACAAACCCAACGAAAGTGGCAGGGCCATCAAAACGAGCATTGACAGCGATACGGTTATCTTTTTTCTCGCCTGCCATGAGCCATACAGCCAGCGCCTCTTATATGCTGCCCGGCTTTCATCTCTCTTGCGCTGTACTACCTGTATCGTAGGAAGCGAAAGTGTTACCGGATCCGGGAAGACATCCTGCCTACCACCGCCTATCAAGGCCTGTGTATACGCCAGAGCCATTGCTTGCGCGTCAGGAAAACGGTGCTGCGGGTTTTTGTCCAATGCGCGCAGGATCACCTGCTCTACCGCTCGCGAAATATGTGGATTCAAGGACGAGGGCGGCAGTGGCGGTTCCTGCGCGTGTTTCCAACAGATAGCCAGCGCGTCAGTACCGGTAAAAGGAAGCCGGCCCGTCAACATCTGATAGAGCAGAATACCGAGCGCGTAAATATCACTATGAATGCTATAAGGCATCTCAGCCAGCTCTGGCGCCATATAGTGCGGTGTGCCGATCAGGCAACCGGGTTGGGTGATGCCGGTCTCCACATCCAACGTCTTTGCCAGGCCGAAGTCCGCCAGGTAGACATACACTTCATCTGATGTATCGAGCAATACATTCGACGGTTTGATATCCCGGTGTACGATTCCATGCTCATGCGCGCACTGAAGCGCCCCGGCCAGTTGCGCCAACATATTGCCAGCCTCTTGCTGTGTCATTGTCTGCCGCGCCAGCCGTTCGCGCAAATTTCCTCGCCGCATATAGGGCATGACGAGGTAACAATAAGCGCCGGTACAGCCATCATCCAGCAGGGGTAAAATATGTGGATGGGCAAGTGCGCGCAGGATAGCAACCTCACGTTGCAGGCGCAGGCTGTACTCCGGAGAATCGCTGGCGACCAGCTTGACAGCGACTTGCCGATGCGCCTGCTCGTCAAAGGCCAGAACGACTTCCGACATGCCACCGTAGTACAGGGTTTGCAGCAAACGATAGCGTTCCCCAATAACCATAGTGCAATCTTGCAGCATGCTCTGTGCTCTTTCCTTTCCTCGCCGGGGTACCAGGACAGGCACCAGGCGCTGTCCCTACCGCAGAGGTAGCTACACTGTGTCCTGTCCCACCCACGCCATTGCCTGCGTCATCAGGGCATAGGAAAGGGCAGACCGCATGGATTGGTACAGGGGCTAACTTCTTCTCACTTCACACATGTTATACGGCCTCTCCCATTTTTTCGTGACGCCATAACCATCCTGTCGAGATCCGTTGACTTTGGAAACCGTGTTAGCCTCTTTAATTCCTTGAGTATAACTCCAGTTGAGTACCAGGAATGTATGCGAACAAGTATTCTAATTTGTGGAAAAGTGATTTCTTAAAACGAGCAACAAACATCCTGGTAGAGATAAATCGATCTTTGCTATCTTTAGTCTGTAGAATGAATTATCCTATTCTCTCGCTATGAAAAGCACATCCCTGGCTAAGCGGCTTGGCTCGTTGATCAGGCACTTTCGTCTTGAAGTAGGAATATCACAAGAAGAGTTTGCGGATCGCTGTGGCTTACATCGCACTTATATTGGCTCAATTGAACGTGGAGAAAAGACGATCACTATTGAAACAGCCAGAAAGATTGCGCAGGCACTAGGTATACCTCTTTCGAGTATTTTTTTAGAGTTAGAGCGGTTAGAAGCGGAGCAGCACGATCATAATGACAATAACTGAGGCTAATTATTTCTCTATTCGTTCCAACTTGCTCCACAAAGAACAATCAAAAATTTTGGCGATAGAACAGAAATACATGCAATTTTTACTAGACGTTCTACTGAGCGCCGCAAGTACCATTTACTATGATTTCTCGCAGGCTATGGAATTAAAGCCATTTTGGGTTAATTATTCTCCAGTTCAACGCGGCAGATCGCCTAGAGGCACTTCAATTCCCTGGGGAGAAGTAGGTGAAAAGACTATCAGCGCAAGTTTGATACGGGCTATATCGCTGAAAGAGCCGTCAATTACCTATCCTGGACTTCCGCTTGGAGGCGATATTCGTTTTGCAGCTGATGATGCTCTTATTCACTTAGACATAAAATTGACTGGCCCTAACGACAACCCTGATGAGATCGTAGCAAGTCCGCACCAGGTATCAGGTGATGGACTTTTCTGGCAAAACGGGGTGTTTAACTCTCCCGTCAAGGTAGCCGGATCAAAAGCAGAAATGAATTTCCAGCCAGAACTTCCTCCGTTCTATGTTCTAGATAATCGGATACTTTTATGCCTGACCTATTTCATTAAGGCAGTTTATATCGTCAAGGATTTAGGAATCCAACCACTTCACTATTTTGAGTTAGTGTCTGTACCAAATGGATTACTACTATTCGACGGCCCAAATTACGCCCAAACTCGAGGATTGTTTATCCCTGGTAAGGATATAAGGAAGCACCCAAAGAAACGTACGCGCATCAGGCTTGCACCATTAGCAACACTAGATGACTGGCGCTGCATTAAAATAGAACAAATAGATACAGAATGGTGCGCTATGACACGATCTAATATCAGTCAGTTGCCTCACCCTCCAATAGCCTGAGTTGCCTGGGGGAATATTGGTATACTTGCCTATTATACGCCTCGACAGTTTCTTCAAAAAGCGATTTCCTTTGTATTTCTTGCTCACATGCTTTGCGAGCCATTTCTACATACTGCGGTAACAATTCAATACCAAGGTAATTTCTTCCCTCCTGAATGGCTGCCAGTGCTGTTGTCCCACTGCCCATAAAACAATCCAGAACTATATCTCCAGGAGAGGTTAATAGTTTGATTACGCGCCTGGGTAATTCAATGGGAAATTTTGCTTCGTGGTCATCATTGGCGCGTACGGAGGGAATCATCCATACTGCGCGCGAGCCCCAGCTGCCCCATTCTTCGTTTGTCAGCTTACTTCTATCAATCACAGTTATCCCAGGTTTCCAGAAGAAATAGAGATACTCAAACTCATCGACAGAACGATAGGATAATGTATGCCATTTTGAATTTTCCCATGCTGCATCTTTCACCCAGATGCGCCGATCATAAAGATAAAGATTTGCTAGAGAAGCTGCATTTTCAATCATTCCCCCAACTAAGTGAACACGTGTCTGGCAATCATACTTACCACCGCGAATATTATTACCGTTAAGCCGGCGATCTATAGTTTGCTCGCTACAGCCAAGAAGTGCTGCAAGCTGGTAGCGATTGTAATACGGATAGGCGGCTTTGGCCGCCAGTACATCTTCTCTTGTCACATCTGCTCGCTGGCGGCGTAGATTGACTGCTTGAAAACGAGGCATTGTAGGATCAGGGAAAGCAAGTATATCAGCAATATTCACAACAAGAAATCCACCCGGTTTGAGTATGGGATAATGTAAACCAATCACCTCTCTTAATAAGTCTACCCACTGCTCGTAGGACATATCTTTTTCATAATCCTTGCCTACATGATAAGGAGGTGACCATACACTACAAGTAATGGAATCGGGTTCAATCTGGCACAGTAACTCACGTGCATCTCCAACGTGGATCTGGTTAATCTCTAAAGACATTCGGTGCTTCCTCCGTCACTTGTTTACAATTGAAAATAGCATAAAACGAGAGAATTGTAAATCATGCCTGATCGCATTTTGTTGCTATCCACTTGACGACCACCTACTACGGGCGTATGCTTGACGAGAGTCTAAGCACGCCATGCAGAGCTAGTATCTTCATTCAAAGAAAGCACAACAGGCGCGTGGTTTTAAGATGAGACAATAACCCACAAAAGAAAGGATACTCTCTATGACCCAATTAGAAAGTTACATGACAGAGCATGAAGCCCGCTTTCTGGACGACCTGAAAGGTTGGCTGCGCATCCCCAGCATCAGCACGCTGCCGGAGCATGCCGGCGATATCCAGTGGGCCGCGGAATACGGCGCGAACCAGTTGCGCGGCATCGGTTTTGATAACGTCGAGGTAATCAAGACGCAGCATCACCCGCTCATCTATGGTGAATGGCTCAAAGCGCCCGGCAAGCCTACCGTTCTCATTTATGGGCATTATGATGTGCAGCCGGTCGATCCCATCGACTTGTGGAACACGCCACCGTTTGAGCCAACCATTCGTGGCGATAATCTGTATGCGCGCGGCGCGTGCGATGATAAGGGCCAGACCATGCTGGTATTCAAAGCCCTTGAATCGCTGATGGCCGTCAATGGCAAACTGCCCGTCAACGTCAAAGTGTTGATCGAGGGCGAGGAAGAGGCCGGCGGCGAATCCATTGACCAGTATGTCAGGGCGCATCCTGAGCGCTTGCAGTGTGATGTGGCTTTTATTTGCGATACCGGTATGCCCTCCAAAGACATTCCCGCGCTCGTCAATGGACTGCGCGGCATCGTCTATACCGAGGTCGAGGTGCGCGGCGCGAAACGCGACCTGCATTCGGGCGAATTTGGCGGCGTGGCTCCCAATCCACTGCACGCGCTGGCGCTGATCATCAGCGGTCTGAAAGATGCCCAGGGGCATATTCATATTCCCGGCCTGTATGACAAGGTGCGCCAGCCTACGCAGGCGGAAAAGGAGTTCTGGCGGAACGATCCGCTGCATATCAACGAGTCGCTGCTCGAAGAGATGGGGGTCTCACAGTTCTCAGGTGAGAACGAATATCCGCCTATGGAGCGCATCTCTGCCCGCCCGACGTTAGAGGTGCACGGCATCAGCGGCGGCTTCACGGGCGAGGGCGCTAAGACGGTCATTCCTGCCGTCGCCAAAGCCAAGATCAGCCTGCGCCTGCCCGCCGATTTGAAATCGGACGAAGTCTTTACGCTCTTCGAGCGGCGGGTGAAAGAACTGGCCCCGGCGGGAGTGCAGGTTTCCGTTCAGAATATACACGGCGGTGAAGGCGTGCTATTCCCGGCGGACAGCGCGCCCATCCAGGCGGCGGCGAGCGCGCTGAAGGAAGTATACGGCAAAGAGCCGATTTTCTTGCGCGAAGGCGGCTCCATCCCCATCGCGGCGCTGTTCTACGAAATCTTGCGCGCCTCTGTCGTTATGATGGGCTTTGGCCTGCCGGACGATAACCTGCACGCGCCCAATGAAAAATACTCGCTGTCCCAGTTTTACAAGGGCATTCGCACGGTAGCTAGCTTCTTGCAGAAGCTAGGCGAATAATAGGTATCCACGCAGAATTACGCTCAGCGGGCGTAATTCTGCGTGGATACCTATTATCTCAATCCCTGTTCATCCGCGATCTTCGTCAGCTGGTTGCGCACTTCCCATAGGTCGGGGTAGAAGACATCTTTCAGCGTGAGTTCGAGCAGTTCCATCGGGGTGCCACCGGTGCCGACGGAGCCTGGGCCGATCATGCGCCGCGCCAGCTTGAAATGCTGGGTGCGGAACATCTGGAACACCTCGTCGTAATCGGTCAGCGCCTCGGCCAGCGCCATCAGCAGCGGATACTTATCCGCGTGGATATATACTTCTGGCAGTGTGACATGCTCGTGTTCGAGCAGCGCGACAAAATCATTCCATAAGAGCGGCGAGATGGTCATCAACGCGTGGAAGCCGGGTGAGTCCGTGCCCGCGCCATCGCCCAGCACCTTGCGGAAGCCATGGAAATCCCAGGGCGTCATCGTCTCCAACATGCGCAGATTAGCCAGCATCAGGTGTTGTGTCTTGATTACGCGATCCATCAGGCGCAGGGCCGGGGGTATATTGAACTGCTGGAGCAGCGTGCGAATGGTGCGCAGCTCGAAGGCCGATTCCTTCCACCACAGCTCGAACACCTGGTGAACCACCTGAAACTGTAACTCGTCATGATGAGCTAACTCGCTCTCAGGCTTCTGCAGCGAGAGGAGTTCTTCTGTACGCAAATAGCGCTCGTACACGCTCTCTCCGGGCGCGCGTTTCGCCTTATGGGGAGCCATATTCTTTACCATAGGATAGCGGTTCCTTCCTTCTCTGGAATGCCAACAAAGACTCCGGCGTCTATCTATCAAAAGCATATCACACAACCCTCAAGAGGGTAAGGGTAGAATTATCCGTAATCTTTTCGCTTTCTCATGAATTCTGACAACCGAATCGGGCAATCGGAACCCAGGTCACCCCGTCCCTACAGTAACCTTTTGCAACAAATCTGGGACTTTAGAATAGATGTAGGGGCATACCCTTGTGGTCGCCCTCCGATTTCTCTGAACAGGATCAACCATGGAAGCTCTACCATCGCTGGTGATAGCCGCTCAAAATGGAGACCTGGACGCTTTCGCACAAATCGTGCGGCGTTTCCAGGGCATGGCTTTCACACTGGCATACGCCAACTGGCCGAGGACGTGGCGCAGGAAGCCTTTATCGAGGCATACCTGAACCTGCCGAAGTTGCGCGAACCTGCTGCTTTCCCTGGTTGGTTCCGGCGCATCGTCTTCAAACAGGGAGATAGAGTAGTGCGCGGCAAGCACATTACAACCGTACCGCTCGAGCCTGCAACGCCTTTTGATATCCCACTGGAAAGTCTCAATCCGGCGCATGTGGCTGAACATTCCGAGATGCAGGACTTCGTGCGCAGGGCAATAGAGACGCTTCCCGAACACGAGCGCATCGTCACGCTGCTTTTCTACGCCGGTGACTACACGCTCAAAGATATCTCCGCCTTCTTAGAGATACCGATACTACCCGTCAAAAAAAGACTGTACGATGCCCGCAAAAGGCTGAAGGAGCGCTTGATGGATGAAGTAGGCGATACGCTGCGAGGACAGCAAGCAGGCTCGCAACAGTATCCGGACAAAATACGCCTGTTCATCAACATTCGTCGCGGCGACTTTGATGCAGTCAAGGCGCAGGTCGAACGCGATCCAACGCTTGTGACGGTGAAGATGGCCTGGGATTTCACGGCCACACTGCGCTACCAGGTCGTGATACCAGTCGGAAATACTGCCCTGCACGAGGCAGCGGCGCGGGGCAATGTTTCTATTGCCGAACTGCTCATCGATTACGGAGCGGACGTCAATGCCACGACACGCAGTAGTCTTACACCGCTGTATAACGCGATTTTAGGACATCATACCGCTATGGTGCGACTCTTGCTGGCGCAGGGCGCGAATGTCAACACTGCCATTGCCAATGGGCTGGCTCCATTGCATCTCGCGGCCATGAAAGGCTATAGAGATATTGCGGCGCTATTGCTCGACAACCGGGCGCAGGTAAACGCGCAGAGCCGCGCAGGTCGGACTCCTCTACATTGGGCAGCAATCAACGGGCATGGAGCAATTGTACAATTGCTGCTGGAAAAAGGGGCAAATCTCGAAGCCCGCGACGAGTTGGACCGGACACCTCTGGATTGGGCGCTTGTGAGTGGCTGATTTGATTGAGAAAAATCATCATTGATACAGGAAAGGAACGATCATGAATAACGATACAATGATTGCGGATGTCGAACACCTGCTGGGACGTGTAATCAACAGCCAGGGCGAGCCAATTGACGGGCGTGGAGCAATCTCCGCGCCGGCCCGTTTACCGTTGTATGATTTCAGGACAGGCGAAACGAAGGGTGGAATTACGCCAGTTTCGCTGTTTGAGACAGGCATCAAGGTTGTTGATCTGCTCGCGCCTATGCCTCGAGGTGGCATTACTGCGATGCATAGCATGCCGGGAGTCGGAGAAGTCGTAGTGCAGCAAGAGATAATCCATAATCTCACAACGCATTACGATGGCTATGTAGTGGGTGCCGGTATGGATGAGAGCTTATACGGAGCCAGCGAACTGATGGCGCCGCTCGAAGAACTATCGGACAGGCAGAAATTGGTGGTCGTCTTCGAGCAAATGAGCGATTCGCGGCAAGTTCTTGAGCGCATCCTTCGCACCGCGTTGACGATTGCCCGCGAGCTTCGCAAGCAGGGACACGAAGTAATGTTCGTGGTCGATAAGAATATTGTAGCCAGGGCAGGCGGGCCGATACTGAATGCGCTAAAGCGTGCGATTCAGGAATATGGATTGATCGCGCTGTTCCTCACTCGCCAAGAAGAGGACGGTAACGCGCCAGGTGACGAAGAAAATGATGCATCGATTATCTCCGATACACGCATCTTTTTTCGCCGCGAACTGGCGAAACAGGATATCTGGCCCGCCGTAGACCGCATAGGATCAACCTCTCATTTACTCAGTAGGGGCGGCTTGCCTCGCCCGGCCACGGTAGGTGACGAATCTTCTCCACTTACCGGAGAGCATAAACAAATAGCGCAACAGGTACGAGAACTGCTGCAGCGTTTTGACCTATCACAAAGCTCAGCTGGAGATCAGCAGGTGGTGGGCCGGGCGCAGCGCGTACAGAAATTTCTGACCCAGCCCTTCTTTGTAGCCGAGGCATTTACGGATATCCCAGGCGAATTTGTTCCGCTCGCCGGCACCTTACAAGGCTGCAGGGAAGTGTTAGAGGGCCGTTATGATGATATACCTGTAGAGGCTTTCTACTTCACCGGCACGATTGAGCAAGCGCTGGCGAAAGCACGTCGAGGCATATCCCAATGAGAAGTACTCCGTGATTACCCATAAGCCGGTCAGGGATTCTGAGCGCGGCTCAGAATCCCTCGCGCGTGCTCCCGAGGCAACCCGGGAGCACCCTCATCCTGGGAACTTCCGAGTAATCTCCAACTCTCTCCAGGCCGCCCTGGTTTGTATCCCATGTTATACTGTTGCATATGGCCTCTCCGATGATCTTTGTGATAGAAGCAGATAGGAGGTATGCAACATATGTTGGTGCCACGCGCTGTCGTTTTCGATTTAGGTGGTACGCTGCTGGATTGGCCAGATTGGGAGGAAGGCGTGATCCGCAGTTGGGGACAATCCTACGATCAGCTTGTTGCCAGCGTCCCCGGCAACCATTGGCCCGAACGTGATACCTATATTCAGGCGATGTGCGAGGCCGAACAGGCCCACTGGCGGCACGTGGTCGCCGAGCAATGGAGCGGCCCTCCCTCTTCGTTGATCAGCGAGGGATTTCGCCTGCTCGGTCTGCACGCCTCTGAAGCAGAGATACTGGCCGCTCTCGATGGGTACGCCCGCGCGGTCGATGGCTGGGCAGAGGTTTCTCCTGATGCGCGAGAGACACTGCAGTTACTGCGGGAACGCGGATATCGCATCGGATTGCTCTCGAATACGTGGTGGGCCGCCGAATGGCACAATGCCGACCTTGCCGCCCATGGTCTGAGCGGGTTGTTCGATGAGATGGTTTACACCTCGGATTTGCCGCACTCTAAACCACATCCGTCTGTATTTCTCGAAGTCGCAGAGCGCCTTGCCGTAGAACCCGCCGCCTGTGTGATGGTGGGAGATCGCATGATAGATGATATCGGAGGCTCCCTGGGAGCCGGTATGAGCGGGGTGTGGAAACAGACGGATCATGCCTGGCCCAAAGCGGAGCACATTATTCCAACAGCTGTGATCGCTCATCTTGCCGAAGTGCCTGGATTGCTTCGTGGATGGGGGGGAAAGTAATCACGCTGGAACTTTTTTCTCATCTAGCACGTTTTACATGGTAGGAGATATGCTCTTCCTATGGGTCTGGTACTCAGGAGACTGGGAAGAGGGCGACCTCCAGGGTACGCCCTTACAACGCTAGACTCTTCCTAGGGGTTTGGTACTCAGGAGACCTATTTTCATTTCAGTACATACACCTATCATATACTACACATCTTTACGCCGGAAGGGGGGCGTATGCAAAGCGAGCATCAATCTCAGAGCAAGGATGTCACTGACCAGGAAGCAAAAACAACCAGGGTAAATTCAGCTTCATCTACGACTTCTTCCCATATCGTCACCGCGGATGCGGTACAGGCGGAAGAGGTTCCAACTATCCCTTTAGGGTCGCTGCAAACGCTCAGCACCTTGCAGCCCGAAGTTTCCGTGCATGCGCTTGACTCAAACGCTGCAATGGCTATGCCTGCTCCTCTGGTTGTGCAACCGTCAGAGTATCGCCGCGGCCTCGGAGAATGGCTGCAGCTATGGTGGGCAGGTATTCGTCCTGGCTACCTGCCGCTCTCGCTGCTTCCGGTTATTTTAGCAAGCGCGCTGGCATGGACGCAGAGCGTCTCTACTCGTACACCGCGTGGGACTTTTCATCCCTTACGCTTCGTCGTATTGCTGATCGCCGTCTTGCTGCTGCAAGCAGGCGCCCACCTGGTCAACGATTATTATGATCACATCCGGGGTATTGATAGAAGTAATTCTCTAGGCCCGGGTGGATTGATTCAGCAGGCGCTAATTACTCCCAGGCGAGTCCTCTCCCTGGGGTTGGCTGCCCTCGTTTTAGGAACGGCGCTGGGTATAGTCGTGGCGACGGCAGCCGGTCCTCTCTTCCTGGTATTTCTGCTTGTAGGCGTGCTGTGCGCGTATTTCTACAGTGCCACTGCGCGGGCGTTGTCTTCGTTGGCATTAGGCGAATTGGTAAGTTTCTGTATCTTCGGCCCTCTACTCGTCCTGGCATCTTATGTGGTGCAGACCGGCCAGGTGAACCGGACGGCGCTGCTCTATAGCCTCCCTCTGGGTCTACTGGCGGCCGCGGCCATCCTTAGCAATGATATGCGTGATATTGAAAGCGATTCCCAGGCCGGTAAACACACATTGGCCTACATCCTGGGACTGAAGTGGAGCCGGGCGCTCTATGTCCTGTTGCTGTTTGGAGCTTACGCCCTGGTGATTGCCTTAGCAGTGCCACACGGCGCGCCGCATCTGCTGCTGATCGTATTGTGGACACTGCCGATGGCGATGGTGGCGCTGACGGGTGCTATACGCACACAGGCCACCGCCGGCTTCCATCTTGTCATGCGCGAGACGCTCAAAATCGAAATCTACTTTACGCTCTTACTCGTGGCCGCGCTGGTCGTTTCTGCCCTCCTGGGCATTCTTCCTCACCTCGCTCTCACTATTGCGTAAGCAAGAAGAAAGATCGGCAGGGCCGTGCCTGGGTTTTCTCCCCTCGTTTCCTGGCAAGAAAAATTCGTTACGCTCAGCACCATTTACAAGGATGGAACACTGTGTTACACTGCCTGTGAGGAAGTGGGCCACTGGTGGCTGTTATTTCGACCGTAGGGACGCAACGAAGCAGAAGGTAATGCATTTCAATTCGTCCGTCCACTTTAAAGGAGGGTACTTCTATGCCTGGCTGGGAAGATGAACTGGCCGAGTTGTTACAAGAGCTAGGGGTCACGCAAGAAGAACCCAGAACCCAGCGCCGACCGGCAAGTAAATCGGTATGGCGGAATATCAAACGCCGCTCGCAAGCAAGTGAGGCTCTTATTTTTGGCGATACCGAAGATACTGCTGATATCGACAGGCTCAATGATGTTGGAGATATCGAAGATGGGGATGAAGACGACGAGGTGTGGTTAACCGATCTCAGCTTGATGCGCCGCGAAGTGGACTCGATTGTACGCCAGGTCATCCACCTGATGCAGCGCGGAGACCTGGACGAAACCCTCAAAGATGACGTGATGGTGGTGCTGCGCGCACTGCGACGGCGTGCCATGGTCACAGAGCAGGCGGCTGCGAGCGAGGCCGCTTATATAGAGGCGGCCGCCGCCATGTTGCATTTCTGCCGTCTCGTGCTACAGCTAAGTGAGACCGCTATCGAAGACCTGTGACCTGGCGCCTGGCCTCCAGGCACGTCACGCCCTTCGGGCCTACCTCGGCGCTGTGACGTGTGCCTGTGGGCAGAATCATGCAATCGCCTGGCGAAAGATCGATGGCGCGCTCCGCCTCAGGCAGATCCGGCAGTATGAAGCGGATGGAGCCGCGTACACAATACAAGACTTTTTCATAGGTATGACTATGAACGGCGTAGGTATCGCCGGGAGCATTCGACCACGAATACGGCGACAACCCTTCCTGTTGCATGCGCCTGCGCAATACCTGTTCTTCGGGCAATGCCGTTTCTTGCCAGCGAATGATCTGCATCTCGTTCTTCCCTCCTCAAATATAAACTTTCTCCTAGTATACCTTACGCGTGTAAAGAATTTGTGATAGCAATACAAAAAATGTGTGAAAGAGGTAATATTTTTCTCTTGCGATTATCCTCACACGAAGGTACAATAAAAGCTGGACCCCCACCAGTCTTCGCCGGCCGCTCGGAAAGGAGATCGTCTACTCATGAGCACGACACAGAGTGCCGCCACACTCTACCAGTTACAGCAACTCGATCTCGAATTAGAACGCCTGGTTGCTGAGCAACAAACCCTGGCAGCTACCTTACAGGCAAATACACAGTTGAAGAAATTGCGCACGGATCATGCCAGGGCACAACAGGAACTTCGCGCCGGTTTACAGGCGCAGAAAGATGCGGAATGGACGCTTGAGGAGTTGAACCGCCGCTTGAAGACACAAGAACAACGCCTCTATAGTGGCAGTATTACAAATCCCAAGGAGCTGGCCACCTTGCAGCAAGAGGTACAGCACTTGCACGCGCAGCAGAGCCGCCAGGAGGAAATAGCGCTTGAAATCATGGAAACGGCAGAAGCGCTACAAGAGACAGCCGACCGTGCTACGAATGCGCTACAACAGGCAGAGGAAGAATGGACCAGGAGCAATGCGGCGGGACTGCTACGTCGCGACCAATTGGAGACAAAACGCCAGGAGCTACAAGCAAAGCGAACGCAACTCGCTGCCATGATAGATGCTGAACTCCTCAAACGCTACGATGCCTTGCGCCGCTCGAAGCAGGGGCGGGCGATCTCCAGGATCGAGCAGAATTCGTGCCAATGGTGCCGCGTCATCCTTACCCCCAGCGAAATGCAGCGTGTGCGCGCCAGTTCAGAACTGCAGGCATGCAGCAACTGCGGGCGCATTTTGTATTACGACCGCCACGTTGAGAAAAGCCAATCTTGACAGCTATGATATGCTAATGTTGCGCCGATGTAGCTCAGCTGGTAGAGCAGGCGATTTGTAATCGCCCGGTCGCGGGTTCGAGTCCCACCATCGGCTTAAAGTTCCTCATCTCCACCAGAAAAAATCTCAAAATCTCTGCTTCCCTTTACTTTTGAGTTTTTACGGGTTATACTTTTCTATGTAGATAACACACTCGATGAGAACGAATAGTTTTCTCACCATTATATTGCGCGAGAAGGGTGCCTGAACAACCGTATTCGCAAATAAGTAGTGACTATGATAGTGGGGGCTATCGAGCAGCGCGAGGTGCCAGAAAAGGAGGAATCCGGCTCAACGCACCTTGTGATATCAATTACCCTTGTTTCACTGAGAGGCTCTAGAGCTACCCGCATATTCGTTTATGCCAGGTACTGTCCTGCCACTCTCATGAAAGGCCCTGCATAGCCGCCCCGTATGTATGCTCAGCTTAAGGGTAAGAAGAAGTCTTGCCATCCAGCTATGGCATCATCTCTGCTGATTATCCCCACATTTATAGTATAGATCGTTTGTCTATGTGTCCGGTTGTCTCTCATTGGTAGTCAGGTATTTGGAGGAAACAAACTCATGAAAAAGATCATCAGTGTCCTGGGGGCTCCTCTGTTCATCGGCATGCTCCTGCTGGTGGCTTTTGCGGCGCCCGTAAGCGCGCAAAGCAACGCGAATCCGGGCTTTAGGCTGCCAAACAGCCCTGTTTCGACAAGCGTCCTGATCGCGCAGGGCATCCGCAATGGAACCATCCATCTCAAGGGTGGTGCTCCTGGCGGAGATATCTCCTCGGATCTCAGGTGCAAGCCCGCTCCTTGCGCGTTCAAAGACAGGCAGGTTTCAGAGGGTGGACGGCCCGTCAATGAAACGCCGATAGCGGCCAATCCCAAGAACAATAAAGATCTGCTGGCAGGAGCTAACGACTATAACTGCTCCAATCTTCAGGGCTTCTATAGTTCGAGCAACGGTGGTAAGAAGTGGAGCACCTTCTGCATGCAGAGCTATGCCGGCGGTTCGGGTGATGGCGATCCGACGGTTGGCTACGATCTGAATGGCAACTCCTACATTGGAGGCATCGATGTCGGTACTCCTGACGGCAGCGACATCATTTTCCAGAAGTCTAGCGATAACGGTAAGACCTGGAGCGCTCCGGCCCCTGCCGTGAAGCCGCTCTTCTCCGGAGGACTGACCGACAAAGACTGGATGCAGATCGATGACAACCCCAGTAGCCCATTCGCCAATGCCATCTACATCTCAGTTTCACAGTTCAACTCAAGCGAGACCGGAGATGCCATCTCAGTGTCGCATTCGGATGACGGTGGCAACACCTGGAAGACCGTGCAGGTAGACACGGTGCAAAACCTGCCCAATCTTGACCAGTTCAGCGACCTGGCCATTGGCAAAGATGGCACCGTCTATGTCAGCTGGATGCGCTGCCTGACCAGCGGCCCGGCAGGCGACTGTGGTGGCACAAAAGTGGACGAGCTGGTTTCCAAATCGACCGATGGCGGCAACACCTGGAGCAACCCGGTCATCATCGCCCAGGTTCAGCTTGTTCCCGACAGCTGCGGCTGCGCCTACTATGGCAATATCCCCAATACCAGCGAACGGGTTAGCAATATCCCTGCTATTGATATCGATAACAGTGGCGGCGCTCATAACGGCAACCTCTACGCGGTATTCTATAACTGGACCGGCAGTCAGATGCAGGTTGAGGTGGCTACCTCAACCAACGGTGGCGCAACGTGGGGCGCGCCGGTACGTGTGACGAACGCAGTCAACGATGAGTTCTTCCCCTGGCTAACCGTCAGCGCAACCGGCGTTGTCGGCGTCACCTGGATGGACCGCCGCAACGATCCCAACAACCTCTCCTATGAGGAATTCGGCGCCCTCTCGACCGATGGAGGAGCCACTTTTGGAACCAACTACCAGCTGGCCTCCAAGCCCTCCAATCCGCATAATGACGGCTTCGGTGGCTCGTTCATCGGTGACTACACCGGCAACTACTGGGCCGGCAAGAACCTGTATGCCGTCTGGACGGATACTCGTACCGGCAATGACCAGGAGTTCATTGGCGGCATTAAGAGTAAATCGTAGTAAGGTACCAGGCCGGCCCCTACTGGCCCGGTCATAGTAAAGGGCGAGTCGCGCAACGGGGCCGTGATTCGCCCTTTCTCTTGCAATCAATCCTCCAGGACGCTACACTAGAGGCGATAAAGTTACAGGCAGGAGATTGCAGGTGCTTGCAGACAACCATCCACAAGCGCAGGGGAGCCATAGTTATACTACGCCAGAAAAATTGGCCGGGCAGATGACGGCGCTTGCGCATAAAATTCGCGCGCTTCTCATCGCAGCTTTTGAGAATGGCACGTGTTCCTGCACCCTGCAAAGCCTGTTCGAGGCATGCAAATGGGAGCTACAATCGAACCTGGCAATAGCCGATTTCGCCGATCTCTCCGCCCAGGCAATTACCTATGGGCTCTTTGCTGCATACGCTCACTCCTATATCTCAGCTGATCAGCGAAGCGTCCAGGCATCAATGGAGGAAGCGGTATGCCGGCTCCTCCAGAATTTACCGCTGAACAGGACTTTTCCCGACGAGATTTTCGCTGCAATTATGGAAAGGGACGCGGGAAGCGAAGCGCTCAATAGCCTGGTCAGCGAACTTATAGCATTGTTTAAGCAGGCACCTGTTGATGATCTGCTGGCTCCTGATAAGCGGAAAGTTCAGCAGCGCGAACCCCTCATGCATTTCTATGAAACGTTCCTGGCGCAGTATGATCCACGACTGCGCGGTAAGCGCGGCGTTTACTATACACCGCAGCCCGTCGTCTCCTATATTGTGCGCTCAGTAGATACCCTTTTACGTTCTCAATTTGGCCGTTGCAATGGTTTGAGCGGCGCATTCCCTCTGCTGGATGAACCACGGATGCTGCTGCTTGACCCCGCCTGTGGCACAGGAGCATTTTTGTCTACCGCCATAGACCTTATGCGCAAGCCATATCGAGATGCAGGTAATCCTGACATGTGGCGGGAGTATGTACGGGAGCAGCTCTTGCCGGGCATCGTGGGCTTTGAATTGTTGCTGACCCCCTACCTGATCGCGCACCTCAGCCTGAACAGGCAACTGGCAGCGCTCGATTTACCGGAGGCTGAACGCCATAACTTTTCTTATCATTGCGAGGACGGCGAACACCTGGGCATTTATCACGGCAATGCGCTGGAAGAACTTGTTTATGAACGAGGGGACGAGGGCAGGGACGATCTGCTGCCCCTACAGGCCCCGATTATAGTTGTACTCGGTAATCCACCGTTCGCGGGGCATTCGAGCAATAAAGGTAAATGGATCGTTTCATTGCTTGATGCATATAAGGATGGCTGCCCTGAGTTGAAGAAACCGGCGCAGGCGAAATGGTTAAGTGATGACTATGTAAAATTCATACGCCTTGCCCAGTGGTATGTTGAGCAAACGGGACGGGGTATCGTCACGTTCGTGACGAATCATAGCTACCTGGATAATCCCACCTTTCGAGGCATGCGCCGCAGCCTGCTACAGGCTTTCGACGATATCTACATCCTTGACCTGCATGGCAACAGCAAGAAAAAGGAGCGCACCCCCGGCGCTTCGAAGGATGAAAACGTTTTCGATATCCAGCAGGGAGTGGCCATTAGCATCTTTGTGAAATGGCGCGAGGGACACAAGGATAGTTTTGCTACAGTCCATCACGCAGACCTGTGGGGATTGCGAGAAATTTACCAATCGGATGCGCAGGGCCAACCCATACTGGCCGGCGGCAAGTACGATTGGCTGGCTAAAAACGACCTCGCCAGCACAGATTGGACCATCATCAAAACGGAGAAACCGCTCTATCTCTTCGCGCCACAAGATACGCAATATCTTGAGGAATACGAAACGAGATGGAGTATTCCGGCTATCTTTCAATTGGGCGGCGACCCCGCGCCCGGCATGATTACCTGTCACGATGATTTCGCGATATCCTGGAGTAAAGATGAGGCCGCGCAAAAAGTCGAGCGCTTGCTGGCAACCGCAACGGAGGCCGAGGCGCGGCAACTCTTCCGCCTGTGCTCGCAAGATCAGTGGCAATACGACCGCGCCAAAATGGAACTGGCACAGGAGAACTGGCGCCAGGACATCGTTGAAGTTCTTTACCGCCCTTTTGATAGACGCTGGACGGTCTTCAATCGCTCTGTCGCGGTTCACAGGCGCGAGCGTGTAATGCGACACATGCTGCGTGACAAAAATATCGGCCTGGCGATTGGACGAGCCGGGCAGGTTATTCACTCCGGGCAATGGGATATTGTATTCTGCACGCGCTATATCACTGAATTCAATCTTTTCCGCCGTGGTGGAAACTATCTCTTCCCGCTTTATCTCTATACTCCGGCAGGCGAACGCCGTGCGAACCTCGCGCCGCAGTTCATCAAAGAACTATCGGCTTGCTTAAGCATGACCTGGCGGCCAGAGGGGCATGGTGACCTGCAGCGAACGTTCGGGCCAGAAGATGTCTTTGCCTACATCTACGCAATGCTGCACTCTTCCAGCTATCGAGAGCGTTACGCGCCATTCCTGAAGCGCGATTTCCCGCGTATACCGCTGACCTCGAACGCCAATCTCTTTCGCGCATTTTGCCATTCTGGCAACACACTACTCAGTCTCCACCTGATGGAGGATTTTCAAAAGAGCCAGGATAGGCCTCTATTCCTACAAGGGAGTAATGTTGTTGAGATAGTGCGCTTCGAACGCGATAAGGCTAGTAAGAATGAAGCGAAAGGGCGTATCTGGATAAATGCCACCCAATATTTCGCGGATGTGCCATTAGACGTGTGGATGTTTTCCATCGGCGGCTACCAGGTTTGCCAGAAGTGGCTGAAAGACCGCCTGGGGAGGAGGCTCGGGGATGATGAGATGGCGGGGTACCGGGGGATTATCGCAGCATTGAGGGAGACCGTTGAAATCATGGGGCAGATTGATATAGCGATTAAGGAGCGGGGCGGGTTTCCAATTTCCACCTGACCCTTTTTCTTACAGCCACCGTTGCCTCGTCGCCACCACCGCGGCTTGCGTCCTGTCTTTCACCTGCATTTTCTGCATGATGTGATGCACGTGCGATTTCACTGTCTCGATGCTGACCGAGAGCTTTTGCGCAATTGCGCGATTGGTTGCTCCTTCGACCAGCAATTGCAGCACCTCGCGTTCGCGCCTTGTCAGGATTCGCGACGACTCCCCAAGCGGGAATCGGGCCTTCACGGTTGTTCCTCTGCCGGGTTTGCTCGCTACCTCTAATATTCCTCCGGCCTGTCGCACGCGCTCCCGCATCGTTTTCAAGCCGAAGGTGACTGTCGTTGGTCGCGCATGAAGGTCTTTTCTTGAGTGACCAATGGCGGGTTTCCTGGTAGAGCCTTCTGTTACTTGCTCTGCGCTGAAGCCGGCGCCATTATCGCTTACTTGCACGATGAGCAGCCCGGTCAACGCGCGAATGCGAATCGTTACATGCGTGGCATTGGCATGTTTGCGCACATTATTGAGCGCCTCCTGAATCAGGCGGTACACAGGCACCTCCAACGAAGGCGGGATATCCAGATTTTCTATCTCATAATCAACCTTAATCGTGGCTTCGTTCTGCCTGAACTCTTGCAACAACTCTCGTATAGCTTTCGCAAAACCCTGTTCCTCCAATTGCACTGGCAGGAGCGATGAAATGCCATGGCGCAAATCCTTCAGTGTGTCAATCAGCACATCACGCGCCCTGCTCAGTTCTCGCTGAGCGGTCTGGGGCTGTCGCTCGTATATACGTCGCACAAGTTCAAGTTTATGAATCACATGCGCGATATTCTGGGCTATTCCATCATGCAGATCACGAGCGATACGGCTCCGCTCCTGATCGATAGCGGTCCGTATTTCGGCAGCATGTGCGCTAATGCCCGGTTGTTCTTCTTCCGGTTGTTGATATTCAACATCGTGAATTGATGTGCTTTCTTCCTCAAGGGCATCCTTCTCATTAGAAGCAGTAAGATAAGTGGAGAGCAGTGAGATGCAAATCAGCAAATCGCCTTCTTCAAGCGTTTGCATATCAATCGCTGCCTGTTCCGGACCGAAGGAGAGGACGAGCACACCCCGGGCATCGACTGCTGTTCGCCCCATTCCCACTGCGGTAACAATCCCAGGCCCGTCACGCCATATCCAATACATTTCTTCTTCAAGAGTGCGTGGATCACCATACATATCTGGAATGTACTGCAGTCCGGGTATACGCAGAGCAGAGCCAAAGAGCCCGTTCAATGGAACCTCAATGCGCTCAGCACGCTCTTGTGCCAATAACAGCTTATGAGATGCGCTCCTGTTCGCATGCATACGTCGTATTCTGCCTGAGGACCGCTGCCCCATGACCGGAGCATCTTTGCCAGGAAAACTATGGCGAGGAGAATGACCGCTGCGCTCCACAAGTACGAGCGCCCGGCGCTGCTTATGAAAGAGGAACAAGAGGGCTAATCGCGCGCCACTGCTCTTACGGGTATAATCCAGCAAAATCTTCCGTCCATGGACGACCGAAGGATCATGCTGTAGTTTCGCAACAAGTTGTAAGAGCATATTCGACACTGCCACAGGTTTCTCTCTCCAATGATGTATCTTCTTCTGTCTTCAGCATACAGGAAGAAAAAATAGGGGGAAGGGCCCCTTTTGCGCATTCGCCAGCTCTAAAAGGAGGAAGAAATCTGGCGGCGAGTGCGCAAAGGGACCCGGTAGAAAAGGGGGAAAGCGGGCGTGGAGGAGCGCCCGTGGTGGGACAATCTAAGAAGGGACACATTACAAGAGGACGGAGCACGCTGGCCGCGGGAACTGGCCACGCTCTTTACAGTTTGTAGCTTGCTTGCTATTCCCAAGTATAGCTGATCTTTTATAGAAAATCAAGCAAGCTGCGTGGCAAAATAGTACTAAGTATTTATATGGAGTCGATGAGCAGACACAAGATAAACTATCCTTTTACCGTGAGCCTGGTAAAAGAGCAGTTAAACTTGTCAATGATTTTTCGCGCCGGAAAAAATTTATTTATGAGTGAGGGTAGCCGACGTCGAGGATGGATGTTCCACCGGCGTTTTGTCTATCGTGAGCAGGGACCTCAATTCCGCATCGCTTACCACCTTGTTTGTCTCCGGATCAAAGATCACATTATCACGCGCACAGTAATACAGGCGATCATAATGCGCCATCGCCCGATCATATGCAGGTAGATATTGCGTCGATTCGTTATCGCCTTTTACCACCCGTAGAAATGCCATCAATGATAATACCAGAGCCACAACGATAGCAATCATCGTGATAATCACCTGAACCAGGTTCGCTGCTTCTCCTGTAGTTTCCGACCCGACCAGGACGAAAATAAAAAACACGCCAATACCAACCAGAAGTATCGCAGCTATCATATACTTGAGCATGGACACCGTGCCTACCGGCAATGTTGGCGGCGCCAGGCGCTCAACACCCGCCTCGTACGCTGTTTGTAATTTCTTTACTTGATCCGCCCGGTTGCATACCGGACAAAGTGGTTTCTGACTGATAGAAGATGCCATAATCTAAATAACCTCCTAGTCCTATCGTCTCTGTAGGGACAGCGCCAGGCGCTGTCCCTACAGAGACGATAAACCATCATTCTACTGCTAAGAAAAGCATATCACGAAGTCGTATATTCGACAATGCCAGGTAACTATTTTTTCGAGCTTCTAACCTCGAGATGCGCCGATCGCCTCCAATCTTTGATGAAGACTTTCGCCATAGTGTTAGAAGCCTTATCACCCGGATATATACAGAACAGTGGTAACGCTTTGCATTATACCAGAATTACTCTTCTATGCTATTCTGCTGATCCTTCAGGCTAGAGAAAATCGGGATCACCTTACATTTGACACGTAGCTCTCTACTCGCTACACTACATACATGTATGAAAACAGAGAGGAAGAGGTATGACGACACCGGCAGCAATCACTATCCTTGGCCTTGGTCCCGGCCGCTATGACGATCTCACCTTGCAAGCGCACGCGTTGCTCACCCAAGCCGCCAGAGAGGGACAAACGGTCTACTTTCGCACACTCATTCATCCTACCGTCGAACCAATCCGGCAGGCTTTGCCAGGTCTGCCCATCGAGTCTTTTGACTCTTTTTATGATGAGTCTATCGATTGGGATAGCCTTTACCAGCAGATTGCGGAGCAGGTCTGTTCGCTGGCCGTTCAATCGCCGGTAATTTACGCCGTGCCGGGTCATCCCTTAGTAGGAGAAGCCTCGGTGCAGCTCATAATGCGGATGGCGCGTGAACAAGGCCTCAGCACGAGTATCATTGCCGGCCTCTCATTCCTCGAACCCGTTTTCACGGCGCTAGAAATCGACCCGCTTGCAAAGGGCACGCAGATTCTCGATGCGACCAACCTTGCGGCGCTACGACAGGACGAGATAGCGGGCAAAATCATTCCTACCGCTCCTTTGCTGGTAGCACAACTCTATAACCGGCGTCTCGCAAGCGCGGTAAAACTGGCGCTCGGCGAGATTTACCCCGATGAATGGCGCGTAAAACTGGTGCGGGCAGCAGGCACCGGCGTTGGAGAAACCACTGCTGCGAACGACCAGGCAGTGATTGACATGCCGCTCTATGAACTTGATCGCAATCACTCCGCCAACCACCTCAGCACGCTTTACGTTCCGCCTGTGGATGAACTCACTGCGCTGCGGGTACCCGAAACGCTGCGCTACATCACGATGCGGCTGCGCCGCGAGCCTGACGGTTGTCCATGGGATCGACAGCAGACGCACGCATCCTTGATTCGTTACGTGCTTGAGGAGACATACGAGGTCATAGAGGCGATTGAAGAAAACGATATGGAGGCATTGGCGGGAGAACTTGGCGATCTGCTGCTCCAGGTGTACCTGCATTCCGAAATTGCGCGGCAGCACGAGGAATTTACGCTGGGCGATGTCTATGAACATGTCAATGCCAAGTTGATTCGCCGCCATCCTCATGTTTTTGGCCAGGTCGAGGTGGAGAACGCCGGTCAGGTGGTACAGAACTGGGAGGTCATCAAGCAACAGGAGCGCGCAGCTGCCGGTAAAGATGTGAAGACTGAAAGCGTGCTGGACGGCATACCAGCGGGCCTCCCTGCGTTGATGGTAGCGCAGGAATATCAGAAGCGTGCCACGAGAGTGAGTTTTGATTACAAAAACATGCAGCAGGTACTGGCGAAGCTGGAAGAGGAATTACAGGAATTGCAAGCGGCGGCTACACCCGAAGGGCTGCTTGATGAAATGGGCGATGTTTTATTCATCGCGGCTCGCCTGGCTCGCTCCTTACATGTTGACGCGGAAGAGGCGCTGCGTCATGCCAATCGCAAATTCCGCCGCCGTTTTCAGGTACTGGAGCAGCTTATTCGTGATACGGAAACTCCCTCTACGGCGTATACTTTAGAGCAATGGCTTGAGTTATGGAGAAAGGCCAAAGACTCAATACAGGCCGAATATTAAATAGAAACCTGATGTATCGCACTCCTGGAGATTGAAGATGCAGAAGCCATACACGATCATTCTGGCCCCAAATCCCTCGATTATGACGGGTCAGGGCACCAATACCATTGTTCTGGGCGATGGAGTCGAAGGGGCAACAGTTATCGATCCGGCGATAGACGATGTTACCTATCTCGACACCATTTTGCGCGCGGGAGCGGAACGCGGCGCTATCCGGCGCATTCTGATTACGCACGGTCACCCCGATCATATCGGGGGCATCAATGCTTTGCGCAAGCGCCTGGGTACCCATCTCGTGCATGTCTTTGCTTTCAGCCGGAAGGGTACGCCTGATATCGACGAAGAGGTTCCGGATGGGACAGTATTTCCGGTAGGAGATGATACGCTCCGCGCCATTCATACCCCAGGCCATCGCTTCGATCATCTGAGCTTTTACCTGGAAAAAGCGCGCATCCTTTTCGCCGGTGACCTTATTTCCGGCATCACGACCAGTGTGATCGCGCCTCCCGAAGGGGATATGCTGGATTATCTCAACTCACTCAAGCACTTACAAGAACTGGACATAGCAGAAATAATACCCGGTCACGGTCCAACCATTCGCGATCCACAGGCAAAGATAGTGGAGTACATCGCCCATCGCCGCCTGCGCGAGCAGCAGGTGATAGAGGCATTAGAAGATTTACCGCGCGGCACGAAAATTCCCGAGATCGTAAAACTCGTCTATACCGATGTTGATCCAAAACTGCACCCGATAGCTGCCTGGTCGGTAGAGGCCCATCTTATTAAGCTGGAACGCGAGGGATTGGCGGAAAGAGTAGATGATGGATGGGCATTGGTTGAGCCGACTGCTTGAAGGCGGTTGGAAGCTGTCCCTACTGCTTTCATTGCCCGATCCGATTGGCAAAATTCATCAGGTGAGAGCGGAATCTGTTGATTACCGCCTCACCAGCAACCTCAACGCCGTCAAGACGGATAGTCCCAGGAAAATCCAGCTGGCAATCGTCTGGTGAATATCGCTCAAAAGGATGCCGCCCGCCAGAGAGGCGGCAAACATGACTATCCAGGTGAGGCCGCTAAAAGAAGATGTTGTTCCATTGCTCATCCCGTTTACATAACCATTCCTTCTTCCACGCCTGCTGTTGCTCCGTGACCTGTGTTCGGGCAGACCTATATGAGCTTTCACTTCGAGTTGTCCGGCATCTATTTTGTTCAGCAACTGCTCGATTGAGCGTGGCAAGGTCAGTAGTATGCGTCCCGATTCCAGCAGTCGGTTCAAGAGCTGCTGGGCAGACTGACCAATACCCTCGGCATCAAGACCAAGAAATTTGCGCGCGTAAGGGGTTGCCACGTCAACAAAGTTGAAATCTGGCGCCAGGCCGGTTGCCACGCCTACCAGTGTACCGATTGCCTTTCCCGTAAAGGCGAATTGGGCAGGTATCTGAAATGGCTGGCCATATAACAATCGCCCCACCTCGTCAGATACCTCGGAGATATCGAGTTCGCGCGCCTCACCCAGTGTCATGCCATAGTACTGCTCCATCATGATCGAGATACCGCGCTCAATCGAGGCTATATTCGCGCCCTCGCCGATGAAGCCCAGGCGGCTCAACGCCTCGACCAGTCCATGCGAGTCGCGTGTGACAAAGCTCAAAAACAGATCCTTCAGAGCCTTCTTCATACTTTTGGTTAAAGAACCCACCATCCCAAAATCGACGAATTCGACAATAGGCCCTGCTCCTGCTGGCCCTTGTTTGACGAAAATATTTCCCGGGTGTGGATCGGCATGGAAGAAACCGGCCTCGAAGAACTGGTAGAAGTAAGTGTTGACTGTGCGCTTCGCCACCTCAAGACGGTCGATACCCGCAGCATCCAGCGCGGCATAATCGTTGATTTTGATCCCATCTATCCATTCCAGCACCAGGACGCGGCGCGTAACATAGTCTTCATATACCCTGGGAATAGAGATCGTCGGATCATCCTTGAACATCTCTTTGAACCGCTTAGCGTTCGCCGCCTCGGAGACAAAATCGATCTCTTCGTACACAGTACGTCGAAATTCGCGGTAAAAGCCCATCAGGTCGATGAACTCACCGGTGTCGACGAAGCGGTTGATTACCCAGATAACGAACTTCAGCGTGCTCAAGTCCATGGCTACAAGCTGCTCGATATTGGGCCGCTGGACTTTGATCGCCACAGTTTCGCCAGTTGATGCAAGCACAGCTTTGTGTACCTGGCCGAGTGAAGCGGCGGCAGTGGCCTTTTGCTCTAACACGCTGAAAACCTGCTCGACCGGCCTGCCGAGTTCCGACTCGATCACATCAACGATATGGCTGAACGGTTCCGGTGGCACTTCATCTTGCAACGAAGACAGAACCGCCAGCGCCCGATCCGGGAGGAGGTCGGCGCGAGAACTGAGGAATTGCCCCAGTTTGATCATGAGCACACCCAGCTTGATGGCCGTCTTGCGAAAAGCAATCAGCACCTCGATCAGCACGTCAACATTCGGTTGTACTTCATAGTTGCCCCGTGCGCGAGCGCGAACCACGCGCCGGCGTTCACGATAGATGACCCATATTGTCCATAAGAGCAGGCGTGAAACGCGCAGAAAGCGTACAATTTGTGAAAATCTATTTATTCTCGGAGTTTTTCTTCCCATCGAAATACCTTTCAATTCTATCTTAGCATATCATGTACGATGGATGGGGGATAGGGGTTCAATGGATAGGAGCGTTCCACATTGCGCTCCAATCTTCCACGTACTATGATTAAGAGTAGTAGTAAAACCCCTGAGAAAATCTAGTATTGGAGGTCTCCTTTGGAAAGTTGTACGTGCGGATACAATTTGTATGAAAACGATCTTTACGTGTCCAGTTCTTATGTCAAGGCTCGCTCCTTCTCGCTACCGGGCGATCAACCGCATTATGCCCCTGACCGCCCGGCCGACGACCAGCATATCCGGCTCGAAATTGTGCTTGACTTCGAGAACGAAACGGTGAGCGGGACCGCCTTTCATACCTTCTCTGTCCTCTATGAAGAGCTGAAGACCATCACACTGGACGCTGTAGAACTGCATATCGAGCAGGTCAGTTTGATGGATGGAACGCGCTTACAATATAACGCCGATGGCAAAAAGCTCACTATAACGCTGGATCATACCTATCATCACAGTGAAGAATTTACCATCGCCGTGCGCTATTCCGGAAAACCGCGCACAGGCCTGCATTTCGTCAAGCCCGCGCCGGAAGACCCCTCTCGCCCTGTTCAGGCCTGGTCTATGGGGCAACCGCGCTATGCCAGCTACTGGTTTCCCTGTCTTGATGCGCCAGGTGAACGCGCCACCAGCGAGATCATCGTCACCGTCCCGGCCAGGTTCCAGACCGTCTCCAACGGCGTTTTGCTGGATGTAACACACAATGATGCCGATTCCCGGTGGGGCGGGATACCTACGAAGACCTACCATTGGCGGCACAACATACCAACCGCGGCCTACCTGATCTCACTGATAGTGGGCGAATTTGCCGTCATTGAAGATTCCTTCAGGGGCAAACCCGTGCAATACTACGTCAGGCCCGACCGTAAGGACGATGCCCTGCTGCTGATGGGCAAAACGCCGCAAATGCTGCAATTCTTCTCGGAATATACGGGCGTTGAGTATCCCTATGAGAAGTACGCGCAGACGGTCGTCGAACTGTATACCGGCGCTATGGAGCATACAAGCGCGACCACCCATAGCTTTACCCTGCTCCTGGATCAGCGCGCCGCCCTCGATTTCAACACGGTCGCGGTCGTTGCCCACGAACTGGCGCACCAGTGGTTCGGCGACCTGGTGACATGCCGGGATTGGGCCAATGGCTGGCTGAACGAAGGCTTCGCTACCTACTTCGAGGAGCTCTGGACCGAACACGACCTGGGAAACGATTACTTCAAGCAGTCGATGCTCAACCTTAAGCAGCGCTATCTGGCAGAAGATCGTAACTACCGGCGTCCTATCGTTTATTATGTCTATTACGACCAGGGATTTGAGTTATTTGACCGGCACATGTACGACAAGGGTGCCTGGGTCTTACACATGCTGCGCCACCAGCTAGGCGATGCCGCCTTTCGCCGCGCTATTCATACCTATCTTGAACGACACCGCGAGCGCGAAGTTGTCACTGCCGATTTCGAACGCACCGTAGAAGAGGTCACCGGACATAGCCTGGAGCAGTTCTTCGAGCAGTGGGTCTATTCGGGTGGCTATCCAGAGTTTGAGGTGGGCTATGCCTGGGATAACGAGCACTCTATGGCAAAAATAAAGATTCGACAGGTACAAAAGGTGGATGATCTGACGCCCTGCTTCGTCACGCCTGTCGATCTTGCTTTTACGCTCCCATCATCCGGCAATCCTACCAATAATACCGGCACACTGCAAACGCACACTGTGCAGATGCGCGTAGTGGTTGGCGAGGATGGGCAAAACGAGCAGACCTTCTATTTCCCCCTGGAACGCGAACCCGTCATGGTGCGTTTTGACCCGGACGGCTGGCTGCTTAAAACGCTGAAATTTGAGCGTCCTGACTCCATGATGCGCTACCAGCTTGCGCATGATCCCGATATCCTGGGGCGCATTGAGGCCGCCGAAGCCCTTGGACAGAAAGGCGGCGAGGAAAATACCGCTGCTCTCGCAGTGGCGTTGCTCCACGACCCATTCTGGGCCGTGCGCGGGAATGTCGCCCAGGCCTTGAGCGACATTGGAACCGCGCAGGCGCAGGAGGCTCTTTTGCAAGGATTGCAGCAGCTTGATCCCACACAATTCTCACGCGCGCGCGCCGCAATCGCTACCGCTCTAGGAGCGTTTCAAGCGCCTGAGCAGGCGGAACTGGCGCAGCGCTCGGCCCAGGCGCTCAACACGCTGTTGGAGCAGGGAGATACCAGCTACCTTGTAGAGGCAGCGGCAGCGGAGGCGCTAGGAAAGACACGCACATCCGGTAACGTTGAACTGCTCGAAAAATTGCTGTCGCGCCCGACCTGGAATGCGACCGTCGAAAAGGGTATCCTCACAGGACTCGCGCTGTCAGGCGAAGATCGTGTTGTCGATCTTCTCAGTTCCTGGCTGGTAGGTACCCATCGCCATCCTACCGAGCGCCTCGCGGCTGCTTCCGCCATGGAAGCAATGGGCAAACATCGCTATCTCTATAGTGAAACGGCTTGCCAGCGAGCAATCACGGCGCTGTGTATGGCGGTTGAGCATGATAGCTGGCCGCGCGTACGAGCCGTTGCCGCGCTTGCGCTGATGCCGTTTGGCGATAAGCGGGCCATTGAGCCCTTAGAGCGAGCCGCAAGCCACGAAATCGAATCGCGCTCGAAGCGTAATATGCGTATCGCCGTAATGGCTCTCCGTTCTGGCGGCAGCAGCGATGAACAGTTAAAAGAGTTGCGGCAAAACCTGGATCGACTGCGCGAGGAGAACCGCAAGCTACAAGAGCAACTGAGCGCTCTGGAAGCGCGGATCTCCTGATTGCGGAGTACAGGCCGGGCTATGGACATTGACAAATAGACCGGCAGGCCGGTTTACCGGCCTGCCGCTGATTTATCGGCCCCGCGCCCCTGGCCGGAGTAGTTTACTAAAAACCATTATCGGCCTGCCGGAATTATCAACGAGCCTACTGTGCAGTTGCTACCGGTACAAACACATCGCCTTCGGAGCCGCAGGAGTTCACGTGTAGCCCATCATTTTTAAGCGCTGCGCTACCACATGTATACGTTCCAGTTGTATGCGGCTTATTGGGAGCAATATACATCTGAACTGTATCGGTTATAGTACACGGTCCGTTCTGGTTCTTGATTGTGAAGTTATGGATAGTTCCTGTGTCCAGGTTGCTTTGCGAATAGGTCAATACGGCAGGATGACAGGCTGCATAGGCCTGCGCGAAGCAGCTTTCGTCCCGTTTCGCAGTGTTTTCTTCAGTCGGTACCACGAGATCACGGATTGTATGCACAGTGCCGCAATTCCTCACCAGCGGCGGCTGTGCCGTAGGCGTCGTAGTAGGCGAGGGAGATGACTGGCTGCCAACGGTAGTGCCATTATAGCCACAGGCGCTCACTAGCGCCATGAGAAGCAAGATACTCCCTCCCATCAGAAATGCCGGTAATTTTTTCCCTTTCAGCATGCGTTTTCCTCCTTTTTTCTTTTCCTGCCCGCGGTTATTTGTTCCCGAAGGTATCTAATGCCGGAACGCACCCCGGTGATCACCCCTCCCTTACTCATAGGTAGAAACGTTAACGGGCGCCAAAAGTTCCCGTACTTGTCTTCAGGTGATATTCGCGCTATAGTAGGGCTGCGGAAATATTTCCGCATTTTTCACCGCGAAAGAGAACTATGAGAATAGATACGCCGCAAGCGCTTGCGGCGTTGGAGTTACGAATGGTAGATATCATTGCTAATCTGCACTTTTTGAATATGGTCCTGGTGCTGGCAACGGGAGCCGTTTCTGCTATCTGGGGCTTTATCCTTTTTTTTATGAAGAGGCCCATGAACAGGCCCTGGCGCATAATGCTCATTATTACCGGCATCGATACCGCGATTCAGGCCTTGCTCGGTATCACTTTGGTGCTGCTTGGTCAGAAGCCAGGCGCTCCCGGTGATAGCCTGTATTACCTGCATTATGTGTATGGCGCCATCGTCGTCCTGGCCATTCCGGTTGCCGTTACCTATGCCACCGGTGGTAAGGAAAAACGCCGCGATGTACTGATTTTCAGCATCGCCGCATTAATACTCGTAGCGGCGGCTATTCGCGCCCTGATGACAGGCCCAGCGTAGGGGCCAGGTACTACCCCTCGATTAGATGCGTGCGCAGCACACAGTCGCGCCTGGGGCAGGCAACCGCGACCCAGCAGCGTTTCTGGTCGAAATAAGAGCATAGATCGCACCCCAGGGACTTAGTTCGAATAGAAGTAGGAGGGAAGGATGCGCGCCTCGTTTATCCATATCGCGGATACTCATCTCGGCTACGAACAATATGGAGTGCGCGAGCGTTTCAATGATTTCAGCCGGGCATTCTGGAATATTATCGATGATGCCCTGAATCGTCGCGTCGATTTTATGGTCATTGCCGGCGACCTGTTCAATAAACGCGCTATCGACGCGCTGACACTCATTCACGCTATCGAGGGGCTGAAGAAGCTCAAAGAGCGCGGTATTCCTGTGATAGCAATCGAGGGCAACCATGATCGCAGCTATTATCGCGACGGTATTTCCTGGCTGCAGTTCCTGTGCCACCAGCAATACTTGATGCTGCTGGCGCCACGCATGCGCGATGGGGTCCCGCAGCTTACACCCTGGGATTCCCGCACGATGCTCGGTTCCTATGTGGACCTGCTGGACGGTCGCCTGCGCGTTTACGGACTGCCATGGCAGGGCGCGGCTACGCTGCGCAGCATGGATGGATTGGCAAAGGCGATGGAGGCCGTTCGTGACGAGGGAGACGCAGCCGGCATCGAGTACCGCCTGCTGATGATGCATACCGGCCTGGATGGTATCGTACCGCGCATCCAGGGATTGCCAACTATGGCACAATTCGAGCCGCTGCGCCGCCAGGTCGATTACCTGGCGCTAGGTCATGTGCACAAACCCTTCGAATTCTACGGTTGGATGTATAATCCCGGCTCGACTGAAACATGCGGCGCGGAAGAATCAGTATGGGAAGATCGCGGCTACTATTATGTCGAAATCGACACCAACCATCCAGAAAGCATCATCGACCCGGATAAACAGGCGCGTTATCATCGTGCCACACATCTAGTCAGCAAACGCCGCCCATTCGTACGTCACGACCTGCGCGTCGACGGACTGGAAGAGCCGGGTCTGCTCTATGCTCGCCTGGAGGAGTATTGCCATCGACATGGCCATGACCACGATGAGGACGAACTTCGCCCGCTGGTGCAGATAAACCTGGTAGGCACCCTAACTTTTGATGCCGGTTCGCTTAACACAAACTATATGGAGGAAATAGTACGCAACCATTTCGCTCCTCTCTATGTACGCGTTGACAACAATACCAATGATCAGGACTACATTCCCGATGACGGCGATATCGACGGGCGCGACCGCTCGACCTGGCACGAACTGGAACGCCACATTTTCGAGGAACTGATCAGCCGGGATAGTCGTTATCTAGCGGCGCGAGAACAATGGAGCAGAGTCCTCGCCGACTTAAAACAGATGGCAATGCAGAAGGACGATCCTACCCACATTGCGCTCTATTTGCGAGAGAAACGCGCGGAGCTCCTAGGGATGTAGGGGCCAGATCGGCGGCGAGCCGGGAGTACTTTTCTGACATCCACTCATAACTCGGGGGGCAGGGGTTTCACCCCTGCCGGGGTGCGGGGTGTCCCCGCTTGCTTCCCCTCCCGTCCTGACGGGCCGGAGGCCCGCTGCAAGAATTATGAGTGGATGGCAGGTACTTTTTTCTTGACAAAGTACTATGCCAAAGGCTATACTTGTGTAGTATGTTGAGTTAGTCAATCAACATACTACACTTCAGGTTATTGGAGATAAGCACCTGTGACATGTTGAGCAAGCTCGGTCTGTATGCAGTTTCTAGACTGGCGACTGCACCTGGTGTCGTTTGCCATCGTCATCTCCTCTGAGCCTTTCACATGCATAATAGCCTTGCTGGCCTTATCTCCATAACCTGTTTTTCGAAAAACTCGGCACAGCTAATAGCCAGTCCGGATTTACGGCGCGCAAGAATGAACTGTCTCCCCTATTCCCGCCTCCAATCAACCTGGATTACCTTTCAACCAGTTTTTCTTTATCTTGAAATTTTGTTCCAAAACCTCTTGACATAGAATATTTGTTCTGCTACTATTAGGCATGTAGAACAGAGTTTCTTAAAAAGGAGGTATTATTATGGGGGCAACGCAGGCCAAAAAACAGCTCACGCCAGTAGAGTTCGACGAAGAAGATGATGACTCCATTTATCAAACACGTCCTCCTAGCAGCGCCCGCAGGTACATACAACCCGTAGAGCATGACACGCTAGAAGATACAGATATTCAAAAGGCCCCGTTCATCCAGAAGCGGCGCTCCAGTGCGAACGCAACCACCAGCACAGGTATGGTTTCGCAAGCGATTGACCCCAAGACAACCACGCCCCGGACCACCGTCCCCCCTCTGAGGGCAGGCTGGAGGTATCGAAACGCCATTCGTCGCTTCCCCCTGGTGGCACTTATCATCGGTATGCTGCTCATGGCACTGCTGGCGTATCTCTTAAGTTCGTTCGGTACATGGTGGCAAATCCACCAGGATGATGTAACCTATGGTCGACCTCGCACTTTCCAGATTGACGCGGTTGTAGGACACAACGACAGTCCGGCGAATCCATCCCACTTTATCTTTCTCAACCTGAATCGCCATGTCGAAATCATCGAATTTCCCGGCGGGGACGCCACCCACGCACATATCTATATTGGCCCCACGCTGTTTGGCGATGGGCAGGATTTAACTCCTATTACGGGCCAATTCCGTGATGTGAATGGTGATGGCAAGCCGGACATGATTGTGCACATCCAGGACCAGGCCCTGGTATATATCAACACAGGTACCCAATTCCGCCCGGCGCAACCCTCCGATCATGTGCGCTTGTGACGTAATGGTCTATTTCAGCCGGTTGCGCCTTTATTCTCGCGCCGGCTGAGACTGAAGTACGAGAAGGATATTACAAAGATAAACATGCCGATGACAATATATGCGGTCTGGAAATCTGCCGATGTCGCAAGCGCAAAGCTCCCCAGGACGATGAAGACGCCAATAAGGAAGAATAGGACACCGAGAGCCGCATATAAGTTGTTGCTGCGATAGACCATAGCGATACTCCTTCCTTCACACGCTTCTAAAAGGAGTATACAACAAGAAAAAGCCTGAAGGATAAGTTCCTTCAGGCTTCCACCCTACCACATAACCACCACAAATACTGCTTACTCGACCACCATACTTCTAAGGCTGCTTCCCTACCATCTTACCGCTACATTCCAGGATGCCCATAAATCCCCCTCATCCAACTTCCACCATTGTATAACCCTGGTTTCCTTCCACCTTTTGTATGGTGTCACTTGAAAAATCTCCATTCGCTTGTTACAGGACATACTATACCATGTCAACCTGACTAACCTATGAAAAGAGAGAGGCAAAGTATGACAAATTTGTCATACTTTGATCAGTTGATCAAATTAAAAATATTACAGTTTATTCATTATAATCATGATACGAAAAAGGGTCCCCGCCTGATATGCTCCACCTCTTGATGAAGCGGGAGATATGAGGCATACTGAATGCATATCAAAAGCGCTTTTGTACCTGTAGAGGTAAACGTTTAGAATGGTTGCATTTCATTCCTGTTTATTATGTGAAACCGTCCAGCTTACTATTGACGATCACGTACTGATGCTGAACTCGGCGGAAGATGAATTCGTGACAATGGCGGCCCAGCAAATTTCCGCTGGCAAACTTATACTTGCCGAAGATAATATAGCTGCCCTGTCGCGCTTTGAACAATCACGCGAGCGCAATTTGCCAGGCGCGTACGCACACATCCCTTTTCACGAGTATACCCTGCATGCGGCCCCGACAAACATCGACGTAGCGGCGATGAATATACTCTACCAGCCGGGCAATGCCTGGATACACTATGGCTTGCAGCTAGCCAGGTACGCGCTGAAGCCCGGGGGGCAACTTTATGTCACAGGGGCTAAGGATCGCGGCATCCTTTCGGTGGCAAAACGCATGCAAGAATCCTTTGGCAATGTTGAAACGTTGATGATCAGCAAGGGCCGGCGAGTCGTCCGTTCGCGCAAAGATGAAACGTTAGCTACCGGAGAGGCGCAGGTTGCCAGACCGCTGCTTACTCCTTTTGCGGATGGCGATTTAGATGAGGGGACGCGCCTGCTGTTAGAGGCCTTAGAGGTACATGTAACCGATGTGGCGCTTGATATCGGCTCTGGAGCCGGCTATATCGGCATGCATATTGCGCGCTTAGCCCGGAAGGGCCAGGTGACGATGGTCGACACAAGTCTGGCAGCGGTGGATGCGGCGAGGCACAGGATAGAGCAGAGCGGCCTGACCAATGTGCAGGTTCTGCCGAGCGACGGCATCCAGGCAGTTCGCTCGCAACGCTTCGACTTAGTTGCGACGAACCCGCCATTTCACCTGGGCGGCGTCCAGACAACCGCGACGGCCGAGCGTTTCATTCGCGAAGCCAGGCAAGTGCTGCGACCGCGTGGGCGTTTCTATCTTGTCGCAAACCGCTTTCTGAAATACGAGCCGGTGATGCGAGCCTGCTTCAAAACTGTTGAAGAAGTTGGAGGGAATACGAAATATAAAGTGCTACGCGGACTGATTTGAAAAGAAAAACTGCTCACCGAATTTGGGGGACGCGATCTGCGTGCCGATGTCTTGCTCAAGGGCTGTTCGGTGAGGGAAATATAGCAGATCAGCAATGGCTGAGAGAGAGGTTTAGAATGCATAGTACTCTTGTGACGCCTGATCGCAAAACTTACTGCGGCACAAACAGCAGAGGAAGCAAAACTTTATCTTCTTGAGACGAACGAGGACGAAGACGCAGAATAAATCACGCCCTCGCGCCACTCTTGCCTGGCTCCTGCTCATCCTGGCCAACGTTCTGTGGGCGTGCAGCTACGTTGCCGCCAAATATGCCTTGCGTGACGCCTCGGTTCTCATGATGAACGCGCTGCGGATGCTTATCGCCGCTATTGTTCTGCTGCCGTTCCTCATCGCCACGCGTAAATCTCTGCAGCTGACCCGCAGAGATTTGCCGCAACTGGCGCTGCTGGCTTTCATCGGGCTGGTCATCAATAAAACTTTCGAGTATGGCGGGCTATCGTTATCTACCGCCTCAGATGTCGCGCTGCTCATTACCAGCGAATCGCTGTATACGGCAGTTTTTTCATGGCTGCTGCTGCGAGAACGCTTCAAGTCGCTCACGGTTATCGCCTTGCTGCTTGGATTTGCCGGCGTCTACCTGATCGTCGAGCGCAGCTTGATACCGAACATCCCTTCCGGCGGCGGTATCATGCGCATGGTGGGGGACTTGATGGTTGTGCTGGCACTGATCTTCGAGGCATTTTATACTGTACGTGGGAAGGCTCTGCTGGTGAAGCACTCGCCTTTGTTGATCACTGCCACGACTATCGTGGGCAGCACCATTTTCTGGATTCCGATTGCCGGCGGCGATATCCTGCTCAACGGCTGGCACCCGTTAGGCCTTGCAGCCTGGCTGGGAATAGGCTGGCTGGCGCTGATGTCCACGGTGATTGCCTACCTGGCCTGGTTTAAGGGATTGGCAACCGTCGATGGCTCCGCCGCTGCATCGACGCTGTTCATCCAGCCGCTGCTCGGCACCGTACTGGCCATCATTCTACTGCACGATCAGTTGCTTCCCACGACAATCGTGGGCGGAATATTGATCATCGCCAGCGTCTATTTGATTTCGCGCTAGTGAAACCGGGGATAATGGAATGACAACGATACTTTATTTGAACGGTACAATCTATACGATGGATGCGGCGCAGCCACGCGCCCAGGCCATCGCCATCGATAGCGCCAGCGGGCGCATTCTGGCGGTTGGCGATAACGACGAAATACGCCGCATGGCGGTCAGAGATAGCGAAATGATAGACCTACGCGGCAAAACCATGCTGCCCGGCTTTATCGACGCCCACATTCACCTGGTCGAGGCTGCCTATCGCAGGCACTATATCGATGCGAGCGGTACGAGAAGTGAGGCAGAAGTGGCAAGATTGGTACAACAGCGAGCAGAACAAACTCCGCCTGGCCAATGGATACAGGGCGGACGCTGGGATAAGAATCTCTGGCCCGGCCAGCAGTTTCCCGGCCGTGCCTCGCTCGATGCCGTCGCGCCTGCCCATCCCGTAGCCCTGTGGAGCAAGGATGGGCATCTGCTGTGGGTCAACTCCCTGGCCTTGCAGCGCGCCGCAATCACAGCGGCAACACCCGATCCGGCCAATGGAGCCATCCTGCGTGATAGCAATGGCGAACCCACCGGCGTTCTAGAGGAGGAAGAGGCGACCTCGCTCGTCTACCGCGTCATCGATAAGCGCGATCCCCTTTTGACCCGACACCTGACGCAAAATATCATCAAAGACTTGCAGCGTTCCGGCATCACCAGCATTCACGATATCGAGGCCAGGGAATCCTTCACCTTGTTCCAGCAACTACGCGACGAGGGACAACTGGGGGTGCGCGTGGAAATGTTCTTGCCGCGCCACATGCTGCCGGAGTTGCGCGAAATAGGATTACAGGCAGGCTTTGGCGATGACCTGCTGCGCTTTGCCGGCATCAAAATCTTCGCCGACGGCACGCTTGGCTCGCAGACCGCGGCCATGCTCGAAGGCTTCGAGGGCAATCCCCATAACAAAGGTATTCTGACATTGCCGGAAGCAGAGATGAACGAGATAGTCAGAGCAGCCGCCGAAATGGGCATCAGCATCGCCATTCACGCCATTGGAGATCGCGCGGCCCATGTCGCCCTGAATTCCATCGAACAGGCGCAGCAGTCGTTAGCTGGTTCGCCGTCCGAGAGTAAAAAGAGGCGCCTGCGCTACCGCCTGGAACACGTGCAATTAATCACTTCCGAGGACCT
>Ga0209061_1000254_pt1 | contig 162505 bp, 138 predicted proteins | sample Coa_R1_10_FD_187157 | JGI IMG/M metagenome (GOLD analysis project Ga0209061, IMG submission 187157) | Surface soil microbial communities from Centralia Pennsylvania, which are recovering from an underground coalmine fire - Coalmine... | ecosystem: Environmental > Terrestrial > Soil >...
GGTCCTCAGGATCCGCTGCTGCTCGCGCGCATGCGCAACCGGGTACCCCTCGCCGGAGGCGGCACGCTCGGGCCGGCCGATGTAGCCGAAGCGCAGTCGCTCGGGGAGGATCTGCAGCAAGCGCGGGGACATGTGCGCCCGCGCTCCCATGTTGCGCGGCTCCTCCTGCACCCAGACGACTTCCTCGAGCCGGGGGTAGCGCTCAACCAGCGCCATCAGCTCCGACTGCGGAAACGGGTAGAGCAGCTCCACCCTCCCGATCGCGATCTCGGGCCGTTGCGCGCGCAGCTCATGGCTTGCGAGGTCGTAGTAGATCTTGCCGCTGCACAGGATCAGCCGCCTGACCCGCTCGGGCTCGACGCCATCGTCCCCCAGCACGGGTTGAAAGCGCCCCTGGGCCAGCTCCGAGAGCTCGCTTGTCGCCTGCGGAAGCCGCAGCAGGCTCTTGGGCGTCATCATCACCAGGGGCCGCTGCTTGGCGATCCGCGCCTGGCGGCGCAGCAGGTGGAAGTACTGCGCGGGCGTCGTGCAGTTGGCCACGCGAATGTTGCCCTCGGCCGCAAGCTGCAGAAAGCGCTCAAGTCGCGCCGAGGAGTGCTCCGGGCCGGAGCCCTCGTAGCCATGTGGCAGAAGCAGCGTCAGCCGGGAGGTCTGCCCCCATTTTGCAAGCCCGGAGACGATGAACTGGTCGATGATCACCTGCGCTCCGTTGGCGAAGTCGCCGTACTGCGCCTCCCACAGCACGAGCGTCTCCGGTGCCTCCTGCGAGTAGCCGTACTCGAAGCCCAGACAGGCCATCTCCGAGAGCGGGGAGTTGTGCAGCTCCATCGGCGCAAGCGCCCCGGGCAGATGCTGGATCGGGCAGTGCTCGCGGCCGGTTCTCGGGTCGTGCAAGACGAGGTGGCGCTGCGAGAAGGTGCCGCGCTCGGAGTCCTGTCCCGTGAGCCTGATCGGGATTCCCTCGGCCAGCAGCGAGGCGAACGCGAGCGCCTCCGCATGCGCCCAGGTGATCCTGCCGTGGCCGGCCAGGGCCTCCCGTCGCTGCTCGAGCTGGCGGGCGAGCTTGGGGTGCACGGTGAAGCCCTCGGGCACCGACAGAAGCTCCTCGCCCAACACCCGCAACTTCTCGGCTGGCACGGCGGTGTTCACCTCCGGCGAGGGGCTGCGGTCGAGCTGGTACTCGCCCGTCGCCTGATCGTCCTGCTGGCGGGCCGCCTTGATTCGTTCCTTCAGGCTGCGGTGCGCCTCTGTCAGGACCGACCACACCTCGTCGGTCATCTCAGTTGACTCCTGCTCGGAGACCACGCCCCGCTCGATCAGCGAGCGGGCGTAGAGCTCGCGCACAGGGGGATGCCGCTTGATCACCTGATACATCTCGGGCTGGGTGTAGGCGGGCTCGTCCGCCTCGTTGTGGCCAAAGCGGCGGTAGCCGATCAAGTCGATCAGCACGTCGTGTCCAAACTCTTGGCGGAAGGCGAACGCAAGCCGGACGGCGGCAATGCAGGCGGGCACATCGTCGGCGTTGACGTGGATGATCGGCACGTCGAAGCCCTTCGCCAGATCCGAGGCCCAGGTGGTCGAGCGCGCATCCTCCGGATCGGTGGTGAAGCCGATCTGATTGTTCTGGATGATGTGGATCGTGCCACCGACCGTGTAGCCGTCGAGGGCCTGCAGGTTGAGCGTCTCGGCGACGATCCCCTGGCCCGGGAAGCTCGCGTCACCGTGCAAGATGATCGGGATTGCCGCCCCGAGGTCCTGGTGAGCGTGCGGCCCCTGGCGCGTGGTCTGGGCCGCGCGGGTCGCGCCTGAGGCGACGGGCGCGACGTATTCGAGGTGCGAGGGGTTGGACTCGAGTCGGACGGTGATCGACTCACCGCCCGCGAGCTGATAGGTGCCCTGCGCACCGTGGTGATACTTGACATCGCCGGTGCCGCCCTGGGGGATCGTGGTGATCGGGTCGAGGGTCGTCTGCCCCTCGAACTCGGCGAAGATCGACTCGTACGAGCGGCCGAGGTTGTGCGCGAGCACGTTCAGCCGGCCGCGGTGCGCCATCCCAATCACGACCTCCCGCGCACCCTCCCGCGCGGATAGCCGGATCAGCTCGTCGAGCATCGGGACGGTCATGTCGAGCCCCTCGATCGAGAACTGCTTCTGGCCGAGGTAGGCCTTGTGCAGGAAGCGCTCGAGGGCGTCAACCTGGGTCAGGCGCCTGAGCAGCGCGCGCTCCTCCTCGTCGCTCAGGGGGTCGCGGAACTGCCCCGACTCGATCGCCTCCCGCAGCCACAGCCGCTGACGGTGCGAGGTGATGTGCTCGATCTCATAGGCGATCGGCCCGCAGTAGGTCTCGCGCAGGTGCGGTAGCGCATCGGCGAGCGTCTCCCCGGGCACGTACATGCGCAGCACACGCGCGGGGATCTTCGCCATCACCTCGGGCGTCAGCCCAAGCGGCTCGGGATCAAGCGAAGGGTCGCCGGTCGGCTCGCGTCCGAGCGGATCCAGACGGGCCGCCAGGTGGCCGTGCGTCCGGTGGGCCTTCACCAGCGATACCGCCGCCTGCACGGCCGCGAGCAGCTCCTCATCGACCGGGGCCTCGGCGGGCCGCCCAGCCGCAGGCGGCGGCGCGGCCGGCGCTCCGTCCGCGGGGGCGATCGCTGGAGCGCCGGGCGGTGGCAGCGGCGCCAACCGCACCCCGAGCGCTTCGAAGATCTCCTCGTAGAAGCGACCCTCACCCTGCAGCAGGGCGTCGATCCTCGCGAGGAAGCGGCCCGACTCGGCGCCCTGGATGATCCGGTGGTCATAGGTCGAGGTCATCGTCATGACCTTGTCGGCGCCGATCGCCGGGCCGACCCGCTCGAGCCCGGGCGGATAGCCGATCGCGCCGGTGGCGACGATCGTGCCCTGGCCGGCCATCAGTCGCGGCACCGAGGCGATCGTGCCGATGCCGCCAGGGTTGGTCAGGCTGAGGTTGGCCCCGGCAAGCTCGTCGGGGCTCAGCGCGTTTGTGCGCGCCTTCTCGACGAGCTCGTCGTAGCGCTTCATGAAGCGGTCGAACGGCAGCCTGCCGGCGTCCCTGATCACCGGCACCAGCAGCATCCGCCCACCGTCACCGCGCTCGACGTCGACCGCGATGCCGAGGTTGACGGCGCCATCGTCGACACGATGCGGGGTGCCCTGGATCTCCTCGTAGTGGGTCGCCATCACCGGCATCTCCTCGGTCGCCACGCGCGCGATCGCGTACGCGATCAGGTGCGTGAACGAAACCCGCCTGCCGGCGTCCTTGAGCTGCCTGCGGCGCGCATCCAGCACCGTGACAGGGATCGTGCGAAACGAGGTGGCGGTCGGCAGCGCGCGGCTCTTCTCCATGTAGCGTGCGAGCGCCGCAGCTGCGCCCTTGAGCTGCTGAGCGCGACCGGTGCCCGGAGCGCGTTCGGGCTTGACAGGGGCGGCCCTGTCGGGGGCCGCCCTGGTTTGGGTTGCCGTGGCGCCATCGCCACCGTCGTCGGCGCGAGGCGAACCGTTGCCTCTGGCGGCGAGCACGTCGGCCTTTGTGATCCGCCCACCGCGTGCGCTGCCGCGCACATGCGCGAGGTCGATTCCCTCGGCCGCGGCGAGGCGGCGGGCCACAGGCGAGATACTGGCGCCGTCGCCGGGCTCATGGCCACCGACCTCTGGCTCGGGGGATCCGATCTGGGCGGTGGGACGATCGATGCGGCTCTCGCCTGACGCCCGGCCCGACGGCTCCGGCGCGGCCGAAGGACGTCCGTCGGGTGCTGTGGCGATCCGTCCGATCACCTGCCCGACCCCAACCGTCTCCCCCTCCTGCGCCAGGATCTCGACCAACTCCCCGCTCGCCGGCGCCGGCAGCTCCATATCGATCTTGTCGGTCGAGATCTCAACAACCGTCTCGCCCTCACGAACACGCTCGCCGACCCCAACCGCCCACCGCAAAATCGTCCCCTCAGACACCGACTCCCCGCCACCCGGCGTAACGATCTCAACGATCTCGCGGGTCTGCGCGACCTCCTCGGCCTCCTTCGGCGGGGACGCGGGTGCAGCCGTGGCGGCCTGCGCGCCGAGCTTCCGCTCGCCCGGCGAGGGCGCGCGAGGCGCCTCGCCGTTGGCGGGAGCGCCGCCCTCTCCCACGCGGATCCGTCCGATCACCTGCCCGACCCCAACCGTCTCCCCCTCCTGCGCCAGGATCTCGACCAACTCCCCGCTCGCCGGCGCCGGCAGCTCCATATCGATCTTGTCGGTCGAGATCTCAACAACCGTCTCGCCCTCACGAACACGCTCGCCGACCCCAACCGCCCACCGCAAAATCGTCCCCTCAGACACCGACTCCCCGCCACCCGGCGTAACGATCTCAACGATCGTGGAGGTGCCTGTCGCCATCGACTCCAACTCTAACGATTCGTCGCCGGAGCCCCAGCGGCGGGGCAGTCGGCAGAGCCGAGGGGCGGGAGCCCCTGCGAGCGCAGCGCTCGCTGAAGCCGGGCGGCGAGAGCCTCACGAGCGCAGCACCCGCTAAAGCCGGGCGATTAGCTGCGGCTCGCCGCGAGCCGGCGGGCGCGGCGCTCCAGCAGGATGAAGCCGATCGATCCCGCGAACGGCCCCAGGCCGCCGAGCACCGCGATGTCGACCGCGAGCCAGAATGGGATCACGCGCGCTCGCGCAGCGGCTGCGCAGACTAGCGACATCGCAATCCAAAGCAGCCCGTGCGCCATTCCCAGCACAAACGTCTCCGGCTCAGGGCTCCCGAACGCAAGCCAGGCGATCAGGAGCGCCATGTAGATGCAGGAGTGCGTGAACGAGACGACCTCAAGACGCCTGAACGTGACCGGCCCAAGCCGTCCACCGCCGGCAATCGCGGACACGTCCGGTCGCCGAGCGCCAGGCTTCCAGGCCCCCACCGCGTCAGAAGCGCTCACGGTCTGCCGGTCGGATGCGCCGACCGCCCGCGGGTCGGTGGCGCGTACTGCCCGGGATGGCCCCGCAGCAGCTTGCCGCGCGCGGGGCATCCTCATGGCTTTGCCCCCGCGCTCGCCCCCGTGGCGCTCGCGCTGGCCGGCTCGGAGACGAAGCGCGCCATCAATCGCAGGGGCTGATGGGCCTCCGGCGGCCACTCCTCGACCGCCCGCGGCCACCAGGCGTAGCCCTCGTGCTCGGCATCGGGAACGACCTCCGCTCCCTCCGCCAGCCACGCCTGGCCGAGCAGCAGCAGCGCGCCGCTTGGCAGCCTCACCAGTGCCTCCAGCGCAAGCCGCTGCGGCTGGACCGACCATTCCTCGGCAAGCTCGCGGCGCATCGTCTCAAGCGGATGCTCGCCGACCTCGATCGCGCCCGCCGCCCCGAGCGCCCAGCGGCCGGGCCACGAGGCGAGCCACGGCGCCCGTCGACCCGCCAGCCAACGCCCGTCCGCCGAGCGCACCACGCACGATGCGGAGACGCCGACCGCCCCTTGATCCAGCAGGCGCAGCGACCAGCGCGCCGGCTGCAGGTCCAGCACCAGACGGTCTCCCTCCACGCGCCAGCCCACAAGCGCGGCCGCGTACCCGTCATGGCTGGGTGAGCCGCGGGCGCGCAGCTCGGCGAGCACCGCATCCGCTGCCTGAGACGCTCGCGCGTCTGGCTCATATGGCCGCTCGAACCAGCGGACCACCACCTTCGACTCGTCCCACGGTCCGCGTGCAAGCAGGGTGCGGTCGCTCGCCACGCTCGCAACGGTAGCGAGCGCGCGCCTGCGGACGCCATTTCAGGGCGGGATCCTCCGGCCCTTTCCCCCGCAAGGCATCGCGGCAAATTAGGCGCAGCCTTCGCAAAGCCGTCGCCAGCGAACACGTTGGCGCCCTCGCGCGAGAGCATCGTCCATGATTCGCGCAAACCACGGACCCCGAGGGAGGCTCATCAGCATGCAGACTGAAGCAGCAGTGCTCTGGGAGTATGGCCGCGACTGGGAGATCGAGGAGGTGACCCTCGACGAGCCGCGCAGCGGCGAGGTCCTCGTGCGGCTGGCCGCGTCAGGCCTTTGCCACTCCGACGAGCATGTCCGCGTGGGCGATCTGCCGATGGAGGCGCTGCCGGTGATCGGCGGCCACGAGGGCGCCGGCGTGATCGAGCGCGTTGGCCCTGATGTGCGCTCGCTGGCCGAGGGAGACCACGTCGTGCTCAGCTTCGTCCCCGCCTGCGGGCGCTGCCGCTGGTGCGCGGTCGGACGTGAGAATCTGTGCGTCGAGGGGGCGGGGATCCAGGTTGGCCTGCAGCGAGATGGCACAAGCCGTCACCACGCGCGGGGCAAGGACGCACGCCTGATGTGCATGCTCGGCACGTTCTCGACCCATACGGTCGTCAACCAGGACTCGGTTGTAAAGATCGACGATGACATACCGCTTGACAAGGCCGCGCTCGTCGGCTGCGGCGTCACCACCGGCTGGGGGACAGCGGTCTACGGCGCGGGGGTCCGGCCGGGTGACACGGTCTGCGTGCTGGGCATCGGCGGGGTCGGCGCCAACGCCGTGCAGGGAGCGCGCCTGGCGGGCGCCTCGCGGATCATCGCCATCGACCCCGCCGAGTTCAATCGCGAGCAGGCCCGGCGCTTCGGCGCTACTCACGCGTTCGCCTCTGCGCAGGAGGCGCTCGAGCCGCTCAGGGAGATGACTCGTGGCGAGCTCGCCAACTCTGCGCTTGTCACCGTTGATGTCACCACCGCGCAGGTTGTGGGGGATGCGATCTCGCTCGTGGGCAAGGGCGGCAAGGTGGCGTTGACCGCGCTCGCGCCCGTCGATGCGAACGAGGCCAAGGTGCCGCTGTTCGAGGTCATCGCCTGGGAGAAGCAGGTGATCGGATGCCTGTTCGGCCACTCGAGCCCCCGCGCCGACATTCCCAAGCTGCTGTCGATGTATCGCGATGGCAGACTGCTGCTCGACGAGCTGGTGACCCGCACCTACACCCTCGCGCAGGTGAACGAGGGCTACGAGGACATGCGCCAGCATCGCAACGTTCGCGGGCTGATTCTCTACGAGTAGGGAGTTACCGGGCCGCGGTGGCGGCGCCCGCGCCACCGCGGATGCGGCTGTATCACCGGACGCTGCCAGGGCGCTCGAGATGGAGGAGCGCCTCTCTGGCGGCCGGCGTGTGCTGCGGCGGAATCCGCGCCAGCAGCTCGCGCCAGGCGGGCGCGGTTGCAATCACCTCGCGGAGCTCGGTCAGCGCTCGTTCGCGCTCGCCGCGCTGCCACGAGCCAAGCGCAGCCCAGAACCGCAGCTCCAGCTTCTCCGGCGCCAGCTCGGACGCGGCCCGGTAGCGCTCGGCGGCTTCGTCGTGACGACCCTCGCCGCTCAGCTGGTCGGCCTCGCCCGCGAGGCTGTACGCCTGCCAGAGCACGAGCAGGCGCCGCAGCTCGATCAACGGCTCCGGGTGGTCCTCGACCCGCAGCGAGACCGTGCTGCGCCACCGCTCGCCGCTGGCTGGCACAACCAGCAAGGCCGCGGACTGGCGCCCGCGCACGTCGCCGCCCCGCCTCTCGGCCGCCTCGAGTGCCGCCAGCAGCCGCCACGCGAGCGGGCCGCTCGCTTGGCGGTAGCCGTCGAGCATCGCCGGCCAGACGGATGGCGAGGCCATCATGTTGGCCTGGCAGGAGACCTGCTCACCGCAGATGTGGCCGGCAAACGGGATGCACAGCTCGCCGGTGTGCACCGCGACGCGGCCGCGCCCGTCGAGCACCGCAACTTGGCGCGTGGCGGACCCTTCATCCGCGGCCCGCAGCCGCGCAAGCGCACCGGCCGGCTCCAGCCCTGCTCGTAGCAACTCAAGGCCGCGGGGTCCGTAGCCGATCTCGGCGTTCGCCTGAGTGGCGACCGCGCCGGCGCCTGGCTCTGCCCAGGAGACGATCGAGCCGACCGAGAACCAGTGTGACTGGACCGCGACCCCCAGCTCGCCGCTGCCCGGATCGCGCGCGACGATCGAATAGGTCATGGCCGACGGCTCGACGACGGGCGGCGCTCGATGCGGATCATCTTCAGCACTCTGTCACGGTTGAGGCGTTAGCGCACGCCGGACCGATTGGAGGTGCGGCCGCCAGCTTCGTCGTGCTCCCCCGGCTCCCCAGCGCGTCTTCCGCTCGCCCACCCGGGGTTCCGAGATCCCGGCCTGCGTCTCTCGCCAGCCTCTCTGGCACCCTTGCGGCAATGGGCGTGGTCGCGGTGCTCGGACCCGGTGGGGTCGGTGGTCTGCTTGCCGCCGCACTCGCGCGCGCGGGTGAGCAGGTGTCGGTGGTGGCGCGCGAGCCGACGGCGGAGGCGATCAACACGCGTGGGATTCGCGTGCAAAGCGTCGCCCTCGGAAGCTTCCATGCCTGGCCCCGCGCCACCGTTGCGCTCACCGAACCAGCCGAGACGCTGATCGTCGCGACGAAGTTCACCGGCCTGCACGCTGCCCTTGAGCGCGTGCGGGCGGAGTGCGCGCTGGTGGTGCCCCTCCTGAACGGACTCGATCACATGGCCCTGCTGCGCGAGCGCTTCGGAGCGGCGCGGGTCGCGGCAGGGACGATCCGCGTCGAGTCCCACCGGCCCCATCCCGGGGTGATCGTGCAGACAAGCCGCTCCCTGCGCATCGATCTCGCAGCCGACCTGCCGGCCGTGCGGGCACGCCTGCCGCCGCTCGCGGAGCGCCTCGAACGCGCCGGGGTCCCGGTGCGGCTCGAGCGCAGCGAGGCTCAGGCCCTGTGGTCGAAGCTCGCGCGGCTGTGCGCGCTCGCACTCACAACGAGCGCCTCCGGGCAACCGATCGGCTTCATCCGCAGCAACGCCGAGTGGCGTAGCGCGCTTGAGCGCTGCGTGGCCGAGACAGTCGCAGTCGGCCGTGCCGAGGGCGCGGAGCTCTCGGCCGCGCTGACGGTCGCGGAGCTTGACGATGCGCATCCCACGCTCGGTTCCTCGATGCAGCGTGACATCGCCGCCGGCCGCGAGTCCGAGCTCGACGCAATCGCGGGCGCCGTGCTGCGCGCAGCGGACCGCCACGGGATCGCCTGCCCGACGATCGCCGCCCTCACCTCGCTGCTCGCCGCCCGTGCGCACGCGGGCGGCCCTGCCTGAGCTTCACCGCCCTGGATTTGCGCCACCCCACCGATCCCGTACCGTGGTGCATACGCGGGCGGCCCTGCCTGAGCCCCACCGCAGGCGCCGAGTCGCGCTGCTGGTCCTTTGGATGCGAAGCCTCGGGTTCGAGCTGTCGCGGCTCCGCGCCCGCGCTGCCGCGGTTCGGGCAGATCAGGCGCTTGGGGTGCGTTTCTGGCCCTCTCAGCCAGAAACAGACGCCAAGTCGTCGCCGCCATGCGAGCAGAGCCTGGGCGCGGCCGGAAGTCCTCGCCGCCATGCGAGCACAGTCGTGGGCGCGGGCGCAAGTCGTCGCCGCAACGGCGCACAACCGCAGACCCAACCGCAGCCGCAGGGCGCCGCCGCAACGGGCGCACTGGCGCGGTGCGCCCGTTGCCGCGGACGCGGCCACCGGATCAAGCCCAGGTCGTCGTCACAGCGGTCGACGCAGCGGCGCGGGCGCCTCTGCCGGCCGCGCCAGCTCGCGCGTGGAGACCGCTTCGACGACCTCTTCCTCCTCCGCCTTCAGACCCGAGTCGTGGCTTCCGTCGCAAAGCACGCGGAAGGCGCCGGTCACACCCCCGTCGGCCTGCAGGACGATTCCGGGGAGGATCTCCTCGCCCTCCTCCAGGCCGAGGCGTTCGATGTCGAAGTAGGCCATGCCGATCCCCCACGCGTGATGCGTCGGATTCTCGCGATCGTGGATCGCAATCGCCTGGGCCAGGCGCTCCAACAGATACGCGATCTTCTTCTGATCGACCGCCATCGCTCTCACTCCGAGCGCTCGATGATCTCGATCCGGTAGCCGTCAGGGTCACGCACGAAGCAGAGTCGGTTGCCGCCCTCGCGCACCCGGTAGGGCGGGCGCTCAGGCTCGATCCCCTGCTCGGACAGACGCGCGAGCATCGCGTCGAGATCGTCGGTCGTGATCGCGATATGGCCGTAGCCAGTGCCGATCTCGTAGGGCTCGCTGCGGCCGATGTTGTAGGTCAGCTCCAGCCGCGGCTCCGGACCGTCATCTGGCATCGACATGAATACGTTGATCGCCTCGTCGCGGATCGGCATCCGCCGGCGCTCCTCAAAGCCGAGCGCGCGGTAGAAGGCGACCGAGCGGTCGATGTCGAGGATCCGATAGCAGGTATGGATAACGCTCATCGCATTCGTAAGCCTACCCCGATACGCTCGGCAGCATGATCATCGAGCGCTCGATGAGCGAGCAGTGGTTGTCGAACACCTACCTGGTCGCAGACGAGGCGGGCAGGAGCGCGGTCATGATCGATGCGGGGGGTCCCGTGGCGCCGCTCCTCGACTTGCTGCGGCGACTACGCCTCGAGCTGACACACGTGCTGCTGACCCACCACCACCACGACCACGTCGCGGAGCTCGACGCCGTGCTCGAGGAGCGCCCCGGCACGCCTGTGCTGATCCATGAGCTCGAGCGCGAGCGCGTACCGCAGGCAACCGATGCGCTGCTTCCGGGTGAGACGATCCACTCCGGCGCGCTCGAGATAGTGCCGATCCACACACCCGGGCACACCGCCGGGATGGTCGCGCTGCTGGTTGCCGGCGGTGACCTGTTCACCGGCGATACGCTCTTCAAGGGGTCGGTCGGCGGCGTACGCGCCCCGGGGGCCACGAGCTACGAGGACCTCCGCTCCTCGATCATGGACAGGCTGCTTGCCCTCCCGCCGCAGACGCGCGTTCATCCTGGCCACAGCGAGCCGACGACCGTCGGCGAGGAACTCGAGCGCAATCCCTTCGTGCGGATCTGGCGGGGCCTGGACCCGGAGGGCGACCGACCGTGCAAGGCGCTCGGCGAGCCCGCACGGCTGATCCTGCTTGCGACCGACTACGACGGCGGCAAGAAGGCGTGGGTGCGCTGGCCGGACGGGCGCGATGACATCGTGCCTGGCTCGCGGGTCGAGCTCTGCTAGACCGCAAAGGGTCGGCGCCTTAGAGGCCCCGTGGCGCACCCAGAGCGTCGACCCAGCGCCACCCCCACAGCCCCAGCCCGCGCCACGCCCGCAGCGCCGGCTCCAGGCTCCCTGGCCCCGCATCCGCCCAGCCGATCCGAGACCGACGGATAGCATCCTTACCGAGTGGCCAAGGACAAGATCCCCACCTCGCGCGTAGGGCGCACGGCCAGGATCGGGGGGCTTGCGGCCGGACAGGCGATCCGCCAGGCGGGCACGCGCGCTGCCAACCTCGCCCGCTCGAAGCCCGCCCGACATGCCGCGCTCGAACGTCGCCAGATCGAGGCGGCTGAGCAGATTGTCGCTGCGCTCGGAACGATGAAGGGCGCCGCGATGAAGATCGGGCAGGTGATGTCGTTCCTCGATGTCGGCCTGATCCCCGAGGAATACCGCGAGGAGTTCCAGGCCAAGCTCGCCGCGCTGCGCGACGCCGCGCCGACCGTGTCTTTCAAGGAGATGCGCGGGGTAATCGAGGAGGAGCTTGGCGAGAAGCTTGGCGAGCGCTTCGAGGAGTTCGACGAGGAGCCGGTGGCGGCCGCTTCGATCGGGCAGGTCTACCGCGCGCGGCTCCTTGACGGTCGCGAGGTGGCGGTCAAGGTCCAGTACCCCGGCGTCGCAGCCGCGGTGCGCGCGGACCTGCAGAACCTCGGCCTGATCCTGCGGCTGGCCAAGCGGATCGCCCCCGGACTTGACGTTCAGGCGGTGGGCGCCGAGATCCGCGAGCGGATCGAGGAGGAGCTCGACTACGAGCTCGAGGCCCAGAATCAGCGCGCGCTCGCGCGGCTGTTCCGCAATCACCCCTTCATCTTCGTGCCGCAGGTGATCAGCTCGCTCTCGCGCGAGCGCGTGCTGGTCGCGGAATTCGTCCGCGGCACCGGGTTCGAGCAGCTCAAGCGCCTGCCGCAGCCGCAGCGCGACCGCCTTGGCGAGATCATCTTCCGCTTTTACTTCGGCTGCCTGTACCGACACCACCAATTCTCCGGCGACCCCCACCCCGGCAACTCGCTGCTGATGGACGACGGACGCATGGCCTTTCTCGACTTCGGCCTGTTCAAGCGGATGCCGGCCGCGGCGGTGGAGCTGGAGATGGCGATGCTGCGCGCGGTGATCGAGGGCGACAAGGAGACGATCATGCGGCTCGGAGCCGAGAGTGGCCTGTTCCCGAACCCCGAGCGCTTCAACCCCGATCGCGTGCTCGAGCACTTTCGGGCAGCCACGTCGTGGTACACGGCCGACGCGTACGTGCAGATCACGCCCGACTGGGCCACGCAAGTGTTGATCGACATGGGCGACCCCCGCTCGGAGTACTTCGGGCAGATGCGTCGCGAGTCGGCCCCACCCGACCACATCTTCGCCCGTCGCATGGAGGTTTTGACGATGGCGGTGATCGCGCAGCTGCATGCGCGCGGCAACTTCCACCGTATCGCGCGCGAGTGGTTTTATGGCGACCCGCCCGCAACGGAGCTGGGACGGCTCGAGGCCGAGTTCTACGCTGGCGCGACCCGCACGGGCTGAAACCGTGGTCGGCGGCGCTGCCCCGGACGTGGTCGGCGGACTTGTCCCGGAGCGAGCGCGGCAACGTCGCCAGCGCGGCTCCTCAGTCTCGGGTTGCCGGCAAGAGGACTAGCCAGCGCGGCTCCTCAGTCTCAGGGTCGCCGGCAAGAGGACTAGCCAGCGCGGCTCCTCAGTCTCAGGGTTGCCGGCAAGAGGACTAGCCAGCGCGGCTCCTCAGTCTCAGGGTTGCCGGCAAGAGGACTAGCGGCGAGCGAGATCGGCGGCCCCGATCAGCCCGGCTTCGGGGCCGAGCGCAGCAATCCGCACCTCCGCCATCGGCCGATGCCCGCGCCCCGTGAGGTTCTTGCGGTAGGAGCGAAGCGTGCGTTCCCACAGGATCTCACCGGCGTCGGAGACGCCGCCCCCGAGCACGAACACGCCCGGATCGAGGATCGCCGCGAGCTGCGCCATCCCACGCCCGAGCCAGCGGCCGATCTCGTCGAAGCACTGCAGTGCCGCGACATCGCCGATCCTCGCTGCCTGAGTGACCATCGGCCCGGTGATCGCCTCCGGGCGCCCGCCGGCCAGCCTCAGCAGATCCGCCGCCAGCGCCGGCGAGGCGCTGGCGAGCTCGATCGCCTCCTGCACGAGCGCCCGTCCGCTCGCATACTGCTCCCAGCAGCCCTGCAGCCCGCAGCCGCAGCGGCGGCCATCGGGGACGACGTTGAGGTGACCGATCTCGGCTGCCAGGCCGAAGCGGCCGCGCAGCAGCTCTCCTCCGAGCACGATCCCGCCGCCGATGCCGGTCCCGATCGTGATCACAACCACATGGTCCTCGCCGCGACCGGCGCCGAAGCGCGCCTCCGCCCAGGCCGCGGCATTGGCATCGTTCTCGACCACGACTCGTAGGCCGAGGCGCTCCTCGAGCTCGGCGCGTAGCGGCTCATCGCGCCAGGCGAGGTTGGGCGCGAACAGCACGGTCGAGCGGTTCGCGTCGACGAACCCGGCGGCGCCAAGCCCCACCGCCACTGGGTGGTGAGCGGCGGCGAGCTCGCGCACAGCGTCGGCGATCACCTCGGTTACGCGGGCTGCGTCGCTGGCGGGGGTATCGCGGCGGGTCGAGGCAAGGATCGTGCCCTCCTCGTCGACGACCCCGGCGGCGACCTTGGTGCCGCCGATATCGACCCCGATCGTCAACCCACCGCTCAACCCCGCCTCCTCGACAGCCGTCCCTCCGCGAGCGCGGAGACGTCCACCTGATCGAGCGAGGTGACGACGAGGTCGGCCCCGGCCTCGGCCAGCATCTGTTGATCGTCAGCGCGCGCGATCGCGAGCGCTGCCATCGCTCCCGCCTTCGCCGCCTGCACGCCAGACACCGCATCCTCGACGACGAAGCACGACCGCGGCAGAAGTCCGAGCTCCTCGGCGGCGGTCAGGAAGATCTCCGGGTCGGGCTTGCCGCGCGCGAAGTCACGCCCGGAGATGTCCACGTCGAAGAAGGAGAGCAGAGTCAGCCCGGGGCGCACGAACTCGTAGGAGAGCCCCTCACGCTCGGCAAATCGATCGAGCCGGATCTGGCGCAGGAACAGCGCGGCGTTCTTCGACGAGGAGGCGGCCGCCGTGCGGATGCCGGCGGCGCGGACGGCGAGCGCAAACCGCAGCGCATCCGGGTAGGCGTGGAACTCACCCGCCTCGATCAGCTCGATCACCCGCGCCTGCTTGCGCTCCGCATACAGCCCGGCGCGTCGCTCGGCGTCGGGCACCCGGAAGTGCTCGAGCGCCGCCCGGGCGCCGGCCATCCGCGGCTTGCCGGACATCACCTGCTGGTAGACAAGCGGCGTGAACGCCTCCGGCGTCCACCTGCTCTCGGCCCGAACATCGCGCCAGTCGCCCTCCATCAGCTCGCGCAACGCCTCACGCCAAGCGCGTTCGTGCGGAGAGTCGACGAGCACGCCGTCAACATCGAAGATCGCACCTAGAAAGCCTCTCGGCTCGTTGCCTACCCCTTCGCCGATCGCCCTCACCCCTGTCCGCTAGCCAGGCGACGCTCGCCGATCAGAGCGGGCGCTCGTGGCAGGGCGAAGGTGGCACGCTCGCCGGGACCGAGCTCCCGAATCTCCTCGCCGACGCCGACGCACACCGGCCGGCTCTGGCCCTCGGGATCCGCTGCGACCTCGAGCACGCTGCCGCGCAGCGCCACCTCGAGCGGCATCCCGCGGAAGCGCATCGAGAAGCTAAGCCCATCGAGGCGGTCGGTCAGGCACGGCTCGAACACGAGCGCCCCGTCGCGCACCCGGGCGCCGGCGTAGAAGCGCTGGATGAGGTCAAGCGTGCCCGACATCACCCCCATGTGGATGCCCTCCTTCGTGGTGCCTCCCTGCACGTCGCCAACGTCGCTCTCGAGCGCCACAAGGAAGCGCTCCCACGAGCCCTGCGGGTCGATCGCGGCAAGCACGCCCGCGTGCGCGACAAAGCTGAGGGTCGACCCATGCGAGGTGCGCCGGTCGTAGTAGTCGATCGTGCGCCTCGCGGTGTCGGGCTCATGCTCGTAGCCGAGGCGCGCGAAGAGGCGTGCGAGCTCATCCTCTCGGAAGAGGAAGAACAGCAGCACCGCGTCGGCCTGCTTGCTCAGCTTGTACCGGTCGGGCTCGCCGCCCTCGGCCCTGAGGATCCGATCGAGCCGCTGGATGTTGCCATAGCGGCGGCGGTAGCTCTCCCAGTCCAGCTCCTCAAGCTGCTCGTAGCCCTCGAACTGGGCGATGATCCCATCGTCGAGGAACGGGATGAACATCTTGCGGCTCATCTCGCGAAGCTTCCCAAGCTCACTATCGGAAAGCCCAATCCGCTCGCGCAGCGCCCGCCGGCGGCTGTCGGGCAGCAGCGCCAGCACCTGCTCGACCTTCTCCGCGATCCACGCGACCATCATGTTCGTGTAGGCGTTGTTGCGCAGCCCACCTTCGCGCGCCCCCGGGTATTTCTCATGAAACTCGTCGGGCCCCATCACGCCGTGGATCTCATAGCGGCCCCGGGCGGGGTTGTAGTGAGCGATCGAGGCCCAGAAGCGGGCGATCTCGAGCATCATCTCGGCGCCTTGCTCGCGCAGGAAGTCGCTGTCGCCGGTCGCCTCGAAGTAATGCCAGGCGTTGTAGAAGATCGCCGCGCCGACATGCCGCTGGTTGTGGCTGTAGTCGGGCTCCCATCGCCCCGAGATGGGGTTCAGGTGCACGACCTGGGTCTCCTCCTGGCCGTCCGACCCGCTCTGCCATGGGTACATCGCGCCCTGGTATCCGGCGGCACGTGCCGCCGCCCGCGCCTCGCCGAGCCGCCGGTAGCGGTACAGGAGCAGACCGCGCGTGACCTCCGGCAGGCGGAAGTTGAGGAACGGATAGACGTAGAGCTCATCCCAGAACACGTGGCCGCGGTAGGCCTCCCCGTTCAACCCGCGCGCCGGCACGCCAGCATCGAGATCCGCCGTGTGCTGCGAGCAGACCTGGAGCACGTGCGCGGTGTGCAGCCGCAGCAGCAGCTGCACGCGTGGCTCACCGGGCACGCGGAAGTCGCACCGGCGCCATAGATCCTCCCAGGCGCGGGCATGGCGCGCCAGCGCCTCGGCGAAATCCGGGTAGCGCCCGACCGACTTGCCGGCGGCGCCGAGCGGCTCGCTGATCGCGTGGTCGTGCGAGGTGTAGAGCGCAACGAGCTTCTCGATCCGCAGCGGCGTGCCGCGCCGCGCCTCCAGGCTCAGGACCTGCTGGATGTAATCCTCCATCTGGTAGAGGTTGCGGACGGGAGCGAGAGGCTCGCCCTCGCCGCCAAACGCCCGCGTCCTCGCCGCCTCCGCGACGTAGAGGCCTGACTGGCGCGTGCGCGCCCTGAGCGCAATCACCTCCGGGCCGAACGTGCGCGGCGAGACCGGCTCAAGGTGGCTGCCCTCGAGTTGACGGTAGCGAGCGACGCCGCTGTTGGCCACGCGCGCGTCAAGTGCCGAGACAATCTCGACCATGCCCGACCAGTTCTCGGGCACGAGCGTCCACTCCAGCGCCGCCTGGTGAACGTGGGCCATGCTCACGAACCGCCGGCTGCGGAGCGTCGTCTCGCGGCCGGCGCCGTCACGGAAGCGCAGCTGGCGACTGACGAGCGCCATGCGAACGTCGTACTCGTGCCGGTAGGCAAGGAGCTCGCAGTCGGCCAGAGAGATCGCCTCCTCGCCCTCGATCCGCAGCTTCAACACCAGCCAGTTGGGCAGATTGACGAGATCCTCGTTCAGCACAGGTCGCCCACCGAGGATCGTGGTCTGACGGTTGTAGACCCCGTGCGCGTAGGTGCCGGCGTAGTGCACCTCCCCGGTGTCCTCCCACTCGGCGCTTCCGCGCGTGCAGAAATAGCCGTTGCCGGTGGAGGTGAGCGCCTCGCGCAACCCCTCCTCGGCCGGGTCGAACCCCTCGTAGCGGAGGCTGAAGCCGTCCACCGCGCTCCCGCTCAGCGCTCGATCGAGATCCCCTCGGGCATCTCCTCTAGCTCTCTGCCCTTGGTCTCGGTGATGAACTTGAGCACGAACAAGAGCGAGATCGCCGCGCATGCGGCGTAGATGCCATACGCAAGCCCAAGCCCGGCGTCTTTCAGCGACGGGAAGGTGGTGGATACGACCCAGTTGGCAATCCACTGCGCAGAGGCCGCCACCGCCAGCGCCGCCGCGCGCATCCGGTTCGGGAACTTCTCGCCCAGCATCACCCACACGACCGGACCCCACGACATGCCGAAGAAGAACACGAACGCGTTCGCGGCCACGAGCGCGATCGGCCCCGCCACGCCATGCAGGACCGGCTCGCCGTGGGCGTTGAGCGGCGCGGTGCCGAAGATCGCGGCCATCACCCCGAGGGTGACGGTCATCCCGACGGAGCCGATCACCAGCAGCGGCCTGCGGCCCGCCTTGTCGATCAGCGAGATCGCCACGACCGTGGTGACGATGTTGACCACGCTCGTGATCACCGTGATCGCAAGCGAACTTGACTGGCTGAAGCCAACCGCCTGCCAGAGCACGCTCGAGTAGTAGAAGATCACGTTGATCCCGACGAACTGCTGGAAGACCGACAGGCCGATGCCAACCCATACGATCGGCATCAGGCCGAGCGCGGGGCCGCGGATGTCGGCGAAGCGCGGACGCCGCTCGACCGAGAGCGTGTGCCTGATCTGCTCGATCTTCTCACCCAAATCGATGTTGCCGAGCACCCGGCGCAGCACTTGCGCGGCCTCCTGCTCGCGCCCCCGCGCCACGAGGTAGCGCGGCGATTCGGGGATCGTCAACGCAAGCCCGCCGTAGAGCAGTGCGGGCACCGTCATCGCCAAAAACATCCAGCGCCAGGCGCCCATGCCAAGCGCAAACACCTTCTGCTCGCCGCCGGCCGCGGTCGCGAACAGGTAGTCGGCGAGGAGCGCGACGAAGATTCCCAGCACGATCGCGAGCTGCTGCATCGATCCGAGTCGCCCTCGCAGCCGCGCCGGCGCAATCTCGGCGATGTACGCCGGCGCTATCACCGACGCCGTGCCGATTCCCACCCCACCGATAACGCGGAAGATCGCCAGCAGCGCCAGCGCGTTCGCAACGGTCGCGCCGATCGCACTGATCACAAACAGCGCCGCCGCAACCCACATCACCTTCAGCCGCCCGAACTGGTCGGCGAGCTTGCCGGCCAGTACGGCGCCGATCGCGGCCCCCAGCAGCGCGGAGGACACGGTCAGCCCGAGCGTCGCCGCGCTCGCGCTGAAGTGGTTGCCGATCGCGGACACGGCGCCGTTGATCACCGAGCTGTCATAGCCGAACAGGAAACCCCCAAGCGCCGCGCACGAGGCCAGCCGCGTGACCGTCCGGTTCGGACGCGCTCCTGGCTCCAGGCGCTCGACGGTCGTCCATTCGCCCGAGGGCTCGATCAGGATCGATACGTCCGTCACCTGCCACCTCCCTCCGCTCGCGCGCACCGACCAGAGCGGCCACGGCCCCCGTTCCGGAAGCCGCTGTGGGCAACGCCGCGCTTGGACAACTCTTCTCCTCGGCGCAGTTGGCAACCGGGCCACCAGCGCACAGGCCCGGAAGCTAGCTCCGCTGATGCTTGCTGCGCAAGAGACAATAGGCGCAAATCGACCGCGTCAATCACATGCGCCGAGACACTCCCCCATTGGAGGGAGCGCAATCCCTCTCAAGTAGTGGGAGCGGGACCAGTGGCGCTGGGATCAGGGCCGATCGGCGCGGTACAACAGCGGCGCAGCATCACGATAAGGAGCAGCCGATGGCCCCCTCTGAAACCACCCGCATCCTGCTGGTCGCCAATCGCACGGCGGCCACCCCCGGCTTGCTCGCGGAGGTGCGCCGTCGGGCGCGGGAGGGATGCGCATTCGACCTGCTGGTTCCAAACGTGCCTTCGGGCCAGGACGCCGAAGCGACGCTGGCGCTGGCGCTGCCGCTGCTGGAAGAGGCGGCCGGGGGACGGGTCCGGGGGCTGAGCGGCGGCCCCGACCCGTTCGAAGCGGTCCGCAGAACGCTCGAGGGCGGAAGCTACGAGGAGGTGATCGTCTCGACCCTGCCGCAGGGACGCTCGGAGTGGCTCAAACGGGACCTGCCACAGCGGATCGCCAAGCTCGGCTATCCGGTGACGGTCATCACCGCCGCCTCGCGCGCCGGCGAGCCCGTGGCTCGCTCATCGGCGGGCTAGCAGCCTCCGTCGCCGAGCGCCCGAGGCTCGCGGCGCCAACGTCGAGCACGGCGCGCGCCAGCCGCAGCGGGTCGTGGCGGATCTCCCTTGCGCTCGCATCGGACAGGAGGCGCGCGAGGTGCACGCGCACCCCGAGCCGCTCGACCTCATCCCGGTCGAGGGCGACCGGCTCGGCCCGCTCGGCGCGATAGCGCTCAAGCAGGCGCGCTGGGAGCCGCGAGCAGTCGCAGAGCACATCGGAGATGACCGGCCCGGCGTGCTCGATCAGGGCGCGGACATGATCGGAGAGCGAAAACGAGCTTGTCTCGCCCGGCTGGGTCATCACGTTGGCGGCATAGATCACCGGGCCGCGGAAGCGTGCAAGTGCCTCGGCGACGCCCGCGCCGAGCAGCGCCGGGATCGTGCTCGTGAACAGACTGCCCGGGCTCAGCACGATGATGTCGGCACGGTCGATGGCCTCGATCACCGGGAGCGGCGCAGCGGCATCGGGCGGGTCGATCGTGACGCGCCTGACCGCCTTGCCGGCGTCGCGCAGGGTCGATTCGCCGCGCGTCAGCGACCCGTCGGCGTGCTCGATCACGAGGGTCACGCTGCAGGTCGCCGCGGGCAGCACACGGCCGGTGATGCGCAGGAACCGCCCGGCCTGCTCCACGCCCTCGCAAAAGCCGCCGGCGATGTCCGCAAGCGCGGCGATGATGATGTTCCCGACCGAATGCTCGCGCAGCTCTTCGCCGGCCTCGAAGCGGTAGTCGAACACCTCCGCAAGCCGGCGACGCCCGGCGAGCGCAACCAAGCAGTTGCGCAGATCGCCGGGGGGAGCCACGCCAAGCTCTTGGCGCAGCCGGCCGCTCGATCCGCCATCGTCGGCGACCGTCACAACCGCGGTGATCTGCTCGATGCCGGCCTGCCGCAGGCCGCGCAGCAGCACCGGCAGACCAGTCCCGCCGCCGAAAGCAACGACGCGCAGTGTGCTGCGGGCCGCAGTCACGGAGCGCTCAGAGGATCAGGCCGAGGCGCTGGGCCCGCAGCACGGCATCCGTGCGGTTGCGGGCATCGAGCTTTCGGTAGGCAGCGCGCGCGTGCTGCTTGACCGTGTGCACCGAGAGGCCGAGCTCGGCCGCGATCTGCTCGTTCGTCGCGCCTCTGGCCATCAGCGATAGGACCTGCTCTTCACGGGGTGTGAGGGTAGTGCCTGACGAGGCCCCCGGTCTTCCCAGCGGCCGAAGCTCGAGCCGCATGCCAAGGCCGACGATCCTGATTGCGGCAACGATCTCATCGACCTTCCACCGCTTCGAGATGAAACCGCAGGCGCCGGCGCCATCAAGCGCGCGGGACGCGACAGATTCACCTGACGACATCAGCAGCACCTGCGTGGCGGGTGTCTCAGCGCGGAGCCGGCGGCAGAGCTCGACCCCAGACTCGCTGCCGAGCGCGATGTCGACCAGCGCCACGTGCGGTCGGTAGCGCCGCGCGAGCTCGAGCGCCTCCGCGCCCGATCCCGCCTGCAGGCAGCGCTCCACCCAGTGGTGACGGCTGAGCTCGGCCCGCAGCCCCCAGGTGACGACCTCTTGGTCATCGACGACAAGCACACGCAGCCGGCCGCTCATCGGTGGCTGCGTGTCGCCGTCGGCTCCATCGCTTGAACATATCAGCTCGAAAAGACTTTGTAAAGCATTTTTATTGCGATTTCCATCGCGCAGCCGCTATGATTTCGCGACATGCTTGAGGCAACGCGCCGAGGCGAGGTTCGGCCCCTGCCCGAGAACGAGGCCGAGTTCCTGCGCGTGCTGCGCACCGCCGCGCTCTCCTCCGTCAACTTGCGAACCGGCGCAGCCGCCCATGGCCTCACGCAGACCGAGCTCGAGCAGCAGATGTCGGTCTCGCGACCGTCGATCGTCAACCTGCTCAGGCACTTTCGACCGGTGCTGATCGAGCAGCGCAGCGAGGGCTCACGCGGCGCGCGGATCGCGCTCGACCCGGGCGCCGGGGTCGCGGTTGGGGTTCACATCGGCCGCGCCGAGTTGGCCGTGGTGCTCGCCGACCTGTACGGCCGGATCCTGCCGGTGACCACACCACCCGATTACGAGCGATCCGCAGAGCGCACGCTTGGCGACGCCGACGCGACGCTCGATTGGATTGCGCGGGCGATCGCGCAGCGCCTGGCGGAGGTCGGGCGCAGCCGGGAGGAGGTGATCGGCGTCGGCATCGCCCTCGGCGGACCAGTCGACCGCGAACGCGGCGTGCTGCGCGCGCCCCTCGACGCAACCGGGGCGGGCTCGGACTGGGAGCTGCTGAGCGTGCGCGACGAGCTGCCCCGGCGACTCGGATGGGAGGACGTGCCGTTCCTGCTTGACAACGACGCGAACCTGAGCGCGCTCGCCGAGTACACGTGGGGGGCGGCCCGCCCCACCGAGGGGCGCAACTACCGCAACGTGCTCTACGTTGAGTGGTCGCACGGGATCGGCGCCGGGTTGATCCTCGGGGGCGAGCTCTACCGCGGCGCCGGCGTCGCCGGCGAGCTCGGCCATGCGGTTGTCAGCGCGGACGGACCCGCGTGCCCGCAGTGCGGACATGGCGGCTGCCTCGAGGCGCTGATCGGCTGGCCGGCGCTGGCGCGCCAACTGGAGGCCGACAGCCTGGAGGGGGCGCTGTCGCAGGCGCGCGCCGGCGAGGGGCGTGCGCGCGCGGCGTTCGCCGCGGCCGCCGAACAGCTCGCGCAGGCGCTCGGGCCACTGATCAGCGTGCTCAATCCGGGCCTAGTCCTGATCGGCGGGACCGTCGGCCAGCTCGGTTACGACGTCGTGCGGCCCACGCTCCTGCAAGCGCTGAAACGGCTGACGATGCGCCCCGCGCTCCAGGACGTGGAGCTGGCAGCCGCGACGTTGCCGACGCGCGCTGCGCTGCAGGGTGCACTCGCGCTGGTGCTGCGCGCCCCGCGCCACGACCCCGATCCGCTGCTCGCCTACCTGCAGCGCAGCGCCCGCTCCCTCTCGGCCCAAACCTGACCCGGAGCGGACGCACGCGCCAGCAGCGGCCAGCCCCAGCCGGGCGCCCGCGGTGCGCTCACACCCGCTGGATCTGCATGAGGCTGGTCGTCCCCGGCCGACCGCTCGGCAGCCCCGCGGTGATCCCAACCCGGGCCCCGGGCTTGACCCAGCCCAGCTCCACCACGCGGCGGGCGGCATCGGCGATCAACTCCTCGGTGATCTCATGACGGCGCATCGGTCCCGCCTGCACGCCCCACATCAAATTGCAGCGCCGCACCGTCTCCTTGCCGGGGGAGAGCGCGAAGATCGGCACCGAGGGGCGATGGGCGGAGATCAGGCGCGCTGAGCGGCCCGACAACGTGGGCACCACGAGCGCCGCCAGGTGCAGCTCGCGCGCGGCCGCGCACGCGCTGTAGGCGACGGTGTAGGCGGGGTCACGCGCATCACGCCTGACACGCTCCTCGTTCCAGGTCCGGTACGGCAGATCCTGCTCGGTGCGCCGCGCGATCGCGTCCATCATCGCCACCGCCTCGACCGGGTAGGCGCCGACTGCGGTCTCGGCCGAGAGCATCACCGCGTCGGTGCCATCGAGGATCGCGTTGGCGACATCCGCCACCTCAGCACGCGTGGGACGCGAGGAGGAGACCATCGAGTCGAGCATCTGCGTCGCCGTGATCGAGGGGCGCGCGAGCAGGCCCGCGATCCGCAGCAGACGCTTCTGCAGGAGCGGCACCTCCGCGATCGGCAGCTCGATCCCCAGGTCGCCGCGAGCGACCATCACGCAGTCGGCTGCGCGGATGATCTCCTCAGCCGCCTCCACCGCCTGCGGCTTCTCGATCTTCGCGATCAGCGGCAGCCGCGTGTGCCGACGCACGCCGGTGATGTCCTCGGCGGTGCGCACGAACGAGAGCGCAACCAGATCGACGCCGATCGACTCGCCGAAGCGCAGCATGTCGAGATCCTCCTCGGGCACCGCCCGGAGACCGCGCGTCGACCCCGGGAGGTTGAGCCCCTGGCGCGAGGAGACCGCCCCGCCGACCTCGACCTCGGTCTCGACCTCGCCGTCGCCCGCGCGCACCGCGGTCACGCGCAGGCGGATCGCGCCATCGGCAAGGTAGATCGAATCGTCGGGATCCACTGCCTCGGCCAAGCCGCCCCAGCTGACCGACATCCGGCGCTCGTCTCCCTCCGCGTCCGAGCCGCACAGGAGCACGAGCCGCTCGCCCGGCTTGAGATCGACGATCCCGCCGGCGAGCGGGCCGATTCGCAGCTTTGGCCCAGGAAGGTCCTGCAGAATCGCGACCTGGCGTCCGGCGAGCTCGGCGGCGCGGCGCACAAGCTCGGCGTTCTCAGCGTGAAGCTCGCGATTGCCGTGCGAGAAGTTCAGCCGCGCAACATCCATCCCCGCCTGCACCATCCGCGTCAGGGTCTCGAGCTCACGCGAGGCGGGGCCGATCGTGGCAACGATCTTGGTTCGGCGCATCGCCACGGAAGGTAGCGGCCGGGCGCGCCGATGCGGCGCCCTCAGAGCCCGAGTAGCCGCTCGGCGTTGCCGTGGGCGATCTGCTCTCGCTCCTCTTCGGTAAGCGGCGCCTGCTCCAGGAAACGGCGCGCGCGGGCGCCGTCGCTAAAGGGATGATCGACTGCGAACAGGATGCGCTCGGAGCCCACCGTCTCAAGTGCACAGCGGAGCGGTGGGACCGTGAACATGCCGCTGGTCGTGATGTGGAAGTTGCGGCGGAAGTACTCAGCCAGCGACAGCTCGGTGCGCATGTGCGGCCGCTCCAGCGCGGTCCCGCCGCCCAGCACCTCGTCGGCGCGCGCGAGCATGAAGGGCACGACCTCACCCATGTGGCCGATGATGATCTGCAGGGCCGGGAAGCGATCGAAGACACCCGCCACAATCAGCCGCAGCGCGTGCAGCCCCGTCTCGATATGCCAACCCCACGCGGGCGCGGCGAGCATGAACGAGACGTCATCCCCGAAACCGGCGTAGTAGGCGTCGTAGACCGCTCGCGGCGGCGGCATCGGGTGTAGGTAGAGCGGTACGCCAAGCGCCTCGGCAGCCTCGAAGATGGGCCAGAACTGCTGGTCGTCGAGGAACCGCTCACGCGCGCGGCCGTTGACGAGCGCGCCCTTGAAGCCGAGCTGCTCAACCGCTCGCCGCAGCTCCTCGGCGGCGGCGAGCGGCTCGGCCGTGGCGAGCGCGGCAAAGCCCGCGAACCGCGCGGGATGGGCGGCGATCGCCTCGGCGAGGCGATCGTTGAACGCTCGCGCGACGGCGATCGCACGCTCGCCGCTCGAGTGCTCAAGCCCCGGCTGCACGCACGAGAGCACCTGGACGTCGATCCCGTGCTGATCCATCTCTGCGATCCGCCCCTCGCCGAGGTCGGACAGCCGCGCCTCGAGCTCCGGAGGCCAGCGGTGCACCGGGTAGTAAGGATGGATCTGCGGGCCGAGCAGCTCGCGCAGCTCCGGTGTTAGGCAATGCTCCTCAAGGGCAATCGTCCGCACGGGGCCAACTATTTCACCTCGACCGACGTGGGCGCGTCGAGACCGGCTGCCTCAAGCGAGAGCGGCTCATCGTCGATCAGGAGGCGCCCCCCGGCGCGCAGATCGCAGATCAGGTCCCAGTGCAGCGCCGAGCTGTTGCGGCCGCCTGTCTCCGGGTAGGAGCGCCCTAGGGCCAGGTGCACGGTGCCGGCGATCTTCTCGTCGAGCAGCGTCGAGCCGGTGGCGCGGTCGATCCCCGGGTTGGTGCCGATCCCAAGCTCTCCGAGCCGTCGCGCCCCGGCGTCGGTCGCGAGCGCCGCCCGCAGGTGCTCCTCGCCGCGCTCGGCTCGCGCTTCGACCACCACGCCGCGCTCGAAGCGCAACTGCACCCCCGCGACCTCGACACCGCGGGCGCTGCTTGGGATCGTGAAGCGGATCGTGCCCTGCGCGGAATCCTCGTGCGGGCCGGTGAAGACCTCCCCGCTCGGCATGTTGCGCTTCCCGTCCGAGTTGATCCAGGCGCGGCCCTCGACGCGCAGCCGCAGATCCGTCCCCTCGGCCTCGATCCGAACCTCGCGCGCCGTGCTCAGGCGCGCCACCAGCCGCGCCTGGCGGGCGGACAGCTCGCGCCAGGCAGCCAACGGGTCAGGGCGGTCGAGCAGCAGCGCGCGCCTCACGAAGGCGGCGTAGTCGCGCTCGCCCATGCCGGCCTGCTGGGCGAGCGCCGGCGTCGGCCAGATCGTCCCGCACCAGCGCAGATCCGGCCGACTGCGCGCCTCGAGCAGCGGGGCCGTGGCGCGCGCGTGACGTGCCACCAGCTCCGGGTCCACGCCCGCGAGCGCACGCGTATTGGCGGGGGCGAGGATCGCGATCAGCGCGTCCGCGCCGCGCGCCTCGGCCAGCTCGAGCGGAGCGACCGCGTCGAGCTGCGGCTCGCGCGCGAAGCGGTAGAAGTCCTCGGCCAGCTGGCTTGGGTGCAGGCGCAGCAACGGCCAGGCGCCACGCTCGAGCAGCGCGCGGTGCAACGCTCGCAACAGCTCGAGTGACTGCAACGTGAAGGCGACGAGCACCTGGTCCGAGCGGCGTGCCTCAATGCACCAGTCGCACAGCAGCGCAGCGAGACGGTCCGGGTCCGGGCAGCTCATCGGACGGCGGCCCGCTCGAGCTGGGCACTGACGTCGCCGGCGACGGGTTCGGCGTGACCGGTCCAGACGATGCTCGGGTCAAGCTCGGCGAGCTTCCGAATCGAGCGGCGCGCCTCTTCGCAATCGAAGGTGAACGCGCGGTGCGGGAGCTGCGCAGGCCGCTTCAGGGCGGTCTGCGGATCGAGCGTGTAAAGGCAGTCGGAGACCAGCGCGAGCCGGTCCGACTCGCGGAAGAGACCGACCAGGCCCGGAGCGTGGCCGGGCAGCTCGATCACGCTGAAGCCCGCGATGCGATCGCCCTCGGCGAGGGTGCCGGCCACCTCGAGCGCGCCGCCATCCCAGGTCGGAATCAACCTTCCGAGGAGAAGTCGCCCGTGGGGATCGAGCAGCTGCAGGTTCCAGTACTCGCGCCACGGACTGGCCGACTGCGCTGCGGCACGCTCAAGCTCATGGCAGTACACCGGCGCACCCAGCCCTGCGGCAGCCCCGCGGTGGTCGGCGTCGGCGTGGCTGAGCACGACCCGGCGCGCGCCGCCGAGCCGCGCGGCGGCGACCGCGAGCGAGGGCGCCATCGCTGCGATTCCCGCGTCAAACACCGTTACTCCGCCGTCATCCTCGAGCAGGTAGACGTTCATCGCCTTGGCTGGGAAGCCGCCGCGCAGCAGCCACACGCCCGCGGCGATCTGCTCTGGCTCAGAAGCGCCCCGCAGCCAGCCGCGCAGCCGCATTGCCACGTTCGCGACGCCCGCCAGCCCGCGCCGCGCGGCGCTGCCGGGACCGGGCAACAACCCGAGCTGACGGACCAGCTGGCCGGAGTCGACGTACGTCTCGGCGCCGGCGATGAGACCATCCTCGACGCGCACCCAGGTGCACCCCTCGATCTTGATCCGCGCTCCGTTCGGAGCGACTCCGCCGAAGCTCGCGGGTCCCGCAAAGGTTCCGGCCGCGCGCCAGCGAACGGCGGTACGGCCGCGGTAGGTGGTCAGCTCAAGGACCTCGACGCGCAGATCGGGGAATGAGGCGAGCAGCGAAGAGAGCCGCTCGCGGATGCCCTCGGGCGCGCGCAGCTCAAGATCGCCGAGCCGACTCGTTGCGCCCGCCCGCCAGAGCGCTAGCGCGCGATCGAGGTCGTGCGCGCCGAGCGCGGCGAAGTGCCGCCTGGCGATGTCCGAGGTCGAGCTCATCGCCGATCGTGGCCAGTCTACGCAGGCATCCCGGCGCCGCAGCCGGAGGGCCGCCGCGCGGGCCCGGGAAGAGCTGCGGGCGAGGCCGAACGGCAACGGAACCCCCGGGCCAGGCGCCGCACGCGCAATCAGAGGCACCGCCGGAGGAGGAGCGGGAGCACGATGCCCGTGGCACCGACCGGCCACCCGATGGGAGCCCCCGCGGGATGGGGAGCGGGGAACCCACCGCGCCGCAACCTCGACACGCTGGCGATCATGCCGCTCCCCGCCCGCGGGATGGGGAGCGGGGAACCCCCCGCGCCGCCCCCGCCGAATATGTTTGGTCGGTGGATCGCAGACGGGAGCTGGGCCGTGGCGAGCGCGTGGTGCCGGGGCTGTGGCGCCTGCGACTACCGCTGCCCTATCCGGGCATCCCCCACTGCAACGCGTGGGCGATCTCCGCCGAGGGCGGGTTCGTCCTGGTCGATTGCGGCATGCACGAGCCAGGCTCGCTCGCCCAGCTCGAATGGGCCCTTGAGCAGGTTGGCCTGCGCCTCGAGCAGGCGCGTCTACTCGCCTGCACGCACGCGCATGCCGACCACTGGGGCCAGGCGGCGCCGATCGTCGCGCGCGCCGGCTGCGAACTTTGGATGCACCCCAACCGCGCGCACGCCACCGCCGAGCTGGCAGATCCTGAGCGCGCCCTGGCGCGGCGGCTCGAGGTCGCACGCCAGAGCGGTGTCCCCGAGCACGCGATCGCCGAGTACCTGCGCCAGTTGCGCGAACGACCTTCAGGGATCGCGGCGCTGATCGACCCACATCGGCCGCTGCTCGACGGGGTCGTGATCGACACCGACCTGGGCCCCTGGCGGGTCTACGAGACCCCCGGCCACTGCCCCTCGCACGTCTGCCTGTTTCAGCCCGAGCACCGCATCCTGATCTCCGGCGACCACGTGCTCGGACGCGTCTCCCTCTACTACGACTTCGGCTATTCGCCGGATCCGGTCGGCGAGTTTCTAAGCTCACTGGACGTCGTCGACCGGCTCGGCGCCCGCCTCGCGCTGTCGGGACATGGGCGGCCGTTCACCGACGTGCACGGACACATCGAGGCCAACCGCCGCGCCGTCGGCGCACACCTGCGCGCGATCCAGCAGCGGATCGCGCGCGCGCCGCGAACCGCACACGAGCTCGCGGGGGAGATCTTCGAGACGCCGCTGACACCGCTCAACGCCCCCTGGCTGCTGACCGACACGCTTTGCTACCTGCGCCGGCTCGAGCGCCTCAACCAGGCGCGGGCCGAACGCGACGGCGAGGTCGAGCGCTGGCGAGCGGCCTGAGCTCGCCAGCGACCGCACCCCCTCATTCGGACCAACCTTGACACGAGCTTGTCAAGGTGCGAGCATGCGCCGGGGATGCGGATCGATGAGATCATCGCCCGGCGCACCGAGCCGGTGTTCTCCTTTGAGTTCTTTCCGCCCAAGAGCGAGGAGGGCGAGCGAAGCCTGCGCCGGTCGCTTGAGGAGCTGCGCGAGCTCGCGCCGGACTTTGCCTCTGTCACCTATGGCGCCGGCGGCTCCACGCGTGAGCGGACGCTGCAGATCGTCACCTGGCTCAAGCGAGAGCTGGGCATCGAGGCGATGGCGCACCTGACCTGCGTCGGCGCGAGCGTCGCCGAGCTGCGCGCAACGCTCGACCAGATCGTCGCCGCCGACATCGAGAACGTCCTGGCGCTGCGCGGCGACCCCCCGCGGGGGGAGACGCGCTGGCGGGCGCACCCCCGCGGGCTGCGCCATGCGAGCGAGCTGATCGAGCTGATCGCCTCCGGCTATCCGCTCTGCATCGGCGCCGCCTGCTTTCCCGAACTGCACCCCGACTCTCCCGACCCCCTCAGCGATCTTCAGCACCTCAAGCTCAAGGTCCAGTGCGGAGCGTCATTTCTGATCACCCAGCTGTTCTTCGACAACGAGCTCTACTTCCGCTTCGTCGAGGCCGCGCGGTTTGCAGGCATCGACGTGCCGATCCTGCCCGGGATCATGCCGATTACGAGCCTCGCGCAGGTCAAGGCCATCACCAGCATGTGCGGCGCGACGATCCCGGCGCAGCTGCTGGAGGCGCTGGAGTGGCGCGCCGCTGACCCGGAATCGGTCGCCGAGCTCGGCGTCGCACACGCAACGCTGCAGTGCGCCGAGCTGTTGGCGGGCGGCGCCCCCGGGATCCACTTCTACACGCTGAACCGCTCGCCCGCCACGCGTGCGATCCTCTCCGCGCTGCGGATCCAGCAGCCGTGGCGCGCCGCTCAGCCGTCCCCCGGAGCGCCGGCAGCCGCGATTTCGTAGCGAAGCTCATCGCCCTCCGCCGACTCCCGCCGCACCGCTCCGGCCCTCATCGCCGTCCGCACCATCGCCTCATTCTCGCCGGCGATCCGCAGCCCGAGGCACACCAGCCCACCGACGGAGAGCAGCCAGCGCGCCGCGAGCGCGAGCGCCTCCGAGCCGCGCCCCCGGCGTCTGGCTGCCGGTGCGACCCACAGCGCAAGCTCGGCGGCGCGCCGGCCCCAATCCACGCTATGCACGGCCAGCCGACCCAGACAGCGGTCATCGTCGGGCGCGGTGATCGTCAACAGCAGGCGCCGCCCGGCACGGCGCTCGGCCTCGGCCAGCTCGAACTGGCGTCCGAGCTCGGCCCCGCTCGGCGGGCGGCGCTCGCCCAGCCGCAGGTGCAGCTCAGGATCGTCCTGGTAGGCGATCAGGATCTCCGGAATATCCCGTTCGGCGTAGGGGCGCAGAACGACTCGCGCGCCGCGCAGCTCCCGCTCGAGCCGGGGCAGCTCGGGCATCTGCCTCACGCTCCTCGCAAGCGCCGCCTCATGCTCCTCGCACCGCACCGCCAAGCGCCCGCCGCAGCGCCTCGGTCGCCGTCTCGCCCGCTCGCGGCTCGATCGTCCGACGTCGCAGCCGGCCGCGATAGGCCTGCACGGAGCCATCGCCCCGGACATCCAGCCCTACGACCACGTCCGGCAAGAGCGGCTGCGGTCCCGACAGCTCGACGCGACCGATCAGCTGTGCTCCCCCGTGGGCGCGGCGGCGGCGCCGCTGAGCGGTCCGAGGCGAGCGGTTCTCGGCAAGCTCGCGGGCGGAGCGCTCCGCCGCCTCCAGCGCCGCCTGGAGCTCGGTGAAGTGCATCCGCGCCACCTTCGCTCCGGCATGAACCGCAAGCGTCCATGGCACCGAACGATCATCGCATGCCGTGGTGCGCCGGGCCGGTCAGGCCGCAAGCTCGAACTCGAGCTCCTCGAGCGAGCCATCTCGCCGATGGCGCAGGAAGCTGCCGGCAAGTTGCATGAACAGCCGGCGGGCCGCGACGTTATCGCTCAACATCACGGCCGCGAAGCGCTCCACCCCCCGGGCAAGCGCCTCGCCAACCAGGCGCTCCAGCAGAGCGCGACCGAGCCCCTTGCCCTGAAAGCGATCCTCGACGACGATCGCGAACTCGGCGGCGCGCGGATCGTGGCGCAGCCGCACGAACCGCGCGACGGCGATGATCTCCTCGGAACCGTCCACCGGCGTGGCGACGAGCGCAACGTGGTCGCGGCCGTCGGCCCCCGCGAGGTAGCGCGCGTCCCCGTCGCTCAGATGCGGCTTGATCGCAAGGAAGCGGCGGTAGCGAGTCTCCGGATCGAGACGCTTGAACGCCGCCTGCAGCCGCGGCGCATCGTCCGGCCTGATCGGCCGGATCGCCACCCGGATCCCGTCGGCGAGCGTGACCGTGTCCACAATCCGAGCGTACGGTCGCGCGAGGCGAACGTATGTGCGATCGCTCACCCGCGCGCGCTCCACAGCGGCCCGCTTGCTCGGCGCGATCCGCCCGGACCCGCGCCCGGCCAGGCGGGCCGAGCGGCGCCCGGGTGGATCGGCCTCAAGGGGGCTAGCCGCGCTGCTCGATCGGCACGTACTCGCGCCCGCGCGCGCCGGTGTAGATCTGCCGCGGCCGCGCAATCTTCTGCTCGGGGTCCTGGATCATCTCGAGCCACTGCGCAATCCAGCCGCTCGTGCGTCCGATCGCGAACAGGACCGGGAACATCTCGACCGGCATGCCCATCGCCTCGTAGATGATCCCCGAGTAGAAGTCGACGTTCGGGTAGAGCTTGCGCTCGATGAAGTACTCCTCGTTGAGCGCGATCTTCTCCAGCTCGAGCGCGATATCGAGCAGCGGATTGGTGCCCGTCACCTCGAACACGTCGTAGGTGGCCTTCTGAATGATCTTCGCCCGCGGGTCGTAGTTCTTGTAGACCCGGTGGCCGAACCCCATCAGCCGCTCCTCGCCGGCCTCGACCGCCTTGAGGAAGTCGCGGATGTTCTCCTTGCGCCCGATCCGCCGCAGCATTCTCAGCACCTGCTCGTTGGCGCCGCCGTGCAGCGGGCCGTAGAGCGCCGCGACCCCCGCGGCGATCGCCGAGTAGGGATCGACGTGGGAGGAGCCGACGGCCCGCACGGCGTTCGCCGAGCAGTTCTGCTCGTGGTCGGCGTGAAGGATGAAAAGCACGTCGAGGGCCCGCTCAAGCCTCGGGTCTGGCTCGTAGGTGGGCTCCGCGATCTTGTAGAGCATGGAGAGGAAGTTGCCGGCGTAGGAGAGGTCGTTGACCGGGTAGACGTAGGGCAGCCCGCGGCTGTGCCGGTAGGCGAAGGCGGCCAGGGTGGGCATCTTCGCGATCAGCCGGATCACCTGGATGTAGCGGTTCTCCGGGTCGCGGAAGTCCTTGGCCTCGGGGTAGAAGGTCGAGAGCGCGCCGACGGACGCCAGCAGCATTCCCATCGGATGGGCGTCGTAGCGGAAGCCCTGCATGAACTCCTTGACGTTCTCGTGCACGAACGTGTGCACCGTGATGTCGTGCACCCAGGCCTCGAGTTGCTCCTTGGTCGGCAGCTCGCCGTGCACGAGCAGGTAGGCCACCTCGAGATAGGTTGACTTCTCCGCCAGCTGCTCGATCGGGTAGCCGCGATACTCAAGGACGCCCCGCTCGCCGTCGATGAAGGTGATCTGGGAGCGGCAGGAGGCCGTCGCCATGAACGCGGGGTCATAGCTCATCAAGCCGAAGTCGTCCTCGCTCAGCTTGATCTTGCGCAGCTCGGTGGCGCGGATCGTCCCGTCCTCGATCGGGATCTCGTACTGCTTCCCGGTGCGGTTGTCGATGACGGTGAGCGTGTCCCGGCCGGTCGCTACCCCGGCACCGTCCTTCTGCTGAGTTTCAGTGGTCATCGCACTCCTCTCGCGCGTTGGGGGTTTGCATTGCGCCGGAGGCCGGGCTTCAAGCCTTAGCCTTGACTCTAATACCACGCGTCCGCCGCGCTCCAACCTCCGGGATCCCGCGCGAACGCGCTCCCGCCGAGCTATTGGCGGACCGGGCGCCTTCGGGCGCCCTCGTAGCGGCTCTCCGTCGCCGCCCGCTGCCCCTGGTAGTGGCTGCCCAGGCCCGGGCTGCCGTACGGCCGGCGCGCCGGCCGGTCGAGCGCCATGAACGACAGCTGCGCGATCGGTAGGCCGGGGTAGAGCTTAATCGGCACGCGGGTCAGGTTGTTGAGCTCGAGCGTCAGCGTCCCCTGCCAGCCCGGATCGCAGAAGCCGGCGGTGGCATGGACGATCAGCCCAAGGCGTCCGAGCGAGCTCTTGCCCTCGATGCGCGCGACCACGTCGGCGGGCAGCTCGATCCACTCGAGCGTGCGTCCGAGGCAGAACTCGCCGGGGTGGATCACAAACGACTCGCCCGCGGCGACGAGCACCTCCTCGGTCAGGTTGACCGGGGGCTCGCGCAGGTCGATCGCCGAGGCGCGGTGGTTGTGAAACACGCGGAAGGAGTCGCCCAGGCGCAGATCGACGCTGGCCGGCTGGAGGAGCTCGGGGTCCCACGGATCGATGCGGATGCGGCCCGTCTCGACCAATTCGAGGATCGTCCGATCGGACAGGACCGATTGCGGACGCTCGCTCATTGCGCCGTGAAGTCTGCCAGCGCAATCGCGAGGGCGTCCGCCGGCCGCGCGGAGCCGACCGGACCCGCCGCGTCCGCTGGCCGCGCGGAGCGGATCGGACCCGCCGCCCCTTGCGCCACGCTTCTACGCGGTCACCGGCGCCGCGCTGGAGGGCTCGCGCGCAGCGCCGGCAGGGGCCAGCTCCTCTCGACGCCGCGCGAGCGCGATGCCGATCGCCAGCAGCGCCCACGTGGTGGGATCCTCGAGGAAGTCGGCGTACAGCATCGTGTTGAAGAGCAGCGCAAGGAACGCGGCCGCGACCGCCGCCCGCGCCGGGTCTCCGCGCGCGCGCCGCAGCAGCACCACGAGCGCGGATGCCAGCAGCACCAGGTATGCCGCCAACCCCACCGCGCCCTGCTCAGCTGCGATCGTCACCGGGATCGTGTGCGAGGCCGAGACGCCGCTTGCCGCCTGGGGGTACTGGCGACGGTACTCGGTCACGAACGCTCCGGAGCCGTAGCCGACGAGCGGGCGCTGCTCGAACATTGCGCCGCCGCCGGTGATCAGGCTCGCGCGGCCGCTTGAAGCTCCGTTCAGGCCCTGGTTGAGCCCGAACGTTGTGGGCGAGATCGCAAGCGCGACAAGGCCGACCGCGATCACCGCGGCACCCGCGCCGAGCACCGGCCACAGCCGCCAGCGCAGCGCGTACAAGGCCGCCAGGCCGACCAGCAGCGCGCCGAGGCTGGAGCGCGACAGCGTCAGCAGCAGCCCGCACCAAAGCACCGCAAGCACAAAGGTCACCGACAGCGCCAGACGGCGCGAGCGCGCCCAGATCAGCGCCGCCGCCAGCAGGGTCATCACCAGCGCAAGGAAGCGCCCGAAGATGTCCGGGTCGTAGAAGACCGAATTGACGGCAAAGTACGGGTGCAACTCGTCCGAGGCGATCAGCTTCGGGTTGAGCAGCAACGTGCCGGTCGCGTACTCGCCGAAGCCGATCGCGGCGAAGATCACCGCCAAGGCCGTCTCGAGGGCCAGGCAGCCCCGCACGAGATCACCCTCCCAGCGCAGCTCGCGCAACTGCGCGAACAAAAGCGCGAACGGAACGTAGAAGAAGACGACGTTCTGGAGCGCCTTCTCAAAGCCGACCGAGTACAGCGCCTGGACCGCGTAGAGCACCAGATAGCCCGCCAACGCCCATTCGAGCAGCGACCATCGTCCGTCGCGCCCTCGCGGCCTCCCGTCGCTAGAGCCCTCCCCCGTCGCCGTCGAGCCGCCCGGCTGCTCGCGCGCGCCGCCGGCCCGAAGCGCGGGCACGCTCGCCGCCAGCGCCCCCGCGGTGATCACCAAGTACAGCGGCACGAGCAGATCGGCCGTGCTTCCCCCGGCCGCGATCGGGACGCGGAACGGCAGCGCAGCCAACGACAGCGGCGCCACCAACCAGCGCGCGCGGGCCAGTCCGAAGGAAGCCGCGCCCAGCACGGCGAGCGCCAGCAGCGCGGCCCCAATCGCCATCAGCGGGTGCTGGTGGACGAAGCGCAGCTGCGGCGCGTGCCAAATCTCGGCGAGCAGCAGCACGGGCGCCAGCGCAAGCGCCCCCAACGTGAAGAGCGCGCGCGGGCGCGGCGCGCGCAGGAGCATCGCGCCGGCGGCGAGCAGCGCGACGACAACCACTCCGAGCTTGGGGAGCGGACCATCGACCGTCGCGAGCGCCAGCACCCGCCAAGCGTAATCGCCGGCGGCGGCCATCCTCTAGCCTGCGCTCTCGCATGAGAGTTGGCAAGCTCGCGGTGGCAGGCGCGCTCTGTGCGCTCGCCGTGTCGGCGTGCGGGATCCAATCGAAGCCGCTTGCAGGCTCGCGCGCCGCCCGCCTGAATCGAGGACCCGGGGTGCACGCGCGCCTTGACGATCCACGCGCGGTCCATTACCGGTGCCTGCGGGCGCACCATCTCAGGGTCAGCGAGCCAAGCCCGACCGAGATCCAGGTGGGCCGCCCAAAGGTTGGCCCGCTGATCAAGTTCCTTCCCACTCCGGGCGCCGCCCAGGAGGCGCAGATCTCAGGCCAGGTCGAGAGCGCTGAGGTGATCGGCAGCGCGCTGCTTTATCCCAACAGGGCCCCGGGCGGGTTGCTGACGATCGTCGAGAACTGCACCGCAATCGGCGTCAAGGGCTGAGATGGCCGCCTCCAGGCGCGCATCGGCCGATCACGCGCGCGCAGGCGCCAGAGTGAGCGTGGGAGCGCCGGGGCTGGCCCTCTCCGGCGGCGCACGCGGAAGTGTCTGGCCGGGGAGGCCACGCGGGCAATGGGCGCTCGCATCGCTGGCGGTGGCGGCAGTGGCGCTGGCGGTCGCCTCACTTTCGCTTCCCTCAACCCCCAGCTACGACCCTTGGGCATGGCTCGTGTGGGGGCGCGAGATCACCCACGGGAGGCTGCACACGCTCGGCGGACCGAGCTGGAAGCCGCTGCCCGTCCTCTTCACCACGATCTTTGCGCCGTTCGCGGATGCGCAGCCGGATCTGTGGCTGGTCGTGGCGCGTGCGGGCGCGGCGCTGGCGGTGGCGCTGGCGTTCCGCCTCGGCTGGCGGCTGTCACGCATGCTGACGCCGGCTTGGGCGCGCACGGACCCGCGTGCATCAGTTCGCGCGCTCCGGGCGGTGGCGCCGCTGTTGGCGGGCGCGATCGCCGCCGGCAGCCTCCTCAACTCCCCTGCCTTCATCTCCGATAACGCGCTCGGCTACTCCGAGGGTCTTGCAAGCGCCCTCTTGCTCGGCGCCCTCGATCAGATCCTCGACCGCCGTCCCCGCGCCGCATTTGTGCTCGGCTTCTTCGCCGCCCTCGACCGCCCCGAGCTGTGGTTCTTCTGGGTCCCCTACGGCGTCTTGCTGATGTGGCGCCAACGGGACGCGCGGACGCTGGTCCTGGCCGCGTTCGGGCTGGTTTTGCTGCTGTGGTTCGTGCCCGAGCTGTGGGGTTCGGGCCACCTGCTCAGAAGCGTCACGCGCGCGCTTCGGCCCGGTCCCAACAGCGCTGCGTTCTCCAGCTGCCCGGTCTGCGCCGAATTCCGCCAGGTGGCCTGGCCACAGCTGCTCCTGCGCGTCAAGGTGCCAGCGATCGCCGCGGGGCTCGCGGCCCTGTGGGGAGCGTGGCGCGCGCGACCGAGCCGACGAGAGCGCGATCCTGACCACAGGCAGCTCCATGGCGGCGGCGCTGCGGCAGACGGCGTCCGCCCCCGCGTGCTGCTGGCGGCCCTGGTCTGCTTGGGCTACCTGTGGTGGTTCGGAATCGCGGTGGAGACGCAGGCCGGGTTCTCCGGCAACGTACGCTACCTCGTGCTCGGCACCGCGCCGCTGGCGGTGGCCGGCGGCGTTGCCTGGGGGTGGTTTGCGCTTGCGGCCGGCGACGCCGTGGAACGGCTCGCCGCGCACGGCCGCTGGAGCCGGGCTGCGCTCGCAGCCGGCGCCGGGCTCGCGATCGGATTGTTCCTGGCGACGCCACCGTGGCTCGGCCGGAACATCGTCTCGCTCCCGCAGACCCGAGCCGCGCTTGCCTACCAGGCCCATCTGCGGATCGACCTCGCGGCGCTGGTAAGGCGCTTCGGCCGCCGCCGCCTGCTGGGCTGCGGCAACGGCGCGGTCATGACCGGAAGCTTGCAAGTACCGATGGTGGCCTGGTATCTGCGCGTGCGCACGCTGCGCATCCAGCAGCAGCCGCCCGCAACCCGGGCGCCAGCGCCCTGGCCAAGCGTGATCCTGCAGGCGCGCGCTGTCCCCGCGGCGCCGCTCGAGCCGGCCCCTGCGACGATCCGCCATTGGCGGTCGTTGGGCGCTCGTTACGAGCGTGTTGAGCGGCGCACGTTCACGCTCCTGCTCGACTGCCGCAAGTAACCTGGACTGCCGCGATGGCCACCGTCACCGCCCCCGCAAGCAAGGCGCGCCCGTGGCAGGGCGAGCTGCAGGTGCCAGCAGCGCTAACGCGGGTGCCGAGCTGGCTTTGGGTTGGCGCCTTCACGCTCGCCCTGCTCGCCGCCTCCGCGGCGATCCGCACCTACTTCATCTCAGGCCAGCTGTGGATGGACGAGGCGATCACGATCGGGATCTCCTCGCACCCGCTCGGCCAGATCCCTGGGCTCTTGCGCCACGACGGCTCGCCGCCGCTCTTCTATTTGCTGCTGCACTTCTGGATGCTCGCCTTCGGAATGGGCGAGGCGGCAACGCACGCGCTGACGCTGCTGTTCGGGCTGCTGACGATCCCGCTCGGCCTGTGGGCGGGCTGGAGCCTGTTCGGCCGTCGCGTCGGGCTGTACGCGGCGGTCCTGTTCGCCTTCAACGCCTTTCTCAGCCAGTACGCGCAGGAGACGCGCATGTACGAACTGATGGGGCTGCTCGGGCTGCTTGCCACGACCGCCTTCATGCACGCGTTCGTCTTCCGCAGGCGCGGCTACCTGGTGCTGTTCGTCGCCTCGCTTGCGCTGATGCTCTACACGCACGCCTGGGGAATCTTCTACGCGGCCGCAACCGGCCTGACCGTGCTGCTCCTGATGCGCTTCTCGGAGCGCCCCCTGGCGTTGCTGCGGGACGGCGTGATCAGCTACCTCGCGGCGGGGGCGCTGTTTGCGCCGTGGATCCCCAACTTCATCTTCCAGGCCACCCACACGGGCGCCCCATGGGCGGCTCCGCCCCGCTTCGGCGCGCCGATCCTGCTCTCCCGGGACGTGCTCGGCGGCGATCGCGTTACCGCTGCGATGGCGCTCGGGACGCTTGCCGGGTTCATCGGCGTCGGCTTGCGGCCGCGACGGCGAAGCGTGGAGGCGCAGGCGCTGTGGGCGCTCCTGGCGATCCCGATCCTGACGCTGGCGCTGGCGTGGATCGCTTCGCAGCTCAACCCCGCCTTCGTGGCGCGCTACTTCGCGCCGGTGTTGGGAGCGATCCTGCTGCTGGTGGCGTGGGGCTTCGCACGCGCTGGCGTGCTTGGCGCACTCGCGCTGATCGCAACCGTTGCCTTCCTCGTCAACCCAACGACCGTCGCCCCCGGCTACAAGAGCGACATGCGCGATGTGGCCGCGGAGATGGGACCAAGGCTGCATCCGGGCGACCTCGTGATTAGCGCCCAGCCCGAGCAGGTGCCGCTGAGCTGGTACTACCTGCCGGCCGGCCTGCGCTTCGCATCCACGATCGGCCCCGTGCGCGATCCCACCTACATGAATTGGGTCAACGCTCTCCCGCGGCTTGAGGCGGCGAGGCCGGCGGCCGTGCTGCCCCCGCTGATCGACAGCTTGCACCGCGGACAGCAGCTGCTCTACATCCGTCCGCTGACCTTGGGCGCTGAGAACTGGAAGGCGCCTTGGACCCGCTTGATCCGCCGCCGGGCGGCGCAGTGGGGCGCAATCCTCCAGGCCGACGTGCGCCGCGGGCTGCTACGGGCGGTCGCGGTCGCGCCAGCTGCGCTGCATAAGGCCTGCTGCGTGGCCGACAGCGCGGTGCTCTACGAGAAGGTCTCCTGATCGGTGCAGGGCGGATGCTTTGATTGCCAGCAATGAGCGATGTCCGTGACAGCAGCAGTGATCCCCGTAACAGCAGCGCCGCCGAGCCCGGCGGCGAGATCACGCCCTCGCGGCCGGTCGCGGTGCTGGGCGCCGGGCCTGCCGGTTTGACCGCGGGCTACCTGCTCGCAAAGCAGGGCAAGCCGGTCGTGGTGCTCGAGTCCACCGGCATGGTCGGGGGGATCGCGCGCACCGAGGTGCGCGAGGGCTACCGCTTCGACCTCGGCGGTCACCGGTTCTTCACCAAGGTCAAGGAGGTCGACGACCTCTGGCATGAGATCCTGGGCGATGAGCTCCTACGCCGCCCCCGACAGTCCCGCATCTACTGGAACGACAAGTTCCTCGAATATCCGTTGCAGGGGATGGACGTGATCCGCAAGCTCGGCCCGCTCGAGCTGGCGCGTTGCATGGGCTCCTACGCGTGGGCGGCGCTCAAGCCGAAAGGCCGCGAGGAGAGCTTTGAGGAGTGGGTCTCAAACCGCTTCGGCAAGCGCCTCTACCAGCACTTCTTCAAGACCTACACCGAGAAGCTGTGGGGCGTGCCAGCGGACGAGATCCGCGCGGAGTGGGCGGCGCAGCGGATCAAGGGGCTGTCCTTCTTCTCAGCGGCGAAGTCCGCCTTCTTCGGAAACAAGGGCAACCAGATCAAGTCGCTGATCTCGGAGTTCAACTATCCCCGCTACGGGCCGGGGCAGATGTGGGAGCGGATGGCCGCCGAGATCCGCTCCCGCGGTGGCGAGGTGCGCCTGAACGCCCCCGTGACCAAGCTCTCGCTGCGCGACGGCCGCGTGGCCGAGGTGATCGCCGGCGGCGAGTCGCTCCAGCCCTCGTACGTGATCTCCTCGCTGCCCCTGCGAACAACCGTCGGCATCGCCTCTCCCGAGGCGCCGCTCGAGGTGCGCGACGCGGCCAGGGGCCTGCGCTACCGCGAATTCTTGACGGTGCTGCTGGTGATCGAGGGCGAGGACCCCTTCCCCGATAACTGGATCTACATCCACCAACCCGGCGTGCGCGTGCTGCGGATCCAGAACTTCAAATCGTGGAGCCCCTGGATGGTGCCGAACGACACGGATGCATCGATCGGCATGGAGTACTTCTGCTTCGAGGGGGACGAGCTGTGGAGCATGCCCGACGAGGAGTTGGTGGCAATGGCCTCGCGCGAGATCGAACAGCTACACCTGGCGCGCGCCGACCGCGTCAAGTTCGGCTTCGTCGCGCGTGTGCACAAGGCCTATCCGATCTACGACGAGCTCTATGGCGAGCGCGTTCAGACGATCCGGGGATGGCTCGAGACGATCTCGAACCTCCAGCAGGTCGGCCGCAACGGGCTGCACCGCTACAACAACTCCGACCACTCGATGCTGACGGCGATGCGCGCGGTCGACAATATTCTGCTGGGCACCGAGCACGACATCTGGGCGGTGAACGCCGAAAGCGTCTACCACGAGGAGCATGTCGAGAACGAGGACCCCTACCGACGGCCGCCCGAGACGCCGGCGATGGCCCAGCCGCTGGCTTCGGATCGCTAGCGCCCAGGGCGCGCTCCTGAGCGCCTGCGCGCTCGGCGCCACCCTTCTGCTCGGCCCCACAGGGGCGCTTGCCGCGAGCGCGCCGGCCGCCGGCTCACCCTCATCATCGTCCTCCGCGCGGCCATCCTCATCGCCCTCCACGCGCCCCTCGTCCTCCCCAGGGCAGTCATTGCTGAGGACGCCGGCAACTACCAGCCCATTCGCGCCCGGGGTGCCGCAGCAGCCGGCGACGATCCCCGGCGCAACCGCCCCCCCGGCGAGCGCGCCGGCGATCCCAACCACGGCGAGTGGCGCTGCCGCCGGAAGCAGCAGCTTTGGCGCAGGCGCGGCGATCCTCGTTGCGGTCGGCGCAATCGTGCTGCTGGGCGGCATCTCATTCTTCATCTGGCGCGATGCCCGCCGCCGGGCGCCGAGCAGGGGGCTCGCCGCTTCGCTCAGCGCAACCGCCGGCGGTCGCGGTCGCGCCGGCTCAAAGCCGCCACCGAAGCCGCGCAAGCTGAGCCCGGCCGAGCGGCGACGGCGCAGACGAGGACGCGCACGTCCGCGCTGAGCCCCCTGGCTGGAGCGGATCTTTGTGACGCTAGGTAAGTAGCTAGGCCACGAGCCTGCGGGCACTGCGCTTGGCTCGCAGCAGCTGGCGCTCGACCGTGCGCCTGCTGTCGCCCGTCCGCGCAGCGATCTCCTTGTAGCTGTAGCCCGCGGCATGCAGGAGCAGCAATCGCTGCTGGCGGGGTGGCAGGGTGCTGACCAGCCGCAGCCGCTCGCGCTGCTCGATCAGATCCTCGAGCGCGGGGCCCTCGCGCTCGAGGGCGCACGCGGGGGCGCCGGGGAACTCGCCACGCTGCTCGAGCGCGGCCTCGAGCGAGAGCTCTCGCGATCTCCGGCGCAGCGATCGCAGGAGCTCGCGTCGGGCCGTCGTTGCCAGCCACGGCAGCACAGTCTCGTGCCCCACCGCCTCGGGCTGCTGGGCGAGACGGCTCCAGGCGAACTGGCAGGCCTCCTCCACGACGGTCTCCGGCGCCCTCAGCTCGGCCCGAACGATCTGGGCCAACGGCCGGGCGAGCGCCCGATAGAGGGCGGCGAGGTCCGCGGCGATGACGCGCCTCCGATCACGACTCGCTCCGCCCCCACCGTCAGGATTGACTTGTTTAGAGCTATAACCCATTTGCCATCCAATTGATACTAAGCAATTACCAATGCTACTTGCAGCGTTGCAGCACCGGCCATTACTGTCAACCCAATTTGATTCAAGTTTTCTCAAATGGAGGCCAGTGATGGAAATAGCTCTCGTTTGGGCGGTGACGGCAAGGCCGGATCTGACGGGCCTGCCCGGGAGCAACGTGCTGCAGCAGCTCGTCAATGGGGCTGAGGCGTGGGCGCTGGCGATCGCATTGCTCGGGGCGTTCGTGGGGGCGGGGCTTTGGGCGCTCGCCTCCCATACGCAGAACCACCACTACGCCGCGCGGGGGCGGATGGCGGCGGTGATCTCGGGCGCAGCCGCGCTCGTGATCGGAGCCGCGCCCGGAATCGTCAACTTCTTCCAGCACCTGGGCGCACACGCAAGGTGATCGCGACCGAGAACCTCCGCGCGCCCTGGGGGCGCCGCCTGTTGGGGTTGGCGCTCGCCGCAGGCATCGCCTGGCTGGGGCTCGTAGCGCAGCCGACGCCCGCGCGCGCGGGGGTCCCCAACGTAGTCGGGGTCGGCTGCAACCTCGCCGGGGACTTCATCGACGGATTCGCCGGCAAGGCGTGTGGCGCGGTCGGCAAGGCATTCGGCCTGCTGAGCGGCGGCGCCGGCCAGGCGGCGGGGATCGCAGGCGCAGCCGTTGCCGTACTCGGCGGCGCCCGCGCCGCGCTGAGCGAAGCGGCCCGGATTCTCGGCAGGACGACCGCTCCACATCTGACAAGCGCATGGTTCTCTGCGGCCTACTGGCGGGTGGCGGCACTCGCAGCGGTGCTCACGCTGCCGTTCCTCTTTGCCGCCGCAGCGCAGGCGGTAATCCGATCCGACCTAGCGCTGCTGTTGCGTGCGGCGTTCGCCTACCTGCCGCTGGCGCTGCTGACGATCAGCATCGCGGCGCCCTTGACGATGATGCTGCTGGCCGCATCCGACGAGATGTCTGCGCTCGTCGCCTCCGCAGGGGGCGGCGGGGCGGCGCGCTTTCTCACAGTTGTCAGCCGGCTCTCGGTCGGAGTCGGCTTGCTCTTCCGCACGCCGTTCCTGGCGATCGTGATCGGCGTGCTGATGGTGGCGACTGCGCTCGCGCTGACGCTTGAGTTGATGGTCCGCGAGGCCGCGATCTACGTCGTTGTGCTGATGCTCCCACTCGCATTTGCGGCGATGGTGTGGCCGGCGCGGCGGGTCTGGGCGGCACGGCTGGTGGAGATCCTGGTGGCGGTGATCCTCGCCAAGTTCGTGATCGTCGCGGTCCTCACACTGGCCGGCGCGGCGCTTGGCCAGATCGGCCATCTCGGACTCACCGCGGTGCTCGGAGGGATCGCGTTGCTGGTGCTCGCGGTCGCCTCTCCCTGGGTGCTGATGCGTCTGATCCCGTTCGCCGAGCTTGCGAGCGGCGCGGGTGGCGCTCTCTCGGTCTACGACTCGATCACCGGCAGGCTTGGCGGCATCGAAGGCCAGGCTCGCAGTGCCGACGAAGCGCTTCAGGACTGGTGGGCCCAGATGACCTCAGACCACAGATCGCGGCCAGCCGACATCACGCGGCCAACGCTGCCGCCGGTGAGCGAGCCGCCAGCACATAGCGCAGCCGGAGAAGAGCCGACCGAAGGCTCCGGTGCTGACATCGAGCCCCGTCCACCCGCAGGCGGCCATGCAGCCGATCCCATGAAGCCCGGCTTCAAGCCGGCGACGGACGATCAGAGCCCACCCGACACCACGACCGCCACCGTCGGATACGAGCGCGACCTGGCAGCTGCGGATGCCTCGCGCGCGGACGCTGCCGCTGGCTCCCTGCGCGCGGACGCTGCCGCCGGCTCTCCGTGCGCGGACGCTGCCGCGGACTCCCTGCGCGCGGACGCTGCCGACCCCAACTCCGAGCAGAAGCTGAGTGCCGACGGCCTCCGCGTGCTCTCGCCCGAGCCGTGGTTGACCGACCCCGATCGCCTGCCGGAGCGCCTCGGCGACCTGCGAACGCTCGGCCAGCGGGGTTGGATCTTCACCGGCGAGCCGCCCGAGGACGCCGGCGGCCCGCCTTCGGACTCCCAACCGGCTCCGGAGGAGGACCGTTGAGCGCTGAGCAGCCCCGGCTGAGCTACCGTTTCGGCCCGCTCGAGCGACACGGCCTGCTCGGCCCCGTCCGTGGCGGGCAGGCGATCGTGCTGCTCGCGGGCGTGCTCCTTGCGATCCTTGCGCTCGATCTCGCGCCGAGCGTCGGCGGCCTGTTGCTCGCAAGCTCCGCGCTCACCGCGGCACTGGGCCTCGCCACCGCGCCGCTGGGCAGCCGCGGCGCCGACGAATGGGCCCCAATTGCAGCAAGCTTTGCGGCACGGGCTCTGTCCGGGCGGCTCGCGTTCCGCTCGCGCGCCCCGACTGGCGGCGTGCGCGCCCGCGTGATGCACGGCTCGGCCATCCTGCAGAGCGCCTCGCCCGCTCCTCCTCCCGCGCTGCGCGGGGTGCGCATCACCGCCCTCGCCTACCGCACACGCCCCGTCGGGGCGCTGGCTGAAGAGCGCGGAAGGCGCCTCACGGCCGTGCTCGCATGCCGCGCGGCGACGTTTGCCCTGCTCGACCCGGAGGCACAGGAACGCCGCCTCGCGCGCTGGGGGCTCGTGCTCTCAGCGGCTGCCGGAACGCCGGTGCGGCGCATCCAGTGGGTTGAGCGAACGGCGCCGGCGAGCGGCGATGAGCTCGCGCGCTGGCTGCACGGCCAGCGCGATCCCCAGCTTCCACTGCGGGGGACCCCGATCGTCGACTCCTACCTGGAGCTGATCGGCGCAAGCGCCCAGGTCGCCCAGGAGCACGAGATCCTGATTGCCATCCAGATCGACGGCCAGCGCGTGCGCGAGCGCGGAGCGGACGCATCGGGCCGAGCGCTGCTGGAGCAGGCCGAGCGGCTCGCCGTGCGTCTGCGGGCGGCCGAGATCGAGGTGCTCGGAGCGCTCTCGCCACAGCAGCTGGGACGCGTGCTGCGCACAGCCTTTGACCCCTTCGGGCGCGCGGAGCTCGCGGCCCTGGAGTCCGCCGATCCAGGCCGCGGCGGCGTTGAGGAGGCGAGCGCGTGGCCTCTCGGCGCCGCCGAGAGCTGGGACCGCTATCGCTCGGACGGCGCCGAGCATGCGACGTACTGGATCGGGGGCTGGCCGCGCGTGGAGGTCTCCCCCATGTTCATGGATGCCCTGCTCGGGCGCACGAGCTCGGTGCGCACCGTGGCGGTCACCTTCGAGCCGATTCCGCCGCACCGGTCGACGCGTGAGGTCGAGGCTGCGATCACCCGCGACCGGGCGGAGGGCGAACTGCGGGCGCGGATCGGCCAGTCGGAGACCGCGCGCCAGCGTCAGGCGCGGGAGGCGACCCTCCGTCGCGAGGCCGAGCTCGCCGCCGGCCACTGCGAGCTGCGCCTGGCGGGCTTCGTGACCGTGTCCGGGCGCAACGTGGAGGAGTTGCGGCGCGGCTGCGCCGAGGTGGTCGAGCATGCCGCCCGCGCCCGCCTCGAGCTCCATCGCATGTACGGCCAGCAGGCCGAGGCCTTCACGTTCACCCTGCCGCTCTGTCGAGGCCTTCGATGAGCGCTCGTGCTTCCCTCAGCCCGGGAGCCCACGAGCGGGAGCCCAGATGAGCTCTGCCGAGCGCCCCGGTCACCGCTGCACCACCCGTCACGCGCAGGCGATCTACCCGTTCCTGGCCTCAGGCGGTCTCGGCGGCCGCGGCGTCTTCATCGGCTGCGACTCAAGCGGTGGAGCGTTTTGCTACGACCCGTGGGCGCTGTACGGTGAGGGGCTGCTCGGCGATCCCAACGCGATCGTCCTCGGCAGGCTGGGCCAGGGCAAGAGCGCGCTAGTCAAGACGCTCTTGTGGCGGATGCTCATGTTCGGCCGGCGCGCGTTCGTGCTCGACGTCAAGCGGGAGTACGGGCCACTGTGCGAGGCGGTGGGGGTGCGCCCGATTTCGCTTCAGCCGGGGGGTGGCCTGCGCCTCAACCCGCTCGCCTCGCATCCGGAGCCGTACGCCCAGCTCGAGCTGTTGCGCGCCGTGAGTCGCACGGCCGTTGGAGGTGAGCTGACGCAGATCGAGGCAGGCGCCCTCCGCGAGGCGCTCGCGACGGTGCGCGCGCATGCGCCCGGGGAGGCGACACTGCCCCAGATCGCAGCGCTGCTGTTCTCGCCGACCGCCGAGATGGCGCAGCGACTGGGAGCTACGCCGGAATCGCTCGCAGGGGACGTGCGGCGCACGGCACTGGCGCTCCAGGATCTGTGCGAGGGCCCGCTCCGAGGGATCTTCGATGGCCCCACCACCCCGGGGCTCAGCCTCGACGCCCGGCTTGTGGTGATCGACCTGCACGCGGTCCGCGACTCCCCCGCGGTCGGCATCCTGATGGCGTGCGCAAGCGCATGGATGGGGGCGCTTTTGGCGAGGATGGCAGAGCGACCGGGACGCGCGCGGCTGATCAACGTGGCCGACGAATCCTGGAAGATCGTCCAGCACACCGGCCTTGGCGAGTGGTTTCAGGCGAACTTCAAGCTCGCCCGCGCCTATGGCGTGATGAACGTGGTCGTGCTGCACAAGCTTGCCGACCTGCAAGCGGCGGGCGATGCCGGATCGCGAGCGGCGCGGATTGCGGAGGGATTGATCGCCGATGCCTCGACCCGGATCGTCTACCACCAGGACGAAAGCCAGGTACCCCTCACACGGGAGCTGCTCGGGCTGTCCGAGAGCGAGGCGAGGATCATCTCGATGCTGGCGCCCGGACAGGCGCTATGGCAGGTCGGGTCCCGTTCGTTCGTCGTCTCTCATCGGCGCTCAAGCATCGAAGCGCGGCTGAGTGACACCGACACGGGGATGCGGATCGGCCCGCAGGCGGCGATGCTGTGAGCAGCGAGAGCCGCGGAGGCCAGGCGGACGGCTTCCTGCTTGCCGCGATTGCGACTCTGGCTGTGATCAGCGGCTTTGTCTGGTTGTGGGGCGGGCTGGCGGGCGCGCTGTTCGGCTCGGGCTGGCCGGCTCTCGACCCGCTGCAGGCCCTCGGCGTGCTGGCGCGCCTCCCCGCTCACCTGACCGACCCGGCCGTGGCGTGGCCAGCCCGCGCTCGCGGCCGACTGCCGGGCGCGAGCGCCTGCTATCTGGCGTTCGCGCTGCTCCTGGCGAGCGCCATCGCCCTCTCATGGCTGCTCGGACGACTCGGCGGCTCATCGCTTCTGCGACGTGGCCCGGGAGGGGCGCGCTGGGCCGGCCGAAGGGAGCTGCGGGCGCTCGGCGCAGCCGGTGCCGCTCAGCGCGGCTTGCGCCTCTCTCCCAGGCGCCGGCCAAAGCGCGACGCACAGCTCGTTCATGCGCCCCACACAGAGCGCGGGCGGGGTGGCGCACGGCTGGTGCTCGGGCGCCACGCCGGGCGCCTCCTCGCCGGCGAGCAGCGCCATGCGCTCGTCGCTTTCGGCCCGCCGCAATCGGGCAAGTCGGCCGCCCTTGCGATCCCGGCGTTGCTCGAATGGCCCGGCTGCGCGGTCGCCTCCTCGATCAAGACGGATCTGCTGGGAGCGACGCTCACGCGTCGGCGCCGGCTCGGCCGGGTGTTCGTGTTCGATCCCTTTGGGCTCTCGGGCCTTGCGGGAAGCACCTGGTCGCCGCTCGCCGGAGCGTCAAGCTGGGACGGGGCGCTGGAGGTCGCCTGGCGGCTGGCGGCAGCGGGCGAGCTCGACCAGCGCAGCGTCGAGGGGGGCGACTTCTGGGCGATCGCCGCCGAGCAACGCCTCGCGCCGCTGCTGTATGTCGCTGCCCGGACCGGAGCTGGGATCGAGCGCCTCGTGCGCTGGGTCTATGGCCAGGGCGCCCGAGAGCTCGACCAGGCGCTCGCTGAGCTGACCGGGGCAGCACGCGACGAGCGCGAGCTCGCCGATGCAAACGCCGCCTACGACGCGGTGCGGGCCTTCGAGGCGCAGGCTGACCGGACTCGCTCCTCGATCGAGGCGACCGCGCAGGCGCTGCTGCGCGCCTACCGCTTTTCGCGGGTCGCGCGCTCGGCGAGCTCGTGCGAGATCACCGCCGCGCGGCTGCTCGACGAGCCGGCAACGCTTTATCTGATCGGCGACGCAAAGGCGTCAAAGCTGCTGCGGCCGCTGTTTCTCGGCCTGCTTGGCGAGGTCGTCGACCGTGCCTACGAGCGCGCCACCCGCGCTGGCGGGCAACTCCCGCTCCCGTTGCTGATCTGCCTTGACGAGGCCGGCAACGTCGCGCCGCTGCCGAATCTCGCCGAGATCGCCTCCACCGCCCCAAGCCACAACATTCAGCTCGTCTCGATCTTCCACGACCTCCAGCAGGCGCGCAGCCGTTACGGCCGCCAAGCCGAGACCGTCGTCAACGCCCACCGCGCCCGCATGCTGCTGCCGGGAGTGGCCGACCTCGAGACGCTCCGCTACTTCTCCGCGCTGCTTGGCGAGGAGGAGGTGCGCGAGCTGACCCGCACCACCGGCGCCGGCGGCAGCACCCGCTCGGTATCCCCTCGCCGCCGTCCGCTTGCGGCTGCGGAGGCGCTGCGCCAGCTGCCGGATGGCCAGGCGCTGCTGCTCTATGGACGTCTGCCGCCGGTGCGGGTGAGGCTGCGGATGTGGTTCTCGGACCGGCGGTTGCGGCGGCTCGCGCGGTGAGCGCGCCCAACCGCAGCGACCGCCTGGACGATGACAATCGCCCTCTCCGCGCGCTCGAGCCGAGGGTCCGAGCCGATCGATGCGCCGAGGGGCTGGGCGCCGAAGAGCTCTACCATCGCTCCTCGATCCAACAGGCGGCCGATGCGAGGGGGCAGGGGCCGGATCTCTCCGAGACGCCCGGCGAGGAATCGCTGGCGCGTCGGTCGCTCGACTGGCGGGGGCTCGACCCGGTCGAGCGCCGGCTCTGGTTCGAACAGCTGTGGCGCGACGTGCTGGCGCTTCGGGAGCGCTACCGCCTGCCGCTGCGGGCAGGTTGGTGGACGGACCCAATCCAGCTTGAGGCGCTCGCGGCGCTTGCCGCCTGGGTCGAGCGGTACGACTCGGGCGAGTGGGATGACCCCCCGGGGAAGCTTGCCCTGCTTTACGACCTTGAGCGAGTGGGCGTCCTACTTCGCGACGGCCGCGACCCGTTCAATCCCGAGCGGGATCGATCGGCGTTCTTGTCGCATCTCGAAAGACTCGCCGACAGGGCGACAGGAGCCTGATCCGAGCTCGGCGCAGCCCGCGGATCCTTATCGACGACGCGGCGCTCAGCAGGCTGACTGGGGCTCGCCGGCGCACGGATCGCCGATCATCCGCCGAGCTTGCCGCCACGCGTGCCCGTAAGCTCGCCCACCCCGGGCCCGCCGGAGATGATTTGCAACCACCCAGCAAGGAGAGGAGCCGCCACATGCCGCTGTCGGAGCGAGCGCACCATCCGTCCAGGACACCTAGCGAGCCCCTGCATGCCGGTGGCGAGGTGCGACTGCCGGCCCACCGGCTGCCGGATCAAGGAGTGGGGGAGGCAACCGCCTACGAGATGATTTCGAGCGAGCTGTTGCTCGACGGGCAGGCCCGTCTGAACCTCGCCACGTTCGTCACCACCTGGATGCCCTCGACGGCGGCGAGGCTGATGGCCGAGACCGCGAACAAGAACATCATCGACAAGGACGAGTATCCGCAGACCGCGGCGATCGAGTCGCGCTGCGTGAACATCCTCGCTGACCTGTGGCATGCGCCCGAGTCGGAGCATGCCACCGGCTGCTCCACCACCGGCTCAAGCGAGGCGGCGATGCTCGCCGGGATGGCGCTCAAGTGGCGCTGGCGCGCCCGTCGGCGGGAGCAACGCGCTGACGCGAGCCATCCGAACCTCGTGATGGGCGCGAACGTCCAAGTGTGCTGGGAGAAGTTCTGCCGCTACTGGGAGGTTGAGCCGCGGCTCGTGCCGATGGAGGGCGAGCGCTACCACCTCGATGCGGCTAGCGCCGTCGAACGCTGCGACGAGAACACAATCGGGGTGGTGGCAATCCTTGGCTCGACGTTCGATGGGAGCTACGAGCCGATCGCCGAGATCGCCGCGGCGCTGGATGACCTGCAGGCGGAGCGCGGCCTGGACGTGCCGTTGCACGTGGACGCAGCCTCGGGCGGATTTGTCGCGCCCTTCCTGGCGCCCGAGCTCGCGTGGGACTTCCGCCTAAAGCGCGTGCAATCGATCAACGCATCGGGACACAAGTACGGCCTTGTCTACCCTGGCGTCGGCTGGGTCGTCTGGCGCAATCGGGAGGCACTGCCGCGCGAGCTGATCTTCGACGTCAACTACCTCGGCGGGCGCATGCCCACCTTTGCGCTCAACTTCTCACGGCCGGGCAGCGAGGTCATAGCGCAGTACTTCATGCTCACGAGCCTCGGCCGCGAGGGCTACCGACGGGTGCTGCGCAACGCCCAGGATGTAGCGGTGCACCTCGCCGAGGAGATTGGCAAGCTCGGGCCGTACCGGCTGCTGACCGCGGGCAGGGAGCTGCCGGTTTTTGCGTTCGCGCTCAAGCCGGAGGTTGAGAACTACACGGTCTTCGACGTCTCCGATCGGCTGCGCCAGTCGGGCTGGCTTGTCCCCGCCTACAGCTTCCCGCCCAATCGCCAAGATCTGAGCGTGCTGCGGATCGTGGTGCGAGCCGGGATGAGCATGGAGATGGCCGACCTCCTGCTCGAGCACCTGCGCGAGCACACCGAGTTCCTCGAATCGCTGCGGGCCCCGCTGCCCGCACCGCGGACGGAGAAGCGCCGGGCGTTCGCCCACTGAGGCTCGCCGAGCCACCCGGCTCAAGCGCCCCCGCGGCGACCCCCAGGCCCCCTCCCCGCGGCGACCTCACGCCCGTCCCCGCGGCGACCTCACGCCCGTCCCCGCGGCGACCTCACGCCCCTCCCCGCGGCGACCCCCCGCGCCGTCCGCACTTGGAAGTTTTGGTTGATGGACAACACTTTCTTCCAAGCCCTCCGGCCGGGGCTACAGCAGCTCGCTCAGAACCGCTCCCGCCCGACGGGGCCAACGTCCGCGAGGGGGATTTGCGCGCGCCCCGCCGGGGCTACAGCAGCTCGCCCAGAACCGCTTCCCGCCCGACGGGGCCAACGTCCGCGAGGGGGATTTGCGCGCGCCCCGCCGGGGCTACAGCAGCCCGCCCAGAACCGCTCCCGCCCGACGGAGCGCCACCTTGTCCCCCGCCACTAGCACGCGCTCAAGATCAAGCATGCGCGCGCCGAAGTCGTCAAGCTCGCGGCTGCCGACAACCGCATGGCACGGGACGCCGGCCTGCCGGGCGCGGGTCGCGATCTCTGAGACGAGCTTGCCGGCGAGGCTCTGGCGGTCGAGCCTGCCCTCGCCGGTGATGACTGCACGCGCGGCACGGAGCCGCTCGTCGAAGCCGATCGCGTCGAGGATGAACGCTGCCCCTGCCACCAGCTCGGCCCCGAAGGTCGCCCACAGGCCACCGGACAGACCCCCGGCGGCGCCTGTCATCGGCACGCCGCGAGGGTCGCGCGGCAGCTGTGTCGCAAGCTGGTGGAGCCGCTCCTCCAACGCTCGCACCTGCTGGGGCGTTGCCCCTTTTTGCGGCGCGAACACGCGTGGGGCATCCTCGAACGGGGTGCGGACGTCGCAGAGCACCACCAGGCGAGCACCGCGCAGCCCACCTCGAGCCTTCAGCGCAGCGATGGCGCCCGCGCCCCCGTCGGTTGTCGCGCTGCCGCCGACGCCAAGCAGGATCGTGCGCGCCCCGGCGTCGATTGCAGCGGCGATCAGCTCGCCCGTGCCGGCACTGGAGGCAGCGACGGCGTCGCGCTCTGACTCGGCGACGAGGTGAAGCCCGCTGGCGGCGGCGGTCTCGAGCACTGCGAGCGCGCCGCCCAGATGGCGCGATCGGGGCAGCTCGACGCCGAGCCCGAAGCGGGCTCGTACCGTGCGCCCGAGCGGGTCGCTCGCCTGCGCCTCGTGGAGCTCGAGCCCCAGGGCGGGCGCGAGCGCGTCCAGCGTCCCCTCGCCTCCGTCGGCAACCGGGCAGCGATCGACCGGCCTGCCGGCCTCCTCGAGACCGGCGGCGATCGCCTCCACCACCTCGCCCGCCGTGAGCGTGCCCTTGAACGAGTCGCAGGCGACGAGCACGGTCGTGGGGATGCCGCGGATCCTGCGCATTGGCGCGCATCCTGCCATGCCGCGGGCTATCGTCGGGCGCCGAGCCGTGAGCGACTACACGATGATCGAGGCCGCCGGACGCCAGGTGCGGCTCTCCAACCCGGGCAAGGTGTTCTTCCCCGAGCGCGGCATCACCAAGCTCGATCTCGCCCACTACTACCTGGAGCTCGCGGGGCCGGTGATCGCGCAGCTGCACGATCGTCCGACGGTGCTGAAGCGCTACGTCGATGGCGCAGCCGGCAAGCCGTTCTTCCAAAAGCGGCTCCCCGCCGGCGCGCCGGAGTGGCTTCAGAGCGCGACGGTTGCCTTCCCCAGCGGTCGCACCGCGCGCGAGCTGTTGCCCAACGACGCAGCCCACCTGATCTGGGGCGTGAACCTCGGCGTGATCGACTGGAATCCCTGGCCGGTGCGGGCGAGCGACCTGGAGCACCCCGACGAGCTGCGCATCGATCTCGACCCCACGCCCGAGGCGGGCTTTGATGATGTGCGCGCGGTGGCGCTGTGCGTGCGGGAGGTGCTGGAGGAGCATGGGCTTGAGGGCTTTCCGAAGACGAGCGGCTCCCGCGGAATGCATGTGAACGTGCCGATCATCCCCGAGCACGACTTCGACGAGGTTCGCAGCGCGGCGCTCGCGCTGGCGCGCGAGGTCGAGCGACGCATCCCTCGCCTGGCGACAACCAGCTGGTGGAAGGAGGAGCGCCACGGCGTCTTCATCGACTACAACCAGAACGCGCGCGATCGCACCGTGGCCTCGGCCTACAGCGTCCGCGCCACGCCGGATGCGCGCGTCTCCACCCCGCTGCGCTGGGACGAGGTGGCTGACGCGGATCCCGCCGAGCTGCGGATCGATACCGTCCCCAAGCGCGTCGCCCAGCTCGGCGATCCGGCAGCTGAGATCGAGCAGCGCGCCGCCTCGCTGAGCTCGCTGCTCGAGCTCGCCCGGCGCGACCGCGCGGCCGGCATCCCAGATGCACCCTGGCCGCCGCACTTCCGCAAGCAGCGTGACGAGCCGCGGCGAGTGGCGCCCTCGCGGGCGCGGCGCAAAGCCGCCGGCCAGGGCTGAGCGAGCTTTGCGCCAGGGCGCGTCGGCGCCGCGTGGAGCCCTCGCCTTGGATTACGGGCGCCCTCAGGCAGCCACCTCACCGGTGGCGCTCTCGGCGCAGAGGCAGTCAAAGCAGTCCCCCGCCCCGCTCCGGTAGCCACGCGCCTGCATCGTCGCCGCCGCGCGGGGCGCTCGAGCCAGAGCGAGGAGCGCCACGTGCAGCTCGTGAGGGCGGTCGCTCGTGACCGCATCAGGGCCAAGCTCGAGCAGCGGGGCGAGCAGCGCGGGGTGGTTGACCGTGCCCGTGGTAACGCTCAGCCCGCGTGCGCGCAGGGGATCGATGACCGCGCGGGTCAGCAGCAGGTGCTCAACGCAGACGCCGCGAACGCCCCGCAGGGCGGCCCACGCGGCGAGCGCCGCGGGACGGTAGGCGGCGATCGCCACGAGCCGGGCGGCGAACCCCAGCTCTGCCGCGAGCTCGCAGCTCTGCTCGTAGAAGCTGATGATCTCGATCGCACGGCGGCTGCGCTCCGCCGCCGCCAGCCGACAAACGGCGCGCGTCGTTGCGCGCGCGAGCTCGGCGTCAGCATGCGCTTTGATGTCGAGCGCCAGCGGGATCGCGGGCGGCGCAAGCGCAAGGAGCTCGCGAAGCAGCAGGGGCCGCTGGTTGCTGAGCGAGCCGTCCGCGTGACGCAACCGCATCCGGCAGATCTCCCTGGAGGGCGTCTCGTGAACCCAGCCCTCGCCAGAGGTGCCAAGCTCAAGCAGCGGATCGTGCAGCAGCACCACCTCGCCGTCAGCCGCCAGGCAGCAGTCCGCCTCTAGCCCCCCGAGCGGCGCCCGCAGCGAGCGGCGCAGGGCGATCGCCGAGTTGTCCGGCCCATAGGCGCCGCCGAGGCGGTGGGCGATGATCCGCGGAAGCATCGGCGCTCAGGCTGGCGGATCTTGGAGCGATTGCGGTTACTAGCGTGCGACAGGATCGTGAACGGTTTGTGAGGGCGGCCGGAGGGCTCCGCCGCTGCGCAGCCCAAGCGCCCAGCCCGCCGGTGAAACCGTGAGCGCCCGCCAGCCTCCCGGCGCCGGGCAAGCCGATGAACGTCAGGCGCGCAGCTGGCCGATCAGCCGCGGGTGCCCGTCGACGACCGTTCGCTGCAACCGTCCAACCCGCGCAAACCCGGCAATCCGGGCGAGGCGCTCGAGACCGCCGCGGTGGAAGGTCCAGTAGACGAACTCATCGCCCGCGTAGACCTCGCCCGGGGCGGAGACGCGAATCGCGGGCGCCGACCCGAGGTCGGCGGCGACGCCATGGGTCTCGACCAGGACCATGCCACGCTCGCGCAGCCGCCGACGCAGCGCCCGCAGCAGCCCGAGCGGATTCTCGACGCGGTGCAGGATCCCGAAGCAGTAGATGAAATCGAAGCGCTCGTCGAGCTCATCAAGCGCGAGCGCGTCCATCCGGCGGTACTCGACGCGCGAGTCCAGCAGACCTTGGATCGCGCTGATCCCCTCGCCGCCCTGGAGCTCGATGCCCCAGCGCGAGGCAACCCAGTGACGGTACTGCTCGTTGTCGATCGCGAGCACCCGCCGCGCGCCCCGACGCTCGGCGAGGAATGCGTAGAAGCCGTCGAAGGCGCCAACATCGAGCACGCTCATGCCGGAGAAGTCCTCGGGCAGCGAGGGCATGCGGTAGCGGTGATCGCGCGCGGCGCCGGGCGTGTAGATGCCATGCGCACGGTTCAGCGCGAACGTGTGAAACCAGAACGGCACCGATTCGAGCACCGCGCGCGCAGCGTCAGGATCGGCTTCGATCGGCAGCAGATCAGCGACCTGCCGCTCCGCCGCGGTCACGGTGAAGAGCTCTCGAGAGAAGGTTCCCGTAGAGGTTCGCATTGGCTTTTGCTACCCGCCGTGCGCGCGCTCCACGCCTGCCCGCTCAGCCAGCGCGGGCCTGAGCGCTGTACTCGGGATTGGGCAGCATGTTGGTTGCCATCGCCATCCGGTTCGTGAAGTTGTACATGGCCGCCAGCTCGGCGACGTCCCACGCCTCCTCAAGCGTCAGGCCCGCGTCGAGCAGCGCCTGCAGGTCGGAGCGCTCAAGCTCGCGCGGGCGGACCGTCACCTTCTCAGCAAAGGCGCAGATCGCCCGCCGCCGCGCATCGAGCCCGGCGCGGCGCCAATCGTATGAGATCCGCTCCCCAAGCACCGGGTCGCCCAGCTCCTCGCGCAGCGCCGCGCCGTGCGCGACCAGGCAGTAAAGACAGCCGTTGGCGGCTGACACGACGACGGCGATCAGCTCGCGATCCGCGGCGCTCAACCCCGGCGTCGGCTCGTGGAGCAGCCTGAAGTGCGCAAACCACGCGCTCAACCGCTCGGGGCGGAAGGCATAGACGCGAAAGACGTTGGGGACGAAGCCGAGCCGCTCGCGCGCCTTGGCGAACAGGCCGCGCAGTCCTTCGGGGAGCGAGCGCTCGTCGGGCACCGGGAACCAAGAGCCGGTCTCGGCCGAACGCTCTTCAGCTTGGGCTTGCATCGGCTGATTCTCCCGCAGGCCGTGTCGGCCGACGATAAATAAGGCGGCCTGGCCCTGCGGGCCGGCCGCCGTCTTTGCAGCGGACCTTCAGGCGCGCTGCGTCGCCGGTTATTCGGCGCCGATGTCTGCCGCGCTGCGTCGCCGGTCATTCGGGCCGACGTCTGGCGCGCCGCGGTCGCCGGTCATTCGGGCCGACGTCTGGTGCGCTTTCACCGCGCCGGACCTCGAGGCGCTACAGCCGCCGCGTCGGCGCATCGGGCCGCGGTGGCCCTGGGGGCCAGGCGGCCCCAGCGGTCGCGACGTCGGACGGATAGGTCCCCCGCGCGCGCACCATGGTCACACCGGCCGCGAACAGCGTCACCAGCATCGCCAGGAAGCTGACCTCGAGGCCCGTGCCGGTGGCGGAGGAGACGATCCCATGCACGTGCGTGCCAACGGGCGCCTGGGGCACGAAGTGGGCAACCAGATCGGCGATCGCTCCGAAGGCGACCGGCGCCAGCGCCTGGGCCACCGAGCGCACGAAGGTGCGTACGCTCTCGGCCCGGCCCCACAGGCCCGAGGGCATGATGTCGAGCCGGGCCGAGTCGAGCGGTGGGTTGGCGGCGAAGATCAGGCCCGCCCCGAGCATGTAGAACCCGATCGCCGAGGACAGCGAGCCGGCGATGATCCCCGGGATCAGCGCCAGCCCACCGACGATGTAGCAGATCGCAGGCCCCCAGATCCGCGCCTCGATGCGCCCGCGGCGGACGAGCGCATCGGTCAGGGGCCCGCTCGCGAGCGTGCCTATCAGCGCGGCGACCACGAGCAGCCCGAGCACCCCGGTGGCAGCCGCCTGGCCGACGCCGAAGTGCCCACGCAAGAAGACGATCGCAAATGTCTGCAGGCCGGAGAAGAAGAAGTAGCCAAGCGAGGAGCTGATGATCAGCAGCACGTTCGTGGGGATCCGCAGCACGTAGACGATCGCCTCGCGGAGCGGCATCCGCCGCGGGTCGGCCCGCAGCACGAGCCGCGGGTCAGGTCGGAAGCCGCGGCGCCTGGCCGCCTCCTGAGCGAGATCGCGGGTCGGCTCGGCACCCGGCGCCTCCTCCCGCGGAGCGTCGCGGCCCGCGCGGACCGCCTCGACCAAGTCCACCGTCCCCACCGCCAGGCGGCTCTGGCCGCCGCGCGCCGGCTCGGGGACGGTGTGCCACATCGACCAGGCCAAGAACACCCCCGGGATCGCGAGCACCACAAACGCCGCCCGCCAGGAGACGACGCTGGCGGCGAAGCCACTGATCAGAAAGCCGAAGGCGGTGCCCCCGATCTCGCCGGCGAGGATGTAGCCGTAGACCTTGCCGCGCTCGCGCGAGGGAAAGTAGTCGCCGGTCAGCGACGCGACCGCCGGTCCCGCCGTCGCCGAGACGATCCCGAGCGCGGCGCGGCTGAGCAGCAGATCGACATAGGAGTGGGCAATCGCGCCATAGCCGGTTGCGATGCTCCACAGCACCACGCTCGCAGCCAACATCGGGATCCGCTGGATGCGGTCGACGAGCAGCCCCGCAGGCATCACCGCGAGCGCCCCCCCAAGCAGCGCAACCGTGCTCAGCAGCCCGATCTGCGTGTTGTCGATGTGCAACGCCAGCTCCATCTGCGGCGCCACCGCTCCAACCGTCGAGATCTGCGCGCTCGAGAGCGCAAGCACCCCGCCGAGCACCACCACCACCCGCGCCCTGGCGGGCCCGCCAACCAGCTCGACCACGTGCCCGCGCACGCGCTTGCCCAGCCACCGCAGCGGCCGGGTCAGCAGCGCCAGGCGGCGCTCAGCTCCGTCGAAGGCGTTCATCCACGTCTAAATGTGTCAGCCCGGGAGGGCGACTTCGAGACCGCCCGCGGACAGTGCGCGCTCGAGCCCACCCGCCGGGCGCGCGGTAGCATCCTCATATGCGCGAGCAGCCGGCAGGCGCCGCCCGCGGCCACGCCACCGAGGCCGAGGAGGAGTACCTACAGAGCCTGTTCTGGCTGTATGAGGCGGGGCTGCCGATGACCGCAGCGAACCTTGCGCGGGCGATGCAGCTCTCGGCGCCGACCGTCTCCCAGATGGTGGCGCGGCTGGAACGGGACGGCTACATCTCCCGCGACCAGGGCCGCACGATCAGCTTCACCGATGAGGGCCGCCGCCACGCCGAGCGGATCGTCTCCCGCCATCGCATGATCGAGCGCTTCCTGACCGATGTCGTCGGCGTCCCCTGGGATGACGTGCACGAGGAGGCCGAGCAGCTTGAGCACGCGATGACCCCGCGCTTTGAGGCCTACGTGCGGGCTGCCGTCGGCGATGCCAAGACCTGCCCGCACGGCCACCCGATCAAGGCCGGCGAGCGGATCACCGGAGTGCCGCTCGCGGACTGCCAGCCGGGGGCGAAGGTGAAGATCCTCCGGCTCGAGAACGAGGCCGAGGACCTGCTGCACTACCTGCGCGACGCAGGGATCGAGCCCGGGCGCGAGGGCGAGGTGCAGGCCAACGACGGCCGTCAGGTGGCCGTCCGCTTCGACGGCGAGCTCGCCGAGGTGACGTTCTCGGTTGCCGAGACGGTGTCGGTGCTGGCCGATCCCTCGCCGCCACCGCGCACGGCGCTGCCCGAGCAGCTGGTGCTGGGGCGCGATCGCTACGGGCGCTGAGATCAGCCTCGAGACTGCCGCCGGCCCGCCTGCGCCCTCACGCCCCTACCCCGGCGCGCTCGCCCACCTCCCTGTAGGCCTGGGCGAGCCTTGCGACTCCCTCCTCGATCTCGGCGGGCGTCACCCCGGCGTAGGCGAGCCGCAAGCAGTGATCGCCGCCCTCGAGCACGAAATCGCTGCCCTTGACAAACTGCACGCCGCGGGCGGCCGCCGCGTCCGCGAGCGCCTCGACATCGCTGTCGGGTGGCAGCTCGACCCAGAGGAAGTAGCCACCCTCGGGGGGCACGAAGCGAGCTTCGGGCAGCTCCCGCGCCAACGCCTCGCAGAGCGTCTGCGCGCGCTGCTCGAGCGCCGCCCGGACGGTCTCGATCGAGCGCTCGAGCGCGCCGCCGCGGCAGAACTCGTTGACGATCGCCTGCGCGAGCATGTTCGGCGAGATGTAGGCGCTCGTCGCAAGCCGCGCGATCCGCGCGATCAGCTCCTCGGGGCCGACCAGATAGCCGACGCGGATCCCTGGGCAGATCGTCTTCGAGAAGGAGGAGGCGTAGACCACGCGCGCCGGGTCGAGCGAGAGCATCGTCGGCAGGCTGCTGCCGGCGAAGCGCAGCTCGCCGTAGGGGTCATCTTCGAACACGACGAAGCCGTGCGCGGCCGCAAGCTCGAGCAGCTGCTCGCGCTTGGCGAGCGAGAGCGTGTAACCGGCGGGGTTTTGGAAGTTGGGGATGACGTGCGCGAGCTTCGGGGCCGCACCGGAGGCGAGCAGCTCGCGCAGCGCCCCGAGCTTCAGCCCGTCGGGCTCAAGCTCGATTGCGCGCACATCGGCCCCACGCTCGCGCAGCGACAGCAGCGTACGGTCGTATGTGGGCCGCTCGACGATCACCATCTCGCCCGCGCTCACGAGCGCGTCGAACAGGAATGCGTCGGCCTGCATGGAGCCGTTCGTGACGAGGACCCGCTCGGGGCGCACGCCGTGGCGCTGGGCAATCCACTCGCGCAACGGCTGATAGCCGACGGAGGTGCCATAGGCGGTGGCGCCGGCGGGGTCGGTGCGCAGCGCCCGCTCGGCGGCGGCGCGCAACCCCTCCACATCGATGATGTCGAGCGAGGGCGCGCCGCGGGCGAAGGAGATCGTCTTGGTCATGGTCGCTAAGGGTACGGGGCCGATCGCCTGCCGGGCGCCGCGGCTGCCGGCGGCGTGGACGCGCCAGGATGCTCGCAGGCAGGCGCGGAGGAGGACTGACTCACTGGCCACGAAGGGTGGTTCGCGCGCGGCGGCGGCTCGGAGTGGGGCGGCGGAGGATGGGCCGCGCGCGGCGGCGGAGAGTGCCCCCCTTGCGGATCTGCCGTGGCGCGCAGGCGGACCTCGAGGACGGCGCGATCCCGCCCTTCGTAGCCGATCAGCCGCACCTCCTCAACCACGCGCAGCTGCTCCAGCAGCAGCTGGAAGAAGCGCACCTCCGGCGGGTCGACGAATGGCCCCGCGTGCAGAGAGGCGCGCGCTCCCTCATGCCCGTGCGCCGAGCCCCGCGGCGCACCGGCCGAAAGCGCCCGGTCGAGCGCTTGGCGGTAGGCGCCGAGCGCGTCGGCGAGGCGCCCATGGAGCTCAAGCAGCGCCGCCGCAAGCTCATCGCCCTGCCCGCAGCCGCTCCCGCCGGCATCGGGGGCGGGCGATGAGCCAAGGCCGGCGCACGACGACGAGCTCGGAGAATCGGACCCGGTCGGGCTCGCGCGCGCTCGCTCTCGCGCGGGCTCCGCCAGCGCGCGGGCGCGCGCAAGCGCATCCGCAAGCGGTCCGGCGCGTCCCCGCGGTGGGGCACCCTCAAGCGGGGTTGGGACGACCGTGGACGGCGGCGGCTCGGCGCGCTGACCGAAGGGGCGCTCGCGCGCATACGGCGCAGACCAGGCGGGCTCGCCCGCCTCGAGCTGCTCGCGCAATGCGCGCAGCCGGCGATCGATCTCGGCCACGCGCGCGCCGCTCGGTGCGCTGGGGTCGCACGGCTCGCCCATCGCCATGCCAGGCTACCGGGCGCAGAGGCGGTAGCGGGGGATCGCTGCCATCGCGCGCGGTCGCCGCACCGGGCGCGCCGCCCCACGCACCACCCGCACCACGTCGGGCCACTGGACGCGGCGCGCACGGTGCCGTGATGCTCAGCCGCGCCCGTTGAGCAGTGAGATCGCCAGCTCGGCGACCTGTGTGGGCGTGCGCCCAACCTTCACCCCGCGCGCCTCAAGCGCCTCCGCCTTGGCCTGAGCCGTGCCCCGTGAGCCGGAGACGATCGCCCCCGCGTGGCCCATCGTCTTGCCGGGAGGGGCGGTGAAGCCGGCGATGTAGGCGACTACCGGCTTGGTGACGTGCTCGGCGATGTAGTCGGCCGCCCGCTCCTCGGCGTCGCCGCCGATCTCGCCGCAGATCACGATCAGCTCGGTCTGTGGGTCCTGTTCGAACAGCGCGAGCACGTCGACGAAGTCGCTGCCCGGCACCGGATCGCCGCCGATGCCAACGATCGACGAGTTGCCAAAGCCGCTCCGCGCAAGCTCGTTGCCGATCTGATAGGTGAGCGTGCCCGAACGGGAGACCAGGCCGACATTGCCCTCGCGGAAGAACGCGGCCGGGATGATGCCGACGTTGGCCTTCCCGGGGGAAAGCACTCCGGGGCAGTTCGGCCCGATCAGCCGCGCGTGCCCATTCTTCTTGATCACGTTGTAGACGCGCAGCTCATCATGGGCGGGGATCCCCTCGGTGATCGCCACGATCAGCTCGATCCCGGCGTCCTCCGCCTCGAGGATCGAGTCGGCAGCGAAGCGCGGCGGCACGAAGATCATCGCCGTGTTGGCGCCGGTCTGGCGGACCGCCTCGCGGAAGGTGTCAAAGACGGGGATGCCATCGACATCCTGCCCCCCTTTCCCGGGGGTCACCCCGGCGACGACGTTGGTTCCGTAGTCGCGGTTGCGCAGGGTGTGGAAGGTGCCCTCACGGCCGGTGATGCCCGCGGTGCACAGGCGCGTGCTCCTGTCGACGAGGATGCTCACCGCGCCTCCCCCATGTCACCGCCACCGTCCGCTCGAGCTTTGCCCGCGGCGGCTGCATGGCGCGTGGGCCCGGCCTCGCCGCCATCTCGCGCCAGCTCCACCACCCGGGCAGCGGCGCCGTCCATCGTCGATTCGACATAGACGTTCGGTAGCTGCGCCTCGGTCAGCAGGCGACGGCCCTCGGCGTCGTTGGTGCCGTCCAGCCGCACGACAAACGGCACGCCGGGCTTGATCTGGGCGAAGGCCTCGATCAGCCCGCGCGCAACCTCATCGCAGCGGGTGATGCCGCCGAAGATGTTGAACAAGACCGCTTTCACCCTTGGGTTGGAGAGGATCACCTCGACCGCCGCGGTGATCGCCTCCGCGCGTGAGCCACCGCCCGCGTCGAGGAAGTTCGCGGGCTCCCCGCCCGCGCCCTTGACGACGTCGAGCGTCGACATCACCAGCCCGGCGCCGTTGCCGAGGATACCGATGTCGCCGTCGAGCTTGACGTATGTCAGCCCCCGCTCCTTTGCCATCCGCTCTTGCGGATCCTCGGCCGAGATATCGCGCAGCTGCGCGTTGTCGGGGTGGCGGAAGAGCGCGTTGCCATCAAGCGTGACCTTCGCGTCGAGCGCCTTCACCTGACGGTCGGGGGTGACGATCAGCGGGTTGACCTCGACCAGCGTGGCCTCCTCGGCGACGAACGTCTCGTAGAGCCTTGCGAGCACGTCGACAATCGGCCTGACCAGGTCCTGGTCGACCCCCGCCTCGAATGCCAGCCGGCGCCCGTGGAAGTCCTGAAAGCCCAGCAGCGGATCGACGTGCAGGCGGGCGATCGCACCGGGGTCCGCGGCCGCGACCTGCTCGATGTCGATGCCGCCCTTCGTCGAGAGCATCAACAGCGGCGCCTTCGCGGAGCGGTCGAAGACGACTGAGGCGTAGTACTCGGCGGCGATCTCGGAGGCGGCCTCGATCCACAGCTCCCTGACGATCAGCCCGCGGATCTCCATCCCGAGGATCGCCTGCGCGTGCGCGCGGGCTTCCTCGCGGTCGCGCGCAACCCTGATGCCGCCGAGCTTGCCCCGGCCCCCGATCTGCACCTGCGCCTTGACCACGCAGGGGTAGCCGATCTCGTCGGCCGCTGCGACCGCCCGCTCGACGTCGCGCGCGGCCCTCCCGATCGGCACCGGCACCCCATGGCGCGCAAACAGCTGCTTGCCTTGGTATTCGAGTAGGTCCATCGCCTCGGACTCTATAGAGCGAAGCCCGGAGCCGGTCATCCGGAACGGGGTGTCGGTCAGCGCTCGGGCCGTCCAGCGTGGCCGACGGCCGCCCGACGGCGCCCGTCAAGACCCGCCGTTGGCTTTCCGTGGCATCATGGCCGCCTCATGGCTATCCCAAAGCAGGTCACGTTCGTAACCTTCGATGTGTACGGGACGCTGATCGACTGGGAGACGGGCGCCTATGAGGCCTTCCGCGACGAGGCGGCTCGGGACGGCTTCACGATCGAGCGCGAGCAGCTGATTCCGCTGTTCCACGAGATCCAGCAGCAGATCCAGGCCGGCTCCTACGAGCTGTACGCGGAGGTGCTGCGTCGCACCGCCCTCCAGATCGCCAGACGGCTCGGCTGGCCGCTGGAGCCCTCGCGCTCGGGCTTCTTGCCGGAGTCCGTTCAGCGCTGGCCCCCCTTCAAGGAGGCCAACCCCGTGCTGCAGAAGGTCGCCAAGCACTTCAAGGTGGGCCTGATCTCAAACATCGACGACAAGCTGCTCGGCCAAACCCGCCGCCACATCCCGCTCGACTTCGACCTCGTCGTGACTGCCCAGCAGGTGCGCTCCTACAAGCCGGACCCCGCCCACTTCATCGAATGTGAGCGACGGATCGGCGGCAAGAAAGGGTGGGTGCACATCGCCGCCAGCTACTACCACGACGTCGAGCCGTGCCTCAAGCGCAAGATCCCCGTGATTTGGGTCAACCGCAGCAAGCAGGAGCTTGAGCCGGGTCAGAAGAAGCCCGACGCCGAGGTCGCAAACCTGCGCGAGGCTGTGAAGCTGCTGGGCGTCAGCTAGCACCGCGTGCGCGCGCTCGCGCTCGCGGATGACCTGATCGTGTTCGTCAGCCGCATCTGGCAGACGAGCTGCGTGGCCGTACGCAGCGGCGAGGAGGGCTTCCTGATCGACTCGCCGGTCTACCCGGACGAGCTTGAAGCGCTGGCCGACGTCCTGCAGCGGGCGTCCTTCCCTGTCTCCGGGCTCCTCGTCACCCATGGCGACTGGGACCATCTGCTCGGCCGGCTCGCCTTCCCGCAGGCCTCGCTCGGCGCGGGCGAGCAAACCGCGCGGCGGCTGGCCGCCACGCCGGGCGCGGCCGCGCGCGAGCTGCGCCGGTTCGACGAGCGCCACTACGTCGAGCGCGAGCGGCCCCTTTCGCTTGCGGGCATGCAATCGCTCCCGGTGCCGGGGCGGCTTGAGCTGGGCAGCGGGCGCGAGCTCGAGCTCTACCCAGCTGCCGGGCACACCGGCGAGGGCACCGCGTTCTGGCTGCCCTGGCGCAGCGCGCTCGTGTGCGGCGACTACCTCAGCCCGGTCGAGATCCCGATGATCGGGCCGGGCGGCGGCGCGCGGGCCTACCTCCAGACGCTGACGCGGCTCGAGCCGCTCGTCGCCCGCGCCCGGCATGTGATCCCCGGCCACGGCATGCCGCTCGGACGCGAGCGCGCGCTCGCGCTGCTGGCCGAGGACCGCGCTTACCTGACGGCGCTTTTGCACAAGGGAGCGGCGCAGCTGCCGGCCGGCCGGAGCACCGCCCGCCAGCGGGAGATCGATGCCGCCAACCGTAGGGCGCTCGACCGCGGCACAGACGGTTGACGCTCGACGGGCGACCGGATCGACGGAGGGGAAATAAGGTCTCTGTAAGATCGCGCCGGTGCGGGCAGCGCGAAAGGCGATGCGGAGGATCGAGGTCGTCGCCCAACGGTTGGCAGGCGGCTCGCCGGCGCCAGCCGGGGCAGCGATCATGGCGGCTGGAATCGCCTTGCGTGCGCCGACCTTCTTCTACCGGGGAGCACCGACGTGGCGCTCCTTCGACTACTACTCGGTGCACGCGAGCCCGGGCGGCTACAGCGACATCGCCAGCCTGTACTTCGGCGACCACATGTGGCTGCACCGCCTCCCGTACCTCGGCTACCGCCTCCAATATCCGGTGGGCACGGGTCTCTTCGCCTGGCTGGCAGCGCTGCCCGGCGGGGGCATCGCCGCGTATTTCGCCCTGAGCGTGCTTGCGCTGGCGATCTGTGGGCTCGTGACGATCTGCGCGCTTGGGCGATTGCCGGGCGCACGGCCGTGGGTGCTGGCGCTGTCGCCGGCGCTGGGGCTCTATGTAGCCCTCAACTGGGACCTGCTCTCGCTGGCTGCGCTGGCGGTGGCGCTCGTGCTCTTTCACCGCCGCCGCGACGGCTGGGGAGCGGTCGTGCTCGCGCTCGCCACCTGGACCAAGCTGTTCCCCATCCTCGCCCTGCCCGTCGTGCTGCTGGCACGAACGCTCGAGGCCCCCACCGCACCCGCACGGCTGCGCAAGGCAGCAAGCATCCTGATCCCGTTCACCCTCGCCAGCATCGCGATCAACGGGCCGTTCGCGCTGCGCGAAGACGCCCACGGCGGGCTCACGATCACACGCGGCTGGCTGTACTTCTTCACCTTCAACACCCACCGGCCACTGCGCGGGACAAACAGCTGGACGCTGTTGTTCCCGCATGGCCTGCCGCTCGCTGAGATCAACCGGCTCGTTGCGCTCACCACCGTCGCCGGGATCGCGCTCGCGCTCGCAACCCTCGCCTGGGCCTCCCGCCGCGGCACGCGGCCACAAACGCTGATCCTCCCCGCCACGCTCGCCTGCCTCAGCTGGTTCCTGCTCGCCAACAAGGTCTACAGCCCCCAATATGCGGTCTGGGCGATCGCGCTGCTCGCGGCCGCCGGCGCGCCGCTGGCGCTGGCAGGCGCCTTCGCGGCCGCCGACCTGCTCTTCTTCTTCGCGGTGTTCACAATGTACGCGCAGTCCGGGCCGCTTCGCGGATGGCTGTACTCCCACCTGGTCGTACCGACCAACGGCGTGCTCGAGGGGCTGCTTTTGGCGAGCTTCGCCTGGGCGCTGACGGCGATGCTGCACCCCCGCGTGGAGTCCGCGCCAGCGCATGTCGAGGTCGACCTGTCCGCTCGCTCCTCGCCGGCAACGACGGGCGGCGTGTAGCAGGCCGACCCCCGGCGCACACCATCCTTAGCGCTGGCTTGGTGCCGCTATGGTGCCTGCGCGTGATCGCGATCTCGCAGGCCCGGCGGCTGTCGGCCCGACTACTGCCGCGCAGGGCAGCCCCGCGATCGGAGTCCGTCGCGGCAGCGCGCGTGGCACCCGCCGCGCTCACCCCCGTCGGGCCGCTGCTCGCGAGCGCCGCGGTGATGCTCGCGGGGATCCTGATGCGAATCCCCAGCTTCGGCTATCGCGGCGAGCCGACCTGGGACTCATACAGCTATTACGCAGTACGGGCCAGCCTTGGCGCGTACTCCGGAATCGCGAAGCTCTACTTCCGCGACCACATGTGGTTGCACCACCTCCCTTACCTTCGCTACCCGCTCGAGTACCCGGTGGGCACGGGCCTCTTCGCCTGGCTGGCAGCGCTGCCCGGCGGGGGCATCACCGCCTATCTGGCGATCAGCGCGTGTGGCCTCGCCGTCTGCGGCTTGGTCGTGATCGGGGCGCTTGGGCGATTGCCGGGCGCACGGCCGTGGGTGCTGGCGCTCGCTCCCGGACTCGCCCTATACGTTGTCCAGAACTGGGACCTGCTCTCGCTGGCTGCGCTGGCGGTGGCGCTCGTGCTCTTTCACCGCCGCCGCGACGGCTGGGGAGCGGTCGTGCTCGCACTCGCCACCTGGACCAAGCTGTTCCCCATCCTCGCCCTGCCCGTCGTGCTGCTGGCACGAACGCTCGAGGCCCCCACCGCACCCGCACGGCTGCGCAAGGCAGCAAGCATCCTGATCCCATTCACCCTCGCCAGCATCGCGATCAACGGGCCGTTCGCGCTGCGCGAAGACGCCCACGGCGGGCTCACGATCATACGCGGCTGGCTGTACTTCTTCACCTTCAACACCCACCGGCCACTGCAGCCCACAAATGTGTGGACCCTGTTGTTCCCGCATGGCCTGCCGCTCGCTGAGATCAACCGGCTCGTTGCGCTCACCACCGTCGCCGGGATCGCGCTCGCGCTCGCAACCCTCGCCTGGGCCTCCCGCCGCGGCACGCGGCCACAAACGCTGATCCTCCCCGCCACGCTCGCCTGCCTCAGCTGGTTCCTGCTCGCCAACAAGGTCTACAGCCCCGAATACGGCATCTGGGCGATCGCGCTGCTGGCGGCCGCCGGTGCGCCGCTGGCGCTGGCAGGCGCCTTCGCGGCCGCCGACCTCGCGTTCTTCCTCAGCGTCTTCACGATGCTCGCGCAGCAGGGCAGCGAACGCAGCTGGCTGATGCATCAGGCGGTGGTGCCGGCCAATGCCCTGCTCGAGGGGCTGCTTTTGGCGAGCTTCGCCTGGGCGCTGACGGCGATGCTCAGGCCCGCTCGCTGGCGGCCTAGGCTCCCTCGGAGCTGATCACCGCGAGCGTATCGCCGGATGTGACCGCGGCGCCCGGAGCGATCGGCAGCTCAGCGATCACCCCCGACTTGTGCGCGGTGATCTCGTTCTCCATCTTCATCGCCTCGACCACAGCGATGAGGGCCCCCTCCTCGACCCGCGCGCCCGGCTCGACCGCCACCTTCAGCACGGTGCCCTGCATCGGCGAGACGAGCGCGTCGCCGCTTGCCCCGCCGGCAGCGGCAGCCCGCGCGCGCCGCGGAGCGCGGCGCGGCGCGGCGGGGCCGGCCCCGTTGCCTGCGGCGGGCGCTCGCGCCGCCACCGTGGCGGTGGGAGCCGTCGCAGGGGGCGGTCCGATCACGCGCACGTCGAAGCGTCGACCGGAGACCTCGACGGTATAGCTCTGCTCGAGACGCTCCTCCGGCGGGGACGCAATCGAAGGGTCGGCTTCCTGCTCGAGCGAGCCAAGCCATGCGCGATCGCCGATCAGATCGCGACAGGTCTCCGCGCGCGCCCACTGCTCGGTCTGGAGGATCGCCCGGTGGAACGGGATCAGCGTCTTCAGGCCGCCGATCTCATATTCGGCGAGCGCGCGCAGCATGCGGCGCGTGGCCTGCTCGCGATCGACATCCCAGACGATCAGCTTGGCGATCATCGGGTCATACATCGGCGAGATCACCGACCCCGCGCGGCAGCCGGAATCGACCCGCACCCCGGGACCCGAGGGCTCGAAGTAGGAGGTGATCGTCCCCGGCGCCGGCGCGAAGTTCCTGGCCGCGTCCTCGGCGTTGATGCGGCACTCGATCGCGTGGCCGCGCAGATGCACCTCCTCCTGCCTAATCGACAGAGGCTCCCCGGCCGCCACCCTGATCCCCTCCTTGACGATGTCGATGCCGGTGACCATCTCGGTCACGCAGTGCTCGACCTGAACGCGGGTGTTCATCTCGAGGAAGTAGTACTCGCCGCCCTGAAGCAGCCCCTCGACGGTGCCCGCGCCCGTGTAGCCGACAGCGGCCGCGGCGTCCGTCGCGATCTTGCCGATCCGCTCCCGCAGCCGCTCGTCGACGGCTGGCGCCGGCGCCTCCTCAATCAGCTTCTGGTGGCGGCGCTGCAGCGAGCAGTCGCGCTCGCCGAGGTGGATCACGTTGCCGTACCGGTCGGCCAGCACCTGCACCTCCACGTGCCGCGGATCGGGCAGGTAGCGCTCCAGGTAAACCGTCGGATCGGAGAAGAACTTCTCGCCCTCGCGCGCGGCGCCCGCAAACGCCTCCTCAAGCTGCTCGTCGGAGAGGGCGACGCGGAAGCCCTTGCCGCCGCCCCCGCCGGCCGCCTTGACCGCGACCGGATAGCCGATCGACTCGGCAATCAGCGCCCGTGCCTGCGCCACCGTCTCGACCGGCTTGGTCGTTCCGGGCACGATCGGCACGCCGGCGGCTGCCATCAGCTCACGCGCCCGCGTCTTCGAGCCCATCGCCTCGATCGCTGCGGCAGGCGGCCCGATGAAGGTGATCCCCTGGCGCTCGAGCTCCGCGGCAAAGCGCGCGTTTTCGGCAAGAAAGCCATAGCCTGGATGCACCGCATCGGCGCCCGAGCGCTTGGCCACCTCGATCAGCTTGTCAATCCTCAGGTAGCTCTCAGCCGCGGGCCCGGGACCGAGCAGATAGGCCTCGTCGGCGCGCTTGACATGCGGAGCGTCCCGGTCGAGCTCGGAGTAGACGGCCACGGTCGCGACCCCAAGCTCCTCGCAGGCGCGCATCACGCGCACGGCGATCTCGCCGCGGTTGGCGATCAGGATCTTTGCGAACATCGGCGCTGCACTTTACCCGCGCCGAAGCGGGCACGACCCGGTGAGCCGCCACTCGGCGGCGCTGACGCGTCCTGCCAGACGCAGCGTGGTCGCTGAGCCCCCTCGAGCGAGACGCACGCGGCACCGGCCGCCCGCCCGACGCGTCCTGCCAGGCGCAGCGTGGTCGCTGAGCCGGCTGGGCGATCGCCTAGAATCGCCCGCATGAACACGCTCCCGGAGGCGCTCGGGGAGCGCCTCGGGGACGGGCGAATCCGAGGCGCCGAGGCGGGCGTCGAGAGCAGTGGCGAGCGATTCCCCGGTTGGAGCGAGCGCCTTGGCCCAGTCAAGACGGCACTCGTGCTCTATGCCGCCTCGCGGCTGCTCTACCTGGTGATCGCGCTCCTCGACCTGCTCCGCCACTGGCCGCTTCAGATCCCCTCCGCCGAGCTGCTCTCTCCCGGCCTCGTGCCGACCGTGAAGCTGCTCGCGGCCTCCCCGCTCATCCGCGAGCTCTCCAACTGGGACGGCGTCTGGTACGTCAACACGGCGCTGCACTGGTATCCGCACACGATCACCTACAACCAGTCGACGCTCGGCTTCATGCCGCTCTACCCGGCGCTGATCTGGTTGGTCTCGCACGCGCTGTTCTGCTCCGCCGCGCTCGCCGGCGTTTTGATCTCGCTGGCCGGAGGCGCGGTCGCCACAGTGCTGGTGCAGCGGCTCGCGGCCCGCTGGTGGGGGGAGGCGGCCAGCCGCCGGGCGGTTCTGTTCTTCTGCTTCTTCCCCGGCTCGATCGTCTTCTCGATGGTCTACTCGGAGGGACTGACGGTGCCCTTGGTGGCCGGCTGCCTGCTCGCCTTGGATCAGCGCCGCTGGCTTTTGGCGGGGGTTTTGGCTGGGTTCGCGACCGCGGTCGAGCCAGCTGCGCTGGCGGTGATCCCCGCCTGCGCCGTCGCCGCGCTGGTCGAGCTGCGCCGACGCGGACTGGGCGATCGGCGCGCCTGGCGGTCGCTGGCGGCGCCGCTGCTCTCGACGCTTGGCGTCGTTGGCTTTGCGGCCTTCCTGTGGGCGTGGACGGGGACGCCGCTGGCTAGCTACAAAACCCAGCGCTACTCGCCCGGCTGGGCGGAGTCCAGCTCACCGCTGGCGATCTACAACCAGGCGAAGATCATGTTCAACCAGCTCTTCGCCTGGCACGCTCCGCACTATCCGCTGACGATCAACCTCAACTACGAGAACGGTGTGGTCGGCGCCGCCTTCCTGCTCGTGGCGCTGTGGGTGCTCTTCTTTCGCCTGCGACCGCAGCGGATGTCAGCGGCAGCGATCACCTGGACCCTGGTGGTTGCGGCGCTGACCATGACCTCGGCGAACACGCCGCCCAACCCGCGCATGCTGCTTGTCGCCTTCCCGGCGCTGATGGCCGTAGCTGCCGCCGCCGGTCGACGCTGGTTCAGACGGCTGATGGCGATGGAGCTCGTGGTACTGCTGGTCGAGAGCCCGCTCGTGTTCGTGTGGACGACGCTCAGGCCCTGACGCGGAGTCCTCGGCGGACGCTCGCTCCCGGCCCTGGCGAAACCGAGACGCCTCGCGCCGCCAAGCTCAACGGCGGCGAGCGGCCATGCGAGCTACCTTCAGTGAGTCGACCCGGGGCGGCTCAACAGCTCGACGTAGACGACCGCGGCCCAGCCGAACCGGCTTGTCCGCGCGTGGGGATAGGCGCTCTGCAGCTCGTCCTGGAGGATCCGGTAGCGGATGTAGTTGGTCAGCGAGCCCGGGGTCCCATGCAGCTGGCCTTGGTGGCTGGCGATGAACCACAAGCGCGGACAGGAGCGCTCGATTCGACGCAGCGCCGGGCGCGCAGGTGCCGTATAGCGCTCGACGAACGGCTTGACGCGAGACCAAGGCGTGGCAGGATCGACGGGCAGCGGCGCCGCGAGCTCCTGGCCCCGGGCGCGCACGTAGTAGTCGAACGGCATGCGCCCGTCGAGCGGGTAGAAGGCGATGCAATCGCCCGGCTTTGCCCTGGCCAGCACATATGCCTCGGCGGCCTTCCAGTTCTCCGGCGAGAGGCCGTACGCGGGCAGCACCTGTACGGCGCGCAAGCCAAGGATCGTGATCACCGCAGCCCAGCCGGCGACCGGCGGCAGGCGCGTCCGCAGTAGCGACCAGGCGATCAGGATCGCGACGGGTGGCAACGCCACGACGCTGTTGCGATAGAGCAGGATCGGCTGCCCGGTCAACGACTCGAGCACGCTCAGCAGCAGCGGCATCGCGATCCAGCCGAGCGCCAGCGCAAGCGCGAGCACGTCGCCCCGGCGCCAGGCCCCCGGCGCCTGGGCCGCCAACTCACCCCACCCGACGCGCAGCCGTCGGACGAGCAGAAGCGCGGGCGCCAGCAGCAGGACGAGCGTGGCGGCGAGCAGCGCGTTTGCGCTGGTCCTCGCGTGGAAGTTGGGCGGCATCCCGCTCGAAGTCAGCCAGCGCGCCGTCTGACCGACGTCGACGATGCTCGGGCCGGGCACCCAGAACAGCTGCCCGGCGCCGCGCACCGTCGCGAGCACCATCAGCGGCAGGCAGGCGACAGCCGCCAAGGCGAGCGTGCGCAGCACAGCGCGCGCGTGCTCGCGGCGGATCAGGAGCACGAGCAGCTGGGCCGGCACCACCAGCGCCGCGACCAGCTGCATGTAAGCCGCCAGCACCGTGCAGACGCCGTAGCCGAGCAGCAGCCGCCGCGGCGGCGGAGCCGGACGCTGCACCACCCGCGCAAAGAAATAGAACGAGGCGGTGAGGAACGTGATCAGCGGCGCGTAGCCGCGCGCGTCCTGACCCCAGAAGACCAGCGGCAGGCTGACCGCGGCAAGCAGCGAGGCGGCCAGCGCCACGCGCCGGTCGAACAGCTCCCTGGCGAGCAGGCCGACCAGCCATACGGTCGCAACGGTGGCGAGCAGGGAGGGGACCCTGAGGATCGTCGTGCCGGCGCCGAACAGAGCGACGACCACATGCATGAACAGGTAGTAGGCGAGCATGTTTCCGCCGTCGTGGGCGATCGCCGCCCACAACGCCGATCCGTGCTGCGAGACGATCGCGACGGTGGCGCCCTCGTCGATCCACAGGCTGCGCTTGCCAAGCTCCCACGCGCACAAGAGCGCGGCCAGCGCGCATGGGCCGGCGAGCGGCAGCGCGGCAAGCGCGCGCTCGCGCGCATCGGGGGCACGAAGGCCCGCCAGCCGCTCACCAAGCGGCCGCGCCGCGCTCCCCGGCGCGAGCGTGCCGCCGACGGTCACCGCAGGACCTCCGCCGAGCCGAGCCGAGCGGAGGCGCCGGCCTGGACCAGCGGCGGGATTGCCCGACGGTCGCGGCGGCTGCGCGCACCTCGGCGCCACCACCAGCCCGCCAGGGCGAGCGCCGCCGCGTAGCCCGCCAAGACATAAGGCGCCGAGGAGAGGGGCAGGTCGACCGTGCCGTTCGGGTAGACGACGAAGCATGGGGCCACCGACACCGCCACCAGCCAAGGCGAGCGCTGCGCTCCAGGCAGGGACGCCACCAGCACAAGCCCCCAGGGCAGATACCAGGGCCAGGTGGCTGGCCCGAACAGCACCGCTACCAGCAGCAGCGCCGCAAGCAAGCTGACCAGGCGCTCGTACCGCGTACGCCAGCACAACCACAGGCCCACCAGCACCAGCAGGACGGTGAGCGCATGACCGAAGGCGGCCTCGTAGGAAAGCGAGCTTGCGCCCTGCACCGCTCCCACCGTCCGCAGCAGCGAATGCAGGCTGAAGCCGAGAGCGGTCGCGGGGGTGATCGCCAGATGGACCTTCCCGGGAACGCTCAGCAGGTTGCCCGAGAGCCACCGCCCGCCGACGCCGCTTGCCGCCGAGAGCACCGCGAGCACAGCGATGAACACGCCTGCGCCCTTGGCGATCACGCCGGCAGGTCGCTCGCCGGAGCGCAGCCAGCAGATGCCGATCATCACCGCCGCTGCCGCGGCGGGAAGCTTGACCGCCGTCGCCAACGCGCAGATTGCAACCGCCGCAAGCGGGCGGCGGCGCACGGCGAGGTAGACGCCGCAGGCAAGCAGCCCCGCCATCAGCGCATCGTTATGACCGGCCGCAATCAGCTCCAACAGCGTCAGAGGGGAGATCACAACCGCCCAGCTGGCCCAGGCGGCATCGGCGCCGAGAGCTCGCGCCAGGCGCGGCACGAACACCGCCACGAGCGCCACGCCCACCACCTCCAGCGCCCGCAGCAGGATCACGCCGAGCACGATGTGGCCACCGTAGATGGCTGCGATCGCCGCCGCCAGTCCCACGAACAGCGGGCCGTAGGGCGAGGTGGTGTGCCGCCAGAAGGGCGAGACGGTATGCAGGAGCGCGAGCTGGTGGATCGAGGCGAGCGCAGCAGGAGCGTGCGTGTAGGGGTCAAGCCCGGCGCGGAGCAGCTCGCCGTCGGCGAGGTAGCTGTACATGTCGCGGCTGAACAGCGCCGGCCCGGCGATCAGCGGTGCCGCCCACACCGCGCCGAGTGTCGCCAGCCACGCCGGCGTGAGCGCTCCGGCTTGCTCGCGGCTTTCGTCCGCGCCGCGGCGTCGGGCACGAGCATCCCGGTAAAGCTCGAAGCCCAGGCCGAGCCACGCGAGGCAGAGCGCCACCACCCCTCCCCAGAAGAGCTGCTGCGCCAGCGCACGGCTGCCGAGCTCGAAGTGCGCCCACCACCGCACCGGCTGGTCCTCCAGCAGCTGTGAGGCGGCTGCCGACAGCGCCAGCGAGCCGGCCAGCCCGAGGCCGGCCCAGCCCCAGGCGAGCCTGTGGCGGGCAGCGCGCATGAGCAGAAAAGTTAGAGGGCGGCGCTTTTGGATCCGGTTATGAGCCCTGGAGGACCATGCCCGCACCGACCGTATCGCCACTGGCCTCGTCAATCAGGATGAAGCTGCCGGTGGCGCGGTTACGGGCGTACGGGTCGGCCATCACCGGCGCCGAGCAGCGCAGCCGCACGCGCCCGACCTCGTTGAGATCGAGCTTGGCTGCGGGCTCGCGGACGAGCGTGTTGACGTCGACGCGGTGCTCGAGCTGATCGACGATCGCCTTGACCGTGCGCGTTGTGTGCTTGAGCAGATAGCGCCCGCGCACCTCGAGCGGCGCCTCGCTCATCCAGCACAGCATCGCCTCAAGCTCGCGCGCTGCGGGCGGCTGATCCTCAGGCTCGACGATCATGTCGCCGCGCGAGACGTCGAGTTCGTCGGCCAACCGCAGCGCCACCGACATCGGCGGGAAGGCAACCTCCCGCTCGCCGTCGTAGGTATCGATCGCGGCGATGCTGGTGCGGCGACCGCTCGGCAGCACGACGACCTCCATGCCCGGCCGCAGCACACCGCCGGCGACTTGGCCGGCGAAGCCGCGATAGTCGTGGTGCTCCTCGCTGATCGGCCGTATCACCCACTGCACGGGGAAGCGCACCTCGCTCAGGTTGCGATCCGGCGCGATCACAACGTGCTCGAGGTGGTAGAGCAGCGGCGGGCCGCCGTACCACGGCATCCGGAAGGAGCGCTCAACGACGTTGTCCCCGTGCAGGGCCGAGATCGGGATGAAGGTCAGGTCGGGGATCCCGAGCCTCGCGGAGAAGTCGACCAGCTGCTCGAGGATCTCGTAGAAGCGATCCTCGCTGTAGTCGATCAGGTCCATCTTGTTGACGCAGACGACCACGTGCGGGATCCGCAGCAGAGAGCTGATGTAGAGATGACGGCGGGTCTGCTCGGTGGGACCCCGGCGCGCATCGACGAGCACCAGGGAGAGATCGGCGGTCGACGCGCCGGTGACCATGTTGCGCGTGTACTGCTCATGGCCGGGGGTGTCGGCGAGGATGAACTTGCGCCGCGGCGTCGCGAAGTAGCGGTAGGCGACGTCGATCGTGATCCCCTGCTCGCGCTCGGCCCGTAGCCCATCGGTCAGCAGCGCCAGATTGACGTAGCCATCGCCGCGCCGCTCGGAGGTCTGCACCACGTGCGCGAGCTGATCCTCGAAGATCGCCTTGCAGTCATGAAGCAAGCGACCGATCAGAGTCGACTTGCCGTCGTCGACCGAGCCGGCGGTCGCGATCCGCAAAAGCTCGGAGGTGCGCCCTCCCGCCGCGTGGGGGTCCATCAGAAATAGCCCTCGCGCTTGCGATCCTCCATCGCCGCCTCGGACACGCGGTCGTCGGCGCGCGTCTGCCCGCGCTCGGTGATGCGGGTGGCGGCGATCTCGGCGAGGACCTCCTCGAGCGTGCGCGCGCTCGAGCGCACCGCGCCGGTGCAGGTCATGTCGCCGACCGTCCGATAGCGGACCGACTCCTCGAACACGCGCTCGCCATCGATTAGCTGCACGAACGGCGAGTGCGCGTAGAGCATCCCGTCGCGCTCGAAGACGGCGCGACGGTGGGCGAAGTAGATCGAGGGCACCTCGAGCTGCTCCCGCGCTATGTACTGCCAGACGTCGAGCTCGGTCCAGTTCGAGAGCGGGAACACGCGCACGTGCTCGCCGCGGCGGATGCGGCCGTTGTAGAGGTTCCACAGCTCGGGCCGCTGGCGCTTGGGATCCCACTGGCCGAAATCGTCGCGGAAGGAGAACACCCGCTCCTTGGCGCGCGCCCGCTCCTCGTCGCGCCGCGCACCGCCGAACGCCGCATCGAAGCCGTGCTCGTTGATCGCGTCCAGCAGGGTCGTGGTCTGCAGGCGGTTGCGCGACGCGCGCGGCCCCGTCTCCTCGACGGCGCGTCCGGAGTCGATCGTCTGCTGCACGCTCGCAACGATCAGCCGCTCTCCCAGCGCCGCCACCAGTCGGTCGCGGAACTCGATCACCTCCGGGAAGTTGTGACCTGTGTCGATATGCATCACGGGAAAGGGAAAGCCGGCGGGGCGGAAAGCCTTCTCCGCCAGGCGCAGCAGCACGACCGAGTCCTTACCGCCGGAGAACAAAAGCACCGGGCGCTCGAACTCGGCCGCCACCTCCCTGAAGATGTGAATCGACTCAGCCTCGAGCGCGTCAAGGTGCGAGAGCTCGTAGTGCAACGGATTCATCTGCGCGCGACCACCAACCTCACTGCACGTGGATTCCGCACTCGGTCTTCTCCTGACCCGCCCAACGTCCTTCGCGACCGACACCGGGCCGCGTGCACGGCGCGCAACCGATCGACGCGTAGCCCTGATCGTGGAGCGGATGGTAGGGAAGGTCGTGGGCGAAGATGTAGCGCCACACGTCGCGCTCACTCCAGTCGGCCAGCGGGTTGACCTTGAAGATGCCGCGCCGCTCGTCGCGCTCGAGCTTGCGCGCATTCGCCCGCGTCGGGGCCTGTTCGCGGCGGATCCCGGTGATCCAGGCATCCATACCCGCCAGAGCGCGCTCGAGCGCTGCCACCTTCGCCTCCCCGCAGCAGCGCTCGGCCGTCCAGGGGCCGTCGGGGCTGCGCGCATCGAAGCACTCGACCCGCAGCCCGAACCGCTGCTCGAAGCGCTTCCAGGTGTCAAGCGTCTCGGCGAACAGCACGCCGGTGTCGATCGTGAAGGCACGCGGCGCCGGCGTCAGCTCGCTGAGCATGTGCGCAAGCACGGACTCCTCCTTCTGAAAGGAGCACGCAAGCGTGACCCGCTCGCCGAAGCGCCCGACGGCGTAGGCCAGGACCTCCTCGGCGCTCGCGTGCTCGAGATCGGGCAGCGCAGACGCGCTCATCTCGCGCACCCGCCCTGGCTCGCGCTCATCCCGCGGGCAAGAGGATCGGAGCCGCTGCGGCCAAAGAGCTTCAAGCGACGCTCGCCAAGGCGCTCCGAGCCACCAGCACCCCACCTGTTCGAGCTGAGGAGGGTGCCGGCGCTCTCGAGCGACATCAGGATCCGCATGGTCAGGAGCCTCACGGGAGCTCCCCATTCTGCCTGGCGAGCACGCGTCCCCGCGAGGTCGCACCGCCCGCCACGTTCTCACCACGTCCCGGGTCCCCACAGGGCCCCGCGCGGCCACGAGGGCCATCAGCCCTCTCAACCGCCTCAGGTCGCTCAAGCACGCTCATCGAATCTCGTCGGCTTTCGGATGCCCTTCCGGGAATCTAGCAAAAGCGAATAGGGATTTTGGGTTTTATGACCAGGCGCTTCCGCGCAACCCGCCGCACGAGACTCAGTTGCGCACCTGACAGCAGAGCGCTCGAGAGCAGGTCACGCTCTGAACCCGGCGAGCGCTCAGCACCACGGCGGCGGGATCGCGGGCGCCCTGTCGATCCCCTCGTGCAGCGCCGCCTCCTGCCAGCGCGAGCGGGCGGGAGGCGTCGGCGCGGGCACGGGCGCGGTGTCGCGCATGAAGCGCTCGAGCGCGCCGACCACCGCCGCCGCCTCCTCAGGCGAGACGTTGGGGGCAACCAACCTAAGACGTGGGCGTCGGTTCATCGGAGGCGTTGCGGTCGGCGAGCGGGCCTCAGCCCACGCCAAAGCGTACCTCCGCACTTCGCCGGTGGCGATCGCCGGCTATCGTCACGTTCCGGTGTCGACGCTCCCCGTGCTCGACCACGACGCGGTGCTTGCCGCCGTCTCCCCCACGGAGGCGATTGAGCGCGTGCGCGAAGCGCTGCTGCGCCACCACGCGGGCGAGTGGCAGATGCCCGCGAAGGTCTACCTGCAGAGCCCGCCCTACGGCGACTTTCGCGCGATGCCAGCGCTCGGCGATGGGCTTGCGCTGCTCAAGTGGATCACCTCCTTCCCCGGCAACCCGCAACGGGGACTGCCGACCGTGACCGGGGTGATCTGCCTCTCGGACGCGACCTGCGGGGAGCCGTTGATGCTGCTCGACGCGCGGTCCGTGACCGCGCTTCGCACGGGCGCGGTCGCGGCCGTCGCAACGCGCGCGCTGGCGCGGCCGGATGCCCGCACGATCGGGATGATCGGCTGCGGCCTGCACGGCGCGTGGGCGGCACGGTGCCTCGCCGCAGCCGGTTACGGCCCCGGAGCTTGCTTTGATCCGCGCTCGGAGGCGGCACAAGCCCTTGCCGATGAGCTGGGCTGGCAGGTCGGCAGCCGTGAGCAGGCCGCCGCGTGCGAGATCGTCACCTGCGTGACGCCGGGCGCTGAGCCGGTCCTCGATGCCGCCGATCTGCGCCCGGGACAGCATCTCAACCTGCTCGGCGCAGACGGTCCGGGCAAGGCGGAGATGACGCTCGCCGCACTCGCGCGCTGCACGCTCTTCTGCGACGAGCTCGAGCAGGCCGCCCACGGTGGCGAGCTGGCCGGGGCCATCGAGGCAGGCACCGTCGCGCGCGAGCAGGTGTGCGAGCTCGGCGCCGTGCTGGCCGGCGAGCATCCGGGCCGCCCGGCTGCTGATGCAATCACGCTGTTTGATTCAACTGGCCTTGCGATTCAGGATCTGGCGGTGGCGTCCGCCGCGCTCGAGGCCTACCGCGCAGGTCGCCTTCAGGCCCAGATGATCACGCTCTAGCCGCACTTCTCGTCTCGCGCCCCACTTGGGGCTTTTGCTCGCATAGCGACACTTTCTTCCAACGCGACGAGCTGCGGCAGGTGGGCGACGACGCCGGCGGCGGCGGTACGCTCCGGGGCCAGGCCAGATCCGGCTAGAGGGGGATGTTTCCGTGCTTGCGCCGTGGCCCGGGCTGGCGCTTGTTCTGCAGCATCTCGAGCGCGTTGATCAGCTTTGGCCGAGTCTCGTGCGGAACGATCACGTCGTCGATGTAGCCGCGCTCGGCGGCGGCGTACGGATTGGCGAAGTGCGCCCTGTAGTCCTCGATCAGCTTCGCCCGGCGCTCCTCCGGCGTGGGCGATGACTGGATGTCGCGGCGATAGATGATGTTGACGGCGCCCTCCGGTCCCATCACCGCCACCTCCGCGGTCGGCCAGGCGAAGTTAAAGTCAGCGAGCATGTGCTTTGAGGCCATCACGTCGTAGGCGCCGCCATACGCCTTGCGGGTGATCACCGTGATCTTCGGCACAGTCGCCTCCGTGTAGGCATACAGCAGCTTCGCGCCGTGTCGGATGATCCCGCCCCACTCCTGCTGCGTCCCCGGTAGGAAGCCGGGCACATCGCAGAAGGTGATCAGCGGGATGTTGAATGCGTCGCAGGTGCGCACGAAGCGCCCGGCCTTGCATGAGGAATCGATATCGAGCACCCCGGCGAGCTGGTTCGGCTGGTTGCCGACGACCCCGACGCTGTAGCCGTTGAGGCGGGCGAAGCCGCACACGATGTTGCGGGCGTAGTGCTCGTGGACCTCATAGAACTCGCCGTCGTCGACGACCAAGCGGATCACATCGCGCATGTCGTACGGCTTGTTCGGGTTGTCCGGGACGACGTGGTCAAGCGCCTCGTCCATCCGCAGCGGATCATCGCTCGGCATCACCCGCGGCGGCATCTCGAGGTTGTTCTGCGGCAGGAAGGAGAGCAGGTAGCGCGCATCCTCCAGACAGTGCTCCTCGTCCTCGCAGGCGAAATGCGCCACGCCCGACTTGCTGCTGTGCGCCATCGCCCCACCGAGTTGCTCGAAGCCGACCTCCTCCCCGGTCACCGCCTTGATCACATCGGGGCCGGTGATGAACATGTGGGAGGTCTCCTTGACCATGAAGATGAAATCGGTCATCGCCGGCGAGTACACGGCGCCGCCCGCGCACGGGCCCATGATCAGGCTGATCTGCGGGATCACGCCCGAGCACATGACGTTGCGCACGAACACCTCGCCGTAGGCCCCGAGCGCCACCACCCCCTCCTGGATGCGGGCACCGCCCGAGTCGTTGATGCCGATCACCGGGCAGCCGACTCGAGCGGCCAGATCCATGATCTTGCAGATCTTCTCGCCCATCACCTCGCCAAGCGATCCGCCGAAGACGGTGAAGTCCTGGCTGAAGACGCAGACCTGCCGGCCGTCGATCGTGCCATGTCCGGTGACCACCGCATCGCCCCATGGCCGGTTCCGCTCCATCCCGAACGCAAACGTGCGATGCCGCACAAAGGCGTCGATTTCCTGGAAGGAGCCGGGGTCGAGCAGCTTCTCGATCCGCTCCCGGGCAGTCAGCTTGCCGCGCGCGTGCTGCTTCTCGACGGCCTGCTGCGAGCCCGCGTGGACCGCCTCGTAGCGCAATCGCTGAAGCTGGGCAAGCTTCTCCTCGTAGGTCTCAGGCGCCTTCTCGCGCATGCGGCGCCGCAGTCTATCCGGCCGTCGGCCTGGCGAGCCCGTTGCCTGCCTGGCATCCCGTCCGCCTGACCTGGCGGCGATGGCTGCTCGAAGCCATGGGGGCAAGCACGACGGGCGCTGCGCCGCGCCGGCCGAGCCCGCTCCGGCGATCAGCGCACTCGGAGCGCTCCTCCGGCCGAGCGCGCGATACGAGCGCTCCAGGAAAGCGCACGGTCGCCGCCATCAACCGACCCCACCGTCGAGCGAGCGGCGCTCAGAGCCGTCATTCGACCAACGTGTAGAGGCCGCTCGGCGCCTCGAGCAGCTCGAGCGTCCGCCGCGCCGCCTCCTGCACGTGGATGCGCGGGCCCGGCAACCGGCGCTCGCCGGTATAGGTGCCCGGGCCGTAGAGCATCCCGTAGCGCACGACAACACCCCCAAAGTCCAGCACCATGCGCTCGTGCTGGGCGACTGCGCGCCCGGCGCCTGGCGCCTTGAAGGCGATGCTCTGCGCAAGCAGCCGATTTGCGCCGGCCGCGCGGGCGGCGAGGATCAGGTTGCGCGTCCCCTCCGTGCGAATGCGGTTGTTTCGGCGCAGGTAGGACGCCAGGCGCTTGACATCGTCCGGCAGGTCGGTCAACTGGTGCATGACCATCTCCGGCGCAAACGCGCGCACCGCATCAATCAGCGCGCTCTGGTCGTAGACATCGCAGACGACCGCCTCAGCGCCCAGGTCGGCCAGCAGCTTTACCTTCGCCTCCGTGCGAGTCATGCCGGCGACGACGTGCCCGTCTGCCACCAGCAGCGGCACGAGCGCGCTGCCGATCACGCCGGTGGCCCCGGCCAGGAAGATCCGCATGATCAGAAGCTCGGCTTGTACTCGCCGAAGACGTCGCGCATCGCGCCGCACACCTCGCCGAGCGTGCAGCGATCCTTGAGAGCCTGACGCAGCACGGGCAGCAGGTTCTCGCGGCCGCGCGCACGCTCGCGCACCTCCTCCAGGCGGCGCGCGACGAGCGCCTGGTCGCGATTGCGCTTGAACTTCTTCAGCCGCGCAACCTGCTCGCGCTCGGACTCGGGGTCGACGCGCAGGATCTCCGGAACCTCAACCTCCTCCTCGACGAACCGATTGACACCGACGACAACGTCCTGTCCGGTGCGGTAGCGCTCGTGGTAGCCGAACGCGGACTCCTCGATCTCGCCGCGGATGAAGTCGATCGCCTGCACCGACCCGCCCAGCTGCTCGATCTTGTCGATCAGCCCCCAGGCCGCCTGCTCGATCTCGTCGGTCAAGGCCTCGACAAAGTACGAGCCGGCGAACGGGTCCGCAGTGTCGGCCGCCCCCGACTCGTAGGCGATGATCTGCTGGGTGCGAAGCGCGATCTTGGCCGCGCGCTCGGTCGGCAGCGCAAGTGCCTCGTCGTAGCCGTTTGTGTGCAACGACTGCGTGCCGCCGCAGACCGCAGCGAACGCCTGCAGCGCAACGCGCACGATGTTGTTCTCGGGCTGCTGGGCGGTGAGCGTGACCCCCCCGGTCTGCGTATGAAAGCGCAGCTTCCAGGAGCGCTCGTCGCGCGCGCCGAAGCGCTCGCGCATGATCTGCGCCCACATCCGCCGCGCCGCCCGGAACTTGGCGATCTCCTGGAAGACGTTGTTATGGCCGTTGAAGAAGAACGCCAACCGTGGCGCGAAGCGGTCGAGCTCAAGCCCGGCCTCGAGCGCAGCGCGCACGTACGCGATCCCGTTGGCGAGCGTGAAGGCGACCTCCTGGACGGCCGAGCAGCCCTTCTCCCGGAAGTGATAGCCGGAGATCGAGATCGTGTTCCAGTTCGGCATCCGCTCGTTGCAGTAGGCGAACAGGTCAGTGGTGAGGCGGATCGCCCCCTCCGGCGGATAGATGAAGTTGCCGCGCGCTATGTACTCCTTGAGGATGTCGTTCTGGGTGGTCCCGCGCAGCTTCTCCGGCGGCACCCCCTGCTCCTCCCCGACCAGCTCGTAGAGCAGCAGCAGCACGGCCGCGGGCGCATTGATCGTCATCGAGGTGGAGACGCGATCGAGCGGAATCCCGTCGAAGGCGATGCGCATGTCCTCGAGCGTGTCGATCGCCACGCCGGTGCGCCCGACCTCGCCGAGGCAGCGAGGGTCGTCTGAGTCGAGCCCCAGCTGGGTCGGGAGGTCGAATGCCATCGACAGGCCCGTGGAGCCCTGCGCCAGCAGGTAGCGGTAGCGCTCGTTGGACTCCTTGGCCGAGGCGTAGCCGGCGTACTGGCGCATCGTCCACAGCTGCCGGCGGTACATCTCGCGGTGGATGCCGCGCGTGAACGGATAGGTCCCGGGCTCCCCGAGGCGCTCGGCGAGATCGGACGGGAGGTCCTCCTCGGTGTAGAGCGGCTTCACCTCGATGCCGGAGTCGGTGAAGCGGCGCGGGTCGTCCGGGCCAACGATCGGCGCGATGGTGGGGCGCTGGTAGGTCGCCATCTGCAGCCACAGATTACCCTTGGCCAATGCAAGTCACCGTGCGCCTGTTCGCCTCGCTGCGAGATCGCGCAGGGGCCGATCGCGTCGAGCTTGAGCTGCCGGAGGACGCCACGGTTGGCGAGGCGCTCGAGCGGCTCAGCTGGCTGACCGACGGGGTGCCGGCGGTGATGGCCGTCAACCGAGAGTACGCCTCCCCCGAGCAGCACCTCGGCGCCGGCGACGAGCTGGCGCTGATCCCGCCCGTCTCCGGCGGTCAGGTCGCCTCCTTGCATGCGCGGATCACGCCCGAGCCGCTTTCACTCGAACGTCTGGTCGAGCTCGTGCGCGATCCCCGCGCTGGCGCAATCGTGACCTTCCTCGGCGTGACACGCGAGGTTCCAGCGCTCGAGTACGAGGCCTATGCGGAGATGGCCAGGGCGAAGCTGCGGGAGATCCTGGCGACGGCGAGCGAGCGCCACGGCCTCTGCGCCGCCGCCGCCGAGCACCGAATCGGCACGGTTGCGCTATCTGAGCCATCGGTGGCGATCGCCACTTCCGCCCCCCACCGCACCGAGGCGTTTGCGGGCGCCCGCGAGATCATCGACGAGATCAAGGCGTCGGCACCGATCTGGAAGCGCGAGGAGGGCGAGTGGGTGCAGGGGACGGTGCCGCGCCGCGGGGGCTAGCAGCGGCGCGGAACAGCCGGGGCCTGCGCGTCGCGCGGATCGCGCGAGCTGGGGCAACGCGGTGCGTCGCGCGGATCGTACGAGCTGGGAGGACGCGGCCTGCCGCGTCGCGCCGGGGACGCTAGATTCCAGCGCCATGGCGAGTTGCCTGGTGACCGGCGGGGCGGGATTCCTGGGCTCGCATCTGTGCGATGAGCTTTTGGCGCGCGGCCACCGGGTGATCTGCGTCGACAACCTGGAGACGGGGTCGCTCAAGAACATCGCCCACATCCGCAATGAGCGCTTCGTCCATCTGAACCTCGACATCACCGACCCCTACCACATCGAGGAGCCGATCGACTTCGTCTACCACCTGGCCTCGCCCGCCTCGCCAATCGACTACCTGCGGCTGCCGCTGCACACGCTCAAGGTGGGCTCCTACGGGACCCACCATTCCCTGGGGCTCGCCAAGCGCCACCGCGCCCGCTTTCTGCTCGCCTCGACCAGCGAGGTCTACGGCGATCCTCAGGAGCACCCCCAGCGCGAGAGTTACTGGGGGCATGTCAACCCGATCGGCCCGCGCGGCGTCTACGACGAGGCTAAGCGCTACGCCGAGGCGTTGACGATGGCCTACCATCGCCAGCAGGGGGTCGATACCGCGATCGTGCGGATCTTCAACTCGTTCGGGCCGAGAATGAGGCCGCACGATGGCCGTGCGATCCCGACCTTCCTGCGCCAGGCGCTGCAGGACCGGCCACTGACCGTGTTCGGCGATGGGTCGCAGACGCGCTCCTTCTGCTATGTCGCAGACACCGTACGCGGGATCATCGCGCTCGCCGAATCCGGCTATCACTATCCGGTGAACATCGGCAACCCGGATGAGTACACGCTGCTCGAGCTGGCGCGAACCGTGATCGAGGTGGTGGGCTCGAAGTCGGAGATCGTGTTCGAAGCGCGCCCGGTCGACGATCCGCAGGTGCGCCAGCCTGACATCGCCCTCGCGCGCGAGCTGCTCGGCTGGGAGCCGCGCGTCTCCCTGCGCGAGGGGCTACGATTGACGATCGAGCAGGCCGGCGCGCAGGCTCTGATCGGGGAGGCATGATGGTGCTCATCGGGTTCGGGAAGCGTGATGCCGCCGACTGATCGCTTCGTGATCAGCTTTGCGGCCGAGCCGCCGCAAGACTCGCTTCCCTACGGCCGCTGGGCGGATTTGCTGCGTGGCCACTTCCTTGACGCCTGCGAGCGGATCGAGACCGACGAGGAGCTGGGCGCTCCAGGCGAGGTGCGCTGGTTTCCCGATCGCACCTACCAGGGGCGCACCTACGTCCCCGCCACCTGCGCCACCGACAACGGGTACGAGCTGTTCGGCTACGTCTCCTTCCTCGCCGGCCCGAGCGGCCCCGACGAGTTCGAGGCGTTCGCCGACTACACCGCTGAGACGGCCGAGCAGAACCCGGACTGGAAGCTTGACCTCTGCGATGAGGTGATCGGCTCCTGGCGCGGTGAACAGGGCAAGAGCGCCGAGATCACCCTCGTCTGGGGCGTCCCGCTGATCCCCGGCGGCGCGCTCGTCACCGCCGAGCTTGCCAACCTCGCAGTCGACCAGTGCGAGCTGATCGAGGAGCGCTTCACGTTGATCGCCGCGGACAACTATCGGGGCGATTTCCTCGAGATCAAGCTGTGGGACGGGCGCGGCCGCCTGCTGGCGGCCGAGTCGCTGTATGTCGAGGCGGATGAGGAAGCGATGGGATCTGGCGCGGAGGAGGGAGGGGCCGGGAACGCGCCAGAGGGAGAAGCAAGCGCTTTTGGCGAGTGAGGGCCTAACCTGAGCCGTCGCGAGCGGCCCTCGTAGCTCAATGGACAGAGCACGCGCCTCCTAAGCGCGGGATGCAGGTTCGATTCCTGCCGGGGGCACTGCGCAACGGGCTCCGGCGGGCTCGCTCAGCCCGGCGCCACCCCGCCCGCACGGCGGGCTCTCAGGGAGCCGCCACCCCTGCCGCCCGCGCCTCGCTCAGCGGCTCCTGCAGCGGGAAGTGGCAGGCGGCTTGGTGGGCGGGTCCGAATGGGCGAAGCTCGGGCTCCACCTGCGCGCACAGCTCGCGGGCGCGCGGGCAGCGGGTGCGAAAGCGGCAGCCGGATGGCGGGTCGATGGGGCTGGGCAGCTCGCCGCGGATGCCGGCCTGCGCCTTGCTCCGCTCGGCCCGGGGATCAGGAACCGGAATCGTCTTGATCAGCGCCTCGGTGTAGGGGTGGGCGGGGCGGCGGTAGATGTCCTCGCCGGTGCCGAGCTCGACGAGCTTGCCCAGGTACATGACGCCGATCCGGTCGGCGAGGTACTTGACCACGGCGAGATCGTGCGAGATCACGATCGAGGCCATGCCATGCTCGGCCTGCAGGCGCTTCATCAGATTCAGCACCTGCGAGCGAATCGAGACGTCGAGGGCCGAGACCGGCTCGTCCGCCACCAGCACCTTGGGCTCGAGCATCAGCGCCCGGGCGAGCGCGATCCGCTGGCGCTGACCGCCGGAGAACTCGTGTGGGTAGCGCTCGAGCGAGGCGAGCGGCATGCCGACCTCCGCGAGCATCCGCCTGATCCGCTCGTCCTGCTCGCGCCGCGAGCCGATGCGCTGGATCACGAGCGGCTCGCGGAGGATCGCGCCGACGCGCATCCGCGGGTCCAGCGACGCGTAGGGATCCTGGAACATCATCTGCAGATCGCGCCGCGCGCGTCGGAGCGCGGCCCCATGCAGCTTGAAGATCTCCCGGCCCTCGAGCGTGATCCTCCCCGCGTCGGGCTGTTCGATGCCGACGATCATCTTGCCGAGGGTGGTCTTGCCGCAGCCCGACTCGCCCACCAGCCCGAACGCCTCGCCGCGGCCGATCGTCAGCGACACGCCCGAGACCGCCTTCACCGAGGCGACCTTGCGCCTGAGCAACCCGGCGATGATCGGGTACTCGCGAACCGCGCCCTCGATTTGCAGCAGCGGCTCGAGCTTGCGCACATCAAGGTTCGCCGCGCGTTCGGCGACCGCGTCGATCCGCTGCGTCACCCTGAGCGGGCCGTCGACCGGGTGCCAGCAGGAGAACCGGTGCTCGCGCGGCCCCTCGAGCGGCGGCTCGTGCGCGCGGCAGCGCTGACTCGCGCGCGGGCAGCGCGGCGCGAAGCGACAGCCCGGCGGCGGGCTGGTCAGGTCCGGCGGCAGGCCGGGGATGCTCGCCAGCGGCTTGGTGTTGTCGGAGGTGAGCAGCGGGATCGAGCCGAGCAGCGCCTGCGTGTACGGATGGCGCATGGCCGAGAAGAGCTCGTCGGTGCTGGTCGTCTCGACCATCCGCCCCGCGTACATGACGTAGATCCGGCTGGTGCGCCCCGCGACCACGCCCATGTCGTGCGTGATCAGCAGCGTCGCCATGCCAAGGCGCTCGCGCAGGTCGTCAAGCAGCTTCAGGATCTGGTCCTGGATCGTCACGTCGAGCGCGGTGGTCGGCTCATCGGCGATCAGAACCTTCGGCTCGCAGCTCAGCGCGATCGCGATCATCACTCGCTGGCGCAGCCCCCCGGAGAGCTGGTGGGGATAGTCGCGCAGGCGCTCGCGAGGACGCGGGAGCCCGACCAGCTCGAGCACCTCGAGCGCGCGATCGCGTGCCTCCTTCTTGCTCGCCCCGCGGTGCAGCCGCACCGGCTCGGCGACCTGCTCGCCGATCGTCTTCGTCGGGTTCAGCGAGGAGAGCGAGTCCTGGAAGATCATCGCCACCTCGTTGCCGCGGATCTTGCGCATCTCAGCAGCGGGCAGGCCGACGAGCTCGCGCTCGCCGAGCTTGATCGAGCCTTCGACGATATGGCCGCCGTTCGGCAGCAGCCCGAGGATCGAGAGGCCGAGCATCGATTTGCCGCAGCCCGACTCGCCGACGAGCCCGACGGTCTCACCCACGTCGAGCCGCAAATCGACGTTGCCGACGGCGTGCACGACGCTGCGCGAGAGCCGGATCTCGGTCGAGAGATTGCGGACCTCGAGTGCCGCGCTCGCCACGGTCGACCCCCCTAGCGGCGCCTCAGCCGCACGTCGAGAGCGTCGCGCAGCCCATCGCCGATCACGTTTGCCGCCAGCACCACCAGCACCAGGCAGCCGCCGACCGGATACACCAGCCACCAGTAGCCGGAGGCGATGTTCTGTGAGGCGTTGCCGAGCATGTCCCCCCAGGAGGTTGCCGGCGGGGTGAGCCCGAACCCAAGGAAGCCCAGATAGGCGAGCGCGAGGATCGCGTCGGCGATCTGGAAGGTGATGTTGACGATCACCACCGACAGCGCGTTCGGGATCAGATGCCGCAGGGCGATCCGCGTGCGCTTGGCGCCCATCACGCGCGCGGCCGCGACGAAGTCGCGCGTGCGCAGCGAGAGCACCTCGCCGCGCACGAGCCGCGAGGGCACAAGCCAGGAGAAGAAGCCCAGCAGCAGGCTCATCTCGAGCACCGTGCCGCTCAACTTGGTGGCCACGACGAGGACGATGAACAGGAATGGGATCGACAGCAGCGCGTCGACGATCCGCATCATCGCCGCGTCGATGATGCCGCCCGCAAGGCCGGCAACCGCCCCCCAGACGGTCCCGATCACGGTTGCCATCAGCGAGGCGAGGAACCCGACCTCGAGCGAGGCCTGGCCGCCCTTCATGATCCGACCGAGCTCATCGAACCCGTTCTGATCGGTGCCGAGCGGGTGCGCCCCGCTCGGTGGTTGGTTGACGAAGAGGAGGTTCGTGACCGTCTGGTTCGTGTGGTAGAGGAGCGGGCCGACAAAGCAGAACAAGACGAAGAAGACGATCACTGCGAACCCCGCGACTGCGAGGCGGTTGTCGAGGAACTCGCGCAGCGCGAGCTTCCAGCTTGGGGCGATCGCCTGAACCTCGCCGGCGTCCACGGCAACGGACAGAAGCTGCGCGTCGGGGCCGCCACCGCGACCGAGGTCGGGCGGCACCGGCGCTGCCGTGGTGGCCGGAAGGTCGGGCTCAGACAAGGCGGATCCGTGGGTCGGCGGCACTGGTGGCCAGGTCGGCGAGCAGGTTTCCGATCACGGTCAGGATCCCGCCGAGGATCGTATAGGCCAGCAGTACGTTGTAGTCCTGGTTGCCCAGCGCTGTGAAGAACATCAGCCCAAGGCCCGGGTAGTTGAAGAGCACCTCCGTGATCAGGTTGCCCGCAAGCAGCGTCGGGATCGAGAGGCCGACGAGGGTGATCATCGGCAGGCAGGCGTTGCGCAGCAGATGGCGGAACAGCACCGCGCGCTCTGACAGCCCCTTGGCGCGCGCCAGACGGATGTAGTCCTGCGCCAGCTGATCGAGCGCCGAGGAGCGCATGTAGCGGCTAAAGGAGGCGACGTTGATCCCCGCCAGGGTCACGATCGGCAGCGTCATCTGGCGCGGGTGGGTGAAGGCTCCCCAGACGGTCGTGACCGAGTCCGAGACGGTCGGCGGAAAGATCCTGAGGTCGAATGCGAACAGCTGGATCAGGATCAGCCCGAGGAAGAACGACGGCATCGAGTAGAGGATGAAGTTGACCGTCGTCATCGTGTAGTCGCCGACGCTGTTGCGCTTGACCGCCTGCGCAATCCCCAGCGGAACCGCGATCACCAACGACAGCACCAACGCGCACGCGGTCAGATAGGCGCTGCGCCCGGCGTTCTCGCGTAGCAGTGCGCCGACCGTCTGGTCGAGCTTGTAGGAGTAGCCGAAGTTGAGGTGCAGCAGCTTCCACAGGTAGCTGCCGAACTGGACGAGGAAGGGACGGTCGTAGCCGTGCTGCTTGTTCCAGATCCTGATCGCGATCGGCGAGGCCTTCGGGCCGAGCACGTCCGTGACCGGGCTGGGCGAGATGTAGTGCAGGATCCAGAAGGTGATGAAGGCGATCAGCAGCGTGACGATCACCGCGACGATCAGCCGGCGGATGATGTAGGCGATCATCCGCCGGCCTCCGTCCGCTCACGCCGCGGGCGGCGGACCCGCGCGCCCGCCGACTGGCTCCTACCGTGAACCGCCGTCGTCCGTCGCGTGCCCGCCCGCTCCCCTACTTCAGCGTGTAGAAGTACTGCGGATACCACTGCTGCTGGGTCATCGCCAAAAAGCCATCGGGCTGCCCGCCGACCTTCTTGGTGTTGACCGCCAACAGGAAGTCGGGGTTCGGGAAGTAGAACACGGGCAGCGCCTTGGCGAAGTAGTTCGCCTCGGTCTTGACCGCCAACGGGTTGGCGCTCGACACCGATGCCTGCATCAGCTTGTTGGCCGTCGGGTCGTTGAAGTCGCCGAAGTTGAAGCCGGCGCCCGGGTTCTCGACGCCCTCCTGGGTCGGGTAGTAGTCCTCGTAGAGGCCGCCGTAGTTGTTGACCCCCCAGTCGTTTATGTACTTCGCGTCGGCCGGGTTCTGATCGTCGTAGTTGGAGGTGAGGAAGTTGAACGTCGCGGTCTTCAGCTCGATGTTGATGCCGGCGGCCGCCTTGGCCTCGGAGGCAAGCTCCTCGGACTCAAGCACGCCTGTGCTCGACACCGCCTCCGGCTGGTTCCACCACGTGAACTTGATCGGCGTGCCCTTCGGGATGCCCGCGCCGCACTCGTTCGCGCCGGTGCCCGGCCTCTGGCAGGTGGTGGTGCCGTTGGGCACAACTTTCCACCCGTGCTGCTTGAGCAGGGCGACCGCAGCCGCCGGGTTGTACGAGTAGAGCGGGTGGATTGCGCTCGAGGGGGTGTACTGCGAGACCGGCGCCGAGGGCACGGTCGTGTAGGAGGGCACCGCCGCCCCCTTGTAAGCGCCCTTGATGATCGCCTGCTCGTTGATCAGATGCATGATCGCGGCGCGCACGTACTGCTGGGAGATGACCGCGCCGAAGTGGTCGGTGGCGTCCTTGAAGTTGATGATGCCGCCGAACCACCCCCAGCCGGGCCCGCCGTAGATATCGATCCCCTGCGCCTTGAGCGCCGGCGCCTCGCCGAGCTGGGATGGGTCGATGCCGGTCGCGATGTCAAGGCTGCCCGCCTTGACCGCGTTCAGCTCCGCTGTGAAGCTCGTGTACGTGTTGAACTGCACCTCCGACATCTGCGGCTTCGGCGAGAGGCCGTAGTGCGGGTTGGGCACGAGCGTGTAGGAGCTGTTGGTCGTGTTGAACGACTTCAGCTCAAACGGCCCGCTCACATCCTTCCACAGCGGGCTCGACGCAAACGTCGAGAGCGACTTGCCCTGGGAGTTGAGGAAGTCGTAGATCTTCTTCGCGTTGGCGGGGTTGGTGTAGTCCAGGTGCGGCCCGCCGATCCGGTCGATGTTCCACGCCGTGCTCGGCAGCGGGAAGACGTTGTTGGTGTCCTGCAGGTTGTTGTTCAGGAAGAACCCCGGGTTCCAGGGCTTGTTCAGCTTGAGCACCGCCGTGTACTTGCTGGTGGCGGTTGCGCTGACCACGTTCTGCGGCATCAGGCCGGGGGAGAACTGGCTCCAGTTCGCGGGCGCCTCCTTGACCGCCGCCTTCAGCAGGTCGATCTCGAAGACGACGTCGTTGGCGTCGATGGGAGCGCCGTTGGCCCAGTGCAGCCCCGGCTTGATCGGGATCGTGACGACCGTGTCGTGGTCTGAGAACTTCGGCGGGTTGGCCGCGCTCAGGCCGTAGTCGATCTGGGGCCGCGCCCCAGCCGGCCCCGCGTAGAGGGGCATGAACAGGTTCGAGACGAACGAGATCGTGCCGGTCGTGACGTTCGCGGCCGGAACGATCGGGAAGATGTAGGTGGGCGTCTGCCCGGTCAGCTGGCCGATCGTCACAACCCCGCCCTTGGCCGGCGTGCCGGCTGGCGGCAGCGAGCCGTAGAGAACCGTCCCATACTTGCTTGCGGCTTGGTTGACGGTCGTCGCGGAGGTGCTCGTGTTGCTCGACTTGCTGCTTCCGCAGGCTGCCACGGCGAGCGCGAGCAGCGCAGCCACTGCGACGAGCGACCACCTGCGCGTCCTTGCCGGCGAGCCGGAGCGCGCGAGCGGCCTTTGCCTATCGATGGTTCTCAACGGATTCCCTCCCCAGGAGCGCGTACCAATGAAAGTCGGCGAGGATGCTTGCAGGCGTCGATCGGAGCTGTCAAGCAGCGCTAATCGGCGCAAAACATACCCGGCTTGGCGGCGCCCATGCGCAGGAGGCGGTATGTTCGTGGTGGCCAAGCGGGGGTCGGGCGCTTGTACATAGCGTGGCTCGAGCGCACGGCGCGAGGTGCGCCCGGGGCGCCGGCGACCGACGCAGTCGGCTGCAGCTGCCGACAGCCCCTTGGCGGCCGGCGCATGGTCGCTCAGCGGCCCGCGAGGCGGTTGGCGAGCTGCGCCAGCGAGGACCGGCGGCCGCTGCGTGCCTCATGACGATCGGCGGCACGGTAGGCCAGGTGGAGCGCGTGGGCGCCGAGGAAGCGCAGCGGCTCGGGCTCCCAGTCGCGCGCGCGGGCGGAGACCCACGGCAGGCGGACAAGCTCAGAGTCGCACCCCAGGATCAGATCCCGCAGCGTTCGAGCGGCGAGATTGGCGGCGGCGACCCCCTCGCCCGCGTAGCCGCCCGCCCAGCCGAGGCCGCTCGAGCGCTCGAGGAAGACCGTCGGGCACCAGTCGCGCGCGACGCCGAGCACCCCGTGCCAGGCCCGCGCGATAGGAACCGGCTCCAGCTGCGGAAGCAGCCCCAGGAGCCGCGAGCGCAGCTCGCGCACGGTGCGATCCGCCACCGGGCCCTCGCGCTCGGTGCGCGAGCCGAACCGATAGGGGATGCCACGACCGCCGATCGCGATGCGCCCGTCGGCGGTCCGCTGCGAATAGGTGTACAGGTGGCAGCCGTCGAGAACCGTCTCGGCGCCGTCCCAGCCGATGGCCTGCCAAAGCTGTCCGCCGAGCGGCTCGGTGACGATCATCGCGCTGCTCAGCGGCAGCAGGGCGCGGCGGCGGCGAGGGAGGTCAACCGTGTATGCCTCCGTCGCGAGGATCACATAGCGCGCGCGCAGCTCGCCCTCGGCGGTACGCGCACGGCCCGGTTCGAGCTCGAGCACGCGGCTGCGCTCGTAGATCACCGCGCCGGCGCGCTCGGCAGCGGCGGCCAAGCCGTCGGCGAGCAGCGCCGGCTGCACCCGCGCGCAGTGGGGCGTGTAGAGCGCGCCGAGCGCGTCGGCCACGGCGACGCGGGAGCGCACCTGCTCGGCGTCCAGCAGTCGGCGCGCCACCTCCTCGCCACCCCAGCGCAGCTCCCGCTCCCGCTCGGCGCGCAGGCGCTCGAGCTGCGGAGAGGATTGCGCGATCGTCAGCGAGCCACCCGCCCGCCAGTGGCACTCGATCCCCTCGCGGGCGACGACCGCGCCAACCTCCTCGACGGCCCCCTGGATCGCAAGCGCCATCGCACGCGGGCCGCCCGGGCCGCCGCGCCGTCGCCAGGCCTCGGGGCTGCCTGACAGGCGGCCGAGCACCCAGCCGCCGTTGCGGCCTGAGGCGCCGAAGCCGACGTGCTCGGCCTCCAGGACCACCACCTCGAGCGAGGGGGCGGCGCGTCGCAGCTCATACGCCGTCCATAGCCCGGTGAAGCCGCCACCGACGATGCAGACCTCCGCCTCGCGGCGCCCACGCAGCGCGGGCCGAGGCGCCCGCGGGCCAAGCGCCTCAAGCCAGAAGGAGGGAGGGCGGGCGAAGCGCTCGGAGCGTAAAGCGACCACGGCGCTCAACGCTAGCCGCTGGGCCGCCCTAGAAGCGGATCGCCCGCGCGGATCGCCTCACCCGCTGCGCCGGTCAAGGCAAGCGACCTCGACCCTTCTCAGCGGCGCTCCTCCGGCGAGAGCGCCTCGGTCAGACGCATTGCTCGCACCGCCAGGTGCAGCGCAAGCAGCTCATCCGGATCCTCGAGATCGCAGCCCAGCAGCCGCTCGAGCCGCTCGAGCCGCAGGTACAGCGACTGGCGGGTGAGGTGAAGGGAGCGGGCGGCCTGCGTCTTGTGCGCCGAACTGCGCAGGTAGGCCTCGAGCGTGCGCAGCAGCTCGCGACTGCGAGGGTCGCGCGCCCCGAACAGCGGCCCGAGCTGCTCGCGAGTGAAGGCCAAGAGCTCTGGTGAGCGGCGCAGCGAGTAGAGCAGGTCGACAAGCGTCGTGCGGCGCGCATCGCGCCAGAGCGCAGGCGCGGTTGCGCGCGCGGCGCGCGCCGCGGCGTCCGCGCGCTCAAGCCGGCGGCCCGCGCCGACCCAGCTCGTCTCGGTCCCCGCAAACACCAGGGCCACATCCTCCTCGCCCAGCCCGCGCCGGCGGAGCGGCGCGCGCAGCGCGCCCGCCAGCGCGTGAAGCTCGCCGGCGCTCGGCTCGCCGCGGCCGAAGCGGCAGAGCGCCAGCAAGCCGTCCTCGTAGGGACCGAGCAGCAACGGGCGCTCGGCGGCGGCGGCGAGCGCGCCAAGCAACGTCGCCCACGCCTGCTCGGGGCTCGGCGCGAGCTCACCCCAGCGCGGCGAGCGCCAGCGCAGCGCTCCCGCCAGCAGGCGTCCGGGCGTGGCTGGAAAATCGAGCGCTCGCGCTCGCGCCCGCGCGTCTGCCTCGCTCACCCTGCCCTGGATCAGCTCGGCCAGGAAGGTGCCGCGCGCGCGGCCGCGCAGCTGCTCACCATGCTGCTCATGCAGCAGCGCGAGCGCCACCGCGCGGGCACCGGCTTCGAGCAAGCCGCGGTCCTCCTCATCGGCGATCGGCCGGTCGAGGTCGAGCACGGTCAACGTCCCCCACGGCTGGCCGTTCGAGGACACCTCCACCGCCAACCAGCCGGGCCCGCGCAGCTGGCCCGGCTGGCGCGCGCGGCGATACTCCAGATGAGCCTCGAGCAGCTCCCGCTCGTCGGTCTCGTGCACCGCAAAGGCAACGAGCTGGCCCGCCAGGTTCTCGAGCGCCACCGGGTTGCGCAGAGCCCGTGCCAGCTCGACGAGCAGCTCGCTCGGACCGGCTCGCTCGAGCACGAGCCCGGTGAGCCGCTCGCCCGTCTCCTGCACGCGCCGCATTTGCAGCAGGCGGCGGTCGAGCAGGGCTGCGTGGATCGCCTCGGTGATGTCAACGAAGCGCGTCGGCCGATGCGTGGCGATCAGCGGCAGCGCCTGCGCCCGTGCCTCCTCGATCAGGGCGCGCGGCAGAGTGCGCTTGTAGCTGTAGCCGATCTCGATCAGCAGCCCGGCTGCCTGCTGGGCGGCGAGGCTGCGCGCGAACCGTCGCTGAGATGCCTCTGTCGGCCCGGGTCCACGCCCGGTCGAGAGGACGAGCTCGCCGCCGCGCAGTAGCTCGTCGGGGTCGGCGACATCGACCACGTGCACCCAGCGCACGGTCCGGTCAAGGCTCTCCTGGCCGGCCAGGACCTCCGGGAGCGCACGACGCAGGATCGGCAGCGCAAGCGCCGCCGCCACGCTCAGCGGCTCGAGCGATGCGGGGAGCTTCCGATCCGTGATGGGCTCAGGCTATCCAGCGCCGCAGGTGGACTCCACCGGCCGCCGGACTCGATAGGTGCCCTCCGAGCAGCGGCGCTCAGAGCGATCGGGCAAGCGGACGATCGGGGCGCTCCGGATAGATCTCGTCGATCGTCGTCAGCGCGAGAAAGGGGACGCGCGCGGCGGCGACGATCGCCTCGGCGCCGCCGGCGAGTCGATCGACGATCGCAAGCACCCCGCAGACCTCGTGCCCCTCCTCGCGCAGCGCGGCGAGCGCGCTGAGCGTCGAGCCGCCGGTCGTGACCACATCCTCGACCACCATGCAGCGATCGCCGGGCTCGAGCGGGGGCCCTTCAATCCGGCGCGCAAGCCCATGGGCCTTGCGCTCCTTGCGCACGAAGAAGGCCTTCACCGCAGCGCCGCCGGCAAGCGCAGCGCAGGCGATCGGATCGGCTCCCATCGTCATCCCGCCAACCGCGGTGGCCTCCCATGCGCGCGCCTGCGCTGCGACAAGCTGTGCCAGGGCGGCAAAGCCCTCGGGCCTGAGGATCGCCCGCTTGGCATCGATCAGGTACTGCGAGATCTGTCCACTGGTGAGCCTCACCTCACCGATCACAAGGGCATGCTCGCGGAGCTGGCGGCACAGCGTCTCACGCGCGCTCGAACGTTCGTCGATCGTCATCGCCGTCACTCAATCTAGCCGCGCGCAGGGACGATCGCGCGGACGTGATCTCGCGCCTGCTGTCGTTCGCCGCAGTGGTGTGCTGCGGGCTCGTGGTGGTGTCCTTCGCGCTGTTCGCGGCAGGGCAGGCGGCGGCGGGCTCAGCCCACCAGGTGCAGGCCCTGAGCGGCGTGACGGCCGCGACGGGCGCAGCGGCTGGCGCCCCAGCCGCGCCGGCCACCCGCCCGGAGGCGCAGCCGCGACGATTCATCGATGGCGCCGCGGCGCTGCTGCGCTCCCCGTTTGACGGTGTCGTCCAGTCTGACAGCCCCTGGGTCAACGAGGCGCTGCCGAGTGCGCTCGCGCTGCTCGCCTACGGCTTTGGCCTCGGGTACGCGGCGCGGCTCGTGCGCGGATTGCCTCTGCGCAGCGGGGGCGCAAGCCGCAGCGTGCTGTGGCGCTGATCCCCCGCGCGCGCGTGGGTCGCCTGTCAGCCCGCTCACGGTCGACTGGTTGCCGAACTGATCCCCCGCGCGCGCGTGGGTCGCCTCACCGTCAGCCTCGCCAGATCAGCAGGGCGGGGCTAGCTCCTGGACGCTTTGTCGCTCGCGCGCCGTGCGAGCCGATCCGCGCCGGGTGGCGAGGCCACCACCGCCCTCATCGCCTTCAGCGATAGTAGGTGTCGACCCAGTCGCCCATGCGCAGCCAGTCGTAGACGAACACCGCATCCTGAATCGGCAGCCGCATGCAACCGTGGCTCGCCGGGTAATCGGGAGCGGGGTCGTAGCCGTGAATTGCGTAGCCGCGATAGAAGAAGCTCGAGTAGTACATCCCGTCGGGCAAATAGCCCGGGACGCGGTAGTAGATCCGGAAGCTGCCGAGGATCGTAGGAGTGGATGGCTTGCCGGAGCTGATGGGGAAGATGTAGCGCACCCTCGAGCCGGCGAGCAGCGCCAGCAGCTGGTGGGTGAGGTCCCCCTCCGCATGCGGGCCTTGACCGGGGAAGCGAACGTGGAAGCGGCCAAAGCCATCAAGGAGGTAGTTGATGGTGCGGGCGTCAAGCGCCCGGTAGGTACCCCAGCCGAGCAAGCGGTGATAGGCGTCGAGCGCCAGCGCGGTGAAGGAGTCAAAGCGGCCCGACTGGCGCACGTAGATGTGCAGTGCCGCAAGCCGTTGCTGGATCAGGCGCACGAACTCGCCGTGGGAGCCCAAGCCGGCGCGAGCGCGCAGCACCCACAGCATGCGACTCGAGCCGAATCCGGACTGAGCCTGGCTGGCCGGATGGGAGACTGCAATCCGCATGTTCCCGGGCGCGGGACTCGCGATCGCTTGCGTGAAGAGGCCATCGCCGCTCTGAGCGGAGCGCACGATCGCCACCGTGCGGCTCATGATCAGGCGACCGTCCAGGTAGATGCGGAGGCTGACGCTCTGCCCGGGCACATACGGGCGCACGATCCCACGGACGTCGACGGCACGGTGCGGGATGGTCACCTCAGCCCGCCCGATCGTGAAGGCGTCCAGCAGGAGCAGCGTGAGCTTGCCGGCGGCAGGCGGGGTCGCAGTAGGGGAGGTGGAGGCGGCGTTGGCAGCATCGGTCACGGAGGCGCTCGTGCTGACCGCGGGAGCCGCAGCCACGGCGCCCCCCGGCGCGCTTTGCGTGCCCGCCCGCGCCGAACCTGAGGCAAGCGCAGGCGGCGCAAGCAACCACGCACTTGCGGCGAGCGCCAGCAGCGCACCCGCCGCGGTCCCCCTCATCCTTGACATTGCGCTGCAAACTAAACCACAGCGCAGCGGTGGTAACAGGCTCGCGGATCGGTGCGGCGCCTCAGAGCGCCCCGGCGGGCGCGGCGCGCCTGGCGAAGGGGCCGCTGAGCAGGCCGATCGCTGCCCAGGAGCCGGCGATCAGGCCGAGCACCACACCAACGCTCCAGCCACGCTGCACCCCGAGCGCAACGCAGTTGTTCAGCGAATGGAGCGCGATGCAGGGGTAGATCGAACCGGTTCGCCACCGGATCAGGCAGAGCACAAAGCCGAGGAAGCCGAGCGGGAGGAGATATGCGGCGGGCGCCGAGCCCACGTGTGCGAGGCCGAACAGGGCCGCGACGATCGCCGCGGCGAGCCACGGGCCCAGCTGCAGGCGCCCGATGCGCACGCGCATCCGCATCAGCGTGCCGAATAGAAAGCCACGGAAGAACAGCTCTTCGCAGATCGGCGCGAAGACGCACACGAACACCGTCGCCGCGATCAGCGCGGCCGTATAGCGGTTGATGCCAAGGTCGCTCGGCAGCCTGTCGCTGGCGTGCGGGTTGGTCGCGGCCGCGTAGGCGAGGCTGCCGAGGTAGTACGCGATCGCTCCGAGCGCGAACGCCGCAGCCGCACGAGACAGCCGCGTCCTCCTGAAGCCGAGCTCGCCGGGGTCGGGCGCCCTGCCCGGACGGGAGAAGTACAGCGCCGCCAGCACGAAGGCGAGGTCGAACACATAGTTGCCGACGAGCAGGACGGCGGGACTCGGGTGCGTGAGGCTTGAGCCGAACGCGTGACCGACGACCTCGACCATCAGCGTCGCGAGCAACCCGAGCAAGAAGCCCGTGACCACCGCCGCGGGCGCGCGCCAGAGGCCGTCCCGCGATCCCGGCGACGGCGGGCGGCCATCTCGATTGTCGGGTCCATGGTGCGGCGGGACCGTCCACGGCTCGGGGAGGCTTGGCATCGCCGCCAAGGTTACGGGCGCCGTGCTCCTGCCCCGGCGACCATGCGCTGCTGGCGTGCTCAGGGCTCGCGCCGCCGCGCGCCACGGCGCTCGAGCAGAGCCGCAAGCGCGCCCAGATCAGGGATCGTCTCGACGCCGGGCGGCGGCGCGACGGGGGCGCGCGCCAGCAGCACCGGCTCGATCCCGGCCGCGCGGGCGCCGGCGACATCCTCCTCCTCTTGATCGCCGACGTGCAGCGCGCGCCGGGGCTCGACGCCGCCAGCCAGCACCAAGGCCCTCCGGAAGATCTCGGGCGCGGGCTTGCGGACGCCGGCCTCGGCCGAGGTGATCGCGCCACGCAGCAGCGGCGCCAGTCCGAGCTCGGCAAGCACGCCATGCAGTGAGACGTCCCAGTTGCTGACGACGACCACCGCCAGGCCGCGGGCCCTGGCGTCGCGCAGCGCCGCGAGCGCGTTCGGCTGCGGGCGGAAGCGCAGCGACGCAAGCAGCGCGTCGATCAGCTCGTCGAGCGGCACCAGCGCCAGCGCGGGCACCTCGGGAACCGCCTCGCGCAGTCGCTCGGCGCAGCGCTCGCGCAGCTCGAGCAGCGTCGCGGGATCGCGGCCCTCGTCCAGATGCGCACGGTAGTAGGCGATCTCGGCGGCGATTGCGCGCTTGGCCTGCGCCTCGCTGAGCTTGATTCCAAAGCGTCGGGCCAGCTCCGCGCGCAGAGCGGGAGCGGGCGGCTCGAGCGCGAGCAGCGTGCCAAGCGCGTCGAGCAGGAGCGCGCGCGGCGTCGGGCCGGTGGGCATCACCAGGAGGATCGCAGCTGTGCGCGCGCGCGGCGGCAGCGCCGGCCGCGGGGGCCTGGGAGCTGCATCGCACTGCGCGCGGGGCGGCGACCGTGCAGACCGCGCGGCGCCGACGGTTACACTCAGCAGCGGTCTGACAGCGGCTGCACGAGGCCGGTCACACGCCGGCGCCGCCGCGCCCCCTTGCATCTTGAGATGAGTCGCCGGGAACGACAGCGCCGAAGGCGCAAGCAGGCAGGCACGGGCCGTCGCGTGCTGCTGGTGGGCCTGCTCGTGACCGTGTGCGCCGCCGCGGCGGCGGCGCTTGTCGGCGTTGGGTGGGTGGTGAGCGTGGCCGACTCGGCTCCGGCGCTTAGCACGCTCGCCCCCCGGGATCAGGGCCAGGTCTCCGAGGTCTACGCCGCCAACGGCAGCCTGCTCGGCTATCTGCACTCGGACGTGCTGCGCCAGGTGGTGCCCGCCGACAAGCTCCCGCGGACGCTCAAGGAGGCGACGGTGGCGATTGAGGATCGGCGCTTCTACCAGCATGGGGCGCTCGACTACGTTGGCATCGTCCGTGCCGCGATCCGCGACGTCTTCAGCCCCGGCGCGGGCCTGCAGGGCGCGTCGACGTTGACGATGCAGCTCGTCGACAACATCTATCTCCCCTTCAACCTCGAGAAGCACCACACGCTGCGCTACAAGATCATCCAGGCGCGGCTTGCGCAGGAGCTGTATGCGCATCACTCGCGGGGCTGGATCCTCGCCCAGTACCTAAACGACGTCCCCTACGGGACGGTGGGAGGTGAGACGGCCTACGGGGTCGGAGCGGCGTCGGTGATGTTCTTCGACAAGCCCGTCCAGAAGCTCGACCTCGCCCAGTACGCGCTGCTCGCCGGACTCCCGCAGGCGCCCTCGGCGTACAACCCGTTCTACGCGCCGGCGCTGGCGCGCGCGCGCCGCAACCAGGTGCTGCAGGCGATGGCGCGCTCGCGCTACATCACGCCCGCGCAGGCGGCGGCAGCCGAGGCATCGCCGTTGCAGGTCAAGCCGAACGACACCTTCCAGCACGTCTCGCTGCCGTATGTCTTCAACTACGTCCGGCGCGAGCTGATCGCAAGGCTTGGCGCAAGGGTGGTCGCACGCGGCGGGCTGAAGGTGTACACGACGATCGATCCGAGGCGCCAGCAGGAGGCCCAGCAGGCGCTCGACTCGCACGAGGGCGGCCCCGGCCAGCCGGCGGCGGCGCTCGTCTCGATCGACCCACGCAACGGCGACATCGTGGCAATGGCGAACACCTCCAGGTACGGCGTCGGACCCGGCGAGACCACCTTCGATTACGCCACCCAGTCACGGCGGCAGACCGGTTCAGCGTTCAAGGTGTTCGCGCTGATGACGCTGATCCACGACTACGACGGCGATCCCAACACCACCTACTACGACTCCCACTTCCTTGCTCCGGGATGGCTGCCCCAGTACCCGACATATTCGGTGACGACGGCCGAGAACACCTATCAGGGGGTGATCAACATCACGAAGGCGACTTGGCTGTCCGACAACACCGTGTTCGCCCAGCTCGCCCAGGACCTGGGGATGGCAAGGGTCTCGGCGACCGCGCACGCAATGGGCATCACCTCGCCGCTTCCCAACTACCCCTCCGAGGTGCTGGGCGCCGTCGCGGTCTCGCCGCTCGAGATGGCCGATGCGTACGCAACGCTTGCATCGGGCGGCGTGCATCACCCGCCGACCGCGATCTCAAAGGTCATCCTGCCCGATGGCAGGGTAATCAACTTCAACGCCGATCCCGGCAAGCGCATCTTCCCCTACAACCAGGTGTACGCGGCCGACCAGGTCCTCGAGAAGGTGCTGACGGTCCCCGGCGCAACCGGCACCGCTGCTTACTACGGCTGTCCTGCGGCGGGCAAGACCGGGACCACCAACAACTTCACCGACGCCTACTTCGACGGGTACACCCCACAGCTTGCAACCGCAGTCTGGGTCGGCTATCCGAATGAGACCGAGTCGATGCCGAACGGCTTCGGCGGGACGCTTGCGGCGCCGATCTGGCATGACTACATGGCGCAGGCCTCGGATGGCTTCTGCGGCGATTTCCCGGCACCGGCGGTGCCCTGGCATGGGGTGCCGTTCATGGGCCACTTCGCTGTCAGCGGCAGGCGCACGGCGGCCGCAGCGGGCACCGGCACCTCCACCGCCTCGACAACCGCCACCGGCACGAGCGGCACCACAACGCTGCCCGCCGGCGGCGCAACAGCTCCTGGCGCGAACACGCCTCCCGGCTCGACCAGCACCACCCCCACCCTCAAGGGTCCCCACGGCGGGCCGCCGCCCCACGGGCGGTCGGGCAACTCCGGTGGCGGCCATGGCACCGGCGGCGGCTGATCGCCAGGGGCCCTCGCGTGCGATCCCGCAGCCCCGCTCGCGCTCGGCGCAGGGCCCGCTTGAGGCTCCCCCGCCTCGAGCAAGGCGCGCCCCCGCGAGGGAAGCTTTGCCCACCGACAGCCGCAGCCTCGCCGGCAACCACGGCGACTGCTAGCTTTGCAAGCAAGTCCGCACGTGGGCGGGCTCCAGCCGCAGCGCACTAGAGATGCCCAAGGAAGACAAAGTCGAGCTCGAAGGGGAGGTAATCGAAGCGCTCCCCAACGCGATGTTCCGCGTCAAGCTTGACAACATGGACCGCGTCGTGCTCGGCCACGTGGCCGGCAAGATGAGGCGTTTTCGGATCCGTATCCTGCCGGGCGACCGCGTGCGCGTCGAGCTCTCCCCCTACGACCTCGACCGCGCGCGGATCGTCTACCGCCACCGCTAGCGGTCGTCGCTCCCCGTGCGCGAGCTGGAGCTGATCGAGGCGCTCGAGCGGGTGCTTGCGCGTGGTGGTCCGCGGATCATCCGCTCGCGCGGCGACGACGCCGCTGTCGTGCGCGCCGGGCGCTACGCGGTCACCTCGGTCGACGCACTGGTCGAAGGGGTGCACTTCCGCAGCGGGGAGCTCGAGCCGGAGGAGATCGGCCACCGCGCCCTTGCGGCGGCGCTCTCTGACCTGGCAGCGATGGGGGCAATGCCGGGAGAGGCCTACCTGGCGCTCGCGCTTCCTCCAGGCTACGGTCGCGACCGCACGCTCGGCCTGCTACGGGGAGCCGAGCGGCTCGCCCGCGAGCACGGCGTGACGATCGCTGGCGGCAACGTGACCAGGGCGGGCGAGCTCAGCCTCTGCTTCACGGTCGTCGGGTGGGCCGAGGACCCAGCGCTGCTGTTGGGCCGGGACGGGGCCCACGCGGGCGATCTCGTCGCGGTCACCGGGGCGCTCGGCGCACCCGCCGCCTACCTGCGACTGCTCGAGCGGGACGCGCAGGCCCCGTGGCTGCCGCGGGAGCAGCGCGCCGCGCTGCGCGAGCGCTACGCGCGGCCCCGCCCGCGACTGGCCGCAGGCCGCGCGCTCGCCGCGGCTGGCGCGCATGCGATGATCGATCTCTCGGACGGCCTTGCCAGCGACGCCGCCCACCTGGCACGCGCCAGCGGCGTGCGGATCGAGCTCTCGCTCGAAGCGCTGCCGCTCGCCGATGGGGTGGCCCAGACAGCCGCGAGCCTCGGCGTGGCGGCCGCCGAACTTGCAGCGACCGGCGGCGAGGACTACGAGCTCTGCGTTTGCGTGCCGCCCGCCGCCCGCGGCGCCGCCGAGGCGGCGGTGCGCGCCAGCCACGACCCGATCGCCCTCAGCTGGATCGGCCAGGTGCGGGCAGGCAGGCCGGAGGTCGTCTTTTGCGACGCGGACGGTCCGCTCCGCGGGTATGAGCATGCGCTCTGATCGGCCCCGCCGCGCCTGAGGGACCCGAACGGCCGGATGCCGCCGCCACCGTCTGGCTTTAGATTGAGGCGTCCCTCGTCCCGTGCAGCCGCTGGCCCCGAGCCGTACCAGCACAAGGGCAGCCGCCCGGCGCGCAGCCCTGCGATGAGCGCGTCCGCCACCTCGCCGGTGTCGACCTCGTACTCGCCGCACTGCACCAGCGCGCGGATCCGCGCCACCTTGTGTATCCGATGCTCGTCCATGCTCTCTTTGCCTCCTGTGGGGGTGGCATCGGCATCTTCGCCTGAGGCCTGTATCGGGTCTGGACCCCATCGTATTGGTCGCCCGACGCAGGGCGCGCAGGCGAGGCGGATCGCCTGCCAGGTTGGGCAGCCGAGCGTCCGGCTCGGCGCGCTGCTCTAGGTCGTGTGAGGAGCGCTCGCCGCCCGCGAGGGCGACATCGCCTCGGCGGTCGGCGTCTCGCTGCGCAGCCGCGCGAACACCACGATCCGCTGCGCGGCGCTGTACAGCGGGTTGCACGCCGACAGCACGAGCCGCTCATAGCCGACGTTGTCGATCACCCACAAGGCCGTCGGCGGGACGATGCGCGTGTACTGAACCACGTAGGTGAAATGCGCGTATGGCATGTCCAGCACGATCCGGTCCCCGGGGAGGAGCTCGTTGATGTTGCGGAACGGCGCCAGGTAGGTCGTCCGATGGCCGGCGATCGCGACCGTCCGGCCAAGCCCGGGGAAGGCCGTGTCCGGATAGTGGCCTGGCCCCTTCTCGAGGCTGACCGTGTCCGTTCCCTGGACGACCACCCAGCTCGCGCCCAGCCGCGGCAGCACGAGCCTGCCAATCGCGTCACCGGTACCGACCTCCCGTTGCATCTCGCGGGCGAGGAACGCGATCCGCTCTGGCGTGCCGGGCATGCTCGCCAGCACCCGACGCTCGCTCGCCGACACCGGCCTTCGCAGGTAGCGGCGGTCGATCTGCTGGCGCTGGATCAGCGCCAGCACGGCGGTGACGGGCTCCTGCCAGAGCAGCGTGATGGCCCCGTCGGCGAGCAGCAGCAAGCCGGAGATGATGAGCACCATCGAGATGTCCCGCACGAGCCGCCGCATCGCTCATCATTGTGGCGCATCGCTCACGATCGCGGTGCATCGCCTCGCAGCCGCGCGCGGAGGAAAGAGCGGGGAGATGCAGAGGAGGCCGTGGGCCCACCAGACCTGGCGCCGGGCGCGGTGCGCGCGGCACTCGCCCGATCAAGCCCAGCGGCAGCCGCATCGAGGCCGCTCGCCAGCGCCGCCATGGGCGCGGGGGACCGCACCCTCCCAGCACCCACCAGCCCGCCGGGCCTCACGCGCGCAGCGCCCGCACCCCGCGCCCCCAGCGCCACCGCGCCGACGAGGCAGCCGGCCACAAGGCTCCACAGAAGCGACTCGAGCATCGACAGGTGCGCGCCTGCGACCAAGAGCGCGCCGTTCCAGAGCGCGGCGAGCGGACCCAGTCGAAGCGCCCGCACGTAGTAGATGACCACAAGCGCTGGGGCGACCAGCGGGATCAGCGCCAGGGCGAGCCTGCCGGCCCGCCCCGCTCGCCGGTTCCACGTGGACAGCCACGGCCACAGGTGCAGCGCCGGCACGATCAGCGCCGCGGCCAGCGGGTCAAGCGCCCACACCGCGAGCGCCAGCGCACATAAGGCCAGCATCAGGGCGATCGCGGCGCCATCGCCGAGCGGCTCGCGCCCCGGCCCGTTCGCCTCATCGGCGCAGACCGCGCGCAGCCGCGCAAGCCACCACGGCCTGAGCCAGCCAAGGCCGCCGATCAGACAAAGCGCAAGCAGCGCAAGGAGAGCGATCCCGCCGGCGCCGCGCGGGCCTGCAGCCCCCCCGAGCGTCGTCGCCGCCGGCGTGATCAGCCCAAATGCCCCCGCCAGCCTCAGCAGCGACAGCGCGATCAGGAACGGGAAGGCGCCCGACAGAAGCCAGGCGAGCCAGGCCAGCAGCGGCACCTGACGGCGGCGCGCGCGGGCCGCAGCGTCGAGCGCCAGCACCAGCACCGGGAGGATCAGCCCAAGCACCAGCACCCGCACAGCCCAATTCGGCACGATCTGGCCATCAAGGAGCAGGTAGGGGGTCGGAGGCGGCAGCGGTCGGCCGGCGTCAAGCGCATCAACTGCCTGCAGCACCGCAGCCCCGAGCGCACCCGGCTGCGTCGGGGCCACCGCCTCGTGCGGGCTCGGTCCCCCCTCGCCGGCGGCCGAAAGCAGCACCGCCGGCTCGCCGCGCGCTCCGAACGGGCTCTGCGCACCCGGCGCCAGCGGCAGCGCCGCGTGGGCCAGCTGAGCGGACAGCCCTGCCGGCGCGGGCCGCAGCGAGCTCTGCGCCGCGACCGCTCGCATGAGCGTACGCACGAGCAGCGGCGGCGCCAGGGCCTGCCCGCCCGACCAGGGGATCACGGGCGTGCGCGCCGCCCGCGCGCGTGCAAGGTCGCCGAGCACGATCACGCCATCGAGCGAGCCGGCGGGGAGGCTCGCAGCGAGTCGCGCTGCGCCGGCGCCGCCGCCCTCTCCGCCGAGCGAGGCGAGCACGAGCGTGTCGTTGTGCGTTTGCCCGCCGAGCACCCGGGCGAGCTCGAGCAGCACGGCGGTGCCCGAGAGGTCGGCCGCGGGTGGGCCGCGCTCAAGGTCGCGAGGCGCGGCCAGCACGATCATGCGCGGCGAGGTGCCGGAGCTGGTCGCGAGCACGTTGACCAGCCGTCGGCTACCGTTGGCGGTCTGGGCGGTGAAGGGTTGCTCTGTGACTGCGAACCCATCCCCCCGCAGCGCGCTCGCCACGTAAGCCGCGAGGGCGCGGTCCCCGGGTGAGCCCGCCGAGCGACCCGGAAAGGCGCGCGCGAGCGCGCTCATCAGCGCGTCGACCGCCCCCGTGCTGTAGACGTCGGGCGAGAGCTCGGGGACGAGCGCTGCCGGCTGGGCGGACAGGGAGAACGCGAACACGATCAGCGCCAGCGCCGCGAGCAGCAGGCCCGCTCGGTAGAGCCGCGGGACCAGCATCGCCGGGCAGGAGGTTATCCCCTGTGATCTCGGCGCGCCCCGCCGCAGCGCTCGGAGCAGACCTCCTTGCGGAGGCGAACACGCCTGCAAGGGCGCGGAAAAAGCGGCATATATGCTTGTCCAGAACCGAGGTGGCGGAGATGACCGCGCGCATCCTGCTGGTGGACGACGAGCAGTCGATCCAGACGTTGCTCTCGTATCCGCTGCGCAAGGAGGGCTACCAGGTCGTGCAGGCGACTGACGGCCGCGAGGCGCTCGAGCGCTTCTCCGAGCAGCCCTTCGACCTGGTCGTGCTCGACGTGATGCTGCCCAAGCTCGACGGCTTCGAGGTATGCCGACGGCTGCGCTCCAAGAGCGCGGTGCCGATCATCATGCTGACCGCCCGCAGCGAGGAGATCGACAAGGTTGTCGGCCTCGAGCTCGGCGCCGACGACTACATCACCAAGCCATTCTCCGTACGCGAGTTCTCAAGCCGCGTGAAGGCGGCGCTGCGACGCGCCGAGCTGAGCAGGCCGGCGGAGACAGCCCCCGACGAGACGCCGCTCGAGGTCGGCGAGCTGCGGGTCGACTTTCCCAAGCGCTCCGTGCGCATCCGCGGCCAGGAGGCGCAGCTGACCTACGTCGAGTTTGAGATCCTGGCCACGCTCGCACGCTCGCCCGGGCGAGTGTTCACCCGGGACATGCTGCTCGCGCGGATCTGGGGCGACTCCGCGTATCGGGACCCGCGCACGATCGACGTGCACATCCGGCATCTGCGCGAGAAGCTCGAGCGCGACCCCAAGGACCCCGAGTACCTGTTCACGGTTCGCGGCGTCGGCTACCGCTTCCGCGACACCGACGTCTGAGGGCGCCTCTGGGCGATGCGCCTGTCGCTGCGCAACCGCCTCGCGCTCATGCTCTCGGCGATCACGATCCTCGCGATCGGCTCGCTGTACCTGCTCATCGCCCCGGGACTGCGCGGCCGGCTGATCCACAATCGCCTCGGCGAGCTCGCATCGGCCGCGGAGCGCTACTCCGGGGCGGTGGCGCGCACGGTCGGGACCTCCGAGCCGGCCAGCAGGCTGCGGATCCTGATCCAGCAGATCGCGGCGCGCGCTGGCGCCCGCGTGACGCTGATGGCGGTTGCGCAGGTAACTTCGCCGCGCGGCCCTCAGGTTTCGCCGATCGCCGACTCGGGCGCGTTTGAGCAGGCCAGCTCGCTCGGCATCCGCGCCGCCGCGCGCGCGGCGGCGAGTGGGCGGCTGACAACGGGAACCGAGCTCTCTGGGCATGGACCGATAGCGGAGGCGGCCAACCCGATCGCCTATCGCGGCCGGATCGCGCGCGTGATCCTGTTTTCCGCGCCGGTCGATGTGGGACGCGACGTCTCGCTGATCCGCGATGACATCCTCAAGGCGGGAGCGATTGCGCTTGCGCTCGCGCTGGTCGGCGGCTACCTGGTCGCGGGCTGGATCGCGACCCGCGTCAAGCGTCTTGAGCTGGCCGCACGACGGATCGCCGCAGGCGAGTTCGGCTCTCCAATCGAGGTCGACCACCGCGATGAGCTCGGCCAGCTTGCGCAAGCGTTTGGAGCCATGCAAGAGCAGCTCGCCCAGCTCGACCGTGCTCGCAAGCAGTTCATCGCGACCGCCTCGCACGAGCTGCGCACGCCCGTGTTCTCGCTCGGCGGCTTCGTTGAGCTGCTCGAGGATGAGGAGCTCGACGCTGATACGCGGCGGCGCTTCCTCGAGCAGCTGCGCGACCAGGTCGAGCGGCTGCGCAAGCTCTCGGTCGACCTGCTCGACCTCTCGCGGCTCGAGGCAGGCTCGCTGGAGCTGCGGCCTGAGCACGTCGATCTCGGGGAATTGGCGCGGGCGGTCTCGGCCGAGTTCGAGCCCTCGCTCGCAGCCCACGACGCCCACCTCGAGCTGCGTCTCGGCCCGCGCGCGGAGGCGGAGTGCGATCCGGTCCGGATCGCCCAGATCATGCGAATCCTGATCGACAACGCGCTCACCCACACCCAGCCGGGGGTGCGGATCGTCGTCACCGTCGCCCGTCGCGACGGTCGCGCGCGCATCGAGGTGCGCGACAACGGCGAAGGCATCGACCCACAGGCGCTGCCGCGGATCTTCGAGCCCTTCTTCACCGCCGATGATGCGCAGGGGTCGGGACTTGGGCTTGCGATCGCCTCCGAGCTGGCCGAGCGCATGGCCGGTCACCTCGGCGTGCGCTCGAGCTCCACGGGCACCACCTTCACCCTCGAGCTCCCCGGGTGAGGGTCAAGGCTCCCGCCGCCTGCGAGCACGCCCGCCTATCCTCTGGCCGATCCTATGGGACCCATCACCAGCCCCCTGCTGCTCGTCGGAAGCCTGCCCGCTCGCTCCACTGAGGAGGCGCTGCGCGCCGGCGCGGAGCTCTTCGGGGACCTGGTGTTCGCACTGCCCGACGGCGAGACCGGCGCGCGTGCGGCCTGGGTGGGGTACGAGCGCGAGCAGCTGTGCCGCCCGCATCCGGATATCGTCGTCGTGCAGGAGACCGAGTCTCCCTCAGGCATCCCCCGCCACGCCTACGAGACCCCGGTGTTCTCGCTGCGCGAGGGCGTCTGCGAGCTGCGCTTCGAGCGCTGGCCGCGAATCGACGACGCCCTTGCCTCCTATGAGGTCTTTCGCCATCTGCGCGAGCAAGGGGCGATCCCGCCGCATCTGCGCTTCCAGATCGGGCTGCCGTTCCCCGCAAGCGCGATGAACGCCTTCAAGGCGAGCTTCGCCCGTGATTACCCGATCGTCGCGCGCGCCTACGAGGAGCTGGTCGCACGCGAGCTGGCGCGCCTGTTCGACGCGATCGCGCCGTCAGAGCTGGCGATCCAGTGGGATATGGCGTATGAGACGCAGGACATCGAGGGGGTGCTGGCATGGACAAGCGAGGGCGCCTGGGAGCGCTTCGCCGGGCCGGTGACGCGCCTCACCCGCCTGATCCCCGACGAGGCTCTGGTCGGCTATCACTTCTGCTATGGGACCTTCCCCGAGTGGCCGATGTACGAGGCGCGCGACATGGGCCTGCTCGTGCGGATGGCGAACTTCGCGCTCGCCAACTCAGGCAGACGGGTCGACTGGCTACACCTCGCGGGGCCCCGGTACCTGCGCAGCGAGGACCGAAGTTTCTTCCGGCCCCTGATCGACCTCGAGCACGGGGACACGCGGGTGTTCCTCGGGATCGTGCTGCCGCTCGACGGGCTTGGCGGGCTGCGCCTCCGTCACGCCACCGCCTCACGCTACCTGCGTGACTTCGGCGTCGCGATGTACTGCGGCTTTGGCCGCCAGCCCGGCCAGGACGGGATGCAGACGATGCGCGAGCACAGCCGCGTGGTCCGCGCGCTGGCCGCCAACGGCTGAGGGCCGCTCCCTGCGAGCGCGGGTGGGGCGTTGAGACGCTCCTCGCCCGCTACGCCAACAGCGGCCGCTCCCCGCGAGCGCGGGTGGGCGTGGTCGGTCGCTGGGCCAAGCGAGGAAACCCGCGCGAGCGCGGGCGGCTATCGTGGGGGCGGGTTGCCGACGTTAGCCGCAGAGCACGCGACCGACTCGCCGCTGGTGCTGGTCTCCAACCGCGGGCCGGTGACGTTCGAGCCCGACGGGAGCGTGCGCCGCGGCACCGGAGGGCTCGTGACCGCGCTGATCGGGCTCGCCTCCCACCGCGAGGTCACCTGGATCGCCTCGGCCATGACCGAGGAGGACGTGGCCGTCGCCGCGCGCCACAACGGCCGCCCGTTCCCGGTCACGACGCCCGATGGCGGCTCCTACCGCGTCAAGCTCGTCGCCTCCGACCCCGACGCCTACGACCGCTTCTACAACATCATCGCGAACCCGATGTTGTGGTTCATCCAGCATTACCTCTGGGATCTCTCAAACGCACCGGACATCCGCCGCAACGAGACCGAGGCCTTCGAGTTCGGCTACAACGTCGTCAACGAGGACCTCGCGCAAGCGGTGCTGGAGGAGATCGAAGGGGTCAAGCGCCCGGTCGTAATGGTCCACGACTACCACCTCTACACGCTGCCGGCGCTGATCCGCCAGGCGCGGCCGGACGCGTTCCTGCACCACTTCGTGCACATCCCCTGGAGCCAGTCGGACTCCTGGCGGGTGCTGCCGTCGGAGATGCGCGAGCAGATCTACCACGGGCTGCTGTGCAACGACATCATCGGCTTTCACACGCGCTCTTACCGGCGCAGCTTCCTGCAGTGCTGCGAGGATCTGCTCGACGGTGTCGAAGTCGATCGCGAGCGGGGCATCGTGCGCGTCGACGGGCGCGAGGTGTGGGTGCGCAACTATCCGCTGCCAATCGATGCGCGCGCGGTCCAGGCGGTCGCCGCTCGCCCACGGGTCGCGGAGTTCGAGCGCGAGCTCCTGCGGCGGCGGCGCGACCACCTGATCCTGCGCGTCGATCGGGCCGACCTCTCAAAGAACGTGCTGCGCGGCTTCTCCGCGTTCGACACGTTCCTCGAGCAGCATCCCGAGTTTCGTGAGAAGGTGACGTTCATCGCCCAGCTGATGCCATCGCGCACCGACGTGCCCGAGTACGCCGAGTACCTCGAGCGGATCGAGGCGGTGGTGGCGGTCGTCAACCACCGCCATGGCTCGCCCGACTGGATGCCGATCCAATTGAAGCTCCGCGATGACCTCGAGGAGGCGGTCGCGGCCTACAAGCACTACGACGTGCTGATCGTCAACGCCATGTTCGACGGCATGAACCTCGTCGCCAAGGAGGGCCCGATGGTCAACGAGCGCGCCGGCGTCTCGATCCTCTCCGAGAACACCGGCGCGCATGAGGAGCTGGGCGAGTATGCGCTGTCGGTCAACCCGTTCGACATCCAGGAGCTGGCCGACTCGATCCACGCAGCGCTGACGATGTCCCCCGAGGAGCGCAGGCGCCGCCACGCGGGGCTGCGCTCGATCGTCACCGCACGCAACCCGGGCGACTGGATCGACGAGCAGCTTGCCGATATCGCCGCCAAGGAGCGGGCACTCGCCGCCAAGCGCCAGCCGTAAGGCCGCGCCGGCGGGCCGCGGCGCAGCCGCTGCCGGGGGCCGTTGCTATATTCGGCCGCCGCGTCCGCTCAGGCTGCGGCGCGGCCTTTTGCGGCCGCGGAGGCCGCAGCGCCGATCGGCATGTGGGCGCGCCGAACCGCCATGGCCAAGACCAAGCACCCCGGGATCTACGACCTGATGCTCATCCTCTCCTCCGCGGAGGAGGAGGAGGTGCGCCGACGTGTCCTGTCCGAGACCGAGGCGATGATCGAGCGCGCCGGTGGACGGGTGGTGCGCAGCCAGGGCTGGGGTCGACGCGCGCTCGCCTACAAGATCGCCCACCAGGCGGAGGGCCACTACCACCTGATCCAGTTCGCCGGTCCGCCGCAGTTGATCGAGTCGCTGCAGCACGCGCTTCGGATCGAGGCGGCCGTCCTGCGCTTTCGGATCATCAAGGTGCTGCCGGGTCAGCCGGCGCCGCCCGACTCGCCTCCGCCGCTGGTGATCGGCAGCGCCGCTGTCGCGGCAGCCGGCGGAGCCGGCGAGGACGAACGAAGCGCCGCCTGAGCGCAAGCGGATCCTGCGAGCGATCACCTGTGGCGCGACTCAGCACCACTGCGATGTTTCTGTGCCAGTTTCCGGCTCTCCCGGGCCGTGCCATCCGCGCCGCGCCTAGACTCGCCCGAGGAGATCGAGCAACGCGAAAGGAGCGAGCCAGATGGCAACGAGCAATATCAACCGGGTGATCATCACCGGCAACCTCACCCGTGATCCGGAGCTGCGCGCTGACCCCTCCGGCAAGCGCCCGCCGGTGTGCAGCCTTCGCATCGCGTGCAACGGCCGCCGGCGCAACCCGGAGACCGGCGAGTGGGAGGACCAGCCCAACTACTTCGACGTGACCGTATGGGGCGCGCAGGGCGAGAACTGCGCAAAGTACCTGACCAAGGGGCGGGGCGTGGCGATCGACGGCCGCCTGCGCTGGCGCGAGTGGGTGGGCAAGGATGAGCAGAAGCGTCAGGCGGTCGATATCATCGCCGAGACCGTGCAGTTCCTCGGCGGCCGCGATGATGTCGGCGGCGCGAGCGGGAACGGGTACTCCAGCAGCGTGCGCGCCGTGGAGGCGGACGTCCCAATCGATACCGACGACTTCCAGCAGGCGGGCGTGATGGCGGCGGAAGCGCCTGACGAGGACATCCCGTTCTAGCGGAGCCGAGCAAGAGGCAAGCGATCGATAGGTGATTTCAAGTGGCAAAGCAGCGTAGACGGCCGGTTCGCCGGCGCGACAGGAAGGGCATGGCCGCGGCGGGCCGGCGCAAGCCATGCCCCTACTGCCGTGAGAAGATCGACCAGGTCGACTACAAGGACCTCTCGATGCTGCGTCGCTTCATCTCCGACCGCGGCAAGATCCGCTCGCGGCGGGTCACGGGCGCCTGCCGTCGCCACCAGAGCCAGCTTGCCCGGGCGATCAAGCGTGCGCGGGAGCTGGCGCTGCTGCCGTACGTGGCGGAGCCCGGCAGCCGGATCGAGCGCTGAGGAGGCGGCGAGCGCGATGCCCCAGGCGATCCTGCTCCAGGATGTCGAATCGCTCGGCGAGCGCGGCAGCGTCGTCGAGGTCTCAAATGGCTACCTGCGCAACTACCTGCTGCCGCGCCGGCTCGCCGAGCCCGCCACCAAGGCCTCGATCGAGGCTGCGGAGCGGCGCCGTGCAGCCGCCGAGCGGGCGGCTCAGGAGGCGCGCGAGCGCGCCCGGCGGAACGCCGAGCTGCTCGGGCGCACGGTGCTGACGATCCCCCAGCAGGCCGGTGACGACGGCCGCCTGTTCGGCTCGGTCACGCCCCAGGACATCGCCGATGCGATCCGGGAGGCGCGTGGGATTCGGATCGATCGGCGCAAGATCCATCTGGAGGAGCCGATCCGCAATGTCGGCACGTACATGGTCACGGTGGAGGTCGCCGACGGCGTGACCGCCGCGGTCAAGGCGATGGTCGTCGCCGCCTGAGCCGGGCGCTGGTCGCGGCGCCCTTCATCGCTGCGCGCCCGGGCAACGGTCGCGTCAAGCCGCCCCTGGCGCGCATCGCCGCCGCCGCCCGATGCGATCCTGCCGCTGATCGCGTGCCGCTGGCCCGAACTCTCCGCTCGGAGCGGCATCGCCTCGTGACGTTCGCCGACCCTCGGCTTATGCTCGCCCTCCTGCGATGAGCGCCACCACCATGAGCGTGACCCAGGCAGTCCCCCCCCATAACCTTGAGGCCGAGAAGTCGGTGCTCGGGGCCATCCTGCTTGACGAGCGCCACCTGCACGCGCTGCTGGTCGAGGAGCAGCTGCGGCCCGAGCACTTCTACCGCGAGCAGCACGCGGCGGTCTTCCGGGCGATGCTCGACCTCTACAACGCCGATCGCAAGATCGATCAGCTGACGGTCGCCGAGGCGCTGCGGGAGAGCGGCAAGCTCGCCGAGCTCGGAGGCCCGGAGGCGATCGAGGAGCTGGCCGGATGGGTGCCAGCCGCCGGCAACGCCCGGGACTACGGCCGGATCGTGCGCGAGAACGCGATGCTCCGCTCGCTTCTGAGCGCCTCCTACGAGATTCAGGCGCAGGTGCACGAACGCGCCGCCGCGCCGCGCGAGCTGATCGAGGCAGCCGAGCGGCGGCTGCTCGAGGTGACCCGGGATGAGCGCCAGAAGCGGATGCGGGCGATCGAGGAGCTGCTGCACGAGGAGCTTGAGAAGCTCCACCGCCTGTCGGTGGCGAAGACGGCGCTGACGGGCACGCCGTCAGGCTTCAAGGACCTCGACGAGATGACCGGCGGCTTTCAGCCCGGCAACCTGATCATCCTTGCCGCCCGGCCCTCGATGGGCAAGTCGGCGCTCGTCTGCAACATCGCCGAGAACGCCGCGCTCGGGATCGGCGACCCCGAGCGACGGCCGCGCGCGGTAGCGCTGTTCTCGCTGGAGATGTCCGAGTCGGAGCTTGCGCAGCGGTTCGTCGCCTCGCAGGCGCGAATCAAAGGCGAGGAGCTGCGCCGGGGGCGCGTGCCGGAGTCGAAGTGGCCGAAGATCCTTGAAGCCTGCCAGCGGCTTTCGCAGGCGCCGCTGTACATCGACGACTCGAGCGACACCGGCGTGCTCGAGGTGCGCGCCAAGTGCCGGCGGCTGCACAGCCAGATCCCCGGCGGGCTGCAGCTGATCATCATCGACTACCTGCAACTGATGCGCCACGAGGGCCGCCTCGAGAACCGCGTCGAGCAGGTAAGCCAGATCAGCCGCTCCCTCAAGGGCCTGGCCCGCGAGCTGGGGGTGCCGGTGATCGCGCTCTCGCAGCTGAGCCGAGCCGTCGAGCAGCGTGGCGGCGACAAGAAGCCCGTGCTGTCCGACCTGCGGGAATCTGGCGCGATCGAGCAGGACGCCGACCTGGTGATGTTCATCTACCGGGAGGAGTACTACGACAAGGAGTCCGAGCGGCCGGGCGAGGCGGACATCATCATCGCCAAGCACCGCAACGGCCCCACCGGAGAGGTCGTGCTGACCTTCCAGAAGGAGTACCCGCGCTTCATGAACTACGCGGGGGAGCGCTTCCAGTGAGCCGTAGCGACGCAAGGACATCGCGCCCCCGCTGCCGTCTGCGCTGCGGAGGCCGGCCGTGAGCGACTGCCCCTACGGACTGTGCGACGGCGATGGGCTGCGCTACGACGAGGAGACCAACACCGCCTATGACTGCCGCTGCCGCGCTGCGCTGATCGCCCAGCGCAAGGCGGCCAGCCTGCAGGCGGTGATCCCGCGCCGCTACCGCGACGCATCGTTCGAGCGCCCCCCGGTGACCGATATCGACCCCCGGGTCGTCGCCGCCACCAGGCGCTTCTGCGAGCGGATCGACGAACAGCTTGACGCCGGTCGCGGCCTGTGGTTCATGGGGCCGGTCGGCACCGGCAAGACAACGCTTGCGATGCTCGTCTCCAAGACAGCGCTCGAGGCCGGCCGTACCGTCGCGATCTACTCGCTACCGCGGCTCTTGAACGAGATCCGCGACACCTACCGCGCCGAGCGCTCGCACATTGCGCTGCTCGACCGCCTGAGGGCAGTCGACCTCCTGCATGTTGACGACGTTGGCGCCGAGCGCAGCAACGACTGGGTGCTTGAAGAGCTCTACTCGATCGTCAACGCCCGCTACGAGGAGCAGCGCTCGATGGTGATCACCACCAACATCCTCGACCGGGAGGCGCTGTGCGAGCAGATCCACGAGCGGACCGTCTCGCGACTGACGGAGATGTGCGCGGAGCTGCCGCTGCTAGGCCCGGATCGGCGGCTTGAGCTCAGGGCTTCCTAGAGGCCGTCCGTAGACTTACGCACGATGGCGGGAATCGTGATCGTCGGCGCCCAGTGGGGTGACGAGGGGAAGGGAAAGGTCACCGACCTGCTCGCGGAGAGGGCCGACGTCGTCGTGCGCTTCCAGGGGGGCAACAACGCCGGCCACACGATCGTACGCGACGGCGCCGTGTTCAAACTGCACCTGGTGCCATCCGGAATCCTGCACCCCGGCCGGCTGTGCGTGATCGGCAACGGCGTGGTGATCGACCCAAAGGTGCTGACCGACGAGCTCGAGGAGCTGCGCCAGCGCAGGCTTGACACCAGCGGGCTGAAGATCTCCGCAAACGCGCACCTGATCATGCCCTACCACCTGCTGCTCGACCAGGCGGGCGAGGCGAAGCTGGGCAAGCTGCAAATCGGCACCACGCGCCGGGGGATCGGCCCCTGCTACGCGGACAAGGCGGCACGACTCGGGATCCGCATGCAGGATCTGCTCGACGAGAAGATCCTGAAGAAGAAGATCATCGCCGCGCTTGAGCCCAAGCGACTCTCGCTTCGCCCGTACGCCAAGGACCCGGCGCTCGATCTGCAGACGATGACGGAGGAATACCTCACCTACGGCCACCGGCTCGAGCCCCACATCGCCGACACGAGCAGGCTGGTGCTGCAGGCGCTCGACGAGGGCAGGAACGTGGTGTTCGAGGGCGCGCAGGGAACTCTGCTCGACATCGACCACGGCACCTATCCATTTGTCACCTCCTCCAACCCGGTCGCCGGCGCGGCGTGCGTCGGCGCCGGCGTCGGGCCCAAGGACATCGATCAGATCTGGGGGGTCGCGAAGGCCTACTCGACGCGGGTCGGCGCGGGCCCGTTCCCAACCGAGCTCGACGGCGGCCTGGGCGAGCAGCTGCGCGAGCGCGGCGGCGAGTACGGCACCACCACCGGTCGCGCCCGCCGGGTTGGCTGGCTCGACCTCGTGGCGCTGCGCTACGCCGCGCGGATCAACTCGCTGACTGCGCTGGCGATCACCAAGCTCGACGTGCTCTCGGGGCTGGAGTCAATCCCGGTGTGTGTCCGCTACCGCGGCAGCGAGGGCGCCCAGTTCGATCACTTCCCCTACCACCAGACCGTGCTCCACCACGCCGCCGGCGAGTATGAGCTGCTGCCCGGCTGGAGCGAGAGCATCGGCGAGTGCCGCAGCGAGGAGGAGCTGCCGGACGCCGCACGTGAGTACCTGCGCTTCATCGCCGAGTTCGTGCGCGTGCCGGTCGCGCTGGTCGGAGTCGGGCCGGCGCGGGATCAGGTGATCTGGACGCGCGCGGGACGGGCGCTCGGAGGGCTGGCGGCCGCCGCGGCGTAGGCCGCCCAGGCGATGCGCGAGGCAGGGTGATCGCCGCCGGCGTCGGCGTCGCGCTTGCCGCCGCGGTCGCGAACGCATTCGCCGCCGCGCTGCAGGCCTCCGAGGCCCGGCGCTCGCCGAGCAGCGAGGCGATGCGCGCCTCGCTGCTGCAGCGGCTCGCGCACAGGCCGCGGTGGCTGGCAGGAGTTGGCCTTGAGGCGCTCGCCTGGCCGCTGCAGCTGATTGCGCTGGGGCTGGCGCCGATCGCCGTCGTGCAGCCGGCGCTTGGGACCGGACAGCTGGTGCTGCTGGGGATCGCGCGCTTCTCGCTCAGGGAGCGGATCGGCCCGCACGAGGTGATCTCCGCGCTTGCGATCGTCTTCGGGCTCGTGCTGGTCGTGGAGGTGGCGCCGGGGCATACGGTGGTCGAGGCGTCCGCCGGCAAGCTCGCCGCGCCGATGGCGCTCGTGGGCGGTGCGGCGGTGATCGCCTATCTGGTGGGCAGGGCGCACAGCGGCGCGCGGATCGCGCTCGTCGGCGGCGCCGGGCTCGCCTACGCGTGGGCCGACTTCGACGGCAAGCTGCTCACCAACGACGCCTCGACCGCCCATTACGGGCTGGCGGCGATCTGGCTTATCTGCATCCTCGCCTTCGGGGCGATCGCGTTCCTGGAGGAGACCAGCGCGCTCCAGCATCATCCCGCCGTAACCGTCGCACCGGTGATCAGCGCGATCAAGGTGCCGCTGCCGGTGTTGATGGCGCTGTGGGCGGGGATCGAGCACCTGCGCCCGGGCGACCTCAACGTGGTGGCGCTGCTCTGCGGGCTTGCCCTGGTTGCGGCCGGAGGCGCCGGGCTGGGACGCTCGAAGGTGGTGGCGAGGGTGTCCGAACGCCCCCAGCCGGCGGCGACGACAGGCGAGCGCGGCTGCGCCGACGGGCAGGGCGCGGATGATGCGAGGCGCTCCGGCCCGGGATCGCCACAACCGGGGCGCTCGCCCGCGCGGTGAGCATCCCTCACTCGCGGGCGCGATCGCCCAGGCAGTGGTGGCGCTCGCGCTCGATGTTGATCGCGGCGCTGACCAGCGCCAGATGGCTGAACGCCTGCGGATGGTTGCCGAGCAGCTCGCCCGAGCGTGGATCGACCTCCTCGGAGAGCAGCCCCAGCGGCGAGCTGCAGGAGAGAAGCTGCTCAAAGCGTCGTTGCGCTTCCTCGAGCTCGCCCGCGTGCGCGAGCCCATCGGCCAACCAGAAGGCGCACATCACAAACGCCCCCTCTCCGCCGGAGAGCCCATCGTCGGTCTCGCCGGTGTCGTAGCGGCGCACGAGCGGTCCCTCGCTGAGGCGCTGATCGACCGCATCGATCGTGCGCCGCAGGCGCTCGTCGTCATGCGGCAGGAAACCGATCTGCGGCAGCCGCAGAAGCGCGGCGTCCAGGCTTTCGGCGTCGAAGGCCTGCGTGAAGCAGCCGCGTCGCGGTGAGTAGCCGCGCGTCAGGACCGCGCGGTGGATCGCTGCGCGCGCCTGCTCAAAGCGCTCACGATCGAGCTCGAGCCCCCTCCGCCTGGCGATCTTGAGCGCGCGGTCGACCGCCGCCCAGCACATCGCCTTGCTGTAGGTGAAGTGGCGGTTCTCCCCCCGCACCTCCCAGATCGAGGCGTCGGGCTGCTCCCAGCGCTCGATCGCAAGCTCGGCCACGTGCCGCAGCTCACGCCACAGCTCGGCGGAGATCTCACCCCCCCGTCGGGCGTAGAGGAACGCGCAGTCGAGCAGCTCGCCGTAGACGTCCAGCTGCAGCTGCGAGGCCGCCGCGTTGCCGATCCGCACCGGGTGCGAGCCCCGGTAGCCGGAGAGGTGCTGGAGCTCCTCCTCACGCTCTGAGCGACGGCCGTCGAGCGTGTACAGGTTCTCCACGCGCCGGTCAAGCGCGGTGCGCGTCAGCCAGTCGAAGAAGTCGTGCGCCTCCTGCGCGTAGCCAAGACCGAACAGCGAGTAGAGGATGAACGAGGAGTCGCGCAGCCAGGTGAAGCGGTAATCCCAGTTGCGCTCGCCGCCGATCCATTCCGGCAGGCTCGTCGTCGGCGCCGCCACCAGCGCGCCGGTGGGCGCGTAGCTCATCAGCTTCAGCACCAGCGCGGAGCGGATCACGTGCTCGCTGTAGGGACCCTCATAGCGACAGCGTCCCGCCCAGCTCCACCAGAACTCCCGCGTCTGCCGTTGCAGCGAGAGCGCCCGCTCGAGCTCGGCAACGCCCTCGCCGCAGTCCCCTGGCCGGCTGACGGTGAGACCCAGAGCAATCGTCTGTCCCGCGTCGACTGTCAGCCTCTGCCTCGTGGCGGCGAGCGGCACCGTCGCCGTCAGACACCAGTGGTGGCCCCCCCCGTCGCCGTGCAGTCGTCCGCCGGCCGCCACCAGCGGGTTCGGCGCGCGCGCGTAGTCCGGTCGCAGCTCGACGCGCTGCTCGAAGCGCACCCGCCCTGCGAGGCCTGAGATCAGCCGCACCAGGCGCGGACGGTGGTGCGGACGGGCATGCTCGCGCACCGTCGCCTCGTCGACCGGCATGAAGTCGCGCACCGACGCGCGCCCCTCCCCGGTCTCGAAGATCGTCTCGAGCATGTTGGTCTTCTCCGCGTAGCGCTGCCAGGAGCGAAACGGCCCCGCGGGCCGCAGCTCCCAGCAGCCGCCCCGCTCTGCGTCGAGCAGCGCGCCGAACGCGCTTGGGCTGTCGAAGCGCGGCAGTGAGCACCAGTCGATGCTGCCGTCGACCCCGACCAGCGCAACCGAGCGGCAATCGCCGATCACCCCGTAGGAGGCGAGCGGAAGGTAGCCGTCGCGGCGCGCGCTCACGGCCCGCCTGCCCTCGCCGGGCGCCAGCGCTCGAGCAGCTGCTCGTCGGGCACCTGGCGTACCACCCGCGCTGGGATCCCCATCACCAGCTGGCGCGCGCCGACATTGCGGGTGACGACCGCCCCCGCGGCGACATAGGCCTCCTCGCCGATCTCAACGCCCGGCACGAGCACCGCGCCACCGCCGACGCGGCAGGCGCGGCGCAGGATCGGAGCGCGCAGCGGCTCGCCGGGGGCCAGGCGATCCATCGTGTCGTCGTTGGTCATCTGCACGCCCGGCCCGATAAAGACGTCGTCCTCGACAAGTGAGCCTCCGGTCACGTAAACGCCGGTCTGGATCAGCACGCGAGCCCCCAGCCGGGCGCCGAAGTCAACGCATGAGCCGCGGCCCACAACCGAGCGCTCGCCGACGATCGCGCGCTCACGCACCTGGCTTTGATCCCCGATGATCGCGTGCCGGCCGATCGAGGCGCCTGCGTAGAGGACCGCGCCGCAGCAGACGACCGCCTCCTCGCCGACCTCAAGCGGCCCAAGCTCACGGGCGGCGGCGGCCGCCGCCGAGCCTGGGCGCAGGCGCGGGCGCTTGCCGAGCACCGCGCCCGCCTCGACCACGCATCCGCAGCCCAGCACCGTGCCCGGCTCGATCACCGCGCACGGCCCGACCGCGCTGCCATCGCCGAGCAGGGCGCCCGTGCCGATCACCGCGCCGGCGGCGACGCTCACCCCCTCGCCAAGGATGGCGCCGGCGGCGACGTGCGCGCCTGGGTCGATCGCTGCGCTCACCGCCATCGCCCCGCTGCCGCTGCGCTGGCGGGGCTGGGCGCAAATGGCGACAGCGCCCTCACCCGCCCTCCAGCCGCGCCCGGATGTGCGCGGAGACCGCCTTTGCCGTGCGCTCGGTGAGCGGCCCCGGGCACGCGGGCAGCCGGCGGCCGTCGATCGCGCTCACGGGCTGCACTTCGCGCGTGGTCGAGGCGAGGAACGCCTCTTCGCAGTCGAGCAGTCGCTCGAGCTCACATGGGCGCTCGCGCACATCCGCGACCGCCAGGACCACACGGCGCGTGATCGAGTCGAGGATGTGCTCGGTCAGCGGCGGCGTGAGCAGCTCGCCGTCCTGGACCCAGAAGATCGAGCTGGTCGGCGCCTCCAGCACCCGCCCATCCGGCGTCACGAGCAGAGCCTCATCCGCGCCGCGCTCGACCGCGATCCGGCCGGCGAGCATATTGGCGGCGTAGGAGAGCGACTTGACGCCGTCGAGCACGCGCGTCGGGCAGTAGGTCACGCTCGCCAAGGAGAGGGCGCCCTCCTTGCCCGACAGCGGCTCCGTCAGCAGCAGCCGCCGGCCGCCTCGGGTGAGGACGATCCGCAGCGCCTCATGATCCGGGCCGGCGCCGGCGCGGGCCAGCAGCCTGTGCGCGTCGGCGCGCACCGCCTCGAGGTCGACCGGCAGACGTAGGTTGGCAGCCGAGCGCGCGAGGCGCTCGAGGTGCTCCTCGAGCGCGAATGGTCGACCGTCGTAGACGCGGATCACCTCGAACGCGCCATCGCCGCGCAAAAGCCCCTCGTCCGTGGCGGGGATGCGCGCCTCCGCCGCGGGCATGATCTCCCCGTCGAGCGAGGCGAGCGAGCCCGCCGCGCTCGGGCTCATCGGGTCGCCTCCCGCGCAGAGGCGCCGGCGGCTTTGGCCCATTCGCCGGCCAGCCGCACGATCACGGCGGCCGCTGCGGCCAGGTCCTGCACCGAGATCCACTCGCGCGGCGAGTGGTACTCGTGGCCGCCGTTGAAGAGGTTCGGCGTGGGCAGACCCATCGCGGACAGCCTCGAGCCGTCGGTGCCGCCCCGGATCGGCGTGCGGCGTGGCTCGATCCCCTCAGCCCGGATCGCCCGCTCGGCGGCGGCGATCACCTCGGGGAAGCGCTCGAGATGTCGGCGCATGTTGCGGTATTGCTCGCGGACCTCAAGCTCGAGCCGCGCCCGCGGCTCGGCCGCAAGCACTTGTCGGGCGATCCGCTCGAGCAGCGCCCGGTGCTGCTCGAGCCGCTCGTCGTCGAAGTCACGCAGGATCAGTCTCAGCTCCGCACGCCCCGCGCCGCCGCTGATCGCGTAGGGGTGGATAAAGCCCTCGCGTCCCGCCGTGCGCTCGGGGGAGAGCTCGGCGGGCAGCTCGGCGAGGATTCTGCCCCCCAGGCGCAGGGCGTTGACAAGCTTGCCAGTGGCCTGGCCGGGGTGGACATCGACGCCGATCACGGTCAGGACCGCCTCGAGCGCGCTGAAGGTCTCATCCTGCAGCTCGCCAAGCTCCGAGCCGTCGATCGTGTAGGCGCAGCTGGCGCCGAAGCGCTCGAGGTCAAACAGCGTCGCGCCCTCGCCGATCTCCTCATCGGGCGTGAAGCCAACCCGCAGCGGCGGCCGCGGAAGCTCAGGGTGGGAGGCGAGGTACCGAAGCGCGCCCATGATCGCCGCGATGCCCGCCTTGTCGTCGGCGCCGAGCAGCGTGTCGCCCGAACCGGTGACGATGTCGTGACCCAGGCGGTCGCGCAGCTCCGGCATCGTCGCCGGGTCCAGGCGCGTGCCACCGCGCGGCAGCTCGATCGTGCTGCCGTCGTAGGCGCGGTGGATGAGCGGCTCGACGCCGGCGCCGGGCGCATCGGGGCTGGTATCGAGGTGCGCGAGCAGTCCGACCATCGGGCGCTCCGGCACCGGCCCGCTGGCGGGTAGCGTCGCGAACACGTAGCCGTTGGCGTCCTGCTCGGCGTCGGCAAGGCCAAGCTCCCGCAGCTCGGAGACGAGCAGCGCGCCGAGCTCGAGCTGGCCGGGGGTGCTGGGGCAGGAGCTCCGCGCCCGTTGCGATTGCGTGTCGATGCGCACGTAGCGCAGGAAGCGCTCGAGCGTCTCGCTCGCAAGCTCACGTGCCAGCTCAGAGCTGTAGGGAGCGGCCGTGCCGGTCGCACGCCTGCCATTCGGCCACCCGCCCGCCGGCTCGACCGCCGGGCCGCTGGTGGTCTGCGCTCCGTCCGTCATCCCGCCGGCAGCGCCCCGCGAATCATTCCCGCCAGCGCGATCGTCGCCTCGCGTGAGGCGCGATTGACGCCGGTGAAGTTGATGAAGCCGTGGATCAGTCCCGGAAAGCGGCGCAGCGCGACGCGGTTGCCGGCACGTCGGAGCGCGAGCGCGTACTCCTCGCCCTGATCGCGAAGAGGGTCAAAGGCGGCGGTCGCCACGACGGCCGGGGCCAGCCCGTCAAGGTCGCGCGCGCGCAGCGGCGAGAGACGCGGGTCGGCGCGGTCGACGCCGTCCGGCAGGTAGTGGCGCTCGAACCACTCGCGCGCCGTCTGCGTGAGGAAGAAGCCCTCGGCGAACAGCTCGTCCGAGCGCCGTCGCCCAGCGAAGTCGGTCGCCGGGTAGATCAGCACCTGCAGCGCCAGCCGCCCCGCGCCCTCGCGGGCCAGCAGTCGCGCGACGACGGCTGCCAGGTTGCCTCCCGCGCTGTCGCCAGCCACGCCAACGCGCTCGGAGTCTGCACCCAGCTGCGCGGCGTTGGCAAGCGCCCAGCGTGTGGCGGCAAGCGCATCCTCGACCGCTGCCGGGAACCGGTGCTCGGGCGCGAGGCGGTAGGCGACCGAGAGCACATGCACTCCGGCGTGGCGGCAGATCAGCCGGCAAGCCTCATCGTGGGTGTCGAGGTCGCAAATGACCCAGCCGCCACCATGGAAGAAGACGAGCAGCGGCTCGCGTCCGCTGGGGTCGGGTGGCGCGTAGTGGCGCGCTGGCAGCGGTCCGGCACCGCCGTCGACCTCCAGCTCGGCGGTGTCGCCGACGACAGTCGGGCGCCCCGCGTTGGCGAGCGCCTCGGCGTGCGCGCGCTCGCGCTCGGCGAGCGGATCGGCATCCGGGTCTGCGGCCAGCCCACCCTCGCCGCTCAACGCCAGCAGCCGCAGCAGCAGCTGGATCCCCGGGTCAAGCTGCTGCCCGTCGAGCTGCACGGGCTGGCCCCCGCTCAGCGCAAGCTGCGCCCGGGCCGGCAGCGCCGCGAGCGCGCGACCCAGAAGCGGCTGCAACTTGCGGGCGACGGCCTGAGCCTCGGGCACCGGCCAATCTTATGCGCACTCGGCCGTCTGCCGCCCCGGCCGGCGCGCGGAGGCGATCAGAGCATCGCCCACAGCGTGGTTGTCGCCGCCACAAGGCCCGCGGCCGCGATCGGGGCCAGCCGTCTTGCCGACAGCCGCGGCGCTCCTGATCCGGCCAGCTGAACCGCGATCAACGTCGCCACCGACCCCTGCGAGGTGGCAAGCGAGCCGACCGCAAGCCCGATCGAGGCCGCGTACGCGGGCCCTGTGGCGCTCAGCAGACCCGCAGCCCAGACACTGACCGGTAGGTTGTTGAGCGTCGCGCAGGCGAGCCCGATCAGCGCCGCCACGACAAGCAGCACACCAAGCCCGGTCGTCGTGGGCAGTGCCACGGTCACGTGCAGCGCGCTGGTGACGACGACCAGCGCGCTCACCTGGATCCCAATGTTCCACGGCACCACCAGGCGTGGCCGCCGTCGTTCGGTCAGCAGCGCCAGCGCAACCGCGCCCGCAAATGGCCACCATGGAGCGATCCCAAGCAGCGGCGCCGCCCAGGCGACGATGGCGGCGAGCGAGAGCGAGAGCGCCGCGTGGCGCTCGCCCGCGGAGAGCGGCGCCCGCCCACGGCCAGCCAGAGCAACTCGGGCGGTGAGCGCCCGTCGCTGTAGCAGCGCGACGGCGGCCGCGCAGACGATCGCCGCGGAGACCCCCGGCGCCAGCATGTGCGCGACGAACGCGGCCGGGGAGAGCCCGAGCCGGGCGATGATCACCAGATTGGTGGGGTTGCCTTGGGGGACAGCGATGGAGGCCGCGTTGGCAACCACGACCGCGCCGAGGAAAAGCGGCGCGAACGGCGCCCGAAAGCGCCGGGCCAGCACCAGCAGCAAGGGCACCATCAGCACTACGGCCCCATCGAGGGAGACGGCTGCGGTGAGCAGCCCGCACAGCGCGCAGACCAGCACGTACAGCAGCAGCGCGCTGCCCCGCGCGGCACTCGCGAGCGCGGCAGCAAGGCGCTCGGCCAGACCAGAGCGCTCGACCAGCGAAGCGAGCGTGAGCGCCGCGGTAAGGAACAGCAGCAGCGGCCCGCTTACCATCAACGCCGGCCGCAACGGCGCGCCCAGCGCGAGGTCGACGGTCGCCGCCAGCGCCGCGACCACCGTTGGCAGCCGCCGGCCCGGGCGGGTCGCGACCAGCGCTCCGACCGCGATTGCTGCGAGGATCAGGTGGGCGATAAGCATCCTTATTAGTTAAGGTAGCTTATTCAATGCCTGCTGCCAGACGCCCACCCCACGAGGCCGCAGAGGGGCTCGCGGCCGTCGCCCCGCTGGCGACCCGCTGGATTGAGCTGCTGCTCGCCCGCCACGATCCGCCCCTGACCGTCCCGCAGTACCTGGCGCTGCGGGCGATCTCACGTGAGCGGATCTCAGCTTCGGAGCTCGCGCGGCGCACCGGCGTCTCCGGTCCCGCCGTCTCGCAGCTGTTGGCTGCGCTCGCCGACGGCGGGCTGATCGAGCGCCAGGCAGCCGCCGAGGATCGCCGCCGCCACCAGCTCGCGCTGACGCCCGCGGGAGCGCAGGCGTTCAGCTCAGCCGAGGCGCTGCTGCGCGAGCGGCTTGGCGAGCTGTTGGCAGAGTTGCCCCGTCCCGAGGCAGACGCCCTCGCCCGCCTGCTGCCGCGTGTTGAAGCCGCCCTGTCGGGCGCCGCGCCGCCACGTCGGCCGCCGCCTCCGCCACGGCCGCCGCCGCACGCCCCGCCGCGGCGGCGCTGAGGCGACCGACGCTGGTGGCGAGCCTAATCCTGACCGGCGAGCCGCCCCGGCGACCCTGACATCGCGATCACCACGCGCGCCGGCGCGGAGAGCTCCCGCCGGCTACCGCGCAAGCGGCGCGGCAGCTCGCTCGCGCACGAACTCGAGCGCGCCGTCGTCGAGCCTCGCTCGCGCGAGCTCGAGACGGTCGAGCAGGTAGTTCTGGCGCAGCCGCCACGGACGCCGATCCCCCTGCTTCGGGAACCTGTCACGCGCTCGCAGGATGTAGCCCGAGCTCAGATCATCGATGAACGGGCGCAACTCAATCTCGGCAGCGTTCAGACGGGGAGTCACTCTGGTGTAGCCATGCGTGTCCATGTACGCCAGCACGCGGCAGACGAACGCGCACGTGAGATCGCACTTGAGTGTCCAGGAGGCGTTGGTGTAGCCCATCGCAAAGGCCATGTTCGGAACGCCTGAGAGCATCATCCCCCGGTAGGCCACAGTCGCAGACACCTCCACCTCACGCCCGTCGACTTCGAGCTGGATCCCTCCAAGCGCGAGCAGCTCAAGGCCGGTGGCGGTGACGATCACCTCGGCCTGCAGCTCTCGACCCGACGCAAGCAACAGCCCGCGCTCGGTGAAGCGCTCGACGCGGTCGGTCACAAGCTCCACCCGGCGCTCCCGGAGCGCACGGAACAGATCCCCGTCGGGGACGACGCACAGGCGCTGGTCCCATGGGTCATAAGGCGGATTGAAGTGCACGTCGAGCGCCACATCGGACGGCAGCTCACGCCGGTTTGACGCGCGAATCGCACGGCGGGCGAGCGTCGGCCAGCGGCGGCAGAACTGATAGCTCAGGACCATCGCCAGCACGTTCTTCGCGCGGGTGAGGCGGTAGGCCAGCCCTGCGGGCAACCATCGCCGCAGCGCGAGCGCCAACGCATCCTCGCTCGGCAGTGAGATGATGTAGGTTGGCGTGCGTTGCACCATCGTCACCTGCGCGCCAAGCGCGGCGAGCGCTGGCACGAGCGTGACCGCCGTCGAGCCGCTGCCGATCACCACGATCCGCCTGCCTGCGCAGTCGAGCTGCTCAGGCCAGCGCTGGGGATGGATGACACGCCCGCGGTAGTCCTCAACCCCGGGGAAGGAGGGGGTGTACCCGCGGTCGTAGCGGTAGTAGCCGGTGCAGCAGAAGAGAAACGAGCAGCTCACCTCGCGCGTCTCGCCTGTGGTCTTTGTGCCGTCAGCGCCAATGGTTCGCGCGAGCGTCAGGATCCACCGGCCCCGCTCGCTCGACCAGCGCGCGTGCGTCACCCGCCAGCGAAAGTGGATGGATCCCTCGATCCCCGCCTCGCGCGCAGTTTCCTCGATGTAGCGCAGGATCGCGGGCCCTTCGGCGATCGCCTTCGCTCCCTGCCAGGGACGGAATCCGTAGCCGAGCGTGTGCATATCGGAGTCCGAGCGGATCCCGGGGTAGCGGAACAAGTCCCAGGTGCCCCCGAGCGCGGCGCGCGCCTCGAAGATCGCGTAGCGCTTGCCGGGAAGGCGCTCCTGCAGGTGGCGAGCGGCGCCGATGCCAGAGAGGCCGGCGCCGATGATCGCCACGTCGTAGTGCTCACCTTCCGCGAGCTCGACCGTCATAGCTACGCTACTGTAGCTTGCCCGAGGGAGTCGGCCAGGCATGCGTCCTGCGCCCTGATGCCACGCTGCTGGGAACGCTTGCTCCGTCGGGCTACGCTCGCACCCCGGATCGAATGGACGTGACGGCGCGCGCCGGCTCCGAGGGACGCTTGCGCCAGGGGTATCCTCGGTCCGTGGCGGAGGCCCCGCAGCCGCCCCAGTGGGCGCTTGAGCTGGTGCGTGCAGCACGCGTCGCGCGCCTCGGGCTGCTTGACTCGAGCGGCGCGCCGCGCGTGCAGCCGGTGACCTTTGCGCTCCACGGCAGGCGCATCTGGACGGTGGTCGATGCCAAGCCCAAGCGGCTGAGGGGCGAGCGCCTGGCGCGCGTGCGCTTCATCCGCCGCGATCCGCGAGTGGCGCTGACGGTCGACCAATACGACGAGGACTGGGAGCGCCTCGCCTGGGTCCAGGCGCTCGGGCACGCCGAGGTCATGGCGGTGTGCTCAGCCGAGCATGGCGCAGCGGCCCTCGCAGCGCTCGTCGCCAAGTACCCCCAGTACCGCACGGCGCCCCCGAGCGGGCCGCTGATCGCACTCGCGCCAGCGCGCTGGCTGTGGTGGCGAGCGCGGGAGTGAGCCGGAGCAGGGCGACAGGAGAGATCGAGGTCCTTGCGGCCGGGCTCGATCTCGAGGATGCGACGCTGGCGGGGCTGCTGGCCCTCGCGGAGCTGGACGATCCCACCGCCGAGCGCCTGCCGCTCCGGCGACGCCGGGTAGCCGAGGCGATCCTGCGCATGGTGCTGGGACGGCGGCTTGGCTGCCCGCCGAGCCAGGTGGCGATCGCGCGCTCGCCTCAGGGCAAGCCGCATCTCTCCCAGCGCTGCTCCCAGGCAGCGTACGGCCCGCCTGGCCAGCCGCAGCGCGATCGACAGCCGCCGCTTCGATTCAGCCTCGCCCACTCCGGGGCGTGCGCCCTGATTGCGCTGAGCGCCGATCGCGACGTCGGCGTCGACCTTGAATCGATCGACCTTCGGCGCCCGCACGAGCGGCTCGCGCGCCGCTGGTTCACCACCGCCGAGCACGCGCTGGTCGCAAGCCGTCCCACCCTCGCTGACAGGGCGTGCGCCTTCTACCGCCTGTGGACAGCCAAGGAGGCCTGCGTGAAGGCGACGGGAGAGGGGCTCGCCGCCTTGCGCCAGGTCGAGATCTGCGGCGATGAGGCACTGTGGCTGCGCCCACGCCTTGGCAGCGTCCGCTGGCGGGTGCAGGAGCTCGACCTCGGCCCCGGTTGGGCAGCCGCGGTCGCCGCTCCGGGCCTTGACTGGCGGGCCACGCTGGAGTGCTGGCGCCCGTTCCCACAACCGCAGCCGTAGCCGTAGGCGGAGCTACGCCGCCGCTCAAGTGACCTCAGCGCGCGCCCTCGCTCAGCGCCCGACTCCACAGCTCGAGCAGCGGCCCGCCTGCGCCGTAGAGAGGATCGGCATCCGGAAGGGGAACCGCGCGCAGGTTGCGAAGGACCTCCTCCCGCTCTGCGGGATCGCCGCGACGCAGATCCCAGCTCGTCCCGCGCGGATAGGCGCCGACCACGAGCAGCTGGCCGCTTGAGCCGAGGTTGCAATGACCGGTGCCGGCGGGCAGCACGATCACGTCCCCCGCCAGGAGCTCCAACTGGCGTCCCTCCGGCCCTCCGAGCATCACCGAGACCGAACCGGCAACCACGCCGAGCACCTCGTGGGCGGTCGAATGGAAGTGGTGGAAGGAGTAGATGCCGTCCCGCCACGCCCCAACCCACCCGCATGCAGCGAAGCGCCGCTCGCAGCGAGCGGCCTCGCGGGCGTCCTCGACACCGCGATAGCGCAGCACCGGCAGCGGCGAGTTGGGAAAGCCGCCGCTCGGCTCGAGCACGAACGATTCGGGCGGAGAGGACATCACAAGAAAGCGGCTGGCAGCTTCACATCTTCGGATGTTCGTACCGGCGAACGACCGGCAGCATCACGATGCCCGGCTGTCTTTCAAGCGGGAACGGCTGGCAGCCTGACGTGGACGGCTACTCGCGCTGGACGCGTCGGGTGAGACAGCGAGAGGAACTCGCGGAGTGGCCCGCCGCGATGGCAGTAGGGGCAGCAGATGATCGCCGTCACCGGCAGCCCGTCGGGGCCGACGGCGATCGGGGCATCGCAGCTTGGGCAGGCAAGGGTGCCCGAGCAGAGGCGCGTGGTGCGCACCGCCCGTCGTTCCTCATGTCGAACCAGCGCCGGCTCGTCGGCGCCGGGCCCCATCCCAGCGCTCGAACCGTCGATACCGCGCAGAATCCCCATCACCTGCGCAGTGTAGGGCCGCCGCTGAAGGGCATCCTTGGAAGAAAGTGTTGCCTGACAACCAAAACTTCCAAACACTCCCCGCGCGAGGGAGGGGTCCGGGCCAGGGCCGCCGGGTCGCCCGCGGCCCTGAAGCGCTTCCCGCACGAGGGAGGGACCCGGGCCAGGCCGCCGGGTCGCCCGCGGCCCTGAAGCACTCCCCGCACGAGGGAGGGACCTGACCTGGCGCAGCCTGCGCTTCGGGTATATGTCCAGCGTGATCCCCTTGGGGAGCGGGCAGGGACGGTTTCTTTCTGCAGCGGCGCTGTTGTCGGCGGCGGCGGTCGCTCTCGGCGGCTGCGGAGCGGGCCATCCGCGACTGGCGAGCGGAGCGGAGCACGAGCTGCTCGGGCTGGTGAACGCAGCGCGGGCGGCTGCGGCCCGGCACGACCGCGCGGGAGTGACGAGCGCGCTCGAGCGGTTCGTCGGTCTGGTGCAGGCTCTTCGCGCCGCCGGACAGCTCAGTCCCGCAACCGCAGCCTCGCTCGAGCGTCAGGCGCAGGCAGCCGTTCGCAGCGCGGATGCGCAGCTTGCGAGCGCGAACGCCACGAGCTCGCCCGTGGAAGCGAACGGAGCCTCGACCGCTGCCAAATCCCCGAGCGCTCAGCCGAAATCGCCCGGCCGCGGGCGCGGCTTGCAACCTCACGCGGGACCAGGCGGACCAGACCGCGGCAGGTCCGGCAAGCCCGGCCACGGCGGGCCGCAAGCAGCCGGGCACGGGCCAAGGGCAGCGCGCCAGGACGGACCCGGCGATCAGAGCGAGAACGGAGCCGACGGCGGCGATCAGGACGGGCCAGCAAGCGACGGCCTGGCACAGCGCGTGCAACGCGGGGAAGCCGCGATGGGGCTATCACCGCAGTGAGCGAGCGCGCAAGCCGAATCGAGTTCGCCGTCGGCGCGCTGCTCGGCGGGCGCTACCGGCTCGAGCGTCTCATCGGCGCAGGCGGAATGGCGACGGTCTGGCGCGCCCGTGATCAGGTGCTCTCACGTCCGGTGGCGATCAAGGCGCTCTCCGATGCACTGGCCGCCAACCCCACCTACGTTGCGCGCTTCGAGCGCGAAGCGCGCACCGCGGCGCGCATCTCGCACCCAAATCTCGTGCAGGTGTTCGATTACAGCGCCGCCGAGCGCCCGTATCTGGTGATGGAGTACGTCAACGGCGTCACCCTCTCGCAGCGGCTGCGACGGGGACCCCTATCGCGCGCGGAGGTACGGAGGCTCGCCTGCGAGCTGCTGGCGGCGCTCGCGTGCGTTCATCACGCCGGAGTGCTGCACCGCGACATCAAGCCGAGCAATGTCCTGCTCGGAGCCGACGGTCGCGCCCGATTGACCGACTTCGGGATCGCGCAGCTTGAGGACTCGACCCGTCTGACCCAGCCTGGCCAGGTCGTCGGGACGCTGCGCTATCTTGCCCCCGAGCTGCTCCGTGGCGAGCCCCCCACCCGGCGCAGCGATCTTTACGCGCTCGGCGTGCTACTCGCCGAGCTTCCGCTCGGCGATGCCAGCGATACGGCCCTGCGGCAGGCGATCTCGCAGCTGTCAGCGAGCGAGCCGGGGGAGCGACCGGCAAGCGCCGAAGCCGTGCTGGCACTGCTCGGTTGCGCAAAGCCAGGAGCTGCGGTTGCGATTACAACCGCACTCACCTCCGCAGGCGTCGCGGAACCACCCGCACTGGGGCAGCCCCCCGCGAATGGCGCGCGTGCAATCAGCAGGGCGCAACCAGCCGAAAGTCGGACAGTCCCGAGGCACCGGCGGGCAGCAAAGGCCCAACAGACGGCCAGGACCCAACGGACGACGATCGAGACCGAGCGACAGACGGCCCAGACCGAGCGACAGACGACCCAGGCCGAGCGACAGACGGCCCAAACCGAGCGACAGACGACCCAGACCAACCCACTGCGCGCGCGCCCGACGGCCGACGCACCGGCAGGCCTCGGCGTCGCCAGCGGCGGATGGCAAGCGATGCGATCGATCGCACGGATGGGAGCCCGACGCCACCGCATCGCGGGCGGCGTGCTGGCTTTGATCGTCGCGCTGGCGGTGATCCTGCCACTGACGCTCACTGCCGGCTCCTCAAGACGGCAGCCAGGCTCGGGCCCCCACGGCGGGCAGTCGCACAGGCTCACGCTCGAGCAGCAACTGATCGGCCTCGAACGGGCAGTGAAAAGAGCCGCACGCTGACGGCTTGTTAGCGTACGCTGGCCGCCACGACCGCTCGGTGCGCCGCGAGGGGTGCCCGGCCTACTCGACGCGCGCCCCAGCCCGCAGCTTGCCGAGCGCGCGCTGCTCGATCTGGCGCACGCGCTCGGCGCTCAGCCCAAGCCCAGCCGCAATCTCGCGCAGCGTCTGCTCCCGCTCGCCTAGGCCGAAGCGCGCCCGCAGCACCTGCCGCTCGCGTTCGGAGAGCCCGCTCAGCAACCGACGCAGCTGCTGGATCTCGATCTCGGCCAGCGCCCGCTCATACTCCCCCTCGGCAAGCGGATCGACGAGCAGCTCACCAAACGTGCCGACCTCGCCGTCGGAACCGACAACCGGCTCCTCGAGCGCGTGCGGCGGTCGGTCGGTCGCGATCAGATCAGCGACCTGCTCTGGCGTCAGGTCGCTGCTGGCCGCAAGCTCCGCGTGCGACGGCTCGCGGCCGTAGCGCTGAAGATAGCTGCGGTGGGCATCTTTGATCCGCGCCAGCTGGCGCAGCGCGCGGTCGGAGAGCACGACCGGCCGCGTCAGCTCCGCAACCAGCTGCTGCATCGCCTGGCGCACCCACCACGAGGCATACGCCCAGAACGGGATCCCGCGATCCGGGTCGTAGCGCTCGAGGGCGCGCAGGAGTCCGACCACCCCCTCTTGCACGAGCTCAAGGCGCTCGATCCGCGGCGATTCGCGGTAGATGCGCGCGACGGCCGAGATCAGCGGCAGAAAAGATTCGATGAGGGCCTCGCGCGCCGCGCGCTCCCCCGCCTTGGCGGCGCGCACAAGCTCCTGCTCATGCTTTGGCGCCAGCCGCGGGCGGCGATCGAGCCGACGTAGATACTCGCGGTGAACCAGAGTCTCTTCCGGCTGCGGGCCGCGCATCCGCGCGGCGAGCAAGCGATCCTCGAGCTCTGCGTCGGTCCGCTCCATCGGCTTGGACGGAAGTTAGCGCCGCCCGTGAAAGGCAGCCCAACCGCGACCAGGGACACCGGGTTGGCGCCTCCGTGAAAGACGGCCCAACCGCAAGCGGGGACACCAAGTTGGCGACCCCGCGAACCGCAGCTCAACCGCGCCACGGACACGGACGGCGCCAGCGCGCCCAGCGCCGCCTTGAAATGCGCAAAATTGGTGCGTATACTCGTGCGGAAGCGTCCTGCAGGGGTTGGGCGCAACTCTCAGACGGGGCGAGAGGCAAAGACCACATGTCCAACCCACAACGGGGGCGAACATCACAGCGGATCGAGGATTTGCCGCAGCGCTGCGCGACCGCCACGAGCGTCGGCGGACCGATCGCCGCGCTTGAGCTCGCCGCGGAGGAGATCCTGGCGCGCGCGGTTGAGCTCGCTCCGCGCCAGGACGAGCTCCGAAAGCTGCTCGAGCGACTCGATGCGGCCGGCATTCCCCGTGCGGCCCTGGGGCGGCGGGTGCTGTCCTCGCCGCAGCTGCTGGCGCTACCCACATCGGTCGCGATCGAGGTGACATTGGCGCTGCTGCTCGCGTTCGGCGAGGCGGCTGCAACCTCGCTGTGGACGCTGCAACCGGATGGCGAGCTGCGGCACCTCGCCCGTTACGGCAACTTCGATGCCGCGCGCCAGCAGACGCGCTGGCTGGCACGCTCGCTGCTTGCCGGCAGGCTGAGCGGCCTGCAATCGGCCCGTGACGCGGTTGGGGTGCTGGTCGCGCGCCCGCAACCCGGCGGCGCAGCGCTGATCGCGCGCGGACGTCCGCGCGGCGCGGATCAGCGCGGGCCGCTGCTCCAGGCCGCGGCGCCAACCCTGGCAGCGTTGCTGGAGCGCGACGAGCTGCTCGCCCGCAGCGCCAACCGGAGCGAGGAGGCGCTGCAGGCTGTGGAGCGGCGGCTCACGCGCCTGCGCTTTGACCTCCACGACGGCCCGCAGCAGGATCTGTTCCTGCTCGGAGAGGACATCCGCGCGTTTCGCGAGCAGCTCGCGTCTGCGCTTGAGGGCAACCCGGCTAGCGAACGGCTGCTCGGCCGTGTCGACGACCTCGAGGCCCGGCTGGTAGCGCTCGACGGGGATTTGCGGCGGATCGCCGCGTTCGTGAAATCGCCGCTGATGCAGGCGGAACCGTTGGCGGAAACGCTCGCAAAGCTGTGCGATGCCTTCAGCGCGCGCACCGGGATCGAGCCGCAGGTCGAGCTTGCCGGCAACCTCCTGGATCTGACCGACTCCCAGCAGATCACACTGCTCAGCCTGATCCGCGAGGCGCTCAACAACATACGCGAGCACAGCGAGGCCAGCACGGTCAGAATCTCGGTTTCCGCAAGCCCTGCCGGGATCGAGGCGACCGTCGCCGACGATGGCCGCGGCTTTGAGCCGGAGACGACGCTGATCGAGGCCGCCCGCCGCGGCCACCTCGGGTTGGTCGGCATGCACGAGCGAGTGAGAATGCTTGGCGGCGTCACCCGGATCGACAGCCGGCCCGGCGGTCCGACCGTGATCTCGGTGAGTCTGCCCGCCTGGCGGCAGGTCGCCTAAATCAAGCGGCGAGCAGCCCGCTCGCCAGCGCACAGCGAACCGCGCCGGCGCGATTGGCAACGCCGAGCTTCCGGTAGATGCTGGTCAGGTGGAACTTGACCGTGTGCTCGGAGATCCACAGCTCACGGCCGATCGCCGCGGTGGTCTTGCCAGTCGCGACCGCCTGGAGGATGGTCCGCTCCCGCTCGGTCAGAACCGGCGCCTCGCGCGCGCTCGACCCGCGGTCGGGCGTCGGCCGCACGCCCGGGCTGATATGGAACACGGCGCCGCTTGCAACCTGCCCGAGAACCGCAGCGATGTCCGATGCGCACACGGTCTTGAGCACGTAGGAGTCCGCCCCCGCAGCCAACGCGCGCTCAACCCATTGGCGATCGTCCACCGCTGAGAGCACGACGATCTTCAACTCGGGCCAGCGCGCGCGCAGCTGCGCGATGCAGCTCGTGCCCTCCACGCCAGGCATGCGCAGATCCATCAGCACGATCTGAGGCCGACGGCGCTCGACCAGCTCGAGCAGCTCCGACCCGGAGCGCGCCTCGCCGATCACCTCGATCGCCGGGCTGCGCTCGAGCGCCCTTCGGATTCCCGCGATCATCAGCGGATGGTCATCGGCGATCAGCACGCTGAGGCGCCCGCCGGCGATAGCCGAATCCATAACTCCCGGTCCTCCCATCAACTGGAACCCCCTCTACCGCCGTTTCGCGACGGCGGCCGCCACCCATGTCATCCCTGTAGAAACCTCATCCTACCCGACTCACAGTGCGCCGCGCAAGCGCGGGCGAGCGGCCGCCCCGCCTGCGTCGTCGACGGCCGCCTGCCAGTGCGCCGTGCAAGCGTGGGCGAGCGACTGCCAGCGTCCCGGCGGCGCTTTCCCCGACATTCGTCTAGGTCGGTCTAGCGGTTGGTCGCGTTCCGGAGCGCGCTCCGCGCCCATAGCCTCGATCCCGTGAGCGGGCTGGCATCGCGCAGCGCTACGACGATCGCGCTCGATCAGCGAGGGCCAGCAGACGCGCGTGCGCGACCGCTCGGCCGCTTCTCATATCTGGCCAGCGGCGACTCCCTGCTCGGCGTGGCGGTGCTCGCGCTTGCCGCAGGCCTGCTGCTCTACCTTCCCTCGGCCTTCAGCGTGGACAGCTGGCTGGCGCTGCTCGCTGGCCGAGAGATCTGGCAGCACGGCCTACCGCAGTACGAGACTTTGACCGTCTTCGCCCACGGCGTCCGCTGGGTGGACCAGCAGTGGCTCGCGGAGCTCTCGACCTTTGCGTTGTATCGCGCCGGTGGCCTCGGCTTGGTGGGCCTGGCGAACGTGGCACTGATCGCCGGCGCTGTTGCGATCGCCCTCACCACCGCCCGCACGCTGGGGGCGCAGAGCAGGTCCGTGTTGCTCTGCCTACCGGCGTGCGTCTGGCTGCTGCTCCCGGCCCGGGAGGTGCGCACGCAGGAGCTTGCCCTACCGCTGTTCGCGCTTGTCGTCCACCTGCTTGCGACCGACAGCCGCAGGCCCTCGCGGCGCGTCTACTGGTGCCTTCCGATCCTCATCCTCTGGGGGAACCTGCACGGGACGGTGAGCGTTGGCGCGGGACTTGTCGCGCTTCGAGGTCTCACCCTCGCGTGGGAGCGTCGCGCGGCGACGGACGGCCTACGGCGGTGGTTGCGGCCCGCGGGGCTGATCGGTGGCGCCCCGCTGTGCGCGCTGCTGACGCCGTACGGCCCCACGATCATCACCTACTACCAGCACACGCTGCTGAACAGCGCGCTCCGCCACGCGGTCACCGAGTGGCAGCCGATCACCTCCTCGATGCCGGTGGCCGTGCCATTCCTGATACTGACCGGCGCGCTGTTGTGGTCGTTTGGGCGAGCGCCTGCCGCAAGCACCCTGTGGGAGCGCGCGGCGCTGCTGGCGCTCGCGCTGCTAAGCGTCGAGGTGATTCGCAACGTCGAGCTGTTCGGGCTCTGCGCGCTGGCGCTTGCGCCGGTGACGATCGAGCGCTTGCTGCCGGTTGGCCGCCCGGCCAGGCCGCGCCCGATGATCAACGCAGCGATCGCCCTGGGAGCAGCGGCATTTTTGCTGGTTACGACCGCGGCGACCCTGATGCGCTCGCCGCGCAGCCTCGGTCCGGGCTACCAGCGCAGCGGCCTGCTGGGAGCGGTGCGCAGCGCCACCGACGCATACCCTCGGCTGCGGGTGTTCACCGACTCGCGCTTTGCGGACTGGCTGCTGTGGGCCGATCCGGCGCTTGCCGGACGGGTTGCCTACGACGTCCGCTACGAGCTTCTGAGCGCCGCGCAGCTGCAACAGATCCAGTTGGCACTCGCGGCGATCGGGCCCCGCTTCGCCAGCGCGGCCCAGGGCTACCGGCTGGTTGTGCTGGAGCGCGGCGCCGACCGCTTCAGCATCGCCGCGTTCCTCGCCGAGCGGGGACGGCGGATCATCTACGAGGACGCCCACACGATCGCGATCCTGCGCCCGGCGTGGGCTCAGCAGGCACGCGAGCATCCCCGCTTCAGCTGAGGCGACAGGCAGCAGGTCGCCGCCGTCGCGCATCGGATCGTGCAGCTACCCCGTCGTGCTTTGGGCGCTTGCGGATAGTCGAGTTGACATAGCGGAGAGCCGAAGCGGAAACCACCGGATCCCGTGCAGCTCGCCTCACTGGCCCCGCACCGGGCGAAGCCTCTCCCGGATCAACTCGCCCGCCACAGCGATCGACCGCCGTGCTGACTTGATGCGTTCCGCTACCGGAGTTGATACGCACGGACTCGCTGAGGCGCAGGTGCCATAGCACCTCCCTTGCCGCGTCAGCCAAGAGACACTCACAAGCAGTCGCAAAAGCAGACGCCTTCACCAAGCTGCCCAGGAGCGGCGCTGCCCCAGGAGCGGCACGGCCAAGGCATTGGAAATCGCACCGATGGCTCAGCCCGCAGCGGCACGGCTCAGCTTACGGACGGGACGGCTCGGCTGCGGAAGCCTGGTCCGTGGACAGCCGGTTCCGCGGCGCGAAGGCGATCAGCCAGCGGACGCATGAGGGTCACCCAGCGGCCGCATAAGGGCTACTCGTACTCGTGGCAGGCGTGCGAGCCTGCGTCTCATCTACGGGCTGCTCTGCGACCGGGGGACGTGATGCTCACCAACGTCAACATCGAGGCGCTCCGCCAGCAGGGGGATCGATCGCGCTTGAGGCCAGCCCGGCGTGCAAGCGCCACCACATCAAAGCACTTTCCAGATCAAGATCACCGACACCAGCTTCCCGCAGGACCTGAGCCGATCGGGGCGCAGGCCACGCTCGACGGCTTCTACGTGCCGCGCAGGGTGCGCAGGCGCATGACCCGGACCGCCAACAAGGCGGTGCGCCGTAGAGCGATGCACCGCCTCTTTACGCGCGTAGGGCGATGCACTCTCTTACGCGCGTCCCTTCCGCTGAAACCGCGCACCTGGCGGGTCAGCCGCCGATGCTCAGCCGGTTGGACGCACCTGGCGGGTCAGCCGCCGATGCTCAGCCGGTTGGACGCACCTGACGGTCAGCCGCCGATGCTCAGCTGGTGGACGATCGTGTACAGAGCCGGGTACAGGATCACCACGAATAGCGAGGGGAAGATCAGGAACATCAGCGGGAAGAGCATCTTCACCGGGGTCTTCTGCACCTGCTCCCTCGCGGTCTGGCGACGGCGTCGGCGCATGTCGAGCGCGAGGCTGCGCATGATCGGACCAATCGACACGCCAAGCGTCTCCGCCCGCGTGGCGGTCCTCGCAAACGCCCTGATCGAGGGCGTATCGACGCGATCGACCAGCTCTCTCAGCGCCTCCGCGTTGGAGATGCCAAGCGACTGCTGATGCAACGTGAACGCAAGCTCCTCCCCCAGCGGCCCTTGGAAGCGCCCGGCGATAAGCTCGAGCGAGGCGCCAAGCCCTAGCCCCGCTTCGACGGTCGCCACGAGCAGGTCGATCAGCTCCGGCAGCTCGCGATCGATCTCCGCCAGGCGGCCGGCGCCACGCCGCCTGATCGCGTACGCCGGCACCCACCACCCGAACGCGCAGGCGCCCAGCGCCACCACCGCCGCCAACAGGTCGATGCCGCCCCCGAGCAGTTGCGCATAGCCAAGCGCGAGCAGCGCCGCCAGCAGCGCCGCCAGGAAGCGGTAGCCCTGCACCGCCTCCGGCGAGAGCTCGTACATCCCCGCGGCGCTGAGGTCGCCCTTGGCCACGGGCGTAAGCGCCGGCGCCAGCACGAGCAGGCGGCGACCCAGCCGCTCCGCGAATGGCAAGAGCACGGGCCGGCGTCGCTCGATGCGGGGCGCGCTCAGCTCAGCCTGGACCTGGCCGTCATCGAAGCCGTAGCGCTCCACCGTGGCCAGATGCGCATCGAGCGCTCCACGGGCGTGGACGAGCGACGCCAGCGCAAACCAGACGACGAGGCCGACCAGGGCCGCCCCCGCAATCGTCAGCTCAACACTTGCACTCATGCGCTCACCTCCGGGCCTGTGGTACTCGATGCTCGCGCGGGCCTAGCTGCACGCTTGTCCCTGCCCGTCCCCTCACGCCTTCACCTCCACGATCCGTTTCATCACCAGCGAGCCGGCGACCACCATCAGCCCCGCGACCACCAGCGCCACCAGCCCACCGGTCGTATGAAACAGCGGGCGCTCGTAGCGCGGGTTGATGAGCGCGAACCCGACCAACAGCAGCGGCGGGATCGCGGTCAGGATCCAGCGCGCAAGCCGCCCCTGAGCGGTCAGGGCCCGCAGCTCTCGGCGCAGCTCGTCGCGATCGCGCGCGCTGCTTGCGATCTGGTCGAGCACCTCGGCGACGCTCGATCCGGTGCGGCGCTGCAGCGAGACGATCACCGCTAGCTGCTCCATCGCATCCGAGCGCATGCGCGCTGCGATCGGCCGCAGCGCCTCGTGGAGCGGCCGTCCCAGCCGCTCGTCGGCGAGCGCTCGCTCGAACTCACTGCGGATCGGCTCGCCGGCGTCGGCGGTGGCAACCGTCAAGGCGCCGAGCAGGCTGGTGCCGGTGCGCACCGCGCCGGCGATCTCCTCAAGATGCGCGGGCAGCTCCTCGTTGAAGCGCGCCTGCTGTCGGCGCACGCGTTGCCCGATCAGCGCATGGAGCGCAAGCGGAGGCGCGATCAGGCCGAGGATGCCGAGCGGCACGGATCCCGCCGCAACGATCAAAAGCGCCGCGATCACCAGCGACGCGAGGCCAGTGAGGTAGACGAGCTCAGCCGGCGAGCGGCCCATCCGGGCAAGCTCGACCCGCTCGACAAAGCCGGGCCACCACGATGCGCGGGCCAACGCCTCGGCGGGGCGCTCGAGCGCTCCACCGGCCGTCGGCGTCCCGCCGCGCTCCCCCTCGCCCGGCGGTGGCGCGGGCAGGAAGCTGCGCACGCGCGCGCTCAGCGAGCGCGCCGCCAGCAACGGGCGCACCAACGCCAGCGCGGCGATGCCAACCAAAATCGCCGCCGCCAGGCAGGCCAGCACAAGCGCCAGCGACGAGCGCCAGAACGGGGTTGAGTGGTGCTGCCGTGATGCGCCCACGACCTGCCGCCGCGCGGGCGGCGCGGAGTAAGTCAAGCTTGCGCTCCCAGGAATGCCTCGGACCTGGAGCCTGACCACGATCCGTCCCGAGCCGAGCGGCCGGCTCGAGCGGTAGTGCAGCACGTACTGCCCGCGCAACTGCGACTCGAGCGCGGTGATGATCCGCGTTAGGCCGGCGGGCGCGGCGGCGCTGTAGAAGCCACCCGCGCCCTGCGCCAGCTGACGCATTGCGGAAGGGGGCAGATCCTGGGGGTTGCGCCGCGCGAACGCGGGATCACGCACCCCAACGGTGAAGATCCGCACGTGGGCGGCGGCAGCGTATGCGGCAACCGATGCCGGGGTGTAGCGGGGGTCGCGATCGACGTCATCGGAGACGAAGATCACCGCGGCATCCGTAATGTGCGCGGCCACGAGCTCGCGCACGGCGATTTGCATCGACGAGAGCAGATCGGTTCGGCGCACGATCCGTGGGGTCTGCGCAAGCGCCCTGTCGATCGCCGCCGCGTTGCTGGTCAGCGGCAGGGTGACCGTGTTGCCGAAGATCACACCGAGCTGCTCGCCGCCCGCGCGCTGTGCGGCGAGCGCCCGCGCGGCGGCGAGCGCGTGCTCAAGCGGCGGGCCACCCATGCTCGGATCGGTGTCGATCACCAGCACCAGCCCCAGCTCGCCAAGGCTCGCCTGGCGCAGCGAGGTCACCGACAGCCCCCGAACCGGGCGACCGTCCTCGGTCACCGTCAACCTTGAGGGGTTGATCCTCGAGCCCGACGGGGCCGTTAGCACGATCGTGCGCTGCGGGAAGGGAACGCCGCCGGCGAGTGCGGCGCTCAGCGACCCGGCCGCCATCGCGGGCGCCGGCAGCAGCGCGGCAAGCGTGCAGGCGAACGCCGCAAGCGCGCAGGCGAGCGCCGAGCCGCGCGCCCACATCCGCCAGCTCGGCGCAGCATGCGCCGCCGCTTGAGGGGCGGGCACGGGATACGACGCGCCGGCGCTCATGCGCGCACCTGGCGCAGCGCGCCCTCAGCCCGCAGGACACGCGGCAGCTCAACGCCACGGCGCTCGAACCGCTCGAGGAAATGCGGGCGCAGTCCCGTCGCCACGAGACCGCCGAGGACCGACCGCGTGCGATCGGAGGCGACCGCGTCGACCTGGAAGGTGAACAGGTCCTGCAGCGTGATCACATCGGCCTCCATGCGCTGCACCTCGGTGATCGCCATCACCCGCCGCGAGCCGTCGTGCAGCCGCTCAAGGTGGATGACGACATCGAGCGCAGAGGCGATCTGCTGGCGGATCGCTCGCAGTGGCAGGTCATACCCCGCCATCAGCACCATCGTCTCCACGCGCGCGAGCGCGTCGCGCGGCGAGTTGGCGTGAACCGTGGAGAGCGACCCTTCGTGGCCGGTGTTCATCGCCTGCAACATGTCGAGCGCCTCGGCACCGCGGACCTCGCCGACGACGATCCGGTCCGGGCGCATGCGCAGCGAGTTGCGCACGAGATCTCGGATCGTGACCGCTCCCTCGCCCTCGATGTTCGGCGGGCGCGCCTCAAGCCTCAGCACATGCCGCTGGTTGAGCTGCAGCTCGGCCGCGTCCTCGATCGTGATGATTCGCTCGCTGTCTGGAATCGAGGCCGAGAGGGCATTGAGCAACGTCGTCTTGCCGGCGCCCGCGCCTCCCGAGATCAGCATGTTGAGGCGAGCCTGCACGCAGCCTGCCAGCAGCTCGGCCGCCTCCGCGGAGAGCGTCCCACCGGCGACCAGGTGCTCGATCCGAAGCCGCTCCCGTCCGAACTTCCTGATCGTCAGCAGCGGTCCGCTCAGCGACAGCGGCGGCAGGGTGGCGTTGACGCGGCTGCCGTCGGGCAGGCGCGCATCGACCATCGGCGAGGACTCGTCGATCCGGCGGCCGACCTGAGCGACGATCTTGTTGATGATCCGACGCAGATGCGACTCGTCGCTGAAGCGCACCGGCGTGCGGTGCAAGCGGCCCTCCCGCTCGATCCACACCTCATGAGGGCCGTTGACCATGATCTCGGTAACGCTGTCATCGGCGAGCAGCCGCTCGAGCGGACCGTGGCCGAGAATGTCGTCGGTCAGCTCGCCAACGAGGCGCTCCCTGTCCTCGCGGGAGATGCCCCCCTCCCGCTCGAGCCGCTCGCGGACCTGCTCGCGGACCCGCGCGCGCAGCACCGCGGGTTCGAGCTCGCTTGTGAACAGCTGGCGCCCGAGCTGCTCGATCAGCTCGAAGTGGATCCGGTTCTTGAGCTCGGAGAACGGCACCGACCAGCGCTCGGGAGCTCTGTCGGTCTGGGGCGCGAGGCGCTCGTGCAGCTCCACCGCTCAGCCCCCCCGCCGACGCAGCAGCCCACGCCGCTGACGGCCGACCGCCGGTGCGCTGGGCGGCTCGGCGCCCGCGCCGTCGGTTGCGTAAAGGGCCGCCAGCGAGCGAAACGCCCTGCCCGCCGCCGAGCCATGGCGTTGGACGATCGGCTCGCCGCGGTTGACAGAGCGCACGACCTCGCGCTGGCTGGGCACCAGCACGTCGGCGTCCCGTCCGATGATCGCCCGCACATCCCCAGCGTCGATCCCGACGTTGCTGTTCGCGCGGTTGAGCACGATTCGCACCCTGCCGGGGTCGTAACCGAGGCGCTCGAGCGTCTCGAGGCCGAGCTTCGTGTTCTTGAGCGCAAGCGTGTCGCGCATCGAGACCAGCAGCACGTCGGAGGAGGCGTCGGTCGCGGCGATCACCTCCGGCGCGAAGCTCGGCGGCGTGTCCACGATCACGAAATCGTGCGTCTCACGCAACAGGCGCTCGACTTCGCGCAGGAATGGCACGGTGAGCTTTCCGGCCTGATCGGGGCTGACCGGCGCGAGCAGCGCCCGCGCCCCGGAGGGATGGCTCATCAGGTAGTCCTCGAGCTTCTCCGCGTCGAGCGAGCCGCCCGAGGAGAAGAGATCGAAGATCGTCCGCTCCGGCGAGAGCCCCATCGTCAGCCCGAGGTCGCCGAACTGCAGGTCGAGATCGAGCAGCGCGACGCGGAACCCTTGCAGCGCCAGCGCCACCCCGACGTTGGCGACCGTGAGCGTCTTGCCGCAGCCGCCCTTCAGGCCGAGCACGACGATCATCCGCCCGAGCGTCGGCTCGATTTCGCTGGGGTCTCCGCGCCGGCGCACCACCGCCTTCTCGAGCGCGAAGCGCAGCTGGGCTGAGAGCTGCGGACCGAGCTCGCCCGCCGGCGACGGAAGCGCGATCACGTCCTCGACGCCGGCGGCGAACGCCTCCGAGAGGAAGCCGTTCTTGGTCGACGGGCAGAGCAGCACCACCGGACGGCTCGGGTACTGGCGCGCCGCCTGCTCGAGGTACTCGCCGAGCTCACGCCGGTACTCGGCGCATGCCACCACGAGCACGTCGCCGACCCCGTAGCCGCTCGCCGTGGGTCCACCCACTTCGAGGTAGTCGAGCACGGTTAGGCTCGCGTCGGATGAGAACAGCCTCTCGATCAGCTCGCGATCGACCTCATCGTCGAGCGCCACCAGTGCCTGCAGCGCGGCGCTCATTGGGCGGCCTTCGCGACGATCTGGGCAAGCTGCTTATCCAGGGTCGGGGTGGCGATCCCGGGGAGCCCGAGCAGCACCGAGCCAAGATCCTGGACGTTGGGCGGCGTCGCAGCGGCGTTGCCGCCCCGCAGCGCCAGCCAGATCTTGCCGTTGTCAGCGGTGAACGCGACCTTGCCGGCCATCAGGTCGCCCACCGCAAGCAGCACCGTGACCGACTGGTTGCCGCTGCCGATCGCGCCGCCGTTGCCGCTCACGCGCAGCACCCGCACGTTCGACGCGAGCAGCGTTAGCACCGGCTTGGGCGGACCTGACTGCTGGTCGACGTTGAAGTCGGCGTAGACGTCGACGTAGTCGCCGCTCTGGAGCACGTTGGCGAGCCCATGCTGGTCATCGAGCGTGACCGCCACAGCCCGTTGGTCGGGTCCGAGCTGGAGGCCGACACCCGCCGCGGGCTTGAAGTCACCCGCGGTCAACTGCTCGCCTGGGAGGATGTCGTGGACCGCCACCCTGTTGCGGATCAGCGCAGCGTTGGCGATCGCACCCGCCGCGAGCTGCTTCTCCAGCACCCCGGTGGGAACGGCGAGCCGCTCGGCGGCGATGGTGCTCCCGGAAGTGCCCTTCTGGATCAACGCCTTGGCGATCAGCACGGTGCTCCGCTGCCCACCGGCGTTGACGCTCGAACGGTAGCGGCTGGCCGCATAGAACATGATCGCGGCGGCCGCGAGAGCGCAGATCAGCGCCAGCAGGAGCGATGCCTGCCGCGGGGAGAGGCGTCCGCGGAGCCCGGGGCCCGACGGTCGCTTTGGTGCAACTTGCATGTGCGCGTGTCTCCTTTACCTGGTCAAGATGGGTACGCAGTTGTCGAAGTTGGCGGACGCGCACAGGCCACTGCCGGTGGCGTTCGCGTTGGTGAAGTCGATCGACTTGATGAAGTGGCCCCAGATCTGGTCCTTGGCGGAGCCCGCGTTCTCGCCGGGCGGGTAGCTGTCAGTCGTGCCGAGGCAGGGGTCGCCGTCCCACCCCATCACATAGAAGGTGGCGAACTCCTCGATCGGGAACGCGTTGAGGCCACTTCCCCCGAACGAGCCGTAGTAGGTGACGAACACGTCGACCTTACGCGGATCGTTGGGAGGGATGTTCGGGTAGCTGCTCCAGTTGTTCTCGCATGGCGAGGTCGCGGCCGCCATGCGCACGTTCATCCCCTGGCGGATTTGCCCGGTCGCAAGCCCGTTCTTGGTCAGCACGCAGTCGGCGGGTGGCGGTGGCTGCTGCCCGGCGGTCGGATTGGTGTTGTTGCAGCTGGGGTCGTTGGTGCATCCACTCGCCCCGCCCTCGCAGGTGTAGGTGCCACCGCAGCCCTGCTCAAGGCTCAGCCGCCACTGACCCTGCCCGCCGGGCGGGCAGTTGACCGCGCCGCTCTGGCTCGCGCTGGTGCCGCTGCCGAAGCGCATGATGTAGAGGGGATCGGAGACGCTCTGCGCGTCCTCAAGGGTGCCCGCCACCGTGATCGTGACGCCCAGCTGCTGGGTTGAGCCGACGGGGAATGAGTTGGCGTCCGGGTTGGCGATGCTGTTCTGCCAGACGGTCGCGCTCTCGATCGTCCCCGAGGTGGTGGCGCTGGCCGCGTACGCGCGCTGCGCATCCGCACCGCCGGTGATCGGCGTGCTGTTCTTGTTGCAGCTGCCGCTGGCGCCGGCGGCGATGATGTCGATTTGGTTCGACCCCGCTCCCTGCATCGTCGCCTGCCCGCTCCATTTGCCCGTGGTTGCGCTGTAGGCGAGCGGAAAGCAGGCGCTGCCGGCGACCCGGGCCCACACCCGCTCGCCGTTAGGCGGCCCGTTCGAGCCGAAGTCGATGCTCGCGCTGACGCCGAACGTGCAGCTGGTGCCGGAGTTCGAGAAGTAGCCGTCGCTGCACGGCGAGGCTCCGGTCCCGGCCTGCAGCGTGACTTGGCGTGCGATCGGACTCGAGCCGCTGCCGGTCCCGCTCGTCCGGTAACCCTGGATGTGCACGAGGCTGGGGCCCGGGTTGAGGTCGAAGCAGTTGACGAACTGGGAGTCCGGCGGGCAGCTCGTGTCGCCGAGCTTGCCGCTGAGCGCGACGATCACGCCGATGTTCGCCTGCTTTAGGGTGACGGAGACCGGCCCGGAGCTGCTCCACACCTCCTGCCCGGCGGAGTTCGGGCCCTCGTCCGTCAGCGGCGCGGTGGCGATGATCGTCGGATTGCTCGAGCCCTCGTCGATGAAGTAGGCGGTCGCGGCGACCGGGGCGGTCTGGTTGACGGCGATCGGGAGGAACCCGCTGCCCCCGGTCTGCTGCAGGATCGAGACCCGTGCGTGCGCGTTGATGCCACCGACTCCGATCGCGCTGAAGTACCACGGCAACGGCGTCTCTGTCAGCTTCAGGTCGATCGACTCGTCCGCGCAGGGGCTTCCCGTCAGTCCGCTGTCGGGCGCCGGCGGGTTGGGCTGCGAGGGGTAGGCGTCCTGGTTGATGTTCTCGTACACGGTGGTGGTGTGGCCGGTCAGCTGGTTGTAGATCGGCGTGTCGCCGCCCGTCATGCCGGAGTACTGCTTGGCGCGGTTCTCAATCGGCGCGTTCTGGCAGTCGGTGGCGCTGAACTCCTGGGCGGCGGCGAGCACCCCGGCGTCGGCCTGCGTCTGCAGATGGGCCTGCTGCTGAAACCAGCTGCCCGCGTCGACGACGAACGAGGCCAGCAGGATCGCCACCGGCAACAGCACGGCCACCAGCACGGTCACCGACCCTGTCTGCGATCCCAGCCGCGAGAGGCGCGCGAGCATCATCGCTACGAGGAGCACCCCAGGATCCCGGTGCTGTTAGCGATCGGCACCTCGACGCGCATGTCGGCGCTCTCGGTCACCGGATTCGGGATCACACTGTTCAAGAAGCTGAGGATCGGAAGAAAGTGGAAGCTGGCGCTGACGGTCGCCTGCAGCGTGTCGCCCGTCTGCCCGGTGCCGCCGGACAGCAGCGAGATGCACACTTGCGCCTTCTTGGTCACATCGCCGCTGCCCGCTTGCAGCTCGCCAGGCGCCTGCTGCTGGATGCACTGCGCGAGCGTGCTGGCGCATCCGGTTGGCAGCTGGTCGACCGCGGCATAGCGCGCCGCAATCTCCGCAAGGTGGGTCTCGTCGTTGGTGTAGCCGATGAAGCGCCCGAAGTAGATGATCCCGAAGACGATCACCAGCAGCACCGTCGCGACAAGCGCGAACTCGATCATCGCGGTGCCCCGCTCCTCCGCCGCCCGCCCCCAAATGCGGCTTGGGCACGATTTGACCCAACAGCCCGTCATTACGGCAGTGCGGTGGCGACCGAGTTGAAGAGGCCGGAGACGTTCGATCCGAGCAGGGCCACCACCACCAGCGCCACGAGCGCGATGAAGGCGAGCAGGATTGCGTACTCGGCCAGCGTCTGACCGGCCTCCTCCTGAGCCCGGTTGGCGAGCGTTTGCCCGCGCATCAGCATCGATGCGACCGTCATGCGAATTCCTCGTTTTCGTTGATGGTGGGGCTTGGAACGTCGAAGCGGCTTGAGCGGGCGGCCTGCCCTTGTGCCGCACCGCTGTCTGGCGCCGAGTTGTCACGCCCGCCCGCACATGGGCGGGCGTGACAACGCAGGCGCATCGCCTACAGGTTCGTGGCGATCGAGTTGAACAGGCTGGAGATGTTGGTCCCAAGCAGCGTCACCGCCGCCAGCACGACAAGCGCGATGAACGCCACCAGGAACGCGTACTCCACCAGCGTCTGACCCTCCTGCCGCCCGAATCGATCGAGCAGCGCGGACATGATGCCATAGAGCTTCAACATGCGGATTCACCCCCTTCCTGCGTGTTCACGCCGGTGAGGCTCGATTGACGGACAGTGAGGAGCGACAGCCTCGCCGACGACACTGACGATCGGCCGAACCATGCTTTGCCCCGTCACGGCGGGCATCGTAGGGTCCCCCCTGCGCCCGGCGCATTGGAGGAACGTCTAGTTTCGCCAGAGAGAAACGGCTAGGTTGACTAGACGAAAGTGGGGTGCCAGGCCGGGCGGCGCGCGGCAGACTCGCTTCGGCGTGTCACACAGCGAGAGATTGATCGTGGATCTGACCACCGGGGCGATCGCCTGCGAGCAGGCGCTGATCGCGGATCGCGCGCTGTCGCGCATGCGCGGGCTGCTCGGGCGCGCCTCGCTGCCCAGCGGCGAAGGGATGCTGCTGCATCCCGCTCCCTCAATCCACACCGCCTTCATGCGCTTCCCCGTCGACGTGCTGTTTCTCGACGGCAGGATGCGGGTGATCAAGGCGGTTGCAAACCTGAAGCCGTGGCGGATGGCCTCGGCCCCGCGGGCCTGGGGGGCGCTTGAGCTCGCCGCCGGGGAGATCTCGGCTCGGGGCATCGGCCTGGGACACCGGCTCGGGGTGTTTGAGATTGACGACCGCCTTGGCCCATTCAAGCTGTCCGAGCAACTCGCCGAGATTGGGGTGAGAAGGCAAGGCGGCCCCCCTCGCCGGCGAGCCGATGTGGACGATGCAAGCGACAACACCGATCCTGACGCCAAGACGCCCGCCCGGGACGGGTACGCGCTTTGCCCTGACGGCGCGACGCGCAAGGAGGATCACGGCGTGCTGATCGCCAGCAGCGATCGCCGCTTCCGCTCCGTCGTTGCGACGCTGCTCAGCCAGCGAGGACGGCGAGTCGTCCTCGCGAACGGCGTTCGCGACGTCGCCGAGGCGGCCGCCGCCCACGATGTCGAGGTGGTGCTCATCGATGCCGGGCGCGGGCTGGCAGCTGCAGCCGAGGCGCGCGCGCGGCTTGAGGCGCTGCGTTGCCGCGTCGGCGTCGTCGTCGTCGACGATGAGGGGCTCCCCGGCCTCGCCACGCTGCCCGTGCTGCCGAAGTGGGCACCTTTCGAGCAACTTTACGAGGCGCTCGAGCACGCCCGAGCGCGGGAGCGGGAGCCGTGAGCGGCACGCCCGCTTCGGTCCCGTGCTCGCCCGCAAACGCGGGCGACCCTCGGTCGGGGCACGGAGAGCGAGGGATGGCGAGGCCCTTGCGTCACCCCGTGGCGGTATCGCTGATCGGCGCCGCCCTCGCCGCGCTCACGCTGAGCGTCTACCCGCTCGGGGCCGACGGGGCCACGGCGGCGGCGATGACGGCCGTGCTTGTGGTGCTGGCGGCGATCGACCTCGAGCAGCGGATCATCCCCAATCGGATCGTGGTGCCGGCGATCGTGATCCTGCTCGCTGCACGCGTCGCCACCTTCCCCGCCCGCGGTCCCGAGTTCGCGCTCGCCGCGCTCGCCGCCGGAGCCGCATTCCTGGCACCGAACCTCCTCAGCCGGAGGGCGATGGGGATGGGCGACGTCAAGCTCGCCGCGATGCTCGGCGCCGGCTTGGGCTGGGGTGTGATCGGCGCGGTCTGCGCGGCGTTCCTCGCGGTCTTCCCGTTCGGGCTCGCCGCGCTTGCGCGCGGCGGCTTGAAAGCCCGCACGGCGACGCTGCCATTTGCGCCGTTCCTGGCGCTTGGTGGTTTCGTGGTCCTCGTCGTGCCCCACCTGCTTGCAGCAGGGAGCGCATGAGAGCGCAGGCGGGGAAGGAGCTCGCCGCGGCGCTCGAAACCGAGGCGATGGGGCCGTGGATCCAGCTGCTGGGCTTCGAATACGAGGCCTCGCGCGGACCGCTCGCGACCGTGCGCCTCACCGCGCGCGCGGCCGCCCCCGCGCGGATCGGAGCTAGCGCCGCGGCCCTGCGCGAGGCGCACGAGCCACCCGCCGGCCTCGCCCTGATCGCGCAGCGCGGCGAGCTGCACGCCCGCCACCGGCCGCTCAGCATCCAGATCGAACGTCCTGGACTGCAGTGGCACCGTTCCTGGCGCGCACCCGGCAATCGGTGGTCGGACGGTCGACTTGCGCGCGCGCCGCGCGGCCCCCGCTGCTGGCGTGCGTCCTTCGCCCTGCCGCTCGGGGCCCTCGAAGCGCCGGACACGATCTTTGCGCTCGTCGCTGATCGCCATGCGCCCATGGCCTTGCCCGCCCCGACGCGCTGCGAGGAGGCAGCGCGCAGGCACTCGCGCCACCCAGGGCTGGCCGGCTGGCGCAGGCAGGCGACGGCGCTGGCCACGGGCCTGGCGGCCGCATCGGCGCTCAGCTCCGCGGTTGCGCTCGCTTCGACAACCCAGGCGCCCGCGCCGGCGTCGGCCAGTACCTCCGCCGCCGTCCAGACCATCCAGAGCACGGCGTCCACCTCGACTGGCGCCTCCACCGCCGCGACGGACCTGCAAACCGCGGCGGGCACGTCGACCTCCACGCAGTCGACGGACACGGCGCCGACCACCACGCAGATGCCCGCTACCACCACATCCACTGAGACGACGGGCACGACGTCCACGACGATCACGCAGACGACCAGCACAACGCCGACCACGACCACCACGCCAACAACCACGACGACCCCCTCCTCCCCGCCCCCTGTCGGCGGTGGCGGCCAGGCCGGCTCAAGCGGCCAGCCAAGCGGAGGCGGCACGACAACCGGCGGGCAAGGGCAGACGGGAGGCGGCACGACAACCGGCGGGCAAGGGCAGACGGGAGGCGGCACGACAACCGGCGGGCAAGGGCAGACGGGAGGCGGCACGACAACCGGCGGGCAGGGGCAGACGGGCAGCGGCTCGGCAACCGGCGGGCAGGCGGGCAACGGCGATGGGTCGGCGGTAAACGGCGGGGGCACCTCGACCGCGTCCGGGCAGAGCGGCAAGGGGGCAGGCAAAGGCCGCAAAGGTAAGAGCGCGCACCGCGGGCGCAGGCACGGCAGCAAGCGCCACCACCATCATGCGGCCGGGCGCCAGAGAAAGCACGCCCGCGGGGATGGCCCGCGCCACTTTGTCGCTGCCAGCCATCCTTGGGCGCAGAACACGGCAGCGGTTCAGCCGACGCCGCCGATCGAGCCCGCGAGCGCATCAAGCGACAACGAGCTCGCCGAGGCCGACTCCTTCTCCCCGTGGTCGCCCAGCCTCAACCCGTTCACCGCCGCCGAGCTTGCGCGGTTCTCCTCGCTGATCGCCAACCCGCAGCAGCCGCCGCCCTTCCTGATCCCGATCTACAAGGCAGCCGGCAAGCTCTACCACATCCCCTGGCAGATCCTTGCGGCGATCAACGCAATCGAGACGGATTACGGCCGCGACCTGGCGGTCTCGCCGGCGGGGGCGATCGGGTGGATGCAGTTCATGCCGGCGACTTGGATGCAGTACGGCATGGCGATCGACGGCGGTCGGCCGAACCCCTACGACCCGCGGGATGCGATCTTCAGCGCGGCCCGCTACCTGGCCGCCAACGGCGGCGCGCACCATATCCGTCAGGCCCTGTTCGCCTACAACCACGCACTCTGGTACGTGGACGCTGTGCTGTGGCGAGCGCAGATGATCGTTGCGGGCCGCTTTGGGAAGCAAGCTGAGCGCAGCGGCTACGCGCTGCCGCTCGATGCCCGCTACATGCGCGAGCTGGGCCGCACCGACGACGGCGTCGACATCGAGGACGCACCCGACGGCGCCGCCGTCTACTCCATCACTCCCGGCATCGTCACCGCCGTCGCCAGCGACCCGAGCGGCTTCGGTCCCAACTACCCGGTCATCCTTGTAACCGCCGGCCCGCTAGCTGGCCAGTACATCTACTACGGCCACGTCGCGGCGAGCCTGGTGCATCCGGGCGAGCACGTGCGCGCGGGCCAGCCGATCGCGATCATGGGCCACACCGGTGACGCCGCGTCGCTCGGCCACGGCCACATCGAGATCGGCTTCTCCGACGCCTCTGGCGATCCGCTCAACCACCACTCCGGCGCGAGCGCGTGGACGCCGTCGGGGGCGGCGATGCGCCGCGTGCTGATCGCCCTGCAGAGGGCCTTCGGGATCCTCCCGGCCGGGCAGTAGCCGCGCTGCGCGCGGCTACCAGCCATGCGGACGTGGTGCAGTGCCGCGCTTGCATGAGCGGCTACCAGAGGACCGGCAGCGCGTCCGGCTTGCGGAAGATCAGGCCGCGGACGGCGGGCCGCCGGCAGGGATCGAGGCGCAGGTTGGGAAAGCGCTCGAGCACAGCGCGCAGCGCGGCGCGCGCCTCCAGCCGCGCCAGATGCACGCCGAGGCAGACGTGCGGACCGTGCGCGAACGCAAGGTGGCGGCGAAGATTCGCGCGGGCGAGATCGAACCGCTCCGGCCGCGCGAACACGGCCGGGTCGCGGTTGGCGGCGCTGATCGAGACGCGCACGAGCTCTCCGGCTCTGATCGCCGCGCCGCCAAGCTCGCAGTCGGCGGTTGCGTAGCGGTCGATCGCGCCTGCCGCCGGCTCGAGCCGCAGCGACTCCTCGAGCGCCCGCTCGAGCAGCTGCGGAGCGCCGCGCACCTGCTCGAGCGCGCTCTGCTCGGAGAGGAGCATGAGCAACGCGTTGGCGATCATCCCTTCGGCCGTCTCGATCCCCCCGAACAGGATCACCGCGGCGTTCGAGACAAGCTCGGCTTCGCTCAGCTGACCGTGAGCAGCCGCCGCGGAGAGCACGCCACGGCCGGCGAGCGCCTTGCGCAGCAGCCGCTCAAGGCTCGCGAACGCCTCGCTGCCGGTGGCAGGTGGCTCCCTGCCCGCACTGATTTCGCTGACGGCCTGGACGATGCCGTCGTAGATCGCCAGCAGCTCGTGTGCGTGCGCGCGCTCAAGGCCCAGCGTCGCCGCCTGCACTGCCGCCGCCAGCGGTCCAGCGAACTGGCGGCGCAGCTCGGCGCCGCCCGCTGGCGCAAGCTGGTCGAGCAACCCTGCCACCTCCCGCTCGACTAGCTGCGCAAAGCGCTCCTGCACCGCGCGCGGGCGGAACGGCGCCACAAACGGGGCGCGGGCGCGCTCGTGGCGGGGGCCGTCGAGGCTCAGCATGCTCTCACCAACGATTTGGGCGGTGGAGAAGCCGGGGTGATCGACCGTGAATCGCACCGGGTCGCGCATCACCGCCAAGGCCAGGTCATAGCGCGTCACCAACCACGCCTGAAGCGCCGGCACCCAGGAGACCGGCTCGCGCTCGCGCAGCAGCGCGAGGTGTGGATGCGGATCCGAGGCGAGCTGCGCGATGGTCAGCTCCGCGCCGCAGGGGAAGCGCGTCCTCCTGTCGATCATCGCGGCGTTAGTGTGCGGCATCGCGGACGGTTGCGGCGGTGAGCCTCCATCCCGCTCCAAGCGGGCGTGCGATGATTGGCCGTCGATGAGCGAATCAGACGAAGGGCGGCGGGGCGCAGTCGTGTTCGGCGCCCGCAACCTGGGGCGCGCAATCATCGAGGAACTGCTCGAGGCGGGCTGGGCGGTGACCGGGGCGGCGCGGTCGGAGGAGACGCTTGCGCGCGTGCGCGCCGCCGGCGCGGTGGCTGTCCGCGCCGATGTGACCGATATCCAGAGCGTACGCGACACCTTGGCGCAGGCCGCCGCCGCGCACGGCGCGGTCGAGCTCGCCGTCAACGCCGCCGCCGCATACGGCGGGACCCGGACGGGGCCGTTTGGCGGCGGGCCGATCACGGACGCACCCCCCGAGGCGTTCGACGCGTGGGCGGCGGCGCCCGCCCGCGCGGCGTTTTCGTTCCTGCGGGCGAGCGGGCGCTTTGCGCTCGAGCAGGGACGGCCCGCCACGCTCATCCAGGTCACCGGCGGCTCAGCGCGGCGCGCGATGGAAGGCCGTGGCCTGTGGGCAGCGGGGGCGTTTGCCGTGCGCGCGATCACCAACGCCGCTGCGCTCGAGCTGCGTCCGCAGGGAGTCCAGGTCGCGCTCCTGATCGTCGACGCGGGCATTGAGCCGCTGAGCGCCCCCCCACCCGCCGGCATCGCACGCGACGCGCTCGCCGATCCGCGCGAGATCGCGGCGGCCGTCCGCTTCCTCGCCGAACAGGGCCCTCGCGCGGCCACGCACGAGCTGACGCTGACGCCGCTCGCAGAGCGCTGGGTGCCCTGAGGCACTCGCGCGCCGCCCGATTGCCGCTCAGCGCTCGCTCGCGCCCAGGCGCACCGACCAGCGCTGCTCGATCCGCCCCAGGCGCCAGATCGACAGCGCGATCACCCACGTCGCAAGGAAGATCCCCACGATCACGAACCCGAGCAGGTTGATGTCGATGTGCTCAAACCAGCTCCAGAACGAGCCGGAGAGGCCGAGCTCGGAGGCGATCAGACCGCCCAGCTCGACCGTGCCGATCACAGCTGCTACTGCAACCGACAGAGCGGTGATCACGATGTTGTAGAAGACCTTGCGCACCGGCCTTGAGAACGCCCATCCGTAGGCCAGGGTCATGAACGACCCGTCGATCGAGTCCATCAGCGACATGCCGGCCGCAAACAGAATCGGCAGGCACAGGATTCCGTACCACGGCAGCCCCGCGGCGCCCGCGCTTCCAGCGATGACAAGCAGCGCAACCTCGGTGGCGGTGTCAAACCCAAGCCCAAACAGCAATCCAATCGGGTACATGTGCCGCGGCTTGCCCACGCTTCGCGTCAGCCCGCCGAGAAAGCGGTTCATAAGGCCGCGGCAATCGAGCTGGCGCTCGAGCTCGCGCTCGTCGAAGCTGCCCTGCCTCATCCGGCAAAACACCCTGATGATCCCGAGCAGGATCACTACGTTGACGGCGGCGATGATGTAGAGGAAGGAGCCGGAGACGAGAGTGCCGAGCCAGTTGGTCACCCGGTGCAGATCGGAGCCCTCGGCTTTGACCGGCCCCTCCAGCGAGCGCACGCCGACGGAGATCAGGAACGCGAGCGCAAAGACGATCGTCGAGTGCCCGAGCGAGAACCAGAAGCCGACGCTCAGCGGGCGCTTTCCCTCCTGCATCAGCTTGCGCGCCGTGTTGTCGATCGCCGAGATGTGATCGGCGTCGAACGCGTGGCGCAAGCCGAGCGTGTAAGCGGTCGCGCCGATCCCGATCGCGAACGTCCCGGCGCCCCCCAGCGAGTAGCGATGAGGCGCGACCAGCGCAATCAGCACAAAGAAGCCGACGACGTGCAGTCCGCCGACAACCCCGGCCATCGCCGCCAGGACACGCCGCTGTCCACCCTCGAGCGAGCTCCAGAGCGCCTGCAAAGCGCGGAGCCTGCCCGTCCCCCACCCGCGGCGGCGCCAATGCGGACGGCAGGCCTCCTTGGCTCCAAGCGACGAGGGGGGCATCGAAGACGCTTGAGGTGCTCTCGCAGGCAAGATCCGCCCGCGACGCTACCGCCAAGCGGCTGGCTACTGCAAGCTACTGGTAACTAGGGGCACAGGATGGCGGGGTCAACACGCGCGCATCGCCGCTGCGATCGCAATCGGCCAAGCCCTGCTCGCATCCTGACCGGCAAGCGGGGATCAAGGAGCGCCCGCCCCGCGCGGTCAGGCGCCGCCGCGAGCCAGCCAGTCCGACTGCGCGCGGCGCACGGAGATGGCGGCCCACCCGATCATCGGCGCGTACCACAATCCGCGCGAGGTGACGCTTCTTCGGGACCGAAGCCCGATCTCACAAACCTGGGCCTCCTACGCCCTGGGTCTAGGACAGCGGAGACGTCTGACACCACGGTGACCGATGCTTGCAGCCTCGACCTACGTGGCGCCCGTCACACCATCAAAGAACCACGCTGCGCTTCCGCCCGCATGGCGGTGTCCCTGAGGGCGCACTGGCCCGGATACGGTGCCGCACCCTCCTGATTGGCGTCGGGCACAGTCCGATCTCAACCGCGGAGCTCGCCGACGCGAGGAACAGGCGCCTGGACATGGCGTGCGACCTCAGGGTGCGATCTGGACCTGGGCGAATCCCGCGCCGGAGGGGATCCCCAGCGCGCTGGCCACGGTGGGGAAGGTGGAGGCGAAGTCGGTGGTCTGGTGGCCGTAGGCGGAGGGCAGCTCGATCGTCACCGGGTTGATGCCCGGGACGCTGGCGAGGCCGTTGAGCGTGATGTCACTGATCGTGAGCGTGGAGCCGCTGACCGACCAGGTCACCTGACCGCTGTCGTGGACGGCGTGCTCGGTTTTGCCACGGCCGCAGTCGGACCCGGAGTACTCGCCGGTCCCGCTGCTCGCGCCGGGTGAGGAGGGGGTCAGCTCGAGCCATAGCCAGATGCCGCCGCCCTGCGAGCCGGGCAGGTTGGCCGAGATCTCGACCTCATAGGCGCTACCTGCGCCGTAGTCGGCGGACGCCGGGATCGCCGAGAGCGCCATCACCGCGGCGCCCACCGCGGTCAGTCCAAGGATGTGTCGGGCAATCCTCATCTTGAGCTCCTCTGGCCATCAACTGTTTTGGATCACGAACACGTCCGCAAGCTCGCGCCCGCATTCCGGGCAGCTTGTGGCTGGCATTAGCGCTTCCGTCCCGCAACGGTCACACCAGATCTCGCGGGTGCGGGGGCGAACGGCCCGGAAGACGCCAGCAAAGTGTGAGTACTCGAACTGGTGTGCGCGCATGTCGGCAATCGCCTCGCGGTGCGCGCGGCCAGCGGCGTAGGCCATCGCGTCCTCGACCGTACGCCAGAAGGCAAGCGCCCAGTTCGCGGCGCCGTCGAAGAATGCGATCATGCGGATGAACCCTGGGCTCCGGCTCGCCGCCTGGCAGGTAAGCGCGACTTGACGCCAGAAGCGCTGGGTGCGCTGCCCGTCGACCATCGTCATATGCAACACGACCACCGCGCCCGTCGCCTCCGGCCCAAGGTGGCCGTCGGGGCCGTCGAACCCGATCACCGGGATCGGGGTCCGGCGAAGCCCAGGGATCTGGGCGAACAGCGCCTCGTTCTCAGCGTTGGGCGGGAACACCTGCAGCGTCGGCACGTTTCTCTCCTCGCTGTCTGGCCATCAGCTCGTGGTGGTTTGCGACTTTGGGTAGCCGCCCGCGCCGCCGGCGCGTGCGCCGTGAAGGCGGGTCTCCCGACCCAGCCCCTGATGGCGGACTCGATCGAGCCCAGCCATCAGGCTGGCGAGGCCGAGCGCACACCCTAGGAACGCCACCGGGAAAGCTCGCGAGCGGACCGCCTCCTGGCGCGCGTCGGGCGGTAAATCGGGGTTGCGGACAGCATCTCACCTCTGGCTCTCTCAAAACGATCTCGTTTGCGCGAACTCACCGTAGCGGTCGGCGGGCGGCGTGTCATGAGGGGAATCCCGCTACTTAGCGCGCTCCGGATCGATCTGGGATGATCACTAGGTTGATGGACAGCGTCGCCGTCGAGGTGATGCGCACTCCATTTGTGGGGCGCAAGACGGAGATCGGCCGGATCGAGAAGCTGCTCGAGCGCACACGCAAGGGTCGAGGCAGCGCGCTGCTGGTGCTTGGACCCGCAGGGATCGGAAAGACGCGGCTGCTCTCAGAGGCGAAACGATCAGCAGCGCACGCCGGCTACAGGGTGGCGGCTGCCGCTTGTCTGCCGCTGGTAACGCCGCTGCCCTACGAGCCGATCCTCGCGCTGCTGCGAACACTCCGGACCGGCGGCCACCTGACGCAGACGCCGCCACCAGTCAGGCTCGCTCCGGACGCGCTATTCGCGCGCACGCTTGCGGCGCTCGAGCAGGTGGTGTCACACGGGCCGGTCCTGTTGTGTGTCGATGACCTGCACGATTCGGATCAGGCGACGCTCGAGCTGATCCAATACTGCGTGGTGAGGCTGGCAGACCTGCCGCTGGCCTGGCTGTTGGCGGCTCGGCCGGCAAGCAGGCTGGCTCCCTTTCTGCACCACCTCGGGCGCCTCGAGCTGCTCGACCGCCTCGAACTTCCAGCGCTTAGTGAGGAAGAGCTGGCCGAGGTGGCAGCAGCGCTACTGGGCGAGGCGCCATCGGCGGATGTGCTCGCGCACCTGTACCGGCGCAGCGGCGCAAACACATTCCTGTATGTGGAGCTGGTTCGCGCGCTTGCCCACGCCCCGAGGATCAGCAGCAGCTCGCAGACCACCACCGCGTCGGTGCCGGCGAGTGTCGCGGAGTCGGTGGCCGCGCGCCGACGGCGACTGCCCCCGGTCGCCTCGCGCCTGCTTGACTGGCTCGCCATCTTCCCGGAGCCAACGTCGACCGTTTGGCTTGCGCGGGTGGAGCCACTAGCCGAACGGGAGCTGGAGGCAGCGCTCGACGCGCTGGTCGATGAGGGGCTGGTAGAGCGACTGCAGGACGGGCGCTCGCGGCTCGTACACGCGCTCCTGCGCGACGCCGTCTATGACGCGATCGCACCCCACCAGCGGCCCGGGCGCCACGCCAAGGCAGCGTCCGCCCTCGCGGACGCGGCAGCGCAGCTGCGCGCCCCCCAGCTGGAGGCAGCCGCACGATCCACCGAGGCAGCAGCGGCCTATCTCGAGCTCGCAGAGGAGGCGTTCCTTCGCTCAGCCGGCGAGGACGCCGGCGCGCTCTACCGCCGGGCCGAGCGGCTGGCCGAGGCTGGCGGTGAGCGCCGCCTGCGATGGAACGCGATCGCCGGGCAGGTGCTGGCACAGCTGCGGCTCGGCGCCGACAGCGACGCACGGCAGCTGGCGGACACGCTGATCGGCGAGCTGCGCCGCGCCGGCGAGAACGATCTGCTCCTGCGATTCCTCAGCCGCTACGCATTGGCGCTGTTCGATGACGCCTCCGACGTCGAGGCGGCGCGCGCCGCACTCGCGCACGCCGAGCCGCTCGCCGTTCACGCGTCCGCTCCCGACCTCGCTCGAGCTGAGCTGGCGCAGGCGTTCGTGCTGACGATGGCCGGCGAGCCGGGACCGGCTCTGCCCCATGCCGAACGGGCACTCGCACTCGCACGGGAGACCGACGACCCGCTGCTCGAAGTCCAGGCGCTTGACCGCCTCGGGTTCGTGCTCGGCATGGGCCGAGGATCGGAGCAGGCGACCCCGCTGCTCACCGAGGCGATTGACCGCGCGCTCGCGGCAGACCTACCAGCCGAGGCGGCCCACGCTCTGCTCAATCTCTCCTACTTCTCCGACGCCGCCGGCGATGCCGCCGCCGCCGCCGACTACGCCCGCCAAGGCCTTGACGTCGAAGGGTTGCCGCCGAGCATGGAAGTACTTTTGCGCAGCAACCTGGGAGGGGCGCTCGCTGACCTAGGCGATCTCGACGGCGCGCTCGCGCAACAGTTGGCCGCACGCGCCCAGGCATCCCGGATCTCGCCAAAGCTCGAGGCCCGCATCCTCGTCACGCTCGCCCACGTCCACATCCTCCGCGGCGAGCTCGATGCGGCGCACGCCGCGCTCGATGAGATCAAGCCGGCACCGGGCAGCTTTGAGCACTACCGGACGCTCGAGCAGCGAGCGCTGCTGCTCGAGTGCGAAGGCCGCCTCGGGGACGCGCTCGCCCGCTACCTGGAGAGCACCGCCGCAAGCGACCACCCCAGCGCGCTCTGGTGCGCCGTCGGTGCGATACGAACCGCCGTGGCACTCGGCGAGCGCTCCGCCGCCCACAAGGCCGCCCGGACGCTCGAGCACCTCACGGGGCGATGGGCGGGAACCGACTGGCTCGACCAGGAGGCTCGCGGATTCCTCGCCGAGCTCGCGGGAGCACCCGAGCGCGCGGCGGCGCTGCTCCAAGCGGCAGCTGAGTCCTGCCCGTCGCGCTTTCACCGCACCCGCCTGGACGCTGAGTCGGCACGTCTGCGGCGCGACCGCAACGGCCTGCTCGCCGCGATCGACACCTTCGAGCAGATGGGCGCGCGAGGCGCAGCCGACCGCACCCGCCGCCTCGCCCGCAAACTCGGCTTCCGCCCCGGTCGGCGGCGGCGACCAGCAGGGGTGCTCTCACAGCGCGAGCAGCAGATAGCCGTCCTCGTCGCGGCCGGTAAGACCAACAACGAGATCGGCGCCGCGCTCTACCTCAGCCCACGGACAATCGAGCGCCACATCGGCAACATCCTCGCAAAGCTCGGCCACCACTCCCGAGTCCAGCTTGCCACCCACGTCGCCAGCGGTCGGCTACCCGGCACACCAACACAGAAACCCGCCGACACAATGACCCGAGGCTAGATTCCCAGACGAGCGCTCGCTATACCCGGTTCGGCCAATCCCATGGCCTGAGCTGATTACAGCTCGCGACGTCGATGTGAGGCTGCTCCGCGATGTAACCGCGAGGATGCACAGTCGACGGCGATTGGATGGTGAGCAGTGAAGTCGATCCGACCAGCTCAAGCGCCATCCTCGATGCGCGCACAGCAATGGTGCCTGAACCCTCGTCCTCGACGATCGCCCCCCACGGTGAATGTGCGCCTGCTGCGTGCATTCATCGCGTCCGCCAAGCGGCCATGCGGAGGTCTGTGAGCGTCGTTCGTCAAAGAGGTAGGTTTCTGTTCCGATCGAGCCGTCCAGAGTGACCCACCCACGTCGGACGGCAAGGGTATCGGCGTTGTACGCGAGGATTCCGATCCAGTGCAGATCCCCTGGCCTTCTCTGCCCTTCAGGCGACTTCGGCCCATCCCGTAGCGGCGCCCTGAGGTGGCTGATCCGGCCCTCCTGGCCGGTTCGATAGCGCCGCAGGCATCGACTGGTGCGTCAGGAGCCAAGCTTGTGGCGGCCAGTGATGAGCACCCGGCCGGCGCCAGCTCTTCGAGCGCGGTGGGTTCGTCGAGCCGAGCATCGACCCGCCGTCGCAGGCTATCCAGCGCAAGGAGACCCAGAGCCGTTTGAAGTCTGCGACGGTGGCGGGCAAAGCGCGCTCTCCTAACCCTAACCAGTCCGGAGATCACCCCTCCGACCCCAGTCATCGAGAGGAGGTCTCGGATCCGCACGCCGCCTGCACCCCGCATGCGCGAAACTTGCGCGTCCGCTCGCCCTCTTGCTTGCACGGCCTTGGCTAGCTATCGCGCAGGGGTCGAGGCACACGTTGCGGGGCTCACGAGGCGCAGGTAACGGGCCAAGGCTTCCCTAACGCCGGCAGTCGCTTCCGCGAAGGCCCCCGTCGACAGTCCCGCGCGAGGCTCATCCCTCACCGGCAGTTGCCGCTCGCGCTCAGGTCGCCACCGTGGCCCTACCGAACGCACGCACCTCGCACGCCAGCCTTACCTACTGTGTGCCCGATTGAGGCTTACCGTCGAGACACCGGCAGTGCGATCGTGCGAAGGAGCGCTGGTGCCTCACCGGCCGACGACGACTCTGAGCACCGAACAGGTGCTCACCTTCGGGTCCGTGGGGCAGAACTCGCTTCTGACCACAAGTTGCGACCGTCTGATCGTCTTGGCCTGATAGTGGATCTCGAGGCCATGCTCCTCGCTGATGACAACTGCGGTGCCGGTCGGCTTTGGCACCGGGAAGGCACGGGTCACACGGGTGCCGTTGGCGGTCCCGGAAATCTTGAGCGAGAACCGGTCGCCACGATCAACCGTGACAGCCGGCGGGCGCCTCGGCAGCAGACCGGCGCAGGAGCCGGCCGGCACCTTCCGTCCGTCCACCGTGAACGTGTAGGGAGTGCCACAGGTCGTTGCATTCACCGGCGAACTTTCCGAGCCTGTTGGGGTGCTCGCTGCCTTCAAGCTCCCGCCGCACCCTGCGAGGGCCGCGGCCGCAGCAAGGCACAAAGCCACCACGGTGACCTCGATCCGGACCCGGGTGGGGAGCGCGCCCGTCATCTGGCACCAACATTACGCCGCGCACGTAAGGTGCTCGGAGCACGATTAGCGGAAGGTCTCGCCGCATCTCCTCCGCCGGCCTGGCGTCGGCGGCGCTGCTCGGCGGGGCAGCGCCGCGGAGGGTGGCCAGCCGCCGTGCTCGTCGAAGGCGCTGCAGCGCGGGGCGCAGTCCTGTCCGCTGGTCCAGTCGTTGTAGCCGCGCTCGGCGGTGCGCTTGCGGGGACGGAGGTGGGCGGCCCGGTGCTCTGGGCGTAGTCCCAGCCGTGGTGGCGTGACGGTGGCCCGTCAGGCATCGGCAGCTCGCCCGGTGCGGTGGCTGGCCTCCACTCGGTGATGTTGGAGGCGCACGTGCGGGCGCAGTCGCGGGCGAGCCGGACGCCCTGGCCCCCGGCGCGCCGCTCGGCGGCCGCGCGGCGCGCCGGTCGGGCAGACGACACTCGACATTCCAGACACGGATTTGGGCGCCGCACCTCACGGACGACGAGACTGGCCGTAACGGCTACCGCGGAGCGCCCTGGGCGGCCATCGTCGCTCTGGCTGTCCCCGCGGCGCCGACCATCTGCCGGAGCCGGCTCAAGCGGCGGTAAGGCGGCGCCGTTACGGCGGAGCCTCGGTTTCAAACACCTAGTGGAAGCACTTGCGCCTAACCGACGCGGTGTGCCGTAAGTGACTCAGGTCTAAGCTACTTGCCGAGGAAAACTTCGACATGTAGAAGCGGTCGCGCTGGCTGAGGGCGCACGTTGTGCGGCAGCAATTCCCGTCGCCACGCCCGGTCACCCGTTCCACGCGGGAGCATCGACCAAAGCGTGACGACCGCGTCCCGACCCCGACCGAGTAGCTGGTCAGTCGAGGCGGAGATCGAGCGCTAGCCCGAATCGCGGCAGCAGCTCGGGGATCCCGAACCGGGTCAGACGGGCGATCCGGTTGCCTTTGAGCACCAGTACGAACAGGCCAACACCGTGTGCGATGCCGCCGCCCGGCTCTTGCTCCATATAGTGACCGAACGCGGGCGCGGCGTTGGCGCGCGTGGGTACGAGGCGGACGCGGGCGCCGGGGGGTCGGAAGGCTTGCACATGGGCCAGGAACTGCGTGATCGCGGCATGGCCTTGGTACTCAAGCGGCTCGGGCGGCATCGTCACCCAGGCGTCCTCGGAGAGCAGCGCGACGACCCGGTCCATGTCACCCAGTTCGAACGCCTCGGCGAACTGCGCGGCCAGCTTGCGCTCCTGCGGGGAGTCTGGCAGGGGAGCGCGTTCGCGAGCCGCGGGCGTTCGTGCCTCGAGCGCCGAGCGCGCCCGCTGCAGGGCGCTGTTGACGGTCGCCTCGGTGCTGTCCAGCATGGCCGCAACCTCTGATGATTTGAAGCCAAGCACGTCGCGCAGGATCAGCACCGTGCGCTGGGTGACCGGCAGGCGCTGAAGCGTGGCGATGAACGCGAGCCCAACCGCCTCCTTGAGTTCGTAGCGCGAGTGCGGCTCGGGCTCGGTGTCGGGAAGCAGAGCGTCGGGGTATGGCTCTAGGAACGTCACCTCGTCGGTCCGGGTTGGTGGCGGGGGAACAAACGGCAGGCCTCCAGGTGGGCGTCGGCGGCGGTCGCGGATCATGTTCAGGCAGCGATTCGTGGCGATGCTGTAAAGCCAGCCGCGCAGCGAGGAGCGCTGCGCGAAGCGCTCAAGCCCGCGCCACGCCGACACCAGCGTCTCCTGGAGCGCGTCCTCGGCATCCTGCAGCGACCCCAGCATCCGGTAGCAGTGCAGCTGCAGCTCGCGCCGGTAGGGGTCGGTCAACTCGCGGAACGCCTGCTCGTCGCCTCGCTGGGCGCGGGTCAGGACGCTCTCGCTCACCACGACATCCTCGCACCGGCGTCTACTCCTCTCATCGGTCCATGCGGTGATCTGCGCTCCAAGCACATGAACCCAGCCGGCCGTGAAATTCATCGCTCAATTTCCGCAACAGGTGGTGTCCAGATGAGCAGAACCGAACCACAGGAGGACCGTTCCGATTACTTCCCGCCGCTCATCTCCCCGCTGGACGATCGGGCTTTGCTCGATCGCGTTCTTCATGGTGATGCTCGACGCGCTGGTCGTGACCACCGCGCTGCCGGCGATCCAGCGCGACCTGCAAGTCGGTGTCCCGACGCTCGAGTGGACCGTCAACGCGTACGCGCTGACCTTCGCCGCCGGGATCGTCACCGCCGCCGCGCTCGGCGACCGGCTCGGACGCGTGCGGGTGTTCAGCGCCGGTCTTACGCTGTTCACGCTCGCCTCGGCCGCCTGCGCGCTGGCCCCGGACGCGGGACTGTTGCTCGGTGCACGCGCGATCCAAGGCGCTGGCGCGGCCGCTGTCATGCCCTTGTCGCTGACGATCCTCACGGCCGCCTTTCCCGCCGAGCAGCGCGGCGCGGTCGTCGGGATCTGGGGCGCGATCAGCGGGCTGGCGATCGCCTCCGGGCCGGTGATCGGCGGCGCGATCACGCAAGGGCTCGACTGGCATTGGATCTTCTGGGTCAACGTGCCGGTCGGCCTGGCCACCGTGATCCTGTCCCGCAGGCGCCTGGCCGAGACCCACGGGCCGACCGCCCGCCTTGATCTTCCCGGCCTCGGATTGGTCACCGCTGGCGCGATCAGCCTGGTGTGGGCGCTGGTGCGCTCAGGCACGGCCGGCTGGGGCAGCAGCGAGGTGCTCGCGACGCTGATCGCCGGCGCGCTGCTGCTGGCAGCGTTCATCGCTTGCGAGCGTCGTGCTCAGGCGCCGATGATCCCGCCCAAGCTGTTCAAAGACCGGACGTTCGCCGCCGCCAATGCGACCGCCTTCCTCATGTCGGCGGCGATCATGGGCGCCGCCTTCCTCGTCGCCCAGTACTTCCAGCTGGCGCACGGAGAGGGGCCACTGGGCACTGGGCTCAGGCTGCTGCCCTGGACCGCCACCCCGATCGTGATCACTCCGGCAGCCGGCGCGCTGGCTGACCGTGTTGGACCCCGGCCGCTGATGGCAGCGGGCATGCTGCTGCAGGCCGTCGGCCTCGGTTGGTTCGCGCTTGAGGCGACCGGCACAGTCGGCTTCGGATCGCTCGTGCTGCCGCTGATCGTCGCCGGCGTCGGCATCTCGATGACGCTGCCAACCGCCACCGTGGCCGCCTTGGGCACCGTCGCGCCCACCGAGATCGGCAAGGCCTCCGGCGCCAACGGCACC